>Ga0065719_100414_pt1 | contig 19425 bp, 25 predicted proteins | sample GBSCel85sediment_FD_59106 | JGI IMG/M metagenome (GOLD analysis project Ga0065719, IMG submission 59106) | Hot spring sediment microbial communities from Great Boiling Spring, Nevada - Cellulolytic enrichment CS 85C v3 (version 3) | ecosystem: Environmental > Aquatic > Thermal springs > Hot... | reverse complement strand
ATGCCACTTAAGATACTCTATAATTTTACTAGCAATGCTTTTCTCATTCAAAGCATTCAACCTACTATAGATAGATATGCTTAGCATATTTAATAACTTACTGTTTCATTAGCAATAATATAATGTGTTGAAAAATATATGAAGTCGAGAAAGAGTCTATAGCTTAGCTGTCTATACATTTTAAAGAGATGATGTAACTCAGGGAGCTGGAGGCAATACAAATTTATTATCTATAGATGTTTGTTCTTAGGTGATATACAGTTTTTAAATACATGCAATGTTTTAGCTATTTTACATTAAGAGGTGGTTTTAAATGCGTTATGGTGATGTCCTAGCTTTATTCGTGGATAGCTTATTGAAAGCTGTTATCTACTGCATCTTTGCTTTTGCTATAGGTTTTCTATCTATATATGGCTTAGGCTATATAGTTTTTCCACAGCCNTTTATAGANGTTGNTGTTGGTAGATGGAGTCTNTGGTTCAANGTATTTAGCTTTTCAACTGTGATCTGGTTTCTCTATATCTATTCTCTACATCTACTCTATATANTGTTTAGAAGACATAGATATAGCTGGATATATATATCTATAATAATATATTTTATCAATGTATTGCTTATTGAAGCAGGCTTTACAGACACTGAGTATCAGTCTCTAGTAACAAAATATGTTTTAAATCAAGGGGGCTTTGCAATAGGTGTTTTAATAGCTATTGCTATAGAGTATATAGCTTATAGAGTATCAAAAGCTATAATTAGATAAACGGTTTGTTTTTGTTTTGATTTCTGTTTATATCATTTAAATATTTAACTCTATTCTTAAAAGCGAAATCTGTAGATGTTGAGTCATCTCCTAGGAAATTCTATCTCTATACCACTATATTTGGTCTATTCATAGATGTTGGTTTAGATATGGTTGAATTGGTTAAAGTTTATAGGTTTTGAACTATAAAGCTATAGTTATATTGTTTAAATCTGGGATTGGCTTTGAATATCGATAGAGAGAAGGCTGGCTATCTAGAGGGTTTAGCATCTATAGCTGTTAATTTTGCATTGTTTATTGTTAAGTATTATTATGGCGTTCTCTACAACTCTATAGATGTCTATACATAGCTTATTGAGACTCCTTGTGAAACCAGGGGCTACAGAACCTAGGTACTCCACTACCCATCTCTTTAGAACATTTCTCCTAACCATTTCTGGCACNATATCTAAAAATACTTAGGTATATATAGCTATAGCACCACCTATATCACCACATTTATAAACCTTTTATACAGACACTTTATGGCTAGCTATAAAGCTTGATAAAAAGCTGTTCTTAATCTTCACATATTTCTATGCAGATTAAACTGTAGGATATTTTTGGAAAGCAAGGATTTTAATAAAGACTGTTACCACCATTGTGAGGGACACGGCTTTGGCTATAGCTGTTAAGCTAGGTTCTACTAATCTAAAACTCTCTATAGCTTTAAATAGCCTTTTAACACAAAATATATCTGTGTTTGAGATATGTTTTTCAGCTATGATTTTTAAAGACCTTAAGTTTTTAGCTAGCNAGATTTGCTCTAANTATAGCTTTATATGTGTTGATGAGCTAANCGATGAAGTGTTTAGAGCTGTGCTACTGTTTTCTTTGACATGGATTGAAAGCTTCTACTATATAGATCCTNTAGACTGTATAGAGGATATAGCATGTATTGAAAAGATTCTAGCTATGCATGGAGAGATATATAGCCTGGCTCTAGAAAACAAATATGCTATAGAGCTAGATAGAGAAAAGCTTTTTAAAACAATAGAAAAGCTGGCAAAACTTCAGCAGATAAGCAATGAAATATATATGTACCCTTAAACATCATAGATAAAAACCTCTTAAACCATTTAAACACCTATCTCCACAATTCAATTTTCGTTTTTAATCGCCAAGAGTTTTACTTCAATAAATTGCAAAGCCATAGAAATGGTGNTGAAGAAACCTTAAAACAAATTTAATACACTATAGCATTTAGATGATGAGTCCTAGACCAGTCAGATTGGTGAAGAGTCTCCAAAATCTGAAGAAAGACCTATAACTAGCAAAAGTGTTTAGAGCTGTACAGCTTTCTGCATAGCTAGAAAGTGTGCTAGCACAACTAGAATTTGTCTATGTTGTTAGAGCAGTGATAGATATTGTATCCAAGGTTAAGAAAAATAGTGAAGGAATCTGCAATTCTATTCAATGTAGATNGNNNNGNTCTATAGAGCATTTCCCTGTTATCTGTAAATAGTTGTGGTTAGTTGTAAGCATGTTGATGGTGCTGGGTCTCAGTGCTAATTCATCAACTTCACCTATACGTAATAAACCTTAGTCGAGGTNNATGCTACAGACCTTCCATCTATATTCTTCATCTTATTGCAAAGCGTATCATTAGGACCTTAAGTAGTTAGATTAGAGATATTCGTATACGTCTAACTTATTGATAGAACAGACACGGTTTCTTAGAATCGGGAATTTTTGAAGGGTAGAATGATAGATTTCAAACCTCTGTAATAGATTTGCTATATCCTCTAAAAGTTTTGCAGTAGCTGTGTAGCCATTATTGTTTTTAAACAGCTTTGTTTTTCTTTACTTGGTGTATTTCTTTGAATTATAGGGAATTTGTGAAATATTTGATTGGGTGTTGTGCAGAATATAGATACTCTTACCTAAATGGTTTGTGGAAAGGGTTAGGTGAGTGGAAAGCTGTTGCTAGGTCTAGGCTAAGAGAGCTTTTATCTATAGAGCTCTCTCCAGTGTTTTTGAATCCTTCAATAGATCTTGTGTATACCATTGATGGGGTTTCCATTGAGAGGATTTCATATAGCCTTCTATATGGTGGGAGAGCTGAGGCTTTTCTGATGTATCCTAGNGATAGAGCTNGAGAAAAGCTGCCAACTGTAATAGCTCTTCATGACCATGGAGGCTTTAAGTTTTTTGGGAAGGAGAAGATTGCNAGGCNTTTGGAGGAGCCAGGTATTCTAATTGATTATAAGGTGAGAAGCTATGGNGGTAGGAGCTGGGCTTTTGAATTAGCTAAAAGAGGTTTTGCAGTATTCGCTGTAGATACTTTTCTTTTTGGTAGTAGGAGNATTGAATTTGNAGANGGANTCNGTGGGGATATAGATGATGTTGTTAGGAGGTATAATGAGGCATCGTATAGAATAGAGAATTTGATTGCAAAGACCCTAAATGTTTTTGGCTTTAATNTCCTGGGTATGGTGGTTTATGAAGACCTTGTATCTCTAGAATACCTGTTCTCTAGAAGCGATGTTGTTGATTCTGAAAGAGTTGCTGTAGCTGGCTGGTCTCTAGGGGGGTTTAAGAGCCTCTTTACTAGGAGCTCTAGATGAAAGAGTTAAGTGCGTTGTAGTTGCATGTGCCATGTCTACTCTAGATGAAATAGTGCTGAATGGAATAGAGCATGCCTGGACCCTCTACATACCCAACACCACTAAATACTTCGACTTGCCAGACATAGCATCTATACATATGCCAAAGCCTATGATGGTGCAGTACTGTAGAGAAGATAGGATATTCCCATTAAAAGGACAGCTAAAAGCACATGAAAAGCTATCCAACCTATATAAAAAAGCCAATGTCCCTCAAAATTATCTAGGGATATTCTACCAAAAACCCCATATATTTGACGCAGAGATGCAAGAGGAAACATTTAACTGGATTGAAAAATGCTTAACAAAGTAAAGCCTTTCAACAACAGAACCAAAAACGCAATCTAACTATCAATACTTTTAATAAAAAGATGTTTCCACGGCTTTTCTAAACCAGCTCAACAGAAAGATATCATCAAAACTTTCTCTATTCATGCTTACACAATTTTATTCTTCATGCCTAGTNTTTATCATTGTTTTTAATGCCTTTTTATTAACCTCTTCGAAACCTTATTGCACACAATATTAGCTTAAAATCTACTTCGCAAGTTATTTGATTAAAGGCTAAAGAATACATAAATCTAAATAGCTTTAAATATTGTTTTAAATACATTGCTATAAGTATTGATTCAAACAATAGTGATAAATGCTTCTCCCAGTTAAACTAGCTTTTCTCCACCAGGGTAAAGCTTTTAGTTGTAGCAATGAGGTTTTCTATATCAATTTAGCTGTATATGTGAAGAGTCTTTTTAATAGCTTCTCTATATAGAGGTGTTTGCCAAGCTATGTACTTCCCAACACCAATCTCAAGATCTTTTTCAGGTGGCGGTTCATCGATCCAGAACCACGGATCTCTGTTATACAAGTCATAAACTATCAGGTTTCTTTCAATAAGCTTGTTAATTAGCTCTTCAGGAACCTCTGCACTCCAAAGAGTGCCCGGATCTTCAATGGCTTTCTCAATCCAGTTTCTCCAATTAGCTATGAAGCTAGGTGTAAGCTTCTTGCTTTTGATAACATCATCGATAACTTCATCGACATTCCACCTAGCTTGATATAGCCTTGAAAATATATCTGGATTCCCTCCAGTAAGCCTCCAAACATCATCAAAATTTGGTGTATTGCCTAAAACCCTCTTTTGTATCAACTCATAGAGCTCCTCAAACCCTCTCTTACACATGTTCCACATANGTCTTATCAAAGCCCATCTATGTCTACCGATTTCATATCTAGACAAACCCTCGCTAGTTGCTATTATAGCCACTATTCTTTCATACTCCACATCTGGATGCTCAATAATTTCCAGTATTCCTTTGACAAAAGCTGTTGCTTCTCTAAGCCCTAGGTACTGAAATGCATCGTCAACAACTATAGCCAGCTTCTTTCTCCCATATCTAAGAGCATCGTTGATAAAGTCTATTACGACCCAAATGAGCTTAGCCAATACATGTTCCGAAGCTGCTTGTTTTACAATATCCAAAGCTCTTTGCCTTAAGCTCTCAATGCCTACCTCAGCTTCAAACTGTTTTCTTAATGGATTAAAGTATATAACTCCATAGCTAAGATCTTTAAGTATTTCTACTGCTTGTAAAAGCCAAGAAGTCTTCCCACATCCTTCAGGTCCAAAGACTACCACTGGGTACCAAGTGCCTTTCTCAGCAAATTCATAAATCTGTTTGATCCCTTTATCTCTATCAATAAACTCAATAATTAAATCAGAAAACCTCAGCTTAACTCTATTCATAACTACACCAAATGACTTTATGCAGAGCATCTTTTTCAAATTCAAAGCTATAAAAATTTCATGAACAGATATGTGATTACCCAGTAAATGACGTTGGGCATACAGCTATAGTTAAGGCACAGGTAATGCACTAGTTAGAAACCTATTGCAAAGCTCATAAAAACCTTCCTATAGCGAGCTAGTAAAAGCAGGGACTAGAGAGATTTGATCAAACATTTCATAGATGTTTAAGGTATATAGTACTGCTGGGTTTAATAGCAAGGAGCTACAAAAACAAACCTTTGAGCTACCAGGTAGAAGCAATGCTACAATAGCGTCAAAAACTATAAAGATGNGCTTGAGAACCAAGACCTAGCCTTTCGAGACATAGGCAAAATAGCTACTATTCATCAAAAAATGCTGTAGAAGGGTTTTGCCATTACATGGCTGATATCCATCACATGCAATGTTGTTTAGGAATTATTTGTAGGGATTGAAGATGGATTCCTTTAGCGTTCAATTGTTTAGTGCCGCGGCCGGGATTTGAACCCGGGTTTCCCGCACTTGAGATAGTGTCACGGGCTCGAGAGGCCCGCATACTTGACCGGGCTATACTACCGCGGCGCTAATTGGATTTGTTGTGGATAGAACTTTAAAAGCTTTATTTTTCAATCTATGGTACTGTGTGTTGTAGATGGTTTTCAGGTCTTCATCTAATGGTTTGTTGAGGGATATAGCTGTTCAGAGGATGTATATTTTGTTTAGGTTGGGTGTTGATGCTGTGAAGAGTGGTAGAATTGAGTATGCTAAGAGATATGGTTGTTTGATCAAGAGGATTTCGATGAGGAATAGAGTAAAGATTCCTAGATCTATAAAGAGGTGGATTTGCAAAAACTGTTGTGTTGTTATGGTGCCTGGTTTTAATGTTCGTGTTAGGACTCGTAGAGAGGGAAAGACTTTAAGGGTTGTAACGACATGTCTTGTTTGTGGTTGGATTCATAGATATGAGTTTGTTAGGTGTAGAAAGGGTGGCTAGGGTTAAGAGATATTTTGAGGCTATTAGAAAAGAGAAGGTGTCTAGCCATAGAGCTGATGTAAACATTGGGAAGAGGGGTATTCACCAAGGTGTTGTTGAGGAGATTAAGAGGTTGTTAGAGGATAGAAGATGTGTAAAGATAAGGATACTTAAAAGTGCAAGAGAGTCTATATCTGATGAGGAGATTAAGAGGGTTGCCGATATGCTAAATGCTGAGATTGCTGATTCTAGAGGATATACATATGTTTTAATAAGTAGGAAAGCTCTTAAGAGAGGTTAAAAAGATAAAAAGGTATAGCTATATAGATATATCGATGTGAGTGGCAATGGTAACAGTGAGAGATGTACCAGCAGATATATTTATAGAGAAGCTAGCTATGTATCTAAAAACAAATATATCAACAGTTAAGCCTCCGCTATGGGCAAGCTTTACAAAGACAGGTTCACATAGAGAAAGAGTTCCAGAGAAACCTGATTGGTGGTACTATAGAGCAGCAGCAATTCTAAGAAAGCTATACCTAGCTGAAAACCCTATAGGTATAGAGACATTTAGAACAATATTTGGAGGTCTTAAGAGAAGAGGATCAGCACCACCACACTTTAGAAAATGTGGCGGTAGCAATATAAGGGTTATTTTACACCAGCTAGAAGCTGCAGGACTTATCGAGAAAACAGCTAAAGGTAGAGTAATATCGTCTAANGGNCGCTCTCTATTGGATAGAATAGCATTTGAGATATTTAAAGAGCTTGTAAAAACAAATCCACAGCTATTGAAATATGCATCGCCATCTATAGAGAAAGAGGCTTTGTCTAGGTAATCTAAAGAGCAATTAAACTCATAAGCTGTGGTATAGATATATTAATGTGAATTGTAATTAGTCTATATCTTGGTGATTCATGTGGGTGAGGAGATTTATAGTGGAGATGAAGAGGTTTCAGCACTATTAGAGAGACAGTATAGAGAGCTGCTTATTAGAAGAAGACAGGAGATGGAGAGGCAGAGGCTTCAAAGAGAAGCTGAAGAAGCTAGAAGACAAGAGATACTCAGATCAATTCTAACACCAGAGGCACGTGAAAGGCTATCAAATATAAGGCTTGTTAGACCAGAGATTGCTAGAGTTGTAGAAGATAGGCTTATAGCCCTGGCTCTACAAGGTAGAATTACACAGCCTTTGACAGATGAAGAGTTAAAGTCTATACTTGCAGAGATATATGAAAGAACAAGAAAAGACTTCAAGATTAGTATACGTGAGAAATAGGTGTTTAGCATGGCACATAATAAACCCTTAGCTAAAAAGCTTAGATTGATAAATAGAGAGAAGAGCAACCAGCCGATACCTGTATGGGTAACAGCAAAAACTCTTATGAAGATAAGAAGACGTTTTAGGTTGAGGCATTGGCGTAGATCTAAGCTAGGAGATGTGTAGCATGGTGTGGTGGCTATGCCTCAAGATAAATCCGATGGCTTGTTTATAGTTTCGTTGAGAAATGTATATAGAGCTGGTAGTAGGGTTGATAGAGGGAAGAGGGCTGTAAGATATATAAAGAGGTTTTTGGAGAGGCATCTAGGTGGAAAGGTATTGCTAGATTCTTCGATAGGTATGTACATATATAGCAGAAAGATTGAGAAGCCTCCACATAAAATAGCTATTAGGTTTATTAAAATAGATAGCAATGTATATAANGCAACCCTTGCCCTTATGGCAAAGAGGTAAAATAGATGCTTATTGAGAGAATAAGCTATAGAGGAAACCCAAATATAGGTGTATATATTTTTGCTAATGATAAAATAGCTATAGTTCCTAGAGATGCAGACCCAAAATTTATTCAGATAATCCAAGGCATTCTCCAAGTACCTGTAGCTAAGACAACTATAGGCGATATGGGGGTTGTAGGCATTCTTATTACAGGAAATAACAAAGGTCTTGTTCTTCCTCATATAGTTAAAGAAAATGAGTTTAAGGCAATTAAGGATTTATTTGATGGAAATATCGCTGTTGTTAAAACAAGGTTTACAGCTCTTGGCAATATATGTCTTGCAAACGACTTTGCAGCATATATAAATAAACAAGCATATGAAGAACTTAAAACAGTTGTTAAAGATACTCTTGAGGTAGAGGTTATTGAGAAGGGATTTATAGCTGATATACCAACAGTAGGCTCTGCTGCATATGTGAATAATATTGGTGGTGTTGTTCATCCAGATGCTAGTGAAGAGGAGGTGTTATTTCTATCTAATTTATTTAGGGTTAGAATAGATGTTGGAACAGTTAATTTTGGGGTAGGGTTTATAAAGTCTGGTCTTGCTGGTAATTCATACGGTCTACTAGTAGGAGCTAAAACAACAGGTCCTGAGATAATGAGGTTGAATAAAGTATTTGGAGGTGGCTAGATACATGGTAAATGATGTCAAGATATATAGAATACATGGTTTTATGCTAGTATCGCAGGGCAAGCTACCTAGATGGGTAAAGTTCACAAAGGAGATAAGGGCTTTGAAACCTGAACATGCTTTAGAGAAGCTCTATTCAGAGATGGGCGGTAGACACAAGGTTAAAAGAGCAAATATAAAGATTGTTGATATANAGGAGATAGGTGTAGAAGAGGCAGAGGATAGATATATTAAGGAGCTATCTAACTTAAGATATATGGTGGTTGAATGAGTATGCAAGATAGGAGTAGAATAGAGGAGGCTGCACAGCAGCTTCTTGTACAGCTAGAAGAGCTTAGAAATGCTATAAGAGTTGTGCAGTCAAGATCCATTGCACTATCTAATGAAATACGAGAGATTAGGCTAGCTTATGAAACACTATCATCGATTCAGAGATATGGTCAGAAAGACACATTAGCTTCTCTTGATAGAGAGGGGTATGTATTTGTTAAAATAAAGCTTGACGATGTAGATAAAGCTGTAATTAGAATTACAAAGGATCTATATGCAGTACTTCCAATAGATAATGTTAAAAATGTGTTATCTTCATATGAAAAAGATCTAGTGGTTGAGCTTCAAGAAACTGAAGCAGAGTTGAAGAAGCTTAGCGATTTATATAACCAGTTGCAGAGAAAGCTTCAAGAATATCTAGCTACTTTATCGAGATCAGATAGAGAATCCACCCGCTGAAAACTTTTATAATTAAGGTAAACATAGCTTGTTCTCTAAGCTAAAAAACATATTTAAAAACTTCACAAAACAAATATCTGATGCTATAGCATATAAAACCATTGATGAGAAAGATGTAGAGGAGTTTTGTGATAGAGTGTTTATCGATTTAATTGAAGCTGATGTTGCTTACGATGTTGCTGAAAGCATTGTAGAGACTATTAAAAAGAATCTATCTGGGCAAAAGATTCATCGTGGAAGCGATGTAGAGGGGTATATGGATAGAGTTCTATATAAGTCTCTATATGATATTCTTAGCAAAGGCTCTTCTATAGATCTTTTAGAAACTGTGAAAAGTGTTGTTGTAAAAGATAGAGTGGCTAAGATCATGTTTATGGGGATAAATGGTGTTGGGAAGACAACAACAATAGCAAAAATAGCATATCTATTTAAACAAAACAATATAAAATCTGTAGTTATCGCAGCAGANACTTTTAGGGCTGGTGCTCAAGAGCAGCTGAGAAAGCATTGTGAAAGGCTTGGGCTGCCTTTTATAGGTGGTAGATATGGTGCAGACCCAGCTTCTGTNGCTTTNGATGGTGTTGTATATGCCTTGAGAAACAACTATAGTGCTGCTTTAATAGATACTGCTGGTAGAATGCATATAGATATAGATTTGATGAATGAGCTTAGAAAAATAGCGAATGTTGTTAAACCCCATATAAAAATTTTAATTGTAGATGCTTTAACAGGTAATGATGCTATTGAACAGGCTAGAAGATTTGATGAGGCTATAGGGGTAGATGGTGTTATTTTAACTAAGGTTGATGCAGATGCCAGTGGAGGTGCGGCATTGAGTGTGATTATGGGTGTAGGTAAGCCGATACTATATCTAGGTGTTGGTCAAAGCTATGATGATCTAATTAGATATGAGCCAGACGCAATACTTAAAATGCTACTCAGATAGTAGTAGATTAAAGTCTGAGATATAGATAGCTATAAATATTTTAGTGTGATGGTGATGGTATCTATCAAATCGATTAGAGATGTATTTGAGGGTATGAGGAAGATTGTAGATTTAGCTGAGAAGCCAGATTCTGAAGACTTTAAACAGATTCTTAAGATAACACTTCTTGGTTTTACAATAGTTGGTGTTGCTGCTTTTGCATTGTCTTGGCTAATAAACCTTGTTCTTCAGGTTAGTGGTGTTGGTATAACATAGAGATTTTTATGGTGATTGAAATGGGTCAAGAATCTTCAGAAGCTAGCGGTAGGGTTAGACAGCAGATGTTTTTTGCTGTAAGGACTACTGCTGGGCAGGAGGCAAATGTTGCTTTAATGATAGAGGTTAGGACCAAGACCCTGAACCTCCCTATATATTCAATAATATCGCTACCTGCTTTAAGAGGCTATATAGTTCTTGAGACTACAGGTCTTCATATAGTATATGAGGCGGTTAAAGGTCTTAAACATGTAAAGGGTAGAGCTTCTGGAACTCTTAGATGGGAAGATCTAGAAACTTTAATAAAGCCTAAATCATTAATAGATCTTCTTCAAGGTGGTGAAGAGGTGGAGATAATAGCAGGTCCGTTTAGAGGTATGAAGGCAAAGGTTGTAGCTATTGATAAGATTAAGAACGAGGTTTCTCTTAATATATTAGAGGCTAGTTATCCCCTTACAATAACTGTGCCTATAGACTATATTAGGATGTCTAAGAAGGAGGTGTAGATATATGGCTAGGGTAAAGGTAATAAAAATCCAGATAGAGGGGGGTAAAGCATCAAAAGAACCNCCTCTAGGTCCTGCACTATCAGATACAGGGCTAAATGTTTCAGAGGTTATCGATAAGATTAACAAGATGACTGAGGTATATAAAGGACATGTGTTAACCGTTAAAATAGTTGTTGATCTAGATACAAAGAGCTATGATATAAGGCTAGAGTTGCCAACAACAACAAGTCTACTGCTTTCAGCTGCAAAGGCATCAGAGCCTTCTGGGGATCCTATGCATAAAAAAGTTGGTAATATAAGTATAGATGATGTGGCTAAGATAGCGATTTTAAAGAAGCCGGAGCTTAATACAAAGAGCTTAAAAGCGGCTATTAAAATGATTCTTAGCTCAGCTAGATCTATAGGGCTTACAGTAGAGAGTAAGGATCCAAAAGAGGTTATTAGAGATGTTGATAAGGGTCTATATGATGAGGTTATTAAGAAATATGAAGATAGTTGGGGTTTGGGGTGAATAGTTTATGAGTATATCGTCTAGTAAAGAGTTTATAGATGCTTTGAAAAATGCTATTCAGTTAGCTATTAGCGCTAAAAAGCCGTGGAGATTTACACAAAGTGTAGAGCTTATAGTAACATTTAGAGATGTTGATGTTAAGAAGCAGCAGGAGTTTAGATTTAGAGATACTGTTGTTCTTCCAAAGAGTGTAGGTAAAGAGAGTAGTGTATGTATAGTTGTAGATGATGCATCTATTCAGAAAGCTGTTGAAGCTGGTGCTTATAGAGCTATAGGTAGAGGTGATTTATCTAAAATAGATAAGAAGAATGCTAAGAAGATTGCACAGGAATGTGACTGGGTTTTAGTAAGATCTGATTTAATGGGTTTGGCAGGCAGAATTCTTGGACCTGCTCTAGGGCCTAGAGGCAAATCTCCTATAGCTATACCTGTAAATGCTGATATAGCTACCTATATCAAACAATATAAAAATGCTATTAGGCTNTATTCAAAGGAGCAGCCATGGGTTGGATGTAGAATAGGTAGTGAGAATATGCCTATAGATTCATTAGTTGAAAATGCTATTGCTGTTCTTCAGCATATAGAGGAAAAGATTAAAAGACCTCTTCTACAATCCTCAACTATATATGTTAAAACAACTAGTAGCCCAGCTATAGAAGTTGTAACTTAGTTGGTGAGTATCATGAAGCCGGGTATTGAGAGAGAGCTTGAAAGGCTTTTAAAAGCATATAAAAGTGCCTCAGCTATTTCAGAAACTGTTCTAAGTAGAGGTAAGATGGAGAAGAGGAAGGTTGTTGATGAAGCTAAAAAGTATCTATCGAGCTATAGAACTTTAGTGTTATTGGATATGTCTAGAGTTCCTGCGAAGTTTGAGGTATATATTAGGAGAAGGCTTGAGGGTATAGGGGTTGTTAAGATGATTAAGGGAAATCTTTTGCTGCTCGCTATGAAGGAAATGAATATGGAGAATCTAGAGGAGTTTTCAAAGTATTTAACTGGGCAAAACCTTGCCATCTTCACTAATTTGAATCCTTTTGAAATAGTGTTTGTATTAAATAAAATTTCTATGCCTATTAAAGCTAGAATTGGTGAAAAGATAGATAGCGAGATTAGAGTACCTCCTATGAAGACAGATTTAAAGCCTGGACCCATAATGAGTTTATTTGGAAAGCTTAAAATACCTATACAGGTAAGGGATGGTGTTATATGGATAGCTAAAGAGGCTGTGATAGCTAAGCCAGGTGATGTTATTACACCTGAACTTGCTTCAGTATTTGATAGACTTGGTATTGAGCCAAGATTTATCAAGCCTATGGTTAAAGCTGTATATGAAGANGGTCTGGTATTATCATCTGATAAACTTGTAGTTGATTTAGAGGCTGTTAAACAGGATATAGGTAGAGGTGTGTTAGATGCATTCAACCTAGCTTCAGAGGTTGTGCTACCTTATCCAGATGTAGTTAAGCTATCTGTATCTAAAGCCTATAGCAGAGCAATTAAAATAGCTGCTGAAGCAGGTCTAGTAACAAGGGAAACAGCTAACTATGTATTTACATTGGCATTGTCAAGGGCATTTGCTATAGCATCACTGTTGTCGCAGAAAGTACCGGAGCTTGCACAACAGATACCAATAGCTAGAGAACAGGCTGTTCAGCAGGTTCAGCAGCCTCAAAAGGTTGAAGAGGCTAAGGCTGGTGAAGAGGAGAAGAAGGAGGTTTCAGAAGAGCAGTTAGCAGAGGGTTTAGCAGCACTCTTTGGCTAGTCCACAGCTCTACTACACCATTTTGGAATTAATATATTGTCTAGACCTCTATATTTGCATGTTCTTGTCTCAAATCCTCTTCAGTTTTTCTTAATCTATGCATAAGCTCAGCTATTATAGAGTCTAGAAACACCATTGTACAGTCTTCAAATAGTGTTCCAAGTGGTGCAAGAGGTTCATGTATCCCTAAAACCTGTCTAGCAAAATAATCCTCAACTCTACTTATCTTGGTTCTTCCAGGAACCTCAATAACAATATCAGCGATTTTCGCTAGTGGCGAGTCTATATAAGTTGTTATAGCAACTATTATAGCCCCAGCTGTTTTAGCAGCTTCAGCAGCTGTAACAATCAACGCTGTTCTACCAGATCCAGAGATAGCTATAACAACATCGTCTTTTCTAATCGGAGAAACAATTGTATCTCCAAGAACATAGACATCAAAACCTAGATGTTTAAGCCTCATAGCAAAAGCCCTACCAACTAAACCACTTCTACCAGCACCCATAACAAGAATCTTTCTCCCATTAACATAAGCATCTTCAAGAATCTTAATAAAATTCACAATCTGTGAAACCTTAAGAATAGANAGCGAATTAGACACAAAATTAGCAATNTGAAGATAAGCCCTATAAAACATAGGCAACGATTGGGCAAGATCAACATCACTCAAAACACAACACCACAACCAATAAATAGATGCTGAGGAAAATAAAAACTTTAAAGCCAATGCAATAAATATAAATAATATAAAGCATTAAAACTCATAAATCTAAACATATTAAAATAAAAACAGAAGCCGCCGTAGCTCAGCTCGGTGGAGCGCCGGCCTTGTAAGCCGGTGGTCGCGGGTTCAAATCCCGCCGGCGGCTCCAAACAATTGAAACCCTTTCAACTCCTCTAAAGTGTTCTGAAGCCGCGTTTCATGTGCCGAGTCGGCTCCGTGAAATGTTTTTACCTCTGAGAACCTGATAATACTTTCTGTAGAACTCTATCCCGTAACCAACACTGTTTAACAGCACTTCTGCTAATCTCCTTAATCACTAGATCTCCGAAGCTTATCTCGATAACATTGCTAACCTTGTTAATACGTACAGATGTTTCGTCGGAAGATACCACAACCTCGTGTTCCCCATAATCAATAGTAATAGGTATAGGCACAGGTTTCGCTATTACAACAAAGCTTTCATTCAACACCGTACCAGAGGTAAGTGGACAATGTGCACAATGTTGCTATCATAGAACTCGACAACAATTTTACCTAGTCCAAAAGAAGTCTCTACTCTTCCCTCCAACTTGTAGCTCATGGCCCCCTCCACGTATAAACCCATGTTGCCGGATTATAGAATTTAACGAGGTCTCTTTACGTCCCGTCATCGTTGAGTTAAATAAATCAACGAAAAACAACGATTCGGAGGTGAGTACAAGTATAAAAAGTTCCTAAACTTACCTGCTACCTCCTCTTAACGATGTATCCTATGACTATGCCTATCACGAGCAATACAAGTGCTAAACCTATCATTAACCCTATATTGATTTGTGAAACTGTTATCATTACCTCGGATACTTGAGTAGTTGTTTTATGTTGTGTTACTGTGGTTACAACTGTAGATCTAATCGTCTGGGTTTCCGTCACTGTAATCGTTATGGTTGTTAATGCTGGAGGTGGGCCTGGTGTTGGAGTAGGAGGAGGTACTGGTAGTGGAAGGGTTATATCTACTTCGTAGTAATATTCGTAGAAAGTCCATTTGAACTCTGACCCTCCTTGGTATAGATACGGTTCGATAAACAGATCTATCATTTGTACTATGTACGAAATAAGGCTCTGCTTATTCCATAGCTCTGGTCGTTGTGATGCTAGAACATCTATAGCTTTATCTATCAGTATGTTTAAGAACAGCCCAACTTTAGCATGTGTATACTGTTCTTTCGATACAAATGTTACTAAGGTGTGGGTTGCCNGCGATTGATCTATGTTATCTACATAGATCTCGAACTTTACATAACGTAATTCTCCATCAATTTCTATAGGCATAACCTCCGATCTAATTAGCTCCCCTGCAGGTTCCCCTGTTCTTTGATCTCTGTACATCTGTACACATACCAGTAGATCTCCTTTCTGTGTACCTCCACTTCTAACCTCCTTTGGNATCCATAGATAGTAACTTACAACAGGCTTAGCTGTTACAAACATATCGATGGAATAGTTGAATACAACTTTTGTTGGTCTGAGCTCCGATATCTTTACAGGTATTGTGAAGTTTGGATGTGGTGATGGATAGCTACCCCGAATATTTACTCCATATCTAAACCCTGGACCACCTATTATCTTTGTTGCGGTATATGATGATATGAAGCTTCCTTCACCAATAACACTATCCTTGGTAACAGTTAAAGTTATCTGACCGCTTGCATCTCCTGGGATATTCCATAGATTCGCTATAACGTCTACGTATGTAAGTCTTACACTAGCCCACTTATTAGCAATACTACCAATAGCTTGACCTGTAACCCCGAGGGGGTCAGGAAATATTGATGCCTTCTTTATTTGTGGAACAGGTGCAGGTGTTGTTACAGGTATTGTTGTTACGGGAGATGGTGGAGCCAGTTTACTGAAAACTACTACCTTTATTGTTACATTACTAAGTTCGGAAGAGCCAAAGACTTGGATCAAGTCTATTGAGTATTCGGATACGCGTGATTCTGTGTAGAACTCGTAATCTTTATTATTGTAAGTAATGACTATTTTTACAATACCTTCAGGAAGCATGTCTAGGTGTTTGAATGTTAGTTTTGTGTTTTGTTGTAGGTTTTTGATTAGCCATAGCCATTTCTCTTCATCTTCTTCTCTTGCTATAGGTGGATTTCCGTTTACTGCTTTTAATCCTTTGACTATATCAGTATAGCTATCTGTTTGCTGATCATAGAATGTTGGGTCGAAGAACATTTCTACATACTGTGTATCAACAATTTTCTTCTCGATCATAGTTTTAAACTTCTTCAACATTTCAGCTGTTGTTGTAGATGATGTATCCCATAGTATGAACCATCCTATATAGCCGTTGAAAACATTTCTAACATCATCAATATTAGTTTGATCACCTCTAGCACCTATGTATAGAGGTTCTGTAGATTCAGTTAAACCACTTTCACCAGCTGGAGGCGATGAATAGTACTTAACATCTTTTTCATAGATATACATATTACCGTAGAGAGAAGCGTTGTAATCAATATAGATAGTTTGCCAAACATTAGCATCAGGAACACCACCATCAAGATATCTACCATTCGTTGCTACACCTCCCGGTGTCCAATATCTTGCAACAAGAAACCATCCAGCTGGTCTTGAACCATAGTAGAAATCGAATTGACCAACAGTAGCAATACCTCTCCTCCTAAAAACCATAAACTGAGTACTTTGAACCCAACTAGATTTAACAGATAACGCAAAACCAACAGCAGACAAAGACCTACCCCAACCAATCCTAAGATGCTGTTCCTCAACACCATCAAANCTCCAAANATAGAGATGAGGAACAACAACATCACCACCACTAACATCAACACCAACCAAAGACAACTCTAGAAGTAGNTGTGCTGGTGCATACATTGGTATGCTGATTGTGTTGAGAACTATAGGTATTACCATCGATAGGGCTAACACAATAGTAGCTATCGAATGCAATCTCATATGCGAACACCTTCCTTAGCTTTATCTATGTACTAGCAATTATATAAACTTTTATGATATGTGATGTAATGTGTTGTTGCGGTATTTGATCACCTCATGAACACACACTTCATGTAATGTGTAAGAGAAAGTTGTGTTCATAGCTATCTACTTAACTTTCTCCCAAGCTTCAATATCTCCTGGAACTGGTTTAAATATTGGATGAGGAATTATTTCTACAACACTTTGTAGCCTCATATAATCATTATGAGAGCGTTTTGCGAGTTTGGATAATAGATGGTTAAATTCATAGAGTAGTTGTCCTGTTGTTACTGGGATGGGTTGAATATCAGTGTTGTAGACTTTTATCTTAGAGACATTGAATCTATAGCCTCTTACTAAACCCTCAAGATATACATAGTATAGATATGTACCTATATATAGTATAGGATCAGATGTATTCTTGAATCTAATTAGCTGAGGATGATTTACATAACCCCTTGTCAAGCCAAGTAAAACCTTCTGAGCCAACAATCCCTCTCTCCACAAAGCTAGTAAACCCTTTGCATCTAGATACATAGGATGTATAGACCAAAGCCTCATGCATTCGATCCTCAACTAGGATATTTCCCACTCAAAATAATATATAAATACTCTCAAAATAGTTTTCAGCAATGAATAAGTAGAGAATTTAAATGCTTACAACACCTCAAACCGAGATTCATGAAATATAGATGAAGAAGGAATTTGACTCTCATATAGGTTTGTATTGTTGATTTCATTGCATCACCTCTTTTCTCTACATCGCTTCTTAGACCACATCTTCCTTAGAGGCATTTAGGACTACCTTAGAAACCCTACATCTTGGGTTTTTCTCTGGGAGAATCTTCATCTTCAATGCTTCAGCAACTATAGGCTCTTCATCGTCTCATCAAGTTCTCTATCTATTAAAAATTAAATATCAAAGCTTATAAACCTTCCCATCACTCGAATAACACCATGTAATATAAATCTATACAAAACTTGAAATAGTAAATAAGGAGATGCTATGCCAAGATCCAAACTCCATTAAGGTTTGCTGTTATATGGATATTAGAATTCTTTTTAAAAGGTTTATATATTTTTGGTTTTATTGTTTTTGTTTATCTATTGTATCTATTAGATATTTTGCTATNTTTGGATAGTCTTTATCTCCATATCCATGTAGTGTGGCTTCTAGGTATCTNTGCATAGCTGCTGATGCGATTAATGTGTTTAGTTTTAGTGTTCTTGCTGATTCTATGAAGCTTTGAAGNTCTTTTGCAGCTAGCTCTATTCTAAATCTTGGTGGNTGTTCCTTTAAAGATCTTTCTAGGAATCTTGTTATAAGAGGTTCCATCCATGTTCCTTTAACAAGTTCTATAAATATGTTGTAGTCTATGTTAAATATGTGGAGAAATGCTAGAGACTCTGCTAGTGAAGCTACAACGGACATGTTTAATTGGTTAAGTGCTAGCTTAAGTGCCATAGCTTTTGGCACTTTACCTACATAGATAATTTTTCTAGCTATTGTATTTAGAAACATCTCTATATCTCCATCTATAGCGCTATCGCTTGAGACCATAACGGTAAGCTTCCCTTCTAAAACCTCAGAGAAGCTACCATATACAGGAGCCTCTATATATCTACCACCATAAATCTTAACCATATCATTCAATATAGAAGAGATAGACGTTGTTACCGTTGACATATTTACAATATATCTATCTCTACATTTCTCTATAAAACCATTTGGAGGTAGAGCCACATTCAATAAAGCATTGTCATCAGCAACAAAAACAGCTGTTATATCTGAAGACTCACTACAAATAGCAGGTGTATCAGCCACTTCACCACCTATCTCATTAACAAGACTAAGAGCCTTCTCCTTTGTACGATTATACAACACAATACCAAACCCATTAGACGACAACCTTCTCGCTAATGCTGAACCCATTAAACCAAGACCTACTATACACACCTTCATCTTGTATCCCGTGAAATAAAGACAAAGCCAGATAATAAAACCAGATGATCTATCTCCACATCAAGTTAACAAGGCTATATATAGTCAATAGCTTTGTTTATAGAATATTTAAACTTCCAAAGCATAAAATTAGCTGGGGTAAATATGAGCGAGCCTAGAAAATATAAATATATACCTGAAAAATATCCTGAGAGACCCGAGATCAAAGATCTTGATAAGGATAAAATTGTTAAGATGCTTCTATCGGCTTTTGCTGATGAGATCTTGGCCTACTACTCATATCTAATGATGGCATACGCTATCAGGGGGCATATATCTAAAGAATTAGAAGAGACAATTCTTGAGATTGGTAAAGATGAATTAGAGGACCATGCCAAGAAATTAGCAGATAGACTTCAAGACTTTGATGTAGATCCACCAGATTTTAGAGACCTATGGCAGTTATCTAGATGTAGATATCCAGATCTACCAGATGATCCACACGA
>Ga0065719_101989_pt1 | contig 19436 bp, 22 predicted proteins | sample GBSCel85sediment_FD_59106 | JGI IMG/M metagenome (GOLD analysis project Ga0065719, IMG submission 59106) | Hot spring sediment microbial communities from Great Boiling Spring, Nevada - Cellulolytic enrichment CS 85C v3 (version 3) | ecosystem: Environmental > Aquatic > Thermal springs > Hot... | reverse complement strand
ACTGGCCCATCACGGACGTGAGCACCACGCTGAAGGTGGCGAGCAGCCCGCCGGCGTACAGGAGGGAGGAGAGCCCGATGGCCTCAGCGGCAGCAGCGAGAGGCGCCTGCGACTCGCTCAGCCTCTCCCACCCGATCAGCCCCACAGCGGCAGCGGCTGTAAGCAGGTAAACCACCATCGAGATGAGGAGTGCCAGGAGGATCGCGCGGGGTATTGTGCGCTCGGGGTCCCTGACCTCCTCCGCCATTGTGCTGATCCTGGGGAACCCTATGTAGGCGAAGTAGAATAGCCCTGCCGCCTGCAGCACGGGGGCGAGGCCCCTCCCGAGGGGGTTGCCGAAGTTTGCCGGGTTAACGTTCGCGAGCCCCACAGCTGAGAAGACCACGAGGACGAGGACCTTCGCAGCCACGATCACGTTATTCACTCCCGCGGTGAGCTTAGTCCCAACGGCATTCAGCAGTGTCACTACGAGCACGAGGCCGAGCGCCGCCGCCTTCGGAGAGATGCCGTGGAAGGCCGAGGAGAGGTAGTTGCCGAAGCCCAGGCTGGCGGTGGCTCCGAGCACTATGTTTCCCGAGACCCAGAGCCACCCCATGATGAAGCCCACGAAGGGGGATATCAGCGTGTGACCGTACTCGTAGACCCCACCCGCCCTCGGGAGAGCAGCGCCCAGCTCGCAGAAGCTGAGCGCTGTTAGGGATGCGCTCACACCGCTCATCAAGACGGCCAGCAGTACACCGGGCCCAGCCAGGCCGGCAGCTATGCCTATGAGCACGAAGATCCCAGCTCCAATTATCGCGCCGAGACCCACCGAGACCGCGTCGAGCANGCCCAGCTGNCTCGGGAGCTCTGGCNTCTGCACAGGAGAGAAAAACCCCAGCAGTATAAAAATAGTGAAGTCGCACTCAGCTACCGGGGGGATGATGCTGGTCTGGAGCTCTGAGCGAGTGAGGAGTTTTGCCGCTGAGCGCTGACCCCCTGTAAAAATAGCGCTATGAAAAATCTTTAAAAGGGTCTCTGGAGACTACCCCCGCCCCCGGAAGAGGGAGTTGGCATGGGAGAGTTCAGCTACTGGAGAATATTCCTGCTGGGCTTCGGCTTCTTCGGCATCAGCGTGCTCTGGTCCGTCTACAACTCCTACGTGCCAGTGTTCCTCAAGGAGCTGGAGCTGCCCTCGTTCCTCGTGGGCTTCATCATGACCATCGACAACATATTCGCGGTGGTGATGCTGCCCTACATAGGTGTCCTCAGCGACCTGACGCGGACTAGGATAGGCAGGCGGAAACCCTACATCATCGCCGGGGTTCCCCCGGCCGCGCTGACCTTCGCCTTAATCCCGCTCTTCAGGGCGGAGCTGATTCCCATGATGCTTGTCATCTTCGTGATGAACTTCTCCATGGCGCTCTTCCGCTCGCCCGTCATAGCCTTCATGCCGGACATCACACCGTCGGAGCGCAGAAGCCAGGCTAACGGCATCATCAACTTCATGGGCGGGGTCGGCTCGCTGCTCGCATTCTTCGCCGGGAGCTGGCTGTACAGGATGAACCCTGCATACCCGTTCTTCGCGGGCGCAGCTCTCCTGGCAATAGCCTCGTTTCTAGTGGTCGTGCTTGTGGACGAGCCCGAGGAGTTCAAGGTCAAGAGCGGCGAGCGGGTAAACATCAGAGAAGAGCTCTCCAAAGCGTTCAGGCAGAGTTTTGGCGAGTTAAAGCAAACCCTCTCGAGAGGCGGTCAAGGAACAGGACAAGAGCCTGCTCTTTATGCTGCTGTCCATCTTCCTCTGGTTCGTAGGCTACAACGCCATAGAGACCTTCTTCACAAGCTACGCCAAGTGGCACCTGAACATAGGCGAAGCCACAGGCGCCTTCCTCCTGGGCTTCGTGGCCCTAGGCTTCCTCATCTTCTCCCTGCCCGCGGGCTTCATCGGGGCCAGGCTTGGCAGAAGGAGGACAATGACCCTCGGCCTAGTAGTAATCGTTGCACTGCTTGCACTGGTGATATACCTCCCCGCAGTGCTCAGCGTAGAGCAGCTCGTCACAGCAATCCAGGTGATCTTCCTCCTGCTGGGCTTCGCGTGGGCGCTGGTCAACGTGAACTCCCTCCCAACAGTGGTCGACATGACCACCCGGGAGAGACTCGGCACCCACACCGGGCTCTACTACTTCGCCTCCCAGACCGCGGCGATAACGGGACCGCCGCTCGCAGGGTTCTTCATCGACCTAGTGGGCTACGCCTCACTATTCCCATTCTCCATAGTCTTCCTGGCGCTCTCCGCTCTGACACTCCAGCGGGTAAAGCGCGGCGAGCCTAGGAAGGGGTACTAAACCAAGAGCTCGCTATACGAGGTCTAGAGTATCGTAGAGAACGTCCACCACTCTCCTGATTTTTTCCTCGACAACAGCAGGTGGTTGGAGCCTGAGGAATTCGGCTTGCAGAAGCTCGAGGTTGCCCCTAATCTCGCCCGCGCGCCCTCTCCTCTCCATGACCTCCCTGAGCACTGCCTTCTGGAGCTCCGCGAGCTCCCTGTGCAGGACTAGGGAGAACCTGCTCGCAGGCGCTAGCATGGCGAGCGACTCGTAGGTGTCCGAGATATCCTCGATGTTCCTGGCGACAAGCCTCAGGTCCACGAGCCTAACCCTCTCCTCCGGCGGGGTCAGGGGGTCGGCGACCTTGCTCCTGATCACCCTCACTGCTAAGAAGTAGAGCCTGTCGACTCTGTCGTCCAGAGCTCTAACCTCCTGCACGAGAGCCTCGTCGCCTGTCTCCAGCGCTGCAGCAGCCTTCTCTAGCATAGATGTGGAGACCGCGTTCATCCTGAAAAGGAGGGACTCCACGCTGTAGTCAGGCCTAGTGAAGCACTGAAGCACCACGCCGCTGGGAGTCTCCTCGACAACCTCCAACCCCACGAGCAGGCTCTGAGCCTTAGCGACGGCACGGCGCAGGCTCCTCCANGCAGCNNGGCTCAGCNTCTACCTCNANAACCTCNTAGCCCTTGAGGTAGGCTGAGAGNATCTTCCGAAGCACGTTATCACCGCAGTCCAAGCGCACTGTCTTAGGTCCCTGGGCTTCCTCGCTCCTGAGCACCCTGAGCCTTAGGACCCCCCCGCTCTCGGGCTCCACGACCACGTAGCCGTTCTCCAGCTTGTTCTCGAGAACCCACGCCTTCGGGAGGGCTACGTAGAAGCTGCCTCCAATCCTCACAACCCTCTTGACCTCAACAACCACGCATAGCAAAACCTGTTAAACTTTATAAACATGTCTAATAGGTTTGGGGAGCTCGCCCAGGGGCAAGTCAAGCAGCATCGGCTGAGCGTGCTGGGTGCACCTCAGGCTAAGCGCACGTAGTTCCTCCCAGACCTCCTCTCTATGACCACGTAGCCCAGCTCCTGCAGCCTCCTCAGCCTCCTCCACAGCGTCGTCGTGGGTAGGTTGAGCTTGGCGCCCAGCTCGGACTGGAACATCCCGCCCGCCCGCGCTCTGGAGGGCGCGGAGAATCTCGAGGTCCGTCTCCGACAGCTCTCCCGAGGGCCTCCTGCGCAGGCGCAGAAAGACAGAGATTGCTACTAGTGCAGCTGCCACGAGAGCCGCTACAAGCCACAGGTACTGCACCCCGCCCTCCGGCGGTGTGATACGGGGGGGCAGCTGCTCGGGGCCCGCTGGCTGCTGNCTAGGGGGGTTTACGGGCTGCACCGGCGCGGGAGCACCGCCTTCAGCGGGCTTGGGTGGTTGAGGGGGTTGCGCGGGGATCAGCACGTAGCTCAGCATGACGGCTCCTGGCGGGAACTCGAGCAGCAGCCTCCCCTTCTCCACCCTCATGCTCGTGAAGCTCGTGTAGACTCCGCTGAGAGTGGCGTTGGGGGGTAGCAGAACCTCCGCCAGCAGAGGTGATGTGAAGTTGACGAGCCAGAGCTCCCTGTACTTGGCTGTCAGCGTGTTCGTCACGTAGCTGATAATCACCTCCGAGGAGTTCAGGGTGATCACAGAGACTGTGTTTGTGGAGGGGTCGTAGCTAACTGGGAGCAGATCCCCCCTCTCGTCCACGGCGATNATCCCGAGCATCAAGTCCGGCACGCCCACGAGGTCTACNTCCAGCGCGTAAGCCCCCTCTGCTCTGACGTGCATTGTGACGAAAGCGGCCCCCGAGAGCTGTATGTCCACCCTGACGTACTCCTTAGCGGGCTGAGCGCTGGCTGTAAGCGCGGGTAACGCGAGGAGAACCAGCAGGAGTGCAGCAGGGGCTCTGCTCACACGGTGCGAAGGCTGAGCAGGGATTTAAATGTGCTCCCCAGCTGCGCCGAGGATCCTCTCGCCCCTGCTCTCGAGAGTGCTGATGGCTCGCTGGACCGCGGAGCGGAGCTCGGCCGCTCTCTCCTCGGGGAGCCCGTCGTAGGTGAACACCCAGGCCCCCCACTCGATGCCCGCTGGGTACTTCAGCTTGTCTGAAGCCCTGTGCACGGGGTAGAACTCCACATGCAGGTGGAAGCCCTCGTAGCCCCGGCAGGGCTTCTGGTGCACAACCATCATGTAGGGCAGGCTGAAGCCGAAGAGCTGGTTGTAGGCCGCGACCACGACCCTCAGCGCGTCCGCTAGNTGCTCNACCNCNTCCTCGNCGAGCTCNNTGAGNGACTCGACGTGGCTCCTGGGGTACACGTGCACCTCGTAGGGCCACATCGCGAAGAACGGTAGGAAGGCTGAGAAGTACCTATTGGAGTAGAGCAGTCTCTCCGCCTCCCGCTCCTCCTGCTCCAGAATGCTGCACAGGAGGCAAGACCCCGTACTATCCCTGTGCTCTATCATCATCCTGTACTCCCTCTCCACCCTTGGCGGCACGAAGGGCAGCACATACACCTGGCTGTGAGGGTGGGTGAGCGAGACCCCGATCACCTCCCCCTTGTTCCTGAAGGGGAACACGTAAGCCACCTCCGGGATCCCCGCAGTACCGCTCCGTGAGCTCTGCCAGCACCTCAAGGTACTTAACCAGGTTCTCGCGAGGTATCGCGTCTAGGTCGCCCTCGTGGCTTGGTGTCTCCACCACCACCTTCGCGTAGCCGTAGGCCCTCTCAACGCGGTAGAGGCCGCTGCCAGCCCTGGACACGACAGCGTCGGGGCGGAGCGCCGGGTACCTGTTGTCCAGGACCAGTACGTCCCAGCCGAAGCCTGCCTCCTCGGAGCCCGGGCAGAAGGGGCAGCGCTCAACCCTCCTCCACGGCCTAGCGCTCCGCGAGCTCGACACGATCACCCAGCAGCCCAGGAGTGGGTTCCACCGCAGCTCGTTATACCCCCTTTCCACAACCTCCAGAAGAGCATCTTCCAGAAAAAAGCTTCCGTCCAGGGCTCTTGCGCGCGCTTTAACCATTTTCTCTGCGGTCGCTTTCAGTAAAGAAACACCCTTGTATCTCAGGACTGCGCGCAATGCGCGCGGCTGCAGGGCTGGAGAGATTTTTAGAGAAAAGTGCCCCAAGAGTCATAAAACTTTAAGGCTGCTACTGCGCGTGTTTAGCGCGCGCCGCGCGACCGAGTGGGAGGNGGCAAGCTGCTAATCCTGTATGCCGCTTGCCGCCTGGAAGGGCAGGCGAGAGTGGGAAAAACTGCTTCATTTGGGAGCGCTCAGAGGAGAGTCGGCAGGAAGAAGCCAAATACTGTGTTCACGATGTATATCAGTACTGCTAGTAGCGCGGCACCTAGCCACCCAACACCCTGTAAGCGTTTGAGTAGGTAGAGCCAGACCAGCCAGGCGATCACTGTACCGAGGGGTATCTCGACCAGCCTGAAGAGCCAGAAGACTATTGCTCCAGCGAGGGCTGTCAGGGCCGCGCCTGCGAGGGACTCTCTCTTCTGCTTCCCCGGGAAGATTTTCAGCGCCAGCCATACTGCTACCGTGGATACTAGCCAGCCCAGCAGNAAGTTGACCAGGCTGCCAGCAGTCAGGGGGGCTGGCATGCAGCTCCCCAGGTAATCATCTCAGCCCTAATCTTTTAAACTCTTTAGTTCAGACTTCCGGGAGGGGGCGCCGTGAGGGGGCCCGGCTGGAGGGGGCGAGGGTTGAGGCTCCCCGAGGGCGCGCTGTTCGTGGCCTCGGCTCCCGGGAGGGTGGACTTCCTGAACACACACCAGGACTACAAGGGCTTACCTGTCGTCCCCGTGGCTGTGAACCTGCGCACCTACGTGGCCGTGGTTGAGCAGTCAGAGCGGTTCGAGGTCGAGAGCGTTAACCTGAGGGAGGAGGGGTTGGCGCACCGTGACTCGTTCCCCGCGGGCAGCCCGCCACTGCTGGAGAGAGGGTGGTGGGGAAACTACCTCAGAGCTGTCGTGAGAGCAGCGGAGGAGCACCTGGGCAGACCCCTCAAGAGCGGCTTCAGGGCAGTGATCTACAGCGAGGTNCCAGTGGGCTCAGGGCTCTCAAGCAGCGCCGCGCTGGAGGTGGCATTCGCCAAGGCTCTCGACCACTTCTTCAACCTAGGCCTTAGGCCCGAGGAGCTCGCTGAGCTGGCGTTCCAGGCGGAGAACAGGATCGCCGGGATACCGTGCGGNCGTCTTGACCAGTACGCCTCGGCGCTCGGCGGAGCCATCCTGCTGCACCCCAGACCTCCCGTGCGCGTGGAGCCCCTCCCCGTGCGGGGGCTGAGCTTCGTCGTTGTGGACTCGGGCATCAGGCACAGCGTCGCGGAGATCCACCCGCGGAGGCAGGAGGAGATAAGCAGGGGGCTGCGGGCGCTNATGAGCAGTAGGGAGGTGCCTGAGGAGCTCAAGGCGAGGCTCGGCTATAGGTTCGACGAGCCAGCCTGGGAAGAGCTGCGCCTCCCCGAGCTGGAGCCCTACCTCGGGCTCGTGGACGAGGTTTCGAGGAAACGGATCCTCTTCACGCTGCTCATGCACGAGTCGACCCTAAGGGCTATAGAGGCCCTGAGGAGGGGGGACCTGAGGGNGCTGGCCGCTGAGGTGAACAGGCAGCATGAGCTCCTGAGGGACCTCTACGAGGTGAGCACTCCAGTGCTCGAGCGCATCAGGAGCTCGATGCTCGAATCCGGCGCGCTGGCTGTCAAGATAAGCGGCGCTGGCATGGGNGGGAGCCTCCTGGCGCTGGCGCCNGGCAGGGAGAGAGAGGCTCTGGAAGCGGGCCTGAGGGCCGGAGCCGCGAGAGGCTGGGTGCTCAGCGTGGACGAGGGCGCTCGCGTTGAGAGCTAGAGGGGTGCCTCACCCAGCACAGTCTCCGCCTCCTTGCCCCACTTCACGAGCTTGACTCCCTTGCTCGAGATCCTGACGTACGTGCAGGAGGGGGTGTTCCCGTTGTTCTCAATCCAGGAGCCGCTGTTAGCAACAACGCGCCCGTTCTCGACAACGAGCTCGGGGATGTGGGTGTGCCCGAAGACCACTACGTCCACGCGCCCCACCAGCTCCTCCACCAGTGCGACTAGCTTGGCGAGAGGCTTGCTCACGGCGAGCGTCTTCACGCTCTTGCCGCGGAGCCTCCCTTTTGAGAGCCTGTAGGCGATCGGCTGTATCAGGGAGTACCAGACCCTGTCCTGGACTCTCCTCCAGACTAGGACCAGCGGAGGGGAGACAAGGAAGATAGCCGCGAGCAGCAGGACGAACTCCACCAAGGGGGTTGTGGCGTTCACGAGCGTGAATAAGAGCACCAGGAGGAAGAGGGAGANGAGGGCCAGAACCCACTCCAGGTTGCCGGGTAGGGCGGAGAGAGCCTCGGAAAGCATGTACACGTAGGACTGCGCCTTCCACAGGCTCTTCGTGATGAGGAACGCCGCGTCCAGCTGGTGGCCGTGGAAGAGGAGGACGCGTTTACCACCCGCATCGAGGAGCAGGAGCTCAGGAGCCACGAGGACGTCGCCCGCTCCCCGGGCGCTCATCAGCCTCAGACCAGCGAGCACTCTGTCGTGGTTGCCAGCCACGAAGACCACTGTGGCATCGCTCCTAGCCAGCTCCCTCAGCGGCTCGTAGGAGGATGTCACGACGTCCTTGAGGGGAGCGCTCCAAAGCTCAAAGATGTCTCCGAGAAGGATGAAGAGCTTCACCCGCGGGTCCCTCCTCATGCGCGAGATGAAAGCGGCCAGCTCTTCGTGCTTGTCCTTCACCCGGTCGCCCAGCCTGAGCCCCAGGTGCGTATCCGACAACACTACAGCTTCCTCGCCCTCCTCCAGCGAGATTAGCGGGACCTGAAGGCCAGCCAGGTCGACCAGCCTGTACCTCAACGCACGCCACCGACAGCGCCGACAAGGCTCGCAGAGGGGGAAGAGGTAATTTAATGTATTCTTTGCGCGCGAGTACGCCCCCCAGAAGGCACGGGCGCGGGAACAAAAAAGAAGAGAAAAGAAAAAAGGATTGTTCGCGGGGTTTACTTCCTAGGACCTTTCCCTGGCTTGCCCTCCTGCCCTCTCTTGGCCCAGCCTGGGGGCTCCACGGGTGGTGCGGGCTTGCCTGCCTCCTTCTGGATCTTCTCGATCTTCTCTAGCCGCTTCTCGATCTTCCCCGCTTTCTCCGCAGCGCTCTTGACCCTCTCCTTCAGCTCTTTGAAGAGCTTTGCGGTCGCGTTGAGAGCTTGCTCGACCTGGCTCTCGTTGAGCTCACCCTTCCTGAGGGCTTCCCTCAGCTTCGCAAGGGTGTGGTTGATCAGCGAGGTGTTGAGGTAGCCGGTCTCGTTCCTCCTCAGCCACCCGAGCTTCATCGCCCTCACTACCGTTGCGTGCAGGGCGGCCTTGTTCAGCTCGGCGTTGGCGAGCCCGAGCAGCCTCTTCGCCTCAGCCAGTATCCGGGCGATCTCGCTCACCGTGGCGTTCCCGGAGGCTAGCAGCGACCTAGCCTCCTCCAGCAGGGACGCGGCCTCATCGAGCAGCTCGAGAGCCTCGCTCACGGAGGCGTTCAGCTTCGAGAGCAGGGAGCGGAGCTGGGAGACCCTCGCTTCGAGCACCTGGAGCTGCAGCGTGAGCGCGGTCTTGTTGACCGCGATAGTCATGTTGCTGACCTTGGCCGTGAGGTTCATGGGAAGCTTGCCTTCGAACCTGAACTCCAGGCCTAGCTCCTCAGCGAGCTCGCTCTGGAGCTCGAGGACGCTGCTGTAGAGATCCATGGCCTTGAGAGCCAGCTCCTTAGCGGCTGTGTAGTTCCCGGAGTTGTACAGCTGCACGGCGAGGTCGAGGTACTGGTCCGCCTGCACTGTGAGGTTCATGATCACCGACCAGGTCTCGTTTAGCAGGGTGGCGTTGATGCTCGCGGAGACGACAGAGTTCCTGTAGTGGACAAACTGCTGGAGCCTCCTCGCGTTCTGGATCAGCACTTCTGCCGAGCGGTCGTTCTCAGCGCTGGCCAGCCACGCGAGGGGCGAGACCGCAACCAGCAGCGCTAGCACCAGTGCGACTAGACCTACCCTCTGCATCACCCACTACCTGCTGCTGCGGGAGTTTAAGGAATACTGCGGGAAACCAGGGAAAACCAGTTTTCCCTAGAGAAAAGAGCTTCAGGGCCTCAGCGCGAGGTACGCGGTGACAGCCAGTGTGTAGACTGCTAGTGCTGAGCCTACCGCGGCGAACAGCNCCTTNGCTCTGCGCTCGCCGAGAAGCCCGGCNTCNATNNCGACCATGTAGAGCCCGTACATTGCGTGGTAGATCACAGAGATCGACAGAGCGAGCTCGGCCACGACGATCAAGGGGTTCCTGAAGGCCGCCAGGACGTCCTGGTACGTGGGCAGGCCCTTGTAGGAGCCCTCGAGATGCACTCTCACTATGTGAGCGCCGATGAGCAGCACCAGCAGTGCGCCTGTCACGGCTTGCAGCAGCCAGCCCAGGCCGCGCCTACCCCATGACATAGAGGATCACCACTACGCCCACAGCTATGAAGAAGAGGGCTGCCGCCCACGCCAGCGCCAGGAGGAGCTTCCTCCTCTCGAGGAGCAGGCCTGCTTCCACGAGGGCTGAGTACAGCCCCAGGGCGCCGTGCAGAACCAGAAACGCCCACAGCACGATGTCGAACACCAGCCCAATAGGGGATGCGAAGACCTGGAGTAGGGTATTGTACGCGTGCTCGCCCAGCAGCAGCGTGGAGATATCAACCATGTGCACCACCAGGTAGATGGCCAGGAGCACTCCCGCGAGCCTGCGCACCGCGAAAGATATGTGCTCCGCACTTCTCCCCCCTGACTCTGAGCCAGCTTCCCAGAGCTTCCCGTAAACCCAACCTACACCACCTCAACAGCACCTTTCATGAGGAGGCGCCTCAGCCTCATGATCTTCTCACCCGGGCGGAAGTTCACGGGGCACTTCTCGCTGCAGTCNAAAGCGGCGTGGCAGGACCACACACCCTGTCGGGAGGCAACCNGTNCCGGCACTTTGCCCTCCTCCACNGCCCTGTGGAAGGNCCAGGCNAGCACGGAGGGCCCGAGGTAGCTGGGGTAGGAGCAGGCCACGGGGCACGCCGAGTAGCAGATGCCGCACTCCACGCAGTCCCAGAGCTTCTCCACCCGGGCTGTTACGCGCTCTAGGGTGCGCGTGTCGTCGGGGTACCTGGAGAACATTCTGGACTTGTCCACGACGAGGTCGCTCACCACCCTGAAACCGTGGAGTGGCTCGACAAGTAACACGCCGTTCCTCGCCACCTCCCCCACCTTGGTCACGCAGGTCAGCCTCTCCACACCGTTTACGACCATGCCACACGCCCCGCACACGCCGTGGTGGCAGGCGTGCTCGAACGTGAGCGTGGGGTCGATCTTCAGGCTTACTCTCTCCACCAGGTCGAGCACAGACTCGTCGGGGTCTGCCTCGACCTCGAAGACGTCGTAGCGGGGGGCCTTCCAGCCCTCCTTCCACCTCCTGACGACTAGCCTCACCTTCAAGCCCACCACCTCAGCCGTAGAAGTGCCAGTAGGGCACTAGCGGGAGCTCAGCCGTTCTCGAAGGCACAGCTACACCGGCATGCTCGCAGACGACATCCCCCATCTTCTCCGCCATCAGCCTGGCTGTGATGAACTTGCCCCCTATGATGCTGAAGAAGTTGCTGACACCCTCGGAGGAGTGGTCGATAATCGCGAAGCTCCTGCTGACCTCCCTGCCCGTCTGCGCGGCCTGGCCGATGAGAGGCCTCGACGAGACGTACACCGCCTTCACCCTCATCCTGGAGACTACGGGCGCCATCTCCGCCCCCCTCCTCAGGAGGAGCTCGACGTGCTCCTTCGGGGCTGCGACGTCGTCAGGGTCGCTGACGACCCACGATGTCGTGCCGATCACGGAGGTACCCCTGTGGTGGACTATGATGTCGCCATCCCCCGGCTTGTTGAGCCTGTTGAACACCATGTTGCCTATGCGGCCGTCCAGCGCCACCATGACACCGGGGCTCGGCTTCACCGGCACGTGGAGACCAGCCAGCGAGGCAACCTTGTTGGCCCAGGCGCCCGTCGCGTTGACGAAGAAGTCTGCCCCGAGCTCGTACTCCCTCAGAGACACCTTGTCCAGCACCCTAGCCGCTTTCACCTCGCCCCCCTCCACGCGGAAGCCTCTCACCTCGTTGTACAGCCTGATGTCAGCCCCGTGCTTTCTGGCCGAAGCGAGGAAGCTCAGGATCACCTTCAGGGGGTCGAAGGTCCCGTCAGGCACGACAACGGCTGCCTTCAGCTCGGGGTTCAGGTGCGGCTCCAGCTTCAAGGCCTCCTCCCTGCTCACCTCCCTGACCGGTATCCCGGCCTCCTCGCACTTCTTCAGGAAGAAGTCCTTGTACCTCAGGTCGTCCTCGGTTATCGCCACGAAGAGGCCACCGTTCTTCTCGAAGAGGTAGGGGGCGATCCGCCTCAGGATCTGGTTCTCGGAGTAGCACTCCCGCGCGACTTCAACATCGGCCACGTAGCGGCAGCCACTGTGCAGCAGGCCGTGCGTCCTGCCGCTGGTGCCAGCGCCTGCAGAGCCCCTCTCGAGCAGCGTCACCTTGAAGCCCCGAAGGGAGAGGTCGTAGGCGATCGCTGCCCCGGTCACACCTCCGCCTATGACAACCACGTGCTTCATGCAACCGCATGGAATGCCTCTGAGCAGAGCTCTTTTTCCTTTACTTATCAAGCGGTATGAGCAAAGACATTGAAGGGTAGAAATTTTTTTCGAGAAAGAGTTATTTCTTAATGCTGTCCCTCTAAGGTGGCATGGCCGCGTGGAATGCTGCAAAAGCAACGTTGTACCAGGTGACAAGCAGTGCAGAGATGAAAGCACCGGGCCACACGCTCCCCGTCTTCCTGTTGAAGAACGTGATTGTGGACACTGTTATAATGCTGATCACCGGGACCACTGTGTAGTAGATCATGGCCAGGGGCACTCCTCCGAAGACATAAGTCCAGCTTAAAGTCTGGGACATCCCGAGGTATATTGGCACGTAGTAGTAGAGCAGGAAGATCATCGAGCCCAGGGAGATTATGATGGAGTTCACCACTATCTCCTTTAGCAAGCTGACCTGACCACCCTTGTACCTCATGAAGCCGTAGAAGAGCACGGCGATTACAAGGTAGTAGAACAGGAAGGGTAGGAAGTACGACGCCATGAAGCCGAAGCGAACCATGCTCATGGGCCTTAGGACTACCGGCTCCGGGAGCCCGACCAGCGTGAATGGAACCCTGAAAAACGCATAGCAGTACACCAGGGTCACGTACACCGGGGTAAGCACCAGTACGGCAAAGAAGAAGCTCTTCAGGATCTTCTCGAAGGCGAGCTTCAGACCAGTGTTCTCAAATCTGAAGAGCTTCTTCCTGAGGCTCACGTAGTAGAAAATTGTGAGAAGGACGGTTGTGACCAGGGCCACCGTGTCCATCCATACCATGTACCTGTTGGTCGGAGCCTGAGGTGTGAGGACGTTTATCAGCAGCGGGTTCATACCCCACTCAATGAATGTTGGGAGGAAGAGGAGCGGGCCTAGCGCGGTGGTTATCGCGGCTGCCACCCAGTAGCTCGCACCTGTGAAACCCTTGTATACTCAGCCGGCGTGACAACCATGTCTTGGAAGAACTTAAGGTCTAGGAGGTACGAGCCGAACACGAAGATGAAGGCTATAGCCGCTATNAAGGCGACACTTGTCGAAGAATTGCTTCCACGGGAATATCAGGTCGTTCCTCGGTATCTTCTTGCCTCCCTCCAGGGTCATCCCCATCCGCTCTATCACATTGCCTATGCTCGTCGGATCGTCGGTCGACGCAGGGTGCGTTATGTAAGGAACGTAGAGAATCCTAGCCGTACCCTTGGATATGTCACCGTAGACCTTGCCGGGTATAATATCCTCCGTCACATTGAATATCTGCTTGAGAACGGGGGATCTCGGGATGTCGCGCCCCGTGGGCACCTGGAGCCAATAGGGAACGAACTCGTCTGCAAACGCCATCTGTATCGCTACGTTCTTGAGCCTAGGAGCAACCGTCGGAGGAAGTACGTAGGAGTCCATGTANAACATCGACTTGTAGCCGTCCGGGACTGCCAGCGCTGCTGCCTGAATAGCCCAACCTCCCATCGACATTCCCACAAGGCCGATGTTATTCTTGTCCACGTATGCGAGCGAGCGGAGGTAGTTCAGGCCTGCCACCGCGCCGTACGAGAACAGCCCACCGCACCCTCCGAGAAGCCATGCCCAGTCATATCGATGGCTAGCACCACGTATCCCCTGCGGGCGAGCTCCAGCACCGTGTTGGCCATGTACTCCTTCTGGTTGTTGTAACCGTGTATGGCTAGGATTCCAGGCGCAGGCTTCTGAGGGGTTGCGTCTGCAGGTATGTAGAGGTGCGCGCTTATTACCTCGCCGCTGGGACCGTAGAAGCGCACATCCTGAATCACCACATAACCGAGACTGCTCATGACAAGGTACGCCAGGAAGCTACTGAGAACCATGGTTGCCAGCAGCGCTAGCGATATTAGTCCTTTGTTTTTCGTCGGCACAAGAATTTCGGGAATATCTTCCTACAAAAACCAGATGTGTCAGGACGTTGCAGGCATCAGGAGTAGCCGTAAGCCCAGGGAACCTCCTTTGCCCAGCCTAGCGCGCGCTTCACCGCNGCTTTCCAGCCTGCGTAGAGCCTCTCTCTCCTTTCCTCGCTCATTGTNGGCTCGAAGACTCTNTCGGCTCTCCACAGCTTCNGGAGCTCCTCTAAGCTCCTCCAGACCCCGCTTGCCAGACCTGCGAGGTAGGCTGCACCCAGCGATGTAGTCTCCCTGATGAGGGGGCGCACCACCTTGATGCCCAGGATGTCCGCCTGGAACTGCATCAGGAAGTCACTCCGGGAGGCTCCTCCGTCAACCTTCAGGACCTCGATCTTCATGCCGCTCTCGCTCTTCATAACTTCTATCACGTCGCGTGTCAGGTAGGCGATACTTTCGAGAACTGCCCTCGCTATGTGCCTCCTGCTCGTTCCCCTGGTGATGCCGATAATCAGGCCGCGCGCGTAGGGATCCCAGTAGGGCGCGCCTAGGCCGGTGAAAGCCGGGACGAAGTAGAGACCTCCCGTGTCGTCCGCAGCCTCTGCAAGTGGGTCTATCTCGGCAGACACCTCTATCATTTTGAGGCCGTCTCTCACCCACTGGATCGCCGCGCCTGTGATGAATATGCTGCCCTCCAGCGCGTAGGTCGCCTTGCCGGGCTCGAGNGAGTAGTAGACAGTGGTCAGCAGACCGCTCTTGGAGAAAACCAGCCTGGTTCCCTGTGTTCATCAGGATGAAGTTGCCCGTCCCGTAGGTGCACTTCACATCGCCCTCTGCGAAGCCTGCCTGGCCGAAGAGGGCTGCCTGCTGGTCGCCGGCGGCGGCCGCCACTGGTACGGCCTTGCCCTCGAAGATGCTGTTGAGAGCTGGGCCTGTGTAGCCGTAGAACTCCTTGTCGCTGGAAGGCCTGGGCAGCGGGAGTGAATCCTCGGGTACGCGGCCCATGAGCTCGAGCAGCTCGCTGTCCCACGCTAGCTTCTCTATGTTGAAGAGCATTGTCCTCGACGCGTTCGAGTAATCCGTCACGTGCGCTCCCCCGCGCTCCGGGGTGAGCACGTCCCTGGACTCCCTAGTCAGGTTCCATATCAGCCACGTGTCTATCGTGCCGAAGATAGCCTCACCCCTCCCGGCCTTCTCCCTGAGGCCTGGGACGTTCTCGAGCAGCCACTGGATCTTGCTGCCTGAGAAGTAGGGGTCCGGGACGAGGCCCGTCTTCCTCTGTACCGTGTCGAAGTGCTCCTCCCTGAGCCTGTCCGTTATGGCTGCGGTGCGCCGGTCCTGCCAAACGATAGCGTTGTGCAGCGGCTCGCCCGTCCTGGGATCCCACACGACAACTGTCTCGCGCTGGTTCGTCACACCTATGGCAGCGATTTCGCTGGGCTTTACACCAGCCCTGCCCACAGCGTCCTTTATGCAGAGCAGGGTCTTCTCCCAGATCTCCCTGGGGTTGTGCTCGACCCAGCCGGGCATCGGGTATATCTGCGTGTGCTCGCGGTAGGCCCAGCCGCCCCTGACAGGCTGCCCATCCTCCGAGTAGAGAGCTGCGCGCGTGCCCGTCGTCCCCTGGTCTATGACTAAAATGTATCTCGCCATAGCAGGAGGGATTTCCTCAGAAGATCATTTAAAAACCTTGCCTGCAAGGTTCAAGTTTCAGCTTCAAGCAGCCTGGGGAGCGCTCACAGCGGCAATGTATCGAGAGAGTAACACTCCGGTTTTTAAGCATGTGCAGAGTAGGGGGGCGGGGGTCCCCGTGGAGGACGAGGTGGAGAGGATCAAGCGGGAGATGCTGAGGAGAATGCTCGCCGCCAGGAAACCCGTGGGGGAAGCTGGCTGCCCCTTCGACCAAGCGGCGGACGCTGGCAGCCTGGCGAGCTCCCTGAGGAACTGCAAAGTCGTGATCGCGGACTTCTGGGCGGAGTGGTGCGGGCCCTGCAAGATCACGAGCCCGATCGTGGACGCTATCGCGAGGAAGTATGAGGGGAGAGTGGCTGTGCTGAAGGTGAACGTGGACGAGAACCCGGACCTGGCGCTGGAGCACGGCGTGATGAGCATACCCACGATCAATCGTCTTCCACCAAGGCAGGGAGGTTGAGAGGTTTTGTTGGCTACAGCCCGGCGCTGCCCAGGCAGCTGGACCAGCTCGTCTCCTCGCTCCTCTCCAGCTAGCCGCAACCCTTAAATCTCCGGGTCCGCCGCCCCTCTGAACCTGTATGAGCGAGGTTGCCGAGGTCTTCTCGAGGGCGAAGGTCGTCTCGTTCGACTTCGATGGGACGCTTGTCGACAGCTACAGCTACATGAAAGACGTTCTGGAGCTAATGCTGCTCCACATGGGGACTCCGCCCAACATGCTGCAGATGGTCTCCGAGAGGGCCTTCCAGAGATGGCTGGAGCGCGAGAGGGAGAGCGCGATGAACTACGCAGAGCTGTCCAGCCTCTTGCTGGACAGCGCCAGGGAGAGCGGGGTTCGGCTACCCCCTCCGCCGCCCGACTTCAACGAGCTGCTGCTGGAGGCGCGCATCAGGGCCTCGCAGCCCTACCCCTGCGCCGTGCAACTCCTCAGAGCCCTGAAGGAGGGCGGCAAGGTCCTGGTCACGGTGTCCGGTGACGACGGGATACCCGGGTTCAAGCGGCAGCGACTCGAGGCCTCAGGCCTCCTCAGGCTCTTCGACAAGGTGGTCGTGGTCCCCGAGGACGCCCCCTCCAGGATCGACGCCCTGCTGGCGATCGCAGAGGAGTTCAAGGCGGACTCAAGCGAGGTGGTTCACGTGGACGACCGGCGCGAGNTAGCCCAGCAGGTGGCCGAGGCAGGGTTCAAAGCCGTGCTCGTCAAGCAGGGGATGTACNGCGAGGGGCCGAGTGATCCCCGGCGTGCTGGAGGTGGACAGCCTCTGCATGATCCTCGACGCGCTCGGCGCGCGAAAAAAGCTTTAACTAGGAGAGCCCAGCCCCCTGCCCGTGACCAGTTACGCTTCTGTCGATTTGAGGAGGTTCACGAGGCTCCTCCACCCCAAGCTCGTCTCGCTCATAGTCGCCCTGCGCGAGGACGGCAGGCCCAACGCCATGCCGGCAGCCTGGGTGATGCCCGCGTCGGCCGAGCCGCCACTCCTTGTGGTGGCGGTCTCGCCCCGCAGGTACACCTACGACCTGCTCCAGCGGAGCCCCGAGTTCACGGTGAACCCTGTGCCCTTCGACATGAGGGAGGCTGTGGAGTACCTTGGCTCGGTCAGCGGGAGGGAGGAGGACAAGCTGGCGCGCTCAGGCCTGAGGCTGCTGCCGCCGCTCGCGGGGGAGGCTCCGTGCGTAGAGGGGGCGCTCGCCTGCGTGGAGTGCACCGTGTGGGCGCAGTACCCCTGCGGGGACCACTACCTCGTAGTCGGCAGGGTTAGGGCGGCTAGAGTGAGAAAAGACTGCTGGACAGGCGCTGTGTACGACATCTCCAGGGCCAAGCCCCTCCTACACCTGGGCGGAGATCAGTACGCCACAGTGTAGCAGCAAGAGCATGCTTGGCGCAGCGTGCCAGCTGAGCGGCTGGGGGGTTCTCGGGAGGTAAAGCATAATGGTATCTGTCAGATTTGGTTTAGCGTAACTAGTTATGTCAGAATATGGTACGAGGCGCTTCATCGGCAGGGAGAGAGCTCGAGCTGCTCGAAGAGGTGTGGCGCAAGGGCGGCTTCGCGCTTGTCGTCATCTACGGTAGGAGGAGAGTTGGGAAGACGAGGCTGCTCCTCGAGTTCGCCAAGGGGAAGCGCTTTCTCTACTACTCGGCGATCGAGGCGCCTCTCGAGGAGCTGAGGGAGGACTTCGCCAGGGCTGTGAGAGCCCAGCTGGGGGTCCCGGTGTCGGGCGACCCGGTGGAGCTGCTTGAGTGGCTGGCTTCAACCGGGCAGCGGGTGCTCGTCGCACTCGACGAGATCCAGTACATGGTTGAGTCGGATCCGAGCCTGCCCTCCCGCCTGCAGAGAAGCATAGATAGCAGGCTCTACGGCAGCGAAGTCTTCCTTGTGCTCTGCGGCTCGGCGGTCTCCTTCTTCGAGAAGGAGCTCCTCGCCTACCGGAGCCCCCTGTTCGGGAGGAGAACACTCTCGTTGAAGTTGGCACCTCTCGGCTTCCCNGAGGTCAGGCGTTACCTCGCCGGCTACACCGCTGAGGAAGCGGTTACTGCGTACGGTGTGGTTGGAGGGACTCCAGCCNACCTGAGGCTGCTTGACCCCTCGAGGAGCGTAACTGAAAACCTGCGCGCCCTCCTCAAGCTGGGCTCGTACTTCTACGAGGAGGCTCCCAACCTGCTCAGGCAGGAGCTGAGGGAGCCGCGCACGTACATGGGCATCCTAGCTGCCCTCGCGGGCGGCGAGCGCAGGCCCTCCCAGCTGGCTAGCGCGGCTGGGATAGACGCGAGGACGCTGCCCAAGTACCTGTCGGTGCTCGAGGAGCTCGACATCGTGGTGAGAGTCCCCAAGCTGGGCGGCAGGGGCGCGAAGCTCGACTTCAGGGACAACTACTTCCGCTTCTGGTTCACCTTCCCCTACAGGCTCAGGCACCTCATCGAGGCAGGCTTCACAGAGGAGGCTGTGGAGCACGTCGAGAGAGCTACCCCGCTACATGGGGCCTGTCTACGAGGCACTCCTCCGCGAGCTACTCCCCCACCTCTACAGAGCGCGCCTAGTCCCCGTCAGGCCCGTCGAGGTGGGCGCTTGGTGGAGCGGCAAGGCTGAGGTGGACGTCGTTGCGCGTGACCCAGGGCGCGCCACGGCCTTCATCGAGGTGAAGTGGCGCTCTCTCACTGCAGACGAGGTCCTGGAGGCTCTCAGGGAGCTAGAGGCTAAAGCCTCCGAGAGCGGGCTCCTCTCCCCCGAGAACTACTACGTCCTGGCCGTGAGAAGCGTGGAGCGCCTTCCCTTCCCGCCGAAGCACTACAGGCTGATACAGCTCGCAGAAATCGACACAGCTATCTCGAGCACCCCCGCCGCAGTGGGAGGGTAGCTGGCTGCACCGGCGTAAAGCGATCGTCAGCCTTATGCTGAGCGGCGTTCCTACATTATGAAAGCCGTGGAGCTGAGGAGCCTGGTGGCGCAAGCCTGGGAGAGCTTGAAGCTCGTCGAAGAGCTTGTGGAAGCTGGGGTCCCGAGCAGCCTGCACGAGGCGGCGCTGAGGTGGCACCTGTACTCCCTCCACCAGAACATCCTAGACGCGATCGCTTCCCTGCTGGCGGAGGCAGGTTTCAGGAAACCTGCCGCGTACTCGGAGCTAGCCGCACCACTCCTCGAGAGAGGCTACGTCCCCAGCTGGTTCGCGGAGGGAGTCGCGAGAGTCGCTAAAACTAGGAACTTGCTGGCCCATGCGTACAGGAGAGTGTCCAGAGAGGAGCTGGTGAGCATCGCGAGGAAAGCTCAAGCAGCAGCTCCGAAGCTCCTCGAGACGATAGCGAAGCTCGCAGAGGAGCTAGGCGTAGACCCTCCACCCGGAGACGCTCTGAACGCGGCAGAAATCTTCAGGCAC
>Ga0065719_103645_pt1 | contig 19480 bp, 30 predicted proteins | sample GBSCel85sediment_FD_59106 | JGI IMG/M metagenome (GOLD analysis project Ga0065719, IMG submission 59106) | Hot spring sediment microbial communities from Great Boiling Spring, Nevada - Cellulolytic enrichment CS 85C v3 (version 3) | ecosystem: Environmental > Aquatic > Thermal springs > Hot... | reverse complement strand
TTCTTGCCTATTACTTTCTCAACGCTCTCAAAACCAGCGAGCTTTGCCGTATTCAGGTTAGCATACTTTATCAAACCATCCTCGCCGACGAAGATGACGTAGCCGGGCATGTTTTTGAATATTTCACCTAGGATCGCATAAGCTTCCTTTGCCTCCTCTTCTTTTTTCTTTATAGGCGTAACGTCAACGAAGAATCCAACCATTCCTTCCAGATCGCCGTTCAGCCTTACTGGAGCGCAGGAAGTCAGGATGTAAAAAAGTCCCTTATCCGTGTTTATGGAAGTTTCCACATTCTCCACTTTGAGCCCTCCTCTTTCCAGCGCCATTTCTATCNTTGTTTTTAATCCTGCCTCTGCGAGCGTTCTTTGTCCCGTAGGATCCTTGAAGATTTCTGAAGGCTTGAAGCCTATGACTTCCTCAGCAGACTTTCCGTAGAACTCAAGAACGTAGTTGTTCACGTATCTTATCCTCCCATCCCTGTCTATGAAGTATAGAAAAACAGGTTTGGGAACACTCTTGAACAGCTGTTCGAAGAACTTCTTGGTTTTTTCCAGCTCTTTATCTTTTTCTTCAAGCATCTTTTTAAGTTTTTGCAACTTCTCCGTCACTTGCATCGATAACGGCTCTTAACTTCCTCAGAAATTCCTCATTTCCAAAAAGACTCACAATTCTTTGCATTTCATCCATAGCACCACCAAACCTTTTTTGAGAAAATAAAAAATAAAATTTTCTTTGTAAATTACAATTTTTTGTTTGCAACTGCAATTTTGAAACAAAAATTCTACTTCGAAAAACTTTTAACCCTCTCGATTTTTTCGGTGATTGGTGATGTGATGAAGCTGACGTTTAAGATTCTGGCAATAGTGCTTATAGTGAGCATCGTTCCGCTTTTGATACTCGCCCAGCTTAGCGTGATTGGAATTGCTCAGTATGGCAGCAGTGCGAAGAAAGGAGTCGTTGATGTCAGCCAGAATTATCTCACTAGAGCGGGGCAGGAAGCTGTAAAGATGAAAGCAGAAGATCTGGCAAAGCAGGTTACCATTTACCTCAGACAGAAGATAGCTCAGAATCCGAATCTGACAACAAGGGATCTAATGAACGATACGGAATTCCAGAAAATTGCTATGCAGACTTGGGGAGCTTATGAATACACATGGGTTGGAGCCGGGCATGTGATAAATGGGGAGAGAAGGGGAATTCTATTAGCGCATCCGACTGTTCCGCAGAAGTATTGGGGTCTTGATCTGAAGTATCACCTGAAATGGGATCAGCAGATGCCCGATCTTTACAATATAGCAGTGATAAAAGCGCTGGAAAATCTCGATGCACCTCAAACTGTTTGCGGCTACTACAAGTGGAATGATCCAGTTCTAAACAAAACCGTGGACAAATATCTCTGCACAGCCCCAGTTGATCCGTCGATAGAGATCTATGATCCAGTTCTTAACTACAAGCTCAGACTCTCTGCTGGAACCGCTGCGTATATCGACGGATATTTCCAGTATCTAACCCAGAACCCCGCAAATCCCGCGGAAACAATAGCAAGTGAGATAGAGAAAAACGTGGATGCTTCAATTCAGCAGGTTTATGTGAACATGATAATAGCCTTCTCGGTAGCAGCGGTTTTCATCGCAGTTCTCGCTCTGTTCACGGTTACAAAGATTGTGAATCCGATAATTGAAATAAGCAGGGTAGCAGACAAAATTGCAGAAGGCGGAATTGACAACGAGGTTCCTTATAGAGAAAGAAATGACGAAATAGGCATTCTCGCAAACAGCATCGAAAGGCTCAGGAGAAGTCTGAAGGTAACAATGCAGAGCCTTGAGGAGGCATTGAAATGATCAACTATAAATTTATTTTAGATTTGCTAAAAAAAGAATTCGGCCCAGCTGCGAAGATCTTCCTCGATAAAGCAATGGATACGCTGGGCATAACGGAGATAAACGAGAACAACTACAGGGAAGTTCTGGAGATCCTTAAGATGAACAAACAGATTCGCGATTACGTTATTGAAGTTGAGAGAAAAATAGAGAGCATGAAAAAGAGCTAGAAGTGTGAATAACCCCTGAATGGAACGATTTTTCGATCCAAATATACTCCTTGCCCTTTTTCGACTCTGCCGATCTCTATTCCAAGGTCGCTATCTTCTGCTGTAAAAAGAAGCTCGTAATCTCCGCCTCCGTAGAGAAAGAGCTCAATAGCTTCCTCTTCGCTTACAAAATCTGTCAGATGGCTCAGATCAAGCTTTCTTCTCTCTATAATGATCTTAACTCCGCTGGCCTTTGCGATCAGATTTGCGGAAATAGCAAGGCTGTCGCTAATGTCTGTCAGGGCATTTGCGAACTCTGAAATCTTAATTCCCTCACTGATTCTCGGTTCGGGTGTGTAGAGTTTCTGGGCATAAGGCAACTCGCTTCTCCTGAACCCTTTTTCAAGCATTTTAAGACATAACTGGGCTTTTCCAAGGTTGTCAGTTATGAATACCTTATCCCCAACTTTTGCTCCGTGTCTTGTTAGAATCCTCTTTGCCCTGCCAATCGCAAAACCTGAAATCGTTATTATCGGAGAAAAATCTATGTCTCCGCCGGCAACTTTTACGTCGAATTTTTCAGCCCATTCTTTTATTCCGAGCATTATTTTTCTTAAAAGCCCTTCATCTGGCTCCCTAAGAGATATGGAGTTCAAAAAAACAAGTGGCTTTGCCCCGCTTCCTGCTAGGTCTGAAAGAGTGACAGCAACTGCCATTTTTCCGTATTCTTCTGGCTCCATGAACTTTGGAAAATCGCTTATCTCGTTCACAGTATCGCATGTAAGAACGAGAAAATCGTCCTTGTATCTGAGAAAGGCTGCATCATGCTTTCCGGCTGGAACATCTATATCTTCATTTCCAAAAATTTCCTCAGCGATTTTCAGAAGCTCGAACTCTTTCATATTCACAGAGAACCCTGCTCGTTACATATAGGCTTGTGTAGCTCTTCTTTCCAAGGCTGAACTCTTTGTAGTTTTCCAACTTTTTCAATGTGCTTTCGAAAAAATCTCCATGGGCAAAGGCGCCGATGCATATCGCAACGGCTTTTTTTAACGCATCTCTCTCAAATTCCCTGCCTTTTTCGCTCATAAGTATTACTTCCCTTCCCTTCAGCAAGTCCTTCAGATCACCATCGAATATTTCGAGCAGAATTTTTCCATTGGCTTCTATCTTCTTCTTCCTGAAAAGATCTTCCATGAGCCCTATGAACCTGTTGTAATTCCTTGGCAGCCTTGTATCTCTGTCTATCCTTATTATCAGATCCTTGACCGTGTGGACGTAGATTTCAAAGGTTTTGAGCGGAGAATCGAGGAGTAAAAGAAGGCACTGGTGAACTATGTCCGGTCTGCCCCTTTTTTCCCTGAATTCCAGCCCCTTCATCGCTTTATGGTGCTTTGAGTCGTCTAGTATTATATCCTCGGGCTTCTTTCCTCTTTTCCTCGCATCTGCAGCGATCAGTGGATGCTTTCTCAACTCCAATGGCACCGGCTCAAGACTGGCTTCCAGAAGGATGAAGACATCTTTTACTTCAGGCATACAACTGGCTGTTTGCTGTTCAATATTACATCCCGGGCAACGCTACCGAACAAAATTTTTCCAGCCTTCGTCTTCTTCGTCGTGCCTATGATTATTAGAGAAGCGTTAATCTTGTCTGCAAATTCGATTATGAACTTCGCAACACTTTTATCCTTTGAAAGAACAGTTTCAAACTCAACTCCTTCCCTCTTTGCAATTTCGGCGCATTTTGAGAGCATCTCCATTCCCATTTTTTCTCCTTCCTCCTCTAGAACTTTTTCTGCAACCATCGAACCAACTTTGGGAACTTCCACGCAGTGCAGGAAATAGATCTTCTCATTTCTGATCTTCGCCTCCTCTATAGCGAACTTTGCAATCCTCTCCCACCTCTGCAGATCAACTGCAGATATTATTGCCATGATTTAAGTTGACAGGAAAATACAAAAATCTTTCTTTTAATCTGGCTCATCTTCTCAGAAGCCCGCCGATGAAGCCGCCGGCTGCTGTTATAGGAGCAAGCATTATGATGGATACAATAGCTATTAGAAGACCCGTTTCAAGTCCTCTGATGCTCAGCATTTCCAAAATGATCGAGAAATCGTTGTATAGAAATAATCCAACCATGCCGAAGATCGCTGGTATAATCAACAGCCCGAGGAAAATTCCTCCCAAAACTCCGGCTATTAAGCCTGCAACTAGACCACGAATTGCACCCCTTGCTATTGATCCGGCAACTATTCCGGCAATTAGGGGGCCGAACAGGGGAATCCAGCCAATGAGTATTAATATTATCAGCCCGGCCAAAGAGCCTGAGAGAACACTTCGATCAAGCATGAATCTCTTCTCTGTCCGAAATTTAAATCCTTTTTGACGGATTCAAGCGCTCTGACGACTCAAAATTCCATCTTTAAAAATTTGAGCGAAATTTATTTAAGCCGTGGATCATAGTATATTATAGAGTATAACTTTTGAAGGACTTGGGGGTGATACTTATGCTTCTAATCATCGAGCTCATACTTGGCATACTCTGCGGTATCTTCCTATCTCTCTATGTTCCCTCAATGGTGAAAATCGGAATTGCTGAAATCTACGGCTATCTGGCACTGTTAACTTCGATTTCCACTATTTTGGCATATCTAGCAACGGGAATCTCGCTTGACAGAGGTTACAGGTTCCCAGTTGTATCTCTGGCCTTTCTTGGCCTGGCGATCTTTTTCTTGGAGAACTCTATGCTGGTAATAGCAGCCCTGATCTTTGGAGCTTACATCGGCGCCCACTACGTCGCCCTTTTATACATAGCAAGCAGTAGAACAAAAGATCTCATACTGGCGCACTCCATTGGCTTTCTGGGCATGTCTCTAGGGGCGATGATAGTTTTATTCGAAGCATACAATCCGCTGATCTCGATCCTTTCATTAATAGCTCTTGGCTACTATAGGCTTCTAAAGCCTGCAAAGATAGAGAAAATCGAAAAGCCGATGTCAAAAAGGGAAGTTTGCCTGATATTCTCGATCCTTGGCCTAGCTATAGGCCTTTCAACTATGAACGTCGATTACTATCTAGCCATGAAGTTCGAAGCTGAAAGAGAGATTGCAATGCTATTCGCAGTAGCTTCTTTTTTCTCATCACTTGCGACTCTCCTATCTGCGAAGCTCGTTGGTCAGATTGACAGCTTTAAGCTTCATATTACCTCCACAGCACTTCAGGCTGTGATCTACGGGCTCATAGGCTTCACACCAGCTCTGATCCTCGCAATATTCCTTGTAGCTCTAGCCGATTCAGCTTTGATCCTTTCAGACTCCTCTCTTGAGAACATCTTTACAACGGGACAGAAACAGAAGGGCTCAGTTATAGCCATTGCAGGAATTTCATGGGAGATATCTGCTGGAATCGGAAGACTCCTCGGAGCTTTAATCTTTTCACTGACTCCAGAAGCACCATTTCTGCTTTCAATGACACTGCTCTTCCTTTACACGGCATTTTGGGCTTCAAAGCTCTTCAAATTTTCAAAAGCCTTGGAACCTTGCTCATCTCAATCTTAAACCCTATTTCTTCTAGAAATGCCTTTGAGAGCTTTCCTTCACCGTGAATCATCAGCTCCAGCAGATCGTCTTCGCAATCGATGTCAACGGAAGCAAAGAAGGAGTCGAAAACTTTGAAAGACATTCCGAGCGATTCAGCCATTTTCAGATGCTTCAAAAAACTGCAGTAATGGTATGAAACTTTGAAACCCTTTTTTCTTACAAGAAGCATGTTTGTCCCCCCTTTTCTTCCCGGAGCTATTACTATGTCTCCTTTTTCTTCAAGAAATCTTTTAACTGTATCTTTATTTAAAAGGGGCAGATCCGCCATTATTATGGCTTTTGGGACTTCCGAAAGCTCTGAATTTATACAGTCGTCTAGCTCCCTTTTNTCTTCGACGACTTCGACATCCAATTCCAGATCGAGCTTGGAAGTCGTTATGATCTTTATCTCCAATCCCAGATCTTTTAAAACGCTCAAAACGTCAAGAAGCATCAGCTTTGCAAACTTTTCTCTCTGGCTTTCATTCAAAATATTTGAAAGTCTAGATTTCGGATTTATTGGCTTGAAGGGAACTACTACCTTCATGAGAAGATCCTTTCAACCAGCCACCGCGAGTCGAACTTTACAAGATCATCGTAGCCCTGGCCTGTGCCCAGATATAGAATAGGCCTTTGGGTAGCGTAGCATATCGAAATCGCAGTCCCTCCTTTTGCATCTGCATCTATCTTTGTCAGTATCGTCCCGTCTATGCCTACTGCTTCATGGAACATCTTTGCCCTTTCAACTGCATCGTTTCCAGCTATGCTTTCATCGACGAAAAGGATGAAATCCGGCTTTGTTACCCTTTTTATCTTTTCTAGCTGATCCAGAAGGTTCTTCTTTGTGTGCATTCTTCCAGCTGTATCTGCGAGAACTATGTCTATTCCCTTGCTTTCAGCATGCTTTATTGCATCGAAAATGACAGCTGCAGGATCCGAACCTTGCTTTTGCTTTATAACCTTTACACCAAGCTTTTTCGCATGCTCCTCAAGCTGCTCTATCGCTCCAGCTCTGAAAGTGTCTCCAGCTGCAAAAACAACGCTGTATTTCCCCATAAGCCTTTTCGCCATCTTTGCAATTGTCGTAGTTTTTCCTGTTCCATTTACACCGACGAAAATTATGTTTATGGGCCTCTTCACTTTCAGCCTTCTTTCAAGCTCCTCTTCGAAGTCGTAGTAGTTTCTGTCGAGCATCTCTATAAGAGCTGCCTTTAGCTCGCTTTCGACGATATGGTAGAGACTTTCTCCTATCTTCTTTCTTCTTCCTGCAATTCTGCTCTTCATCTTTTCCCTTATCTCTGCTACAACGTCGAAAGCCACATCGCTTTCCAGCAAAGCTATTTCCAGCTCGTCCAGTATCTCATCTACCTTTTCCGCGCTTATGACAACTTCTCCGCTTACCAGAGCAGAAATCTTCTCCTTGGCTTCGCTTATGTCAATTTTTTCCTTTAGCTGCTTTAGCTTCTCCTTTAAAGCCCTGAACATCTCACTTCTCTTGCTTTGACATCTCGGCTATTTCCCGCTGAATTTTCGAAGCCTGCAGAGCAACGTTCCTCATGGCATTTGCGACCTCGCTGCTTGCCTTGTCAACTTCTTCAAGCTTTTTCTTTATGAACTCCAGAGCTTTTTCCGTATCCTTTTCGACCACTATTCCAGAACCTATGTTAACTAGAACCTTCTTTGTCTCCTTTAAGTCCACGTATCCAAAAACTCCTCCTCCGAGGCTTATCAATGCGTTGACAACACCTTCTGGAGATTTCAGAAATTCGAGAGTTGAAATCGCCCTTCTGTATTCATTTGCCAGAATTTCGAGTTCCAGCATTTTTCTTTGCAACAATTCGAACTCCTTCTGCAGTTGTTGGAGCTCTGCAACCTTCTCTTCGAGGCTCATTCGCTCACCTTTTTTATCTCGTTGATCTTTATCAAATGCCTCGGAACCTTGTGATTGCTCCCTATAAGAGAGTAGAGCTTTTCAAGAGCCAATTTTTCACTTCTAGCATCTATTATTTTCCTAAACTTCTTCCAGCCGTCCAGATCCTTATAAAAACCAACGATCTCAAACATAAAATCACCTCAGGGGAATAGGGCTTCATCTATCAATCCGAGTTCGTATCCAGTTGTATCTCTGCCTACAAGGTAGCCTTTGGAGTTTGCCAAAATGCTCGATCCGACCATGTCATTGCCAAAGTTCGCAGTTCCCTTCATCGGCTCCACCTTCATCAGATTCTTGATCTTTCTTATTTCCCAGTCGTTTGCATTTGGATGCACAAGGCCACCTTTGTTCGTAACAACTGCAGCCATTCCCACTGTTTTTATTCCGCCAACAGTTCCGGGAATTATCTCTACATCTAGAAAATCGGAAACTGTTTCCACTATCTCCTCAGGCATCTCGGGATGCACTAGGCCTCCGTGATCGTTTATTAAAAAGTTGTTACCGATGCACGTCATCTGCGTTTTCACAACTTTGACTTCAAGCGCTTTTTTAAGCCTGTCCAGTTCCCTGGCTGAAATGCAGTCGCTTACAACTGCCCCTCTTGAATTGACTGCCACCATAGCTCCTACAAGTTCGGAGCCGGATATCGTGGTAACTATTATATCCACGTCCAGAACTTCCCTTATCGACTGCTCAAACCTTTCATCCTGCACTCCAACTATTGCAAATTCATCCGAAACTTTGGCGTATAGCCCTATTAAAGGGCTTCCGCGAACTGCTAGGAGCTTCATGCGAGTTCTACTTCAACGATTCCGTCATCGAACTTCACAGCTCTCAGCCTTATTCTTGCTGGTGCCCACTTCGCCCCCCTGCTCCAGATAAATTCGTTTACCTTTTCGTCAAGCTTCACGTTCTCTACTGGAACCTTCATGTGCCTGCTCAGGAATTTTTTGATGTACTTTATTCCCTTCTTAGCCCTGAGCCATCTCGGATATCTTACGAGCTTTTGCCTCAGCCTTATGGAGTAAATCCTTTCAAGCTGAATGTTCGCCATAAGAACACCTCAAACTTTCAGCTTCCTTCTCCTCCAGTATCTTCTTTTAGGACTGTAAAATACTCTCCTCTTCGTCCTTATCGTAACCCAGACTGGTGCTCTGACGTTTGCCTTCAGGGCTTTTGCAAGCCTGAGCTTTACTCCTAAAGTTTTCTTCCCCATAAAATCACTTCCTCACTATCTTGGTTTCTCTCCTCTTCTGAACCCTTCTCAAAATTTCTACAAGCATTTCGTCAGTTATCTTTGTCTGTATCCTTCCAGCTTGAGCCAAATAAACAAGCTGAGTCTCCACAGCTTCTGCTATGTCTGGATGAGCTAATTTCAGCCTTGCGAGTCTCTCTCTTGCTTCCGGATCAAGAATTGCTCTAAGAATGGCTCTTTTCTGCTCTTCAACCTGCCTTTTAAGCTCTTCCTGCCTTCTGAGCTCTTCAAGCTCTCTCTGTCTTTGCAGTTCAAGAAGCTTTCTTCTCCTGATCTCTTCCAGCTCATCCATTTCAATCACCTAGTATTTCTTTAACTCCGGTATTTTTTCCGAAAGCTCTTTTTTTATTTCATTCGCTATCTTGTCCAAGAAGGATCTCCCCTCTGCGGTTATAACTCTTCCCTCGTTTGTTTTTGCCACATAGCCAAGCTGCTCAAGCTGTTGAAGTGCCTTTCTTATTATAGCCCCGCTACCCTTTGCAAAGTGCGCAAGTCTAACTCCTCTCCTCTTTCTTCCGCCATAGAAAGTTCTCAGTCTCTCTATTCCGACCGGGCCATCGATGTATATTCTCCTGAGTATCGATGCAACTCTCAGATACCACCAGTCCTTCTGCTCCGGAGCCCTTTCTCTGTTAACACCCGTTTTCACAAAGTTTGCCCATTCAGGCGGAGTTATCACGTTCTTTAAATTCTCCGCGACCCTTTTTATCAGCAAATCTGCCGGAACATCGTATACGCTCATGAAATCACCTCTCTATAGTTATCACAAAGCCCCTGACGTCTCTAACTCTACAACCCAGCCTTTTTTCCAACTCATTCACCACCAGCTCTTTGTTTTCCCTCATTCCTGAATTCCTAAGGATCTTTACCTTTACAACCCCTCTTTTTTCAAGTAGAAGATTTATTTCGTTTAATAAGCTTTCCGTCAGTCCTTTCTTTCCGATGTTAACCTTCGCGATTTCCATTGCTTCAACTTTGCATCCATCTAAAAAATTTTTTCATGGAAACAGCGGAGGGATTTTCAGTCCAAGCGCCTCATCGAAGCCGAAAACCAAGTTCATGTTCTGTATTGCCTGACCGCTCGCACCTTTGATCATGTTGTCGATTGCAGAAACGATTAAGACTCTTTCGGCTCCCTTGAAAATGGCTATATCGCAGAAGTTGCTTCCCCTTACTTGAATCAGCTTAACTTCTTCCTGAAGCCTTATGAAATAGCAGTCCCTGTAGAAATCTTCGTATATCCTGTAAAGTTCCTCCAGTTCGAGATCCCCGCGCAGGAAGACGTGGGCATTGCAGAGAATCCCTCTGGATCCTGGGAAAACTTGAGGTGTGAAGTGAAGCCTTATGTCCTCTTGGAATCTCTTAAGCTCCTGAACTATTTCATAAAAATGCCTGTGATCCGTTGCCCTGTAAACGACTATGGATTCATGAAGGTTTGGATAGTGCGTGAATTCCGAAGGGGTTTCGCCTGCTCCGGTTATTCCGCTCTTGCAGTCTAAAACAGCGTTCTCTATCAGTTCAAGCTTTGCAAGCGGTGCTAGGGAAAGAATTGCGACCGTTGAATAGCAACCCGGATTCGCTACGAGCTTTGCCCTCTTTATTTCCTCTCTTCTTAACTCAGGCAATCCGAAGACTGCTTCAATGTAGCCGGTGTGCTTTTTTCCATAGACTTTCTCATAAACCTCCTTCGGCAGTCTGTAGTCTGCGGATAAATCGACAACCTTTATTCCAACTTCTAGCAGTTTTGGAACGTAGTTCATGGCTTCCCCATGGGGAACTGCTGTAAAAACGAGATCGCATTCTGTGAAGTTTTCAATTTCCGGCTTGCAGAACTTCAGATCGTAGAAGCCCTTGAGGAATCTGTGCACCTTCCAGACTTCCTTTCCTTCGAACCTCCTTGAGGAAATCTTTGTGACTTCCACCTTTGGGTGCAGTGCGAGCAATCTGAGAAGCTCTCCTCCAGTGTAGCCGCTTGCTCCGATTATTCCGATCTTCATATCCTCCCTTAACTCTGGAGATATATATCTATTCGAATCTCAGAGCTTCTATTGGCTCAAGCCTGCTGGCTTTCAATGCTGGATAAAGCCCGCTTAAAACAGAAGTTCCAACTCCTACTGCAAAGCCAAGAAAAAGATAGCCCAGAGTTGCAAACTGAAACATGAACTTCGTTTCCCGAAGTATGAGATAGTTTATTCCATACCCAGCGGCAACGCTCAGGACGCTTCCGATTGAGCTTCCTATTATTCCAAGTATAAGGGCTTCTAGAAGGAAAATCCTGAGCACTGTAGCTCTGCTGGCACCAATTGCTCTCATTATCCCTATTTCCTTTGTTCTTTCTATCGTCGAAATCAGCATTATGTTTAGAATGCTTATTCCTGCAACGAGCAAGGAAACACTCGCAATCGCCATTAGGAATAGGTTTATCTGGTTGAAAGCTTCGCTTATGGTTTCCAGAATCTTTTTCATCTCAAAGACGTGCACTTTTTCCTCTCTGGCATTAATCCTTCTCTCTATTTCATCTATCACCCTTGGAACGTCTTCAAGGCTTCTAGCCTTTAAAATGACGCTTGAATAGCCCGAATCGGATATAGAAGAAAAGGAATCATCTGAAACTATGATCGCAAGGTTCGGATTTAGGCCATATCTCATTCCCACATTCTCCAGAATTCCCGAGACCTTGAACTCGACTCCCTTTATTGAAATCGTCTGGCCTAACTTAACTCCAAACATCCTTGCGAAAGAATGGCCTACGACGCATCCTTTCTTTAGATCTATCAAGCCCTTCTCAGTCTTGAACATGGCCTTTACGTCATCTTCCTTCAATCCGTAAACGGTTGCATATGTTCTCTGTTCTCTGATCTCGACCAGTGTGTATTCGCTCTTAACCGCTATTGCCCTTTCCACGCCAGTAATTTTCTTCAGAACTCCAATATCTTTTTCTTCTATATATCCGTAACCTTTCTGCCAATTTGGGCTTACTATTATCTCGTTCGCAATGTCTCTGAAGTTTTCAAGAACTGCAGACTTCAAGCTCTCTCCGAAGATTCCAATTGCAGAAATCGCCATTACTCCGATCGTAATTCCTAGAATTGCCAGCGCACTTCTGATCTTCGTTCTTTCCAGATTTCTCTTTGCAAGCTCTAGGAACATGTTATTTCTTCCGGTGTCTAATTATGAGGATTATCAAAACAATTATCGCCGTTGCAGAAAAAGCAGAAACGAAAATGGGCATAGGATTGTCTTTTTTGGAAATTTCAGCTCGATCATCTTTTATTTTCTCAGAGACTGAGAAGCTCTCTCCTAATTCATTCCACCAGCTGAGCTTTATGTAATCTATGCAATCGGCTTCAAGATCAAAGGTTTCATAATCGTTTGCCTTTACTTCCCCAATGAAGTAATTATTTTTGCTCTCGTTGCAAATCACGGAAACGAGAACGTTCATAGCCTTTCTGTGGCCATAGTTTATTATCTCTCCAGAAATCCTGAATTTCCCGTATATGGCTTCTTTTCTGATATTTGCAAACTGAAGGGCCTCTTTTTCCAAAACCATTATGGATGCCTTTTCCAGTGCTTCATACTCCCTTCCAAAGTAGTCCTTGTATCTGATTAAGAAGTAGACTTCTTCACTCTCCCTTGGACTGAAGAGGAACTTCAAAACCCTTTTTTCTCCGCTTCCAAGCTTCTCAACTTTCCCAACTTCAGGATTGAATTTTCCTTTTCCAGAAGGCTGAATTTCAAGATCATATATATCATCGTTTCTTAAGTTAAAAACTTCGAGGGAAATCTCTGCAGCTTCGCCAAAGTAAACAACACTCTTTGAAATCTGTAGGTTGAATAGGACACCTTTGGATTGAAGATAGAAAATTTTTGGCGTTCTTTCAACTTCGTGATAGCTTCTCCCGTTGTAGAAGGAAATCCTGAATCTTAGGTCTTCTTTCTCTCCAAAGAACTTGAAGTTCACCTCTGCACTTCCTGAAAGTATTCCGATGTGGGCAACTCTGGGTGTTGCGTTGAAAAGGGCTTCAACTCTCAAATCTTTGAGCGTTACGGGCGATGAAATGATCAGCTTTAAATCGTTGACCTCTCCAAGGTAAACGGGAGAGGCGACCGCTATTTGGGGAAATCTGTCATCAACTATGAGCTCAATTGGCTGCGAGATCGTGTAATTGTCGTATGAGACCAGCATCTCCACGATTTGTCTGCCCACAAAGCTGGATTTCATCGAAACCTTGGCTGTGTAAACGCTGTTCGGGCCAATTTTTCCAACAGCTATGCTAGATGGAAAGACTTCTACACTGACTGAATAAAAAGAGATCGAATTCACATCTACGTAAGAGTTTTGATTGTTCGTTATCTTTATCACGCAATCTGCATATCCATTTGGCAATACGATCTCCGGAGAAAGCTCATAGCTTACAGTGATTGCGCTGGCTGAAACTGCGAGCAAGATCAGCAATATTGCATGCATGATAATCGATGGCATGGCTGTTTATATATCCAGCGGAAGCGATCTCGGCAATCCAGTTCTAGCACCTATCTGCTGAATGCAGAGGGATGCAACGTAATTTCCCATTTTTCCGCAGGTTTCGATGTCTCTTCCCTTAAGATAGCCGTAAAGGAAGCCAGCGTTAAATGCATCTCCAGCCCCAGTCGTGTCGACAACATTTACTCTGTATGGGGGAATGCTGACTTCCTTATCCTTTTTCTTTATCCAGCAACCCCTTTCTCCGAGTTTGACTGCCACGATATCTATTCCAAGAGACAAGCATTCCTCGGCAGCTTCCTTGTATCCAGCTCCGAACATTCTCTCGATCTCTGTCCTGTTTGGAAGAAAAACTGTGGTCTTCTTCAGTATCTGCATCATCTCTTTTTTGCCCCTTTCGGCATATGGCAGTCCTGGATCGAAGCTGACAAGTTCGAATTCCTCCACAATTCTCTTCTGCGATTCAAAGGATTCAAAGCCATTCTTGCAGATGAACGATGTGAGATGTATGAGCCTGAATTTTTTCGCAAATTCTAAATCGATCTCTTCGTAGCGTATAGTATCGTTTACTCCGGGATCGACGAGTATTGCTCTATTGCCGCTGTCGTCGACGAATATTATTGCAGTCCCGCTCCTTCCTTTTGCCTTTATAACAGCTCTTGTTTCAACTCCTTCAGATCGAAGATCTTCGAGTAAAATGCTGCCCTCTGCATCATCGCCGATTTTGCCTATGTATGCAGTCTTTATTCCAAGCCTTGCTAAGCCAACGATTGTGTTCGCAGCACTTCCGCCGGGAAAAAGCTGAAGATCCCTTACAAAGCCCTCTTCATCGGCTTTTGGTATTTTGTCAACTCTGTATATTTTGTCCAGATTCAGGGCTCCAAAACCTATAGCGCTACTCAAGGCTGATCGCCTCGTTTGGGCAAACATCAACGCAACTTCCGCATTCTGTGCATATGTCGGCATCTACGCTTGCATAATCGTTGAGCTCTATTGCTCCAACCGGACACTCGTCGACGCAGTTTCCACATCCGTCGCACTTCATTTTGTCAACAACCGCAGGCATAGCTTTTCTAGGCTTTCGCTATTTATAAGCTTCTTTCAGCTTTGAAAGTTAAATTTAAATTTTCCGGGGATTGCTCCTTGTATGGAATACGCAAAGTTCGGAATTCCAAAGCTCGACGAATACCTCGGCGGAGGCTTGGATCGAAATTCAATAAGCTTGATCGTTGGAAGAAGCGGCATAGGAAAGACCATCCTTGCGGCACATTGGGCTGCTGAGGGTGCAAGGAATGGAGAAACGGTTATCTACATTTCCACGACCATGAACAAATACAACTGCAGGAGCTATCTAGGACAGTTCAGCTTCATGAAGGACGTTTATGACAAGATAAACTGGAGATTCATAAGGGTCGAGCCAAAATACTTGCTTCCGATGACAAAGGAAAAGGTCAAAGAAGCTCTCGACGCAACCTATGGCATTCCTGCGGAGTCAATAGATAGGGTTGTTTTCGATTCCTGCACGGATTTGGACAAGGCTCTTGCAGATCCTGTGCTATACAGGAGAGCGATCAGATACATGGCAGATCTGGCTTACAAATATGAAGTCACTTCGCTATGGGTTGAAGAGGCGCCAATGTATGGCCCATGGAGTGAAACGAAGAACTTCGTTGAGACTCTTTTGTTCATGGATATCTTAAGGATTCCCGACGGTTATGCAAGAGCGATGAGAATTCTAAAGAAATACCGCACAGCCCATCCGCTGGAATGGTTCCCCTACGATATAACCAATGATGGAATAGTCATAAAGGATGGCTGGTTTGTGAGAAAGGACTATGATTACAAACCAAAGCCTAGTGGAAAAGATTAAGGCGGCAATAGATAGCGGAGCAGAAATAATTCTTGTAAAGGTAGATGCAAAAAGCTATGTCAAGGTTAGTCTAGAAATTGTGAAGTTCTTTTCGAGCTTCGCAGACGGCGTTTATGTCACCCTTAACAAGCCATACTTCAGCTTGAAGAGGATGTTCTTGAAAGAAGGAATAGACATCAGCAAGCTCTACTTCATCGACAGCATAACTATGCAGGTTGGTGGAGAAATCATAGATGAGGACAGATGCTTCTATCTGAATTCTCCAGACCCCGTTCAGCTTCAGGTAGCGATAGAAAGGGCTATGGATCTCATAACCTCGAACAATCGTTTCATATACATCGATTCTCTGTCGACAATTTCTCTCTACAAATCTTTCGAGACGCTTATAAAGTTTCTTAGACATGTCACTGGAAAGATAAGGCTTCGGGGCTTCGTTGGCACGATATTCACACTTGAAAAGGAAATGGACGAAACTTACTATTCACAGATATCGCTGATGTGCGACGAAGTGATCGAGGCATGATCCCGACGGGCATAGATTTCCTAGACAGGCAGATAGGCGGATTTTACGAAGGTCTTGTAATACTCTACGAGGACAGCGGTGCCGGTGCAAGGGAATTCGCCCTTACCATGCTTTTGAACAATGCAGGAAAACACGAGCTAAACTATTTGGCTATTGCAAAGACTGTCGAAGAGGTGCAGAGGGAAATAAAGCTATCCTTTCCCGAGATGAAAAAGGAAGCAGATATAAAGATAACTAGCTTGGCAGAATACTACTTCAAGGACTCAATAGTTCCGATGAAGTGGATATCTGAAAAGAGCATCCTTAAAGTTCTTAGGGATGAGAAGAACGTTCTTTCAAAACTGGTCGAAATTTTTGACGGAATTAACGGTATCGTTTTCCTCGATTCCATCACGGATTTGGCCAGAATTGCGAAAAGGCTTGGCTGGGAGACATTAATCGATCTCCTTAAGGGTTTCAAGGCTGTATGCATAAGGAGAAAAATACTACTTTTGGCCCTTCTAACTTCGAACGTTCTCGAAAAGGGCTTGGAAGAAGAGCTCTTCGAAACGGCGGATGGGGTTATCATTTTCGAATGGGTTGTGGAAAAAGATTCGATCACGAGCTGGATGTTCTTCAGAAAAATGCTCGGAATTATGCCAATACTTTACAAGGAAAGGTTTTTGAAGTTCAACGTTAAAATAGACCCCGCACAAGGCTTTACTATCTCAAGGATCATGAGAGTTCTATGAGACTCTCAACCGGAATTCAGGGTTTGGATGCAATTCTCGGTGGCGGAATTCCGAAAGGTTACGTTGTCGCTGTAGTCGGGAGCTTTGGAACTGGTAAGACTACTCTGGGTCTTCATTTCATCTATGAGGGATTGAAGAGGGGGGAGAACTGCATAGTTCTGAGCTTTGAAGAAGATGAGGAGAGCATTTTGAGAAATGCGAGGAGCGTTGGAATGAAGCTTGAGAATTTTAAGAACTTGCAAATAATTCGTTTGGAAGCAATGAGCGTTAAAAGAAGCTTTGAAAGGATTGAAAATGAACTGCCAGAGCTTGTAAGAAGTTTTAACGCAAGCAGAATGCTGGTAGATTCGATAAGCATCCTAGAAACCCTTTTCAGCGAACAGGAAAGATATCAGGTCTTGTCCACTTTTAAGAGAATTCTGAAATCCTATGGCGTGACAGCCATTTTTACAAGTGAAGCCGATAAATTTTTGCCAACTGCTTCGAAATACGGAATTCTGGAATACATCTGCGACGGCCTCATATGCCTGAAGATGATAAGAAAGAGCGAGCTAGATGAGCCGACTTTGGGTCTGGAAGTCGTGAAGATGCGTGGTGTTAAGCATTCGAGAAAACCAAAGCCATACATGATAACCGAAAATGGAATAATCGTTTACGAAGAAGCGGAGATCCTTTGATCCGCAATTTATTTAATTTGCAACTCGTCAGTTATTTGTGCTCATCGAGATGGTAATCTACTCCCGTGGAGGGCAGGGAGGCGTAACGGCAGCGAGATTTTTGGCTACCGCTGCGATGCTTCAGGGTCTATATTCTCAGGCAATTCCGCAGTTTGGGCCTGAAAGGAGGGGATCTAGGGTTCAGACATATCTGAGGATTTCGGACAGGCAGATAAGGAAGAGGTCACCGATAAAGAATCCAAACTACGTTGCCGTTTTTGACAGAAAAATTTATTCCCTGGATTCAGCGGAAATTGCGGTTGTTAATTCAAAGGATCGATTGAAGCTTGCGAGCAGGACTTTTTATCTCGATGCAACGGCTATTGCGGAAAAGTTCGGACTCATGAATTCTGGCTGGGCGATATTGAGCGCTCCGATGAGCGGGGCCATTGCAAGGGCTATAGGTCTAGATCTGGAGAATCTGTTAAAGGCAATCCGCTATGAACTAGATGAGGCTGAAAAAAGCTGTTTGGCTGCGAAAGAGGCTTACGAGGTGGTTGAATGGATCTAGAACCGCTTATTTCGAGGCCAAAGATTGGCTCCGCTGGCTTAACCGGTGCTTGGAGAATATTCAGACCTGTTGTCGATGATGGGCTGTGCATAAAATGCGGCTGCTGCACGCTCTACTGCCCAGAAGGTGTGATAGATAGGGGAATGGTGAACTACGATTTCTGCAAGGGGTGTGGGATTTGCAAAGAAGTATGCAAGCAGAGAGCAATAAAAATGGTTCCAGAAAACTACTGACGAGCAACGAAGCGATTGCACAGGCTGTAAAAATCGCGGAGCCGGATTTAATCGCCGCCTATCCGATAACTCCACAGTCTCCAATAGTTGAAAGGCTTGCCGAGATGGTGGAGAAGGGTGAACTGAATTCAAGGTTTATAAACGTAGAATCCGAGCACTCGGCAATGGCAGTTGTTCATGGAGCCGCTACAGCTGGTGCAAGAGTTTTCACTGCAACTTCAAGCCAGGGGCTTATTTACATGCTAGAAATGTGCTGGTGGATTGCTGGATCAAGGCTGCCAGCTGTGATGGCCGTTGCGACAAGATCCCTTGGCGCCCCTTGGAACATACACGGGGATCATACGGATATAATGCTCCTCAGGGATGCCGGATGGATAATAGGCATGGCAGAAAACGCTCAGGAAGCATTCGATATGACCCTTCAGGCTTTCTATGTAAGTGAAGAAGTGAACCTGCCTTTTGCAGTCGGGATAGATGCCTTCACAATGAGCCATACTGCTGAAATAGTCGAAATTTGGGATCCAAAGCTTCCTAAAAGGAGACAGGCTTACAGAGTTATGCCGGGAGATGAAATAGCTGTAAACGCTGTCACTCTTGGAAAGGCGAGGATGAAAGCCAGATACGACTTGGCATTAGATCTTGAGAAGTCTGCGGAGGTAATAGAGAAAAGCGACAGATATTTCGGAAACCATGGTGGGCTTGTTGAAAAGTATAGGCTTGAAGATGCTGAATACGCTGTCGTTATGACCGGCGGATGGTGTGGCGATGCGAAGGATGCCATAGACATGCTCAGGGATGAGGGCGTGAAAATAGGTCTTCTAAGGCTTCGCTTCATAAGACCATTTCCTTGGAATGCAGTTAAAGGGCTTAACTGTGAAACCCTCGTTGTCGACAGGGCAAATACCTCGATTTTCGGAGTTCTCGGAACGGAAGTCAGGGCTTGCGGTTTGAATGCCAAAAACGTTGTTGCAGGAATCGGAGGACTTGAAGTTGGAGTGGAGGATTTCTACAAGCTGTTTAGGAAGTTTGTTGATGGCAAGCTTGGAGATGTTGAGTGGTTGATATGATCCTTCCGGGCAATGCCAGTTGCCAGGGATGCCCTATTTCGCTTGCAATGCGATGTCTTGATGAGATAGATAATCCAGTAATAGCGATGCCCGCGGGCTGTTCAACGGTTATAGCTGGGCTTCATCCAAACAGCGCTTTAAAAGCTCCAGTCATCCATGTTCCATTCACTTCAACACCTTCGGTAGCCTGTGGCCTTAGCGAGGCTTACAGGAGATTCGGGGTGAATGCGAACGTCATAGCTTGGATGGGAGACGGAGCTCTGGATATAAGCTTTTCAGCCTTAAGCGCTTCGGCTATGAGAAATGATGATTACATAGCAATAGTGGTGGACAACGAAGCTTACATGAACACCGGCACGCAGGCGAGCCTTAGCACACCTCTGGGGGCAAAGACCACGACTTCTCCTTTAGGCAAAAAATGGGCAAAAAGAGACCTCGGACTCATTTTAATAGCGCATCGAGCGAACTACGTGGCGACTGCAACAGTGGGCTTTATTCAAGACCTTAGGAGAAAGTTTAGAAAGGCTGGAAAGATGGATGGTTTTAGGTTC
>Ga0065719_106666_pt1 | contig 19523 bp, 21 predicted proteins | sample GBSCel85sediment_FD_59106 | JGI IMG/M metagenome (GOLD analysis project Ga0065719, IMG submission 59106) | Hot spring sediment microbial communities from Great Boiling Spring, Nevada - Cellulolytic enrichment CS 85C v3 (version 3) | ecosystem: Environmental > Aquatic > Thermal springs > Hot... | reverse complement strand
CGCAAGTGTTAAGCGGGCCGCCTGGGGAGTACGGCCGCAAGGCTGAAACTTAAAGGAATTGGCGGGGGAGCACACAAGGGGTGGAGGTTGCGGTTTAATTGGACTCAACGCCGAGAACCTCACCCAGGCAGACGGCAGAATGAAGGTCCGTCTACAGGGCGTACCTAAAACGACTACTTCACCTTAAATTAGGTGAAGTAGTTGTGGGGAACAAGCCGAGCGGTGGTGCATGGCGGTCGTCATTCCGTCAGTCAACAGAACTTTATTTTTAATTTTGCAGTCTTTTTTCTTCTATTTTAAAAAAGACTGGCGGAACGACAAAGCTCGTACCGTGAGGCGTGCCGTTAAGTCGGTTAACGAGCGAGACCCACACCCCATGTTGCTACTCCCAGCATCAGCTGGGAAGCACTCATGGGGGACTGCCCGCGATAAGTGGGAGGAAGGAGTGGGCGACGGCACGTCCGTATACAGCGGAATCACTCCGAGTGATTCCGCTGATGGAAGCCCCTATTGCCTGGGGCTACACGCGACCTACAGTGCGCGCTACAATGGGATGCAACCCCGAAAGGGGAAGCAAATCCCCTAAAAGCGCGCTCGGTTCGGATCGAGGGCTGAAACTCGCCCTCGTGAAGCCGGAATCCCTAGTAGGCGAACGTCACCAAGGTAGCTGGATGTATGAAATACATGCACCACTTGTGAAAATTAATGAGCAAGAAAGGTTAGGCTTTGATCATCCAGCTACCATGGAATCGTTCGCCGAATAGCTTGTTAGGAGTTTTATCCTAACAAGCGCGGTAACGTCCCTGCTCCTTGCACACATAGGTGTAGAGGCCTACTAGGGAATTTTTATACAACCTAAAAGGGCTTCTATACCTAGTGTAAACTGCCCGTCAAGCCAACCGAGTGGGCTTGGGGTGAGGCTTCTGCTGAAAACAGCAGAAGTCGAACCCCAGGTCCGCGAGGGGGGCTAATCTTGGGAGTTCTTGCAAATGATAAAGTTGGCTTGACCCTGATGGATTTAATGATGGACAAGGAGGTGTTTTGAGAACTCCCAGGAGTCCATAGTCGCCACAAGGTAGCCGTACGGGAACGTGCGGCTGGATCACCTCCTTGCGTCAAGGAGCGGGACTATGCCACTCCGCCTCTAGGCATCAAAAAATGAAAAATTATTTACAATTCGAAAACAATTAAATTGTGTGAGAAACCAAATTTTCTTTGAAAACGGAAAGTTAAGATTTTTTGGAAGAATTTTTGAACCGCAAATAAGATGGTTACACGATTTAAAAAAAGTTCTTGTTTATCCGAAAAAAGTTAAAGAAAATGAACCAGCTTACTTCATGTTCAGAAATTTGTTCAGAAACTTAGAGGAAAAAGAAAGAATAGAAAAAAATGAATTAAGATTTGACATAACTGTTATACCTCCAAGAAAAATTGGAAAGGAATTCATCAAAACTTTTGGTCATTACCACTCTTTTGCCAATGGTTTAGCCTATCCTGAAATTTATCAAGTTCTGGAAGGAAAAGCTTATTATCTTTTGCAAAGAAGTAAAAATGAAAAAGAAGTTGATGATGTAATTTGTTTTGAAGCAGAAAAAGGTGATATAATTTTGATCAAATCTAATTATGGGCATGTAACTATTAACCCTACCGATAAAACTTTGATAATGGCAAATTGGGTTTATAAAGATTTAAAAGGAAATTATGAAATTTTTCAAAAAATGAGAGGTGCTTGTTATTATTATTTGGAAAATGGTTGGGTGAAAAACCCAAACTATGAAAAAATTCCTGAACTAAGATTTGAAAAACCTAATTTATGGTTGAGAGAATTTGATTTAGAAAAAAAGTTTATGTATGAATGGGTAAACGAAATTGAAAAGCTAGAATTTTTAAAAAATCCTTCAAAAAACTTTTAAATTATGAAATTCTTATTGACGACAAATCCTGGAATTGAAGACATAGTTGAAAAAGAGGTAAGAGAAAATTTTAAAGTGGAGAAAGTTGAGAAATTTTTACAAGGAAAAGTTTTTGTAAGTTTTAAAAAGGTTAACCTAAAAAAACTTTTTGAGTTACATTCTGTTTACCACATTATTAAATATGTAAGTCAATTTGAAATTTCTTCAACAACTCAAAAAGGATTAGAAGAAATTTACAAGATGTTAAAAAGAATAGAGATAGAAGAAATGAAAAAAGTAAAAACATTTAGAATAACTTCTCAAAGAATTGGTGAACATTCTTTTACTAGTATTTTGGTTCAAAAGTTTGCAGGTCAAGCTTTAGTTGATAAATACGATAAAAAAGTTGATTTAAAAAATTTTGATTTAAACGTTATAGTTGATGTAATTGGTAAAAAGGTTTTTGTCGGTTTACAGTTAACCAAAGAATCTTTACATAAAAGATTTGAAAGAAAGTTTGATCATCCTGCTGCGATAAAAGCTCCGTTGGCTTATGCTATGTTAAGATTGGCTAATTTAAAGAAAAAAGATGTTTTGTTAGATCCTTTTTGTGGTGGTGGAACTATTCCTATAGAAGCTGCTTTAGTTTGGGATGGAGATATAAAAATTTTAGCAAGTGATTGGAACAAAAAGTTTTTAGAAGGAGCAAAGCTAAATGCGAGAATTGCCGGTGTTGAAAGGTTTATTGAATTTAGAGTTGGAGATGCAAGAGAATTGGAAAAAGTTTATGGAAAAAATTCAATCGATAAGATAGTTACTAATCCTCCTTATGGAATAAGGATTGGAGATAAAAGAAAAGTTAAAAACCTATATCGTTCTTTTTTAAATTCTGCTTGGAACGTTTTAAATGAAAAAGGAAAAATTGTTTTCATAACTTTAAGAGCTGGAAGCTTTAGAATTTTGGTTCAAAGAAGTAGAAAATTTTTGATTGAACATGAAAGAATTGTTGAAAACGGTGGACTGTATCCACATATTTTTGTTTTGAAAAAAATTTAGTTTTATTTTCTTTTCCATTCTTTCACTTTTTCGAAGAATTCAATTTTTTGTACTAAAAAAATTTCTCTTTTTCACAATTTATTATTCAAAATTAAAATGTTTCTTCAATTTTATTTTTGTCTATGAGAATCATAACCGCCACTTTTAAACTTTTTGAATTAAAATTTTCATTTTTTATTTAAAGGGCCGGTAGTTCAATGGTAGAACGCCGCCTTCGCAAGGCGGAGGCTACGGGTTCGAATCCCGTCCGGTCCATCTCCTTTGGTTAAACTGTTTCTAAAATGAAGTAATTTTCTTACCTTTTTAATTATTAACTCTTTCTCTATCTTTTCACTCTTTAAAAATCCTTAAAATTTCTTCTAGAGTCAACTCTTTTCTTTCTCTTGTTTTTAAATTTTGAAGAGTAAATTTTTTAATTTCAAGCTCTTTTTCACCAATTATTAAAGCATAATTGATTTCCCTTTTTTCCAAATCTTTTATTCCTTCTAGCACATTCTTATATTCTTTCAAACCGCTCCAAACTTCAACTCCATTTTCTCTCAATTTTTCAGCGATTTCAAAAGCATCCTTAAATTTAACTCCTTTCAAAAAGATTATTCCAACTTTTGCATAAGTTTTTTGATCTTTTTTTAGAATGCCTAATTCCAAACCAGCATCTATCAATCTTTCAACTCCTACACTACCACCTACAGCAGGAATTTTTTTGTTTATTAAACTTCCTATAAGCTCATCGTATCTTCCACCTCCTGCCAAACTTCCAATCTTAGGTTCTTTAACTACAATTTCAAAAATCATACTTGTATAATAATCTAAGCCTCTAACCAAGCATAAATCAAATTTGATCTTTTGTTTATCTTTAACCAAACTTATTATATTTTCCAAACTTTCCTTTCCTTCTTTAACTTCTTTAACATTTTCAAATTTTTCCAAAATTTCAAAGTCTTCAGTTTGATTCAAAAAATCTTTAATTTTTTCTTTAACTTTTTTTGGAAGTTTAACTTTTTCCAATTCTTTTAGTACTTTTTCCTTTCCAATTTTATCCATCTTATCAACAATTCTGAAAACTTCAAAGAAGATTTTTTCATTTTTCATTCCAAAATTTCTAAAAATACCAAACAAAATTCTTCGATCGTTTATTCTAACTTCAAAATCAGAGAATCCAAATTCTTTGAAAACATCTATTGCAACATTCAAAATTTCTGCATCAGCCAAGAAGGAATCACTTCCAAGTATATCAAAATCTGCTTGCCAAAATTCTCTGTATCTTGCTTTCTGTGGTTCGTCGTATCTAAAAACCCTTTCTATTCTGTAAACTTTAAAAGGTAAAGGAGGTTGAAACCTTGCATAAAATCTTGCTAAGGGAACTGTTAAATCATAACGTAAACAATACTCTTCTTTCGAAAAAGGAACTTTAAATCTCCAAATCAATTTTTTTTCAGCTTCCTCTCCATACTTTCCTTTTAATAAATTCCATCTTTCAACAAGAGGAGTTTCAAATGGAACAAAACCATATTTTCTAAAAACATTTTCAATCTTTTCGAAAACTTTTTTTCTTAAAATTTGTGTTTCTGGTTCAAAATCTCTTGTTCCCTTTACAGGCAAAATTTCTTGTCTAACCATAAATTAATGTAGATTTATAAATTTTTGAAGATAACTTTGATTTTTAAAACAAAAACCAAAAACTTTATATTTTCTTATTTCCATATCTTAAAAGACGGTGTCGCTATGATGCAATAAGCTTAATCACAGGCTTATTGCATAGCGATGAGCGTTTTCTTTTTCTGATCCGTGAGGAAAAGGGCACCTTGTGAGCAATGCAATAAGCCTGTTGAAATGAGTATCGTAAGTTTAAAACTTACGATATGAAGCTGAGGTCGATGAAATAAATTGGGATTATTGAAAAATGAAAGACGAACTGTCTAATGAGACCTTAAGATGAAGCTGTCACAAGCTGGTTAGGAAAATGGTCCTGGCCAAGTAGGCTACCTGGTGGATGGCTCGGCTTGGGCGCCGAAGAAGGGCGCGGCAAGCTGCGATAAGCCGTGGGTAGCTGCATGCAAGCGTTGATCCACGGATTCCTGAATGGGAATCCTGCTGGCTTAAAGCCAGCATTCCCGGGTTTATCCTGGGAAGGGGAACCCCCTGAATTGAAACATCTTAGTAGGGGGAGGAAAAGAAAGCAATCGCGATGCCGGGAGTAGCGGCGAGCGAAACCGGCACAGGGCAAACCAAACACCTTAGCGAAGAGTTAAGGTGAATGTGGGGTTGTAGGACCAGGGTACTCCCTAACCCATCGACCCGAAATCCGGTGGAAGTCCGGTACCATAGAGGGTGATAGTCCCGTAGGGAAAGATGGGAAGGGAGATTCCTGGTATCCTGAGTACCACTGCCTGATTTGGCAGTGGGAAGCTGGGTGGCACTAACATCCAACTCTAAATACGTCCCAAGTCCGATAGCGAACTTAGTATCGTGAGAGAAAGCTGAAAAGTAGGGCGAAAGCCCGGTGAAAAGAGCCTGAAACCAGGTAGCCACAGTCAGCCAGGGCACGAAAGGTGCTTCCCAAAAGTAGCTTATGCTACGATGGGAAGCTTACAGTGTCCTGGCGTCCGTTTGGAAAAACGGGCCAGGGAGTGTAGGTGAGTGGCGAGGTTAAGGGGTATAAGCCCCGTAACCAGAGCGAAAGCGAAGGCGCGTAGTGGCTTTTATGCCATGTGGCGCGGGGTCTGAAAAGGGCCCTTGAGTCACTCACCTACGACCAGAAGCCGGTCGATCTAGCCCTGGGTAGGGTGAAGCGAGGCGAAAGCCTCGTGGAGGCCCGTTACCGGTGGTGAGATCCCAATCCCTCGGGTGACCTGGGGCTAGGGGTGAAAAGCCTAACGAGATCGGCGATAGCTGGTTCCTCCCGAAATGTGTCTCAGCACAGCCTGGCCTGAGTGAGCCCATGGGGTAGAGTTACTGATTGGATGGCCAAGGGCCGAAAGGCTCAGCCATCCTGTCAAACTCCGAATCCATGGGCCACGTAGAAGGCTGGAGTGAGGGTACTGGGGTAAGCTTGGTACCCGAGAGGGTAAAAACCCAGACCAGGGTTAAGGGCCCTAAATGCAGGCTAAACGATGAAGGGAGTGGCAATCCTCAGACAGCGGGGCCGTAGGCTTAGAAGCAGCCATCGGCTAAGGAGTGCGTAAGTGAAATAATTCGATGAAGATTTCAGCCTTGTATGATACTTATGATTTGAAAAGAAATCTGAGAATTATTCACCGCAAAACAGCTCACCCGCCGAGGATTGCTGCCCTGAAGATGGAAGGGACTAAGCCTGCTCCCGAGACCCTGGAGGGTGAAAAGCCCTGGTAGGGAGGCGTTCTGCGTGGGTAGAAGCTGGGGCGTAAGCTCCAGTGGACCACGCAGAAATGAAGATCCTGGCGAAAGTAGCAGCAAAGCCGGGTGGAAATCCCGGCCCCCTGAAGGCCAAGGGTTTGCCGGCAATGGTCGTCAGCCGGCAGTTAGCCAGTCCTAACCCAAGCCTTAATCGAGCTTGGGGATAGGGAAACCGGTTAATATTCCGGTGCCTCAGGGGTACGTGCGGTAACGCAAGCCTGACTCCTGACGCTTCAGGGTAGGTCGACGCAAGCCAAACACTGAAGTCCCTGGAGTCTTGTAATGAGGAGAAGGGGACGAAGGTGTGAAGGGCTGCGCGTATGCGCAGTTCGACCGATCCCTGGAGCCCGTGAAAAGGGAGTCAGGAAGGATCCCCTGAGACTGTACCGAGAACCGACACAGGTGGCCATCCTGAGAAGGGAAAGGGGTGTCGGGAGAACCCGACCCAGGGAACTCGGCAAGTTAGCCCCGTATGTTCGCTAGAAGGGGTGCCTGTGACCCTGACCTACCTGAATGCTGAAAAAGCATAAAGGTAGGAAGGGGTCGCAGGTCGCAGTGACAAGGGGGAGGCGACTGTTTAACAAACGGAAAGAGATGATGAATTATAGAATTTTGATGAAGAAAGTGCTATATTCTCTTTCCGGTTAAAAAACGCAGGTGGCCGCTAGGCCGAAAGGCTAAGTACGGCCACTGAGGCCTGCCCGGCGCGGGTGTGTGAAGCCCGGGTTCAACCGGGTTAAGCCCCCGCAAACGGCGGCGGTAACTCTGACCGTCGTAAAGTAGCGTAATCCCTTGCCGCTTAATTGGCGGCCCGCTTGAAGGGCTTAACGACCTCCCCACTGTCCCGGGTCGGGACCCGGTGAAATCGCTGTCCTGGTGAATAGGCCAGGGACCCCCAGTGGGAAGCGAAGACCCCGTAGAGCTTTACTGCAGCCTGGCGCTGCCGTTCGGTTGGGATTGCATAGAGTAGCTGGGACCCGCTATCAGGCGTAGGCTTCGGCCGAAGCCGAGGGGTAAGTGTAACACCAGCCTTTCCTAACCGAACGGCTAACCCGAAAAGGGGACACCGCCAGGTGGGCAGTTTGGCTGGGGTGGTACGCCCCCGAAAAGGTATCGGGGGCCCCCTAAGGTCGGCTCACCCGGGTCAGAAATCCGGGGTAGAGTGTAAGCGCAAAAGCCGGCCTGACTGGATCCCGCCCAGCGAGGGATCCAGCCGCGAAAGCGTGGGCTAGCGAGCAGCCAACTCCTATTGGTGGGGGTTGGCTGTGTGAGAAAAGCTACCTCGGGGATAATGGGCCCGTGGCCGGTGAAAGCCCACATTGACCCGGCGCGTTGGTGCGTCGCTGTCGGCTCCCCCCCTCCTGGCCGTGCAGCAGCGGCCAAGGGTGCAGGTGCCCACTGATTAAAGGGGGACGTTAGCTGGGTTCAGAACGTCGTGAGACAGTTCGGTCGTTATCTACTGGGGGTGTCGGCCGCCTGAGCGGAAGGAGGGATAAGTACGAAAGGAACATCCCTCCGGGGCCTCTAGTCTACCGGTTGTCGCTTGGCATAGCCGGGCAGCCACGCCCTAGGGGATAAGCCCTGAAGGCATCTAAGGGTGAAGCTCCCCGCAAAAATAGGCGGCCAATTGCTCTACTGGGGTAAAACCCGGTGAGCAACGAGGGCTCGGGTAGACGACCCGGTTGATGGGGTGGGGGTGTAAGCACCGAGCTTCGGCGAGGTGCGAGCCCGCCACTCCCAATCGCTCGAGGGCCAGGACCTACTAAAAACCAGCTTGTGACAGCTTCAGAAGATTTCATCTTTTTTACTTATTTCAACTCTTCAATAGTTTTATTTCCTAAAACATTAAAATACTGAATCTCTTCTCCAGTTTTTAATTTACTTTGTTTTTCTGGAGGAATATCAACCTCAAAAGTCTCAAAAGTTTGTAAATCCATGAGTTGAGCTTTGTTGTTTGGTAAAATAGCAAGTACTTGTGCAGTTTTCTTTTCAATGATTGGGACTTCAATTTCTTCATCTGCGGGTTTTACAATGCTACGTTGTCTTCCATCGAATAAACCAACTGCTTCTAATCTAGCTTTTGCTGCTCCATGCTTACCTGCAACACTAACGCTTACTTTAACAACTTTACATGGAACTCCTTCGATCAAAACATATTGTCCAGGTTTTAACTGTTTTATAACTTGTTTTGTAACTGTCATAATTTCTCCCTATACTTTTTTGATGCAATTTGTATATCAGATTTCTTAACTGTAACTCTTTTTGCATGAGAACAAATTTCAACAGCATCTCTTGCAATGTCATTCGCAATCTCTAACAAAATTTCTCTTAACTCAATCAAAGCTTCTTTTGAAATTCTTTCAACTCCAACTTTTTTTGCCAATTTTTCTAAAGAGTGTAAAGGAAAATCTTTAACCATGTAATAAATTTGCTAAAAGATATTTTTAAGTTTTAAGACAAAAATTTCGATAAATGTAAAAATCAATTCTTTCTTTAATAAAATTTATGAAAGTTATTTTAGATACTAGTGCGATAATTTACCTTTCCAACTTTTCTCAGTTCGAAGAAATAATTTTACCAAAAAAAGTGTTGGAAGAGGTTAAGGATGAGTTCAGTAAACTTAAACTTTCGATTTTTGAAAATGCTAAAATTTTGGAAGCTGGCAAAAAAGAGTTGGAAGAGGTTAAAAAGATTGCAAAAAATACAGGTGATTTATCTAAACTTTCTCAAACAGACTTAGAAATCTTAGCTTTAGCAAAAAAATTCAAATACATTATAATTTCTGATGACCACAACATCCAAAACCTTGCTAAAAAGATGGGTTTAAAATTTTTATCCATTTTTAATCCTTCTATAAAAAAATTCATAAAATGGAAGAACTTTTGTAAAATGTGTAAAAAATTTTATGAAAATGATAAAGAAGTTTGTGAAATATGTGGCAGTAAATTAATTAAAATTCCTTATTGTTGATCTTTAAGAAATAATTTTCTGGCTTTAAGTCTCATTTTAGCTAAGGTTTTACTTTTTATTCTTTGTCCATTCCAAGGTTCAAAATCCATTACACTAATATTTTTTAAATTTTCTTCAGTTATACCTCCTTTTGATTCAAGAATTTTAAGAAATTGGCTCCACCAGTAATCTCGAGGTGGTTTTCTTCCTTCATTTTCAAATTCTACCTTAAAACTTGGAAGTACTGGCAAATAGATGTAAGTTAGCACACCATTTTGAAATTCTGCTCCTATATATCCTAATTTAAAAAACTCACGTAAAATGCTTGAAGAAAGAGAAGTATGATTTTTATAGGTAATTTTAAAATGATACGCATCAATAACTCTAGTCTTTACTCCTTCTTCTTTACCTTTTTCATATAGAATTGAAAAAAGTGATCTTCTCAATCCTTTAAATGGTGCGCGTTGAAGAGGAGCATATTTTTGAAATTCCTTTCCTTTAACAAAATTTGAAGCTATTCTAACTTTTTCCAAGTATTCAATTTCAGAAATTCCATTCAATCTTAACTTTCTTCTTGCTTCCTTTTCCTTTTTTTCATCGTAATGAGGATTCACAGTCCAACCCCAGAAAGCAGTTAATCTACCAATCCTTATTTCTTCACTCAGAACCAAAGAATAAAACTCTAGAACAGTTAAACCCAAATTTTTGGTTTTTTCTCCTAAATTTTTTATGAAAGTTAATTTAGCTAAAGAATTAACCCCTTTATACATTCTAAAAAATTTTCTTTTATATAAAAAGTTAAATTTTTTAAATACCGAAAAATTTAAATATTTTTCTACACATAATTTAAAAAGTTAGCTAAGTTAATAATTACTAAAAAGTGAGAACATGGTCAAACAAAAAAAATCTGATGAAGAACCAAAAATTCAAAGGAAAGGTTTAAGTTGTCCGGAATGTGACAGTACTAACATAAGAGAAGATCCTATAAGAGGAGAACTTTATTGTGCAGATTGTGGAATGATTTTGGAAGAAAGGTTAATTGATATAGGTCAAGAATGGAGAGCTTTTGATAGTGAACAAATGGCTAGAAGAGCAAGAGGTGGCGCACCCTTAACTTTTACCAAACATGATAAAGGTCTAACCACTGAAATAGGAAGGGGGGTTGGAGAATTGCATAAAGTTGCTCCAAGAAAGAGAGCTCAGTACTATAGATTAACTAAATGGCATAAACGTTTGATAAGAAGTAAGGACAGAAATTTATCTTTGGCTTTGAGTGAGCTACAAAGGGTAGTTTCTTTCTTAGGTTTAACCAAAAAGTGTTCATGAAAAAATTGCAAAATATTATGAAGAGGTTGTAAACAAAGGCTTGGTAAGAGGAAGAAGTATTGAAAGTGTTATAGCAGCTTTGACTTATGCTGTGAGTAGAGAAATGGGATCTCCAAGAACTTTGGATGAAATTGCTGAAGCTAGCGGTGTTGATAAAAGAGAAATAGGAAGAACTTATAGATATATAGCAAGAGAATTGAATATAAAGATATTGCCCGCAGATCCTATAACGTATGTACCTAGATTTTGCTCCATGCTAGGTTTAAGTGATAAGGTACAAGCTAAAGCAATCGAAATTTTGAAAAAAGCTAAAAAGTTTGATGTACTTAGTGGAAGAGGACCAACCGGAGTTGCTGCAGCAGCAATTTACATTGCAAGTGTTTTGGTTGGAGAGAAAAGAACCCAAAGAGAAGTTGCTGATATTTGCGGAATTACTGAAGTAACTATAAGAAATAGGTACAAAGAACTTGTAGAAAAACTTGGAATTGAGGAAGAAGTTGAAAGAAAAGCAAAAGAAGAATAAACTCTTTTTATTTTTTAAATAATTACCACTCTTCAAAGTAAAAAATTTTTAAAGTAATTTGGAAGAATTTTTCTTTTATGAAAAATACAGAATCTATCCTTAGTGAATATGTTTATCAAACTTTTTTGATAGAGATTTGTAAAGTTTGTGATGAAATCTATTTAAGAGAAAAAAAGGTAATTGACTTAACTTTTAGGGAAAAGGAAGAATTGGCTCAAATTTCATTTGAATTTTTAGCAGACATTTTAAAAGAAGTGAGTAAAGGTAACTCTTTTGAATATTTGGTAAATAAAAAGAAGTATTTACAATTCTTGAAGTTTGCAAAGAAAAAGTATAAAGAAGATTTGTTTGTTAAATATTTTTTATTGCATCACATTTCAGAAGGAAAGCTATCTCAACGAAATTTTTTACATTTTTTCACAACTGCTTTGCTAAAAGTTCTAAAATACTTAGAAGAAGAACTTGAGATTAAAAGTGTTAATCCAAAAATTTTAAGAATTGCTGCAATAGTCACACCTTTAATTAATTTTTCAAATATTTTGAAAATGGAGATGAAGAAAGGAACAAAAAATAAAATTTCCTACATAGGTTAATATTTGAAAAGATAAATTAAGATTTATGAAGAAAAAGATTGGGCAAGGGAATGAAAGAATTACTTGTTTAGGAAAAATGAAAACTAGAAAAGATGATTTGAAAATTGAAGCTTTAGGTCATTTGGATGAATTAAATTGCTTAATAGGTTTAACTAGAAGTTTTTTAAAAAAACAGTTTGAAAAAATTGATAAAATTCTGGAAGAAATTCAGTCTAACATTTTTTTAATAGGAAGTGAAATTGCAGTTGGAAGCAAAAAATTAAAAGTAAAAGAAGTAAAAAAAATTGAAAAAATTATAAAGGAATATGATAAAAGATTACCAACCATAAAAAAATTTGTTTACCCCATTGGAGTAAAAGAAAGTTGTTTGTTACATCTTTGCCGAAGTTTTTGTAGAAGAGTTGAGAGAATTTTCGTCAAACTTGATAAAAAAATAAAACTAAATCCTGTTATTTTAGCTTATTTGAACAGACTTTCTGATTTATTCTTTGTTTTAGCAAGGTATGTAAACTTTAAAAATAAACAAAAAGAAAAATATTGGAATTAACCTATTCTAAAAAATAACCAATTATCATCTTTAAACTTTACCAAACAATATTTTCCTTTGATTTTCTTTCCTTCCAACTCAAAAATGATTTTTTTCTCATCCATTTCCAAAAGGTCATAAACTCCTTTATCCCAAATTTTTACTAAGCCAGCACCATAAAAACCTTTAGGTATTTCTCCTTCAAAGTTTACATATTCCAAGGGATGATCTTCTGTTTGAATGGCCAATCTTTTAATTCCTTTTTTTAAAGGAGGTTCTTTTGGTAAAGCCCAACTTTTTAAAATCTTGTTCATCTCCAAACGCAAATCCCAATGCAACTTTCTTGCATGATGTTCATGGATTACAAAAACTTTCTTCTTCATATTTTTAAAATTTTTTATCAAAATTATAAATCATGCTTGCCGATTTTCATATTCACACTTACTATTCAAAAGGAGAAATTTTATCTTTCGATGCTTTATTTTCTCCAAAAGAAAATGTGAGAAGAGCAAAAAAAGTAGGTTTAGATTGCATTGCGATAACAGACCATAATACAACTAAAGGAGTTGAAGAAGCAAAAAAAGAAGGAAAAAAGATTGGTGTAAAAGTTGTAGAAGGAATAGAACTTTCCATAAAATATGGTAACAAATGGTGGCAAAAATATGATTTAATTTTACTTGGAGAAAAAATTGATTTGAGAACTTTAAAAGGAGATTTGATAGAAGTAATGGAAAAAGCCAAAGCTGAAAACTTGATAACTTATGCTCCTCATCCTTTTACTTACTATGGAATAAATCATTTTATAAAGAGCAAGTATGTTGATGTAGTTGAAACATTTAATAGTAACGCATCTCCTCTCGCAAATTTAAGAGCAGAATTGGCTGCAAGAAAGTATAAAAAAACAAAAGTTGCTGGAAGTGACTCCCATATTCTAGAAACAATAGGTAATGTTGCCAATAAACTTTACTTAGATGAACCTTTGGAATCTTTAAGAAAAGGAAAAGTTGAAATAGTTAGAAAAAGATCAACTAATGTTATGCAATTTAAAAAACATCAGCTGGAAAGATTTAAAAAGGTTGAAAAAGAAGCCAGAAATTACCTTCTAAAAAGATTTCCAGAAGACGTTGAAAAGTATAGATTGAAAATTTTTGCTTCTTTAGCAAGAAATCTTGCTATAGGTTTATTGGATTCGACTCTTCAAAACAAAATTTTACCACAAATTTTTTGGAATCTATTAATTCCTTTAATTTATGTGGAAGATTTTGGAGCTAATTTTTTAGGTTTAATTTATGACGTTCTTAAATAATTTCTTTGCTTTCTTATCGCAAAACAACCTTACCTTCATCTTTTCCTCAATCTCTCTATCTTTTAATTTATGTTCTTGAATTTTTTTCTCATCAAAAACATGAATCACTTTAATTCCTTTTTCAACCAAAGCCCTTGCGATGTATCTTCTATGACATCTAAACCATAATAATTCACTGCAAAAAATCAAAACATTTTTATCTTTTGCTATCTCAATTAACTTTTCAATTCCTTTTTCAAATTCTTCACTCTTTGAAAAATTTTCATAACCCTCTTTTCTAAACCCTCCTAATTCATCAAGATGAATGTAATTGATTTTATTTTTCTTTAACTCTTTTTCTAAAAATTCTTTGGAAAACCATGGAAATTTTTTGCTAGAAGGAAACCTTCGTACATCAATAACAATCTCAATCTTAAACTTTTTTAAAATAGAAAGAAATTCATCAAAACTTCTATTTGAATGACCTAAAGTATAAATCATAATAATTTAAATTTGAAAAAATATGAAAAAAATTTTACTCTTTGAAGAAGGTAAACCAATTTTCAAATTACTTCTAATGATGATTCTTAAAATTGTTCGAGAAAATAAAAAACTTTCCAAAGTTTAGAAATTTTTTATAAAATTGGATAAGAATCATTGATTTCACAAGCTGATTCAATAGATAAAATAAACTTATAGAGAATATTATAAACCTTTTCTATCTAACTCGTTATGAACTATTACTATACAATGACTTGCTAAATAACTTAAAGGTCCTAAAGAAATTTTTTCTACATTCAACTTCTTTAAAAACATCTCAGTTTTTTCTGGCAAACCTTTGTGATCTCCAAGCACAAAAATTTCATTCCCGCTAAACTCAACTTCTCTTATATCTCTTCCCTCTTCATGTAAATAAATGATTCTACTTTCCTTTGCTTTCTTCTTTAAAAAACTTTCAAAAGATTCTTTGCTCACAAAAAAACCTTCTGAAACTTCTATTTCACTTTCTTCTTTTACTTTATAAATTTTTTTCAAAGCCTCGTTTATCTTACCTGCAACACTTCTTTCATCGTAATAAATTCCTTTTAATCTATCCCCAAAAAATTTTAATAAAATCGGTGGATTGGGAGGACCATTCAAAGAAATATAAATATTTGTATCATTTCTTATTGCATAAGAAATGAATAAAGCAGAAGAAATGCATCTTGCAATCACATCCATTCTTCCAGCGTTTACTAAATCATTCAAATTAAAAGGTTTAGTCCAAGCTTTTCTTGCGAACACTATGAACTCTCGCATAATTTTAAAAATGAAAAAATTTATTTTAAAATTTTAATCCTAAACCAAAGAAATGAAACAGATTGAAAAACAAGAAGTTCTGAACAATTTTGAATTTTTGGTGAAGTAATTTAACTACCTTTAATTTTTAGTAATAGTAAATTGAAACTACCAAATTTTTTTAGATTTTGAATGAAGTTTTCCGTCTTATTTCTCTAAATCCTTAGTTGAATAAACTATTAAGTCTAATCAGAAAATCTACTTTTCTAATAGACCTATAAATTCCATCGTTTTTACTCTTTTAATTTTTGAGTTATTAATCAAAAAACTTACAATCTAATTTGCTTCATCCTTCTCTTCTTCCCTCAAAACTTTCGCAAAATCTCTAATCAATCTTCTAACGTTTTCCCTCAACTCATAAACTTCTTTGAATGGAATTTTATCGAATTCTTTTCTTTCAGCATAATTTCTAAGTTCTTCAATCCTATTCCAAATGTTTAAGTAGTAAGAGTCAATCAAACCTTTGTCAACAAACTCTTTTTTAAAAATTGTTTTCAAATCAGAACCAAATTCTTTTTCTACCCTTTCCTTCATCTTTTCAACATTTGCAGATATTGTACTTTCATCAATTTTTTCTTTTTTCAAAGTTTTTATTGCAGTGATAACTGTTTTTTGTAAAACTTCATGTGTTCTTTCAAGTATTTTTTCAACTTTTCTTACTTCCAAGGCGTTTAATAAAGTAAACATTTTATTCACAAATTCTTCAGCTCTTTTTATCCATTCATCTACAAAAGCTCCACTAACTTCTAACAACTCCTTATGTTCTATTCTCTTTCTTATCTCAATTATTTCCTTCAACCATTCAGCATATTTTTCTTCTAAAATTCCAGGTTCAACCAAATGTTTTTTAACTTCAGTATATGCTTTGCTTGGAACCGGTGGCTCCAAACCTAAAAACATTAAAACTGCTTGAGTGGAATTTAGCATTGCATAATAACAATCTTCTGCAAGCATTAGTAGTTTTACTGTTTTTGCTCTTATTAACCTTTTAGGAGCGTTTTCCATATAATTTTCTATAGCTTCCCTAGTTGCTGTAATCTTTCCCATTTCTAGCAATTTTTTTATGGGAGTAAAAAAACCTGTATCGTAAATGGCTATTCCTTCTTTTATAAAATTGTAAATTATTGGATGTCCAATTCTTGCATAATCCCAGAATTCAGTTAAAGTATAACATGGCTGAATTGAAAGCAAGGGAATTTTTTCTTCTTTCTCTATTAAAAAAGCTTCTGGTATTTCATCAACAACTTTTTCTAACTCTCTATCTATTGATTCTAATTCTTCTTGAGAAAACTCTTTTTGAGTATCATCTATTATAACAAAAACATCTATGTCACTTTTAGGTTTGAATTCTCCTCTTGCAACACTTCCCATTACTACAATCGCTTTTATCAAATCTTTGTACTTTTGTAAAGCTTTTTCGGCAAATTTTTTTGCAATTTCTAATCTCTTTTCTTTTTCATTCTCTTTCATAGATTTCACCTTTTGATATCTTATCTGCCAATCCTAATCTTTCAGCAATAGTTAAATATTCATTCCAAAATTTCTTAAATAAAATTTCAGAAGCTGTCCATCCTATCATAAGAGCAAAAGCTAATGAAGAAGTAGGAATCAACTTTTCTACTAAAAGATAAAGAGGAATACTTATACTTCCAATCACTCCAAGTTGATAGATTACTTCTTTCACAAACTTTCACCAATTATCTCTTCTGGAATTAATTTTTTAAACCTTCCTACCAATTCATTTGCAAGCCGCATTGCTCTTTCTACATGTTTCAAAGTAACTTTTTCAATCTCTTTATGATCAACCTTTTTCCATAAGGAGTTTATTTCATCGTATTTTTCCAAAAATTCTTTTTCTAACATTCCTTTTTTAATGAATTTCTCCAAAAATTTTTTAATATCTTTAGGATCAGGTAATTCTTTGAAATGATACATTATTGCAGCTTGAGCCATATCAGTAACGCAATATCTTAATTCAAAAATCAAAGCTTTTAGGTCAAGATCAATTTTCTTTAACCTAGCTTCTGAACTCTTTGCTTTTAAAGATATAGCCTCTTCACTTGGAGGTAATAGACCTAGTTGCAACATTCTTTGAACAGGTTTTATGAAACCTGTATCGTAAATTGCCAAACCATAACGCAAAAAGTTTGTAAGTTCAGGAGAACCAATCCTTAACATTCTCCAAAAATCTGTAAGGTTAGTTGTTTGTACATGAATGTCTTTCAATTCTTCAGCAATTAAATGAATGTGCATAACAACTTTATCCAGATCTTCACTAGATTTAGTTAAAGTATCATCCAAAATTACCCAAACATCTGCGTCACTAGTTTTTTTGGCATCCCCTCTTACCAAAGAACCAAAGATCAAAACAGATTTTATCAATTCCCCATATTGCTTCCTAATTTCATTCGTAAACTTCACAATTTTTGAATAAATCTCTTGAGGAATTTCCTTTTCCTCACCCATACTTAAGTAAATGAAGTTTAACCTAATAAATTTTTATTTTAATTCCTCTCTTCTCCATTCTTCTAACTTTCCAACTCCTCTCGCTATTGTTCCAAAAAAAGTCCATTCTTCTTCTGGTATCTTGAGTAATCCTTTTAAAGGATCTAAAGCATGTTGTCTTATGATAGGTAATTGTCTTTCTAATGAAGCAAAAAACTTTGTTCCAAAGAATTCTGGAGGTAATTTTTCTGGTTCAACTTCTTTTTCTAAGTATTCAACTATTGTTCTTAGAGTGGTTATACTTTCCCTTACATGAGCAGCCCCCCTTTCATAGATTAAATAACAAACACCTTCTTTTCCAAAACCTTTTTTTCGCAAGTTAAAAAGCCATTTGTAGTAAGTAAGTTGTTGATCTGAACCTAAAAGTAAAGGTAAATGAGCCGGTGCCAGTGGAGAAGGCCAACCTGCATGAATCACTCTTACTAATCTTCCTCCATCGGCTGGGAATAAATTAATTATAACTTCAGGTTTCAACCTTAAGCTCATAACATGCTCAAAATCTAAAGCTATTCCAGTTATATCTTCTCCTATCTCCTTACACAAATAATAATAATGCAAAGGATTTGGCAATCTCAAAAATTCTTCTATACCTCGTTGAGCCATTGGAGATTCGAAAATCAAAGGCATTTTATATTTTCTTAAAATTTTTTTCAAATCTGGTAATCTTTCTTTTTCATCAACATTTTTCCAATTCTTTTCTTGCCAAAAATGCCCCCAAATGTATTTCGCAGCAACAGCTGGAACCCACAATCTTTCCATTTCCCTAAAATTATCATCATCTATACTTAAATTATTCAAATCTATATTATTCTCTCTGCACCATTCTTCAACAGATTTACCATCAGCCTTTGCAAAATAATTGATCGAAGTTTTTACAAATTTATTCCACCATTCTGGTTCTTCCACTTCTAAATATTTTGCAACTATCCAATAAGCAAACCTTTCTGGACCATAATGCAAACTTCTCGATCTCACAAAATTTAAAAAGAAACTAGAAATTCTCTCAATTTGTTCTTTTATTTCTCTTTTTATCTGCTCATCGATAGTTTTTCTAGTTTCTTCAGACAATTTTTCATAGTCAGAAGTTAAAGGAATCTCTCTTTCTTTTATGAAATCCCTTATAAGATTTGCAAAATATTCAGAAAAACTTCTTCCATTAAAAATTTCTTTCCATAAAAATTCAGGTACTTTTACAACTTTTGCAATATCTTCTTCCTTTATCTTTTTTCTTTCTTCCAAAGGTTTTTGTTCAAAGATAGAGATTATTTTTTGAGCAACTTCTTCAACATCACCTCCAATCAACCACTTTTTTAAAAAATTAAAATGATCAACAAATTCATCCAAAGGGTTACCAAAAAAATCAACAAGTAATGAAGGTTGAAGTGTTCTCCCCAAAAGTCTTAAAGGTATGGATTCAGAAGCATGGATTAAGAGGTATTTACTTCCTATTTCACCACTCAATTCTAAAATTCTTTTTAACCTTTCATGTCCATATCTGTAATCAATTTCTATAGCAGAATCTAATTCTGCAGCTTCAACACCAAAAGCTCTAGTCTCAGAATGAATTGCAAACTCTATTCCAAATTCTTTAACTTTTTGGATTTCGTCTTTTAACCCTTCTTGTTCCAATTCAGCTATGGATTCTAAATCAATTTGAACAAATTTAACCCCTTGAGTAATTGCATAGTAAGCTTTTCTAGCTAAGCCTGTATACAAATGCATTTCCTCTGGTCCCGCAGCACCCATTATTCCGCTAGAAATTCCAACTTCATAAGACATTAACCTGGCACCCCAACAGCTTTTTTGATATAAAGCATATAAGGAACAAAAGTTGTAGTAGCAACTTGTTTTAGCATTTCAGGTAATCTATCTTGAAAGTTAACTTCATAAGGACCTAAAGGTTTGAAAATAGGAATTTTACTTTCAAAAAAAGTAAGAAAGTTCTGAGGAACTTTAAACTCAAATTTCTTTTTTTCTTTTTTTTCAAATTTTTTGAGGGTAGGATATTCTTCTTTGACTATTTCTTCAATCTTCTTTCCTTCCTTACTTTCTCCTAACAGTTCTTCTATGTAACTTTCCATAAGCTTTTCTCTAACTTTTAACTCAAAATATCTCAATATAGTTATGTTACAAGTTTCTAACTTTGCTCTTAAAT
>Ga0065719_106695_pt1 | contig 19574 bp, 20 predicted proteins | sample GBSCel85sediment_FD_59106 | JGI IMG/M metagenome (GOLD analysis project Ga0065719, IMG submission 59106) | Hot spring sediment microbial communities from Great Boiling Spring, Nevada - Cellulolytic enrichment CS 85C v3 (version 3) | ecosystem: Environmental > Aquatic > Thermal springs > Hot... | reverse complement strand
GAAAAAGATGCCAATGATCAGAAAGGAATAGTTAACCACGGCGTTATCGGATCTGAAGAGCCTGAGAGCAAATCTTTTTCTGTAAAGAGGATAAAGTGGTGCAAAGGGCATCTTTGTGAGCAGATCGGCAAGTATATGAGAAAATANTCCAAGAAAAATGAAGGTGGCAATCATTTCATCTTTTAATAAAAATAAAAACGCAAGGGAGATCAAAGAGGCGAAGAGAATGTTGTGAGTATACATTCTGTGCTTTATCCTCAGAACCAGATCTATGTCTGGAAGCATGGAAAAAAGGATCGCAGTCATTACCTCTGTTGTCGAAAAGTAGCTCAGAAGAGGGGAGAAAAGAATAAGGGAGAAGCCAAGATGGCCAAATCTATTCATACCATCTCACTCCCCATTTTGTGTCGATCAGAATTAGCCCTCTTTCCCTGAACTTCTTCCTTATCTCATCGGCCTTTTCGAAGTCTCCTTCTTTTCTAGCGAGTTCTCTTTCAACCAGCATCTCAACTTCTTCTTCCTTTAGAGTCCTTATCCTTTTCCAATCTTCAAATAGTCCCAGTATTGAAAGAAAAGTCCTGAGTGTTTTGAAAGATTCTTCAAGACTCCTAAGGCTCAAATAGTGCAGTTCCCTGTTCAAATGGTTTGAAAGGCTGTGGATTTCAGCAATTGCCTTTGCCGTGTTCAGATCGTTGTCCATTGCATTTAAAAATCTATTTTTGAAATTGCTCAGATCTATTTCTCTTCCATTTCTGTCGCCAAAGGTCTTAAGAAATGCTATTTCCATGTCCAAGTTTGTCAGAGTATTTTTGATGTAATCATAAGCCTTCTTCGCCCTTTCAATTCCCGACTCGCTGTAGTCAATAGAACTTCTGTAGTGGGCTGTTAAGAGGAAATAGCGAAGAACTTCTCCACCGTATCTGGAAACTACGTCCCTTATCCTGACTATATTTCCCAAGCTCTTGCTCATCTTTTCTCCTGAAATCGTCAAAAAATCGTTGTGAACCCAAATCTTTACTGGCTCAACTCCAAATACTGCAAAGCTCTGCGCCCTCTCGTTTTCATGATGGGGAAAAATGAGATCTCTTCCACCGCCGTGGATCTCGAATGGAACTCCAAGGAACTTTGAAGACAAGACCGAGCATTCTATGTGCCATCCTGGCCTTCCTATGCCCCAAGGAGAGTCAAAGCATGCCTTTGCCATTATATCTTCTTCTTTTGCTTTCTTCCACAGTGCAAAATCCTTCACATCCCTTTTTCTTGGATCCGGCTCTATTCTGTGTCTGTTAAGTTCATCGATGCTCTGTTTCGAAAGCTCCCCGTATTTTGGAAAAGAGGGGACGTGAAAGAATACGTCTCCATCGACTTCATACGCAAAACCTTTTTCTAAAAGCCTTTCTATGAATGAAATTATTTCTGGAATGTTTTCCGTAACTCTTGGTGAATAATCTGGCCTTTTTACATTCAATTTTCTCATGTCTTCCTCGTATTCAGCTATAAATCTCTCAGCTATCTCCTTCTGCGTTTTTCCCTCCCTTACAGCTCTTGCAACTATTTTATCATCAACGTCAGTATAGTTCTGAACAAAGACGACTTCTTTGCCCTTGAATTCCAAATACCTCCGCATAGTGTCGAATACGACAGCGCTTCTCGCATGGCCAAGATGGGAATAATCGTAAGGAGTTATTCCGCAGACGTAAATTCTCACTCTTTTTTCTAAAACCTGAACAAGAGAAGATGTTCTTGTGTCAAACAAAAACATAAAATTAGATCTTTCCTTTCAAAAGCTCAGCTCCCTTTTCCACTTCGATCTTTGTATCTGTCGGCAACTTCATCGAAGCCCTTCTAAAGGCTTCTTTTGCGATTTCAAAGTGTTCCGGTTTGATCCATACGGACATTATCTTAGTTCCCGGCTTAACCTGAGCAGCTCTGCCTACTGGCCTGCCATAAGCAGCTCTCATACCTTGAGATACTCTGTCAGCTCCGGCTCCTACTGCCATCTTATGCTCTCTGAGGATGTGATGCGGATATATTCTGACCTTTAGTCTGTAGTTGTTGGATCCGAGCATCTTCATTAGATACTTGTTCGCCATAACCCTTGCAGCCTCTAATGCGTTATCCCTTATCTGCACTGCATCCTTTGCAACAAGAGTTAGAACGACTGGAAAATCTGCCTGCAAGTTTCCCATGTCGAACATCTTTATCCTAGTCCCCGGAGCGCCGTCGATGTATTCAATTCGCGTATAGGGTCTTTCGAGTCTTCTCCACATTCTCGCCGGTTTTCTTGCCATAGGGCAAATTCGATGAGAGTAAATAAATCTTTCGAGCAAAAGGCATATAACATACTATTCAACGTTTATGCATATATGCATATGGATAAAAAGCAAAAATTCAAGAAGAGCCAGCGGAAAGAACCTTCAGCTTCCCGTATAGCATTGGCAAGAATAGGCCAACGTCTGTAACTATGCCAATGGCCTGATGTGTTCCCCTGTCGATGAGCTTCATCACAGTGGCAGGATTTGCATCCACGCAGATTGTTTTAACCCAAGAAGGCAGCAGATTTCCAACAGCGATGCTGTGAAGCATAGTTGCGAGCATTAGAACCATGTCTATATCCTTCAATGCCTTCTTCATTTCGGCCTTTGCAACCATCACATCTGTTATGACTTCCGGCAAAGGTCCATCGTCTCTAATGGATCCGGCAAGGATAAAAGGAATTCCCTTTCGAATGCATTCGAACATTATTCCTTCTTTGACAATTCCCTTCTCAACAGCCTTCTTTATTCCTCCGGCGGCTATTATCTTGTTTATCGTATAAAGATGGTGCCTGTTCCCTCCCGGAACTGGCTTTCCAGTCTTTATATCCATGCCGAGAGATGTTCCGAAAAGAGCGATTTCGAGATCGTGAACAGCTAAAGCATTGCCAGAAAGTAGCAGATCGACAAATCCATCCCTTATCATTCCAGCCAGAGCATCTCTTGCAGCAGTATGATTCACTGCCGGCCCAGCAACTACAGCTATTTTTCCTCCAGCCTTCTTCAGATCAACTATTTCTCTGGCAATCATTTCTATCATTTTCTCCGTTGGTCTCTCCGAAGAGACTTTTCCGCCCATGAATTCGAAGTATGTGGACTTTCTTGGTCTTTCCGGCGGGATTATTCTTACTCCTTTCTCTCCAATGACAACCAGATCTCCCTTTTTAACCTCGTTTATCGAAAGGCAGATCGGCTTACCATCTCTTATCACGATCACTCTGTCCATTGAAATTCCCTCAACCTCAAGCCATTTTCCCTTGTAGCAGACAAATGTCCTATGATTCGTCGTAACGTAGAAGTTTTCAGGCAGAACTCTGTCCATCGGAGCCGGAAGGAGCTCTACTTCCTCTGCTTCGGGAATTCTTGCACCAATCTTGTGCAACTCCTTCAGAATAAGATTCAGATGTTCTTCGTTTTCGCCAAAAACGATCATCCTCGCATAGCTGTGGTCTTCTTTTCTTTTTCCTATCCTGAACTCCAGTATCTCGAACTCTCCTTCAAGATCCAGGATTAAATCCAGAACCTTTGGAAGGATCATCGAGTCTATCAGATGACCCTCAAACTCTATCTCCCTAGCGATCATAAATCCCGTTAAGGTAGCGGATTAAATAATCTCTTGTCTCGATTATTGAACTGGCTTCTCTTGTTTCTATCGTGTAATAACTGCTGTAATCCCTGAGCGGAAAGATTTTCAGATCAACGTTCCCTTTTCCAAGGGATAAATGCTGATCTCTCTTTCCATCGTTGTCGTGAACGTGGATGTTTAAAACCTTGCCAAAGTTTTTTATAAAAAAATTGCATTTTTTTATGTTATAGTGGCCAATGTCCAGAGTTAAAGCCAGATTTGTTTCTTCAACTATCTCCTCCAGAACTGCCTCAATTTTACCCTCGATCGCTACAGTGTTCTCAAGAGCAAGCTGAACAGGACTTTTTGCAATAAATGGCTTTAGCTCTTCTCTGAGAACCCTTTCAACGTGTCTTTCATAAAGCTTTGGATCGAAGTAAAATTCGCCATTGCTCATGAACCCCGGATTCCATCCAAGGTGAAATGTAACGAGCTTTGCACAGCATTTGTCCGCCAGATTTATGACTTCACCCATTTCCTCATAGCTGGCTTTCCTCATGCTTCTGCTTATCGAAATGAAATTGATGCTCGTGGCCGGAGCATGGATTAAAAGCTCCACGTCGTAGCTCCAGATCAGCTCTATCAGCTCGCAGTGGTTCAGGGATTCAACGCTGAAAATAGGATGGTCCATTAAGATCTCCAAGTGGTTGAAACCGTTGTCTGCGATGAATTCAAAAGCTTCTCTTAAGCCATGACGTATGTCCGGCTGTGCCCCTATTTTCATGGCTCCACCATTGTTCCAATGCCCTCTTTCGTGAACAGTTCGAGCAGTATTGCATGCTTTCTCGATCCATCTATGATGTGAACTTTTTCCACACCGCTTTCCAGAGCTTTAGCAATGGCTTCAAACTTTGGAAGCATTCCTCCCTTAAGCAATCCTTTTTCGTGCATTTCTCTCAGCTCGGACAGTTTAATCCTGGAAATAAGCGAATTTCTGTCATTTACGTCTCTGAGAATTCCCGGAACATCTGTGAGCATTATGAGCTTCTTGGCTTTCAAGGCGCCTGCAATGCTACCGGCAACGCTGTCTGCGTTAAGGTTGTATATATTACCGTTTAAATCCGCCGAAACTGGAGAGACGACTGGAATGAAGTCGTTGTCCAGAAGAATTCGCAGTATTGTTGGATTAACGAACTTCGTCTCTCCCACAAAACCCAGATCGACCATAATTTCTTCGAAGCCTTTCTTCAGCTTCATTATCTTCTTTTCAGCAACTATCAGCAACCCATCTTTTCCGCTGAGCCCTACTGCCTTTCCACCATTTTTTATGAACATTGAAACTATCTTGGAGTTTATCTTTCCGTCCAGAACCATTTCCACGACTTCCATCGTTTCCCTGTCTGTAAATCTCAATCCTTCAACGAACTTTGGCTTCAAACCAAGCTTTTCCATCTTCTCAGAAATCTCAGGCCCTCCTCCGTGGACAACGACAGGCTTTATTCCGATGTAGTGAAGCAAGATTATGTCCTTTACTGTTTCTTCAAGAACTTCATCGCTCACCATCGCATGACCGCCGATTTTTATGACCATTGTGGCTCCATGGAATTCCCTGATGAACGGCAGGGCTTCCAGCAGTATTTCAACGTTCTGCATGCATAAGATTCTGCCCTGAAGTTAAGATTTTTGCTTCAAATGATCCTGAATCTCTCCTCATTTTTCGCCATTATTTAATCTCCAAAGGTAATCACCGGGCTAGTTCCTATTCTCTTAGCCCCCATCGCTCTCAGAACTGGCTTTAAAAATTTCACCCTTGCCTTATCCACAACTATATGCACAGCCGCAGCTCCTTTTGCAAGCGGAGATATCGTTGGATCGAAGCCCTCGCTTGTGAGGTATTCAACGATCCTTCTTAAATTCTGCTCTTCCGGAACGTTGAAATACAGGCTTACCAAGTTTCTGGAGTTTATGACTTCCTTTATGTCTGTCAATAGGTTTTCAAGGACTTCTCTTTTTTCTCTATCTTGCATCGAGTTCTTGTTAGCTATGAAAACGGACTGGACTTCCATCAGAACATCTATTATCCTGCATCTGTTCTCCTTCAGGGTTGTGCCAAATTCTGTCACTTCTATTATCAGATCTGCTTCAGGAAGAGGAGGGAGAATTGCGGCTTCTGTTTTTCCTATTGGATCAAAGACTACAGCGTTCAAATTGTGCTTTTCAGCATATTTCTTTGCAATCTCCGGAAATTCCGAAGCTATATAAACAGTTCTGCCTTCAACAGCTCTTTTAAGATCTTCAATGCTCCTAACGCTGGGATAAACTTCTTCAGAAATTGCAGCAACGAGCTTTGTAGGTCTGAGCGGTAGATAATCGACGACAACGACGTTTTCAAGTTCCATCTTAAGCTTCCAGTTCTCCAGTATATCCTGCCCAGTTATTCCAGCATCTCCTTTACCGAGTTCGATATATAGAGGCATTATCTGCGGACGAACCTGCTTGAATATCAGCTTTGGATGATCCACGTCGATCAGATAACCCCTTTCGCTCTTTCCAAGCCTGTAACCGGCTGTCTGCAGTGCATCCCAGATCGGCTTTTCAAGATGACCGTCAGGAAAGTAAACCTTGACAAGCATGCAGATGCTAAGCGGTTGATTTTAAAAACTATTCGATAGCTTTTCCGATTGCTATGTTAGTTGCAAAAGAAACTGCTGAAAGCCCAGTTTTTTCGCAGAATTCAATCGCAGAATCGAATATTGCAGCTTTGGACACAACAAGCGGTATTCCTGCGTTAAGACATTTAGTCACAATTCCAAGAGAAATTCTGCCGGATAGGAGCAAATATGATTCCTCCAAGTTTGCTCCGTTCAAAAGAGCTAGTCCAATTGCCTTGTCAACGGCATTGTGCCTTCCGACATCGTAGGCTCTGAAGAAGCTGTTTCTTCCAACTACTACAGCGACATGGTAGCCTCTAGTCTTTCTGTATTCCTCTATTTCTATAAGCGAGAGACTTCTTTTTAGATCTTCGAGCTTGAACTTAACCCTTGGTTCAATTTTTTTAAAGCCCCTTTTTACCCCATTCGCTTTTATCACCACAGAATCTTCTAGAATTTTTACCTCAATGTCCTCAATCTTTTCAGCTATTCCCTCCGATATTGCGAAACCTATGGCGAGTTCTTTTAGCATTTTCGGCGTGCAGGCAAACTTGCTCGGGACTCCATTTATTATAAAAGTTATCTCCCTCTCCTGAGCTATTTCCAGCGGCTCTCCTATGATTCTGATCATGCTCCAAAATTTGTGAGAAGGATAAAAATTTTTCTACAAGAACATTATTTTGACTCACGACAGCAACAGCTACTGCAACTACTATTTGCTTTGAAAGAGAAATAAAAGCGCTTTTGCCGTTTTAGGCTTGTAAAAGCAGTCTAAGATCAATAAATTATTACCAACCACACAACCGAAAGAAAAAGAACAGCAAAAATTAGAAAATCTTTTTATATTTCCATCACCTGTAACTCTTCGGCATTCCAAGAACGTGCTCGGCGATGTAGTTCAGCGCCATCTGCTGAGTAACTGGAGCAAGGCGGATAAGATTTATTTCCCTCCACCATCTTTCAACATCGTATTCTTTCGCATATCCATATCCGCCAAAGACCTGCATTGCCCAGTAAACTGCTTTTATTCCCGCCTCGACAGCCACAACCTTTGCCATATTGGCGTATTTGCCCACTTCCCTGTAATCAGCTTTTCTATCGAAGAGCCAGGATGCCTTGAAGTTCATGAGCTTCGCACATTCAAGATTTGCATAGGCTTCGGCTAGCGGAAACTGTAGACCCTGATAGCTTCCAATTGGATCTGCAAAGACTTTTCTCTTCTTTGAATAATCGACAGCCTTGCTTATCGCAAGCCTGCTTATGCCAATCGCAGCGGTTGCAAAGCCCATCCTCTCTGGGTTCAGCGTGTCAAGAAGCAGATACCAGCCCTCATCCTGGGGAGGTATAAGAGCATTTTCGGGCAGTCTTAGATCGTTGAAGCTAACTTCACAGCTCTTAGAGTAGTTTATCGCATGCTTCGGAATGGGATTTATCTTTATTGCCTTGTTCGGCAAATCTGCAAGGAATAGACTAAGACCAAAGGTTTTTCTCGGTGCTTTTTCCAGAGGAGTTGTCCTAGCAACTATGAGCATTCCCTTAGCCCTGTCAGCACCGCTTATCCATATCTTGTTTCCGTTTATCACCCACTCATCTCCATCCTTCACAGCTCTGGTCTTTATGGCCAGAGTGTTTGTCCCAGCATCTGGCTCCGTTAATGCCATGCAGAACTCCATTTCTCCTTTCGCTATCTTTGGCAGATATTTCTCTTTCTGTTCTTCAGTTCCATGTCTTGAAATGCTCAGACCACCGAAAACTTCTGTAAGCATCAGATACCAAACTCCTGCCATTCCGCAACCATTCGCCGCCAGCTCTTCCATGGCGATCAGAAGCTCTGTCATACCGTAGCCACTGCCGCCATACTCCTCTGGAATCACTATGCCAAAAAAGCCAGCTTTTGCCAAAGCTTTGAAAAATTCTTCTGCAAATTCACCTTTTTCTTCCTTTTCCCTCCAGTATTCCGGTGGAAAATCTAAAGCTATTTCCCTAGCGGAATTTGCTATCATCTTCTGCTCCTCGCTGAACTCGAAGTCCATAGGATCACCCAAAAAATTATGAAGTCATGCCGGTTTATAATATGCGATGTCCGATATGTTTCCAACCATCTCCTCTGGTTTCTTGAGCACAGGCTTTACCCTTGTTCCAATGCTTATCTCCTTTGCCTCCTTTATCACGTGGATTATCCTTCCATCGGTGTTATCCAGCTTTATCATGGCTATTATTTCTTCCATCGGATTCTCGTTCAGATCCATTGTTGCGATCGTGAAAGCTTCAACGCATCCCTCGCCGCTTATTTCATAGAACTCCGTCTCGCTGAAGTCGAACTCGCAGAATATCCTTGGAGGGAAATAGCGATGACCGCATTTTTTGCACCTTGCAGCTATGAACTTTCCCTGCCTGAGATTTTTGAAAAATTCCTCTCCAGCTCTGCCACTCGTGTAAATCCAATAAAGTTCTATCTTTCCCCCCTTTGGTGGGAAGTGGCGAAGCTTTTCAGGATCAACTATTTTCTCGATCATCATCATCCCTCCAGAGGTTTCCAATACTTTATGTCAGTAATAGACCCTTCTCTTTCATTTTCCGGCTTCCAAACAGCCTTTACCTTCATTCCAATGTACACCTTTTCAGGTTCAACCTCGTCGAGTATGTGCATGATTCCCATGTTTGGCGAAGCTCCATCAATTGCTATGACTGCAACGATCACGGGCTTTTCCAGAGGTCTTGCATCCGGATCTATGTAGGATATGGAGAAAGTTTGAACTGTTCCGGTATCCTTAACGTAAACCCAGTCATCTATTGGCTTGTAGCACAGCTCGCAGTAAATTCTCGGTGGAAATATAACCCTTCTGCACTTTTCACATTTCGTCGCTATCAATCTTCCATTCTTGAGCTCGTTCAAAAATCTGCTCATCGCCTGACCAGCAGTCCAGGAATAGACCAAGTTCGGATGGTCTTCGAAGAAAGTTACCCTCCTTTTTGATATGTCTTCCTCGCTTATAGGCGTTCCTTCAGCATAAGGAGGACAGGAGATCCTTTTTCTTCCAACAGCCATGATATCACCTCTTGTTGGACATAACCATAACCGTTCCGATCTGCATGAGGTCTCCCCAAGCCTGACAAACTCCAGTAGTAACCTCTTTTGCAACCTGTCTTTTTCCAGCTCTGTAAGCTAGTTGCCAGTATATTTCGCACGCTTTAACGCCCATCGCTGCTGCTATTGGATTTCCGACTCCGAGCAAACCTCCGGAGGGACAAACTGGGAGATCACCGTCTCTTGCTGTTACTCCTTCTCTGGTCAAAATGGGGGCTTCTCCCTTTTTAGCCAGTCCAAGACCCTCCATGTGGTGCAGTTCTTTGTAGTCAAACGGATCGTATGGCTCTGCAACGTCTATCTGCTTCCTTGGATCTGTTATGTGCGCCATTCTGTATGCCATTCTTGCAGCTTCTGCAACGTATCTCGGGAAATAGAGATCTCTGTTAGTCCAGTGAGTTGTATCTAGGCACCAGCCGACTCCAGTAACCCAGACAGGTTCATCTGTCAGCTGTCTTGCAATATGTGGGGCAACCATGATCAAAGCAGCTGCACCATCGCTCGGTGGAGATACGTCAAGCCTTCTCACAGGCAATGCCATTGGTTCGCTTTTAAGGACATCTTCCACCGTTATTTTCTCCGCAACTTGCGCGCACGGATGATCTAGGGCGTTTGCCTTGTTCTTGACAGAAACAAGAGCTATATCTTCGTGTTTAACATTGTTAACATACATGTACCTCTGCATTTCCAAGGCAAATATCCAGATCAAGTTCGGCTTCAGAGGTCTCTCAAGGATTGGATCCCAGATATACTTAAAAGCTGACTGCGGATGCGGATGACAGCAGGACATCTTTTCTTCGCACACAACAAGGCAAACATCAGCTAATCCACTTGCAACATGCCAGTAGCCAGCGATCGGAGCAAAAACAGCCGTTCCACCGCCTACAAAGTATCTCATGAATGGTCTATCACTTCCGCCAGCACCGTCAAGCATATATTCTTCCTTTAGGGATACACCATCAAAGGCATCGGGTGCTGAACCAAGTACAACCATTTCTATGTCACTGATTTCAAGCCCAGCCTCTTCCAAAGCCTGCTTTACGGCTAAGTAAGACAGCTCCTTCGGAGTTTCAAGCAATCTTCGCTTGAACGTCGTCATGCCCGCACCGACTATTGCAACGTCCTGCTTTTTGTGAAACTTCAAACCCTTTACAATCTCAACCTCCATAAATCACACCCCGAAAACAGCAACTGCTCCGCTCGCTGTAGGAATATACCTCCAAACCTGTGCAACTCCAACTTCGCAATCTACTTGCCTTCTTCCAGCCTCACCACGGAGCTGCAGTATTATCTCGAGAGCTTTCTGTCCTCCTGTAGCTTCAAGCAGGTTTCCAACTCCAAGACTTCCTCCGGAAACGTTTACGGGCAGTGAACCGTTTCTGGCAAAGTATCCTTCGCTCATGAGCTCGCAGACATCGTATTTTCCAGCAAGCTGAAGCGCAACTATGTGCTGCAGTTCTTTAAAGGCGAATCTGTCGTCAACTTCAGCTATGTCTATCTCTCTGCTTGGATTATCAATTCCAGCCATCCTGTATGCCATCTTGGCAGACTTGTAAGCGTAGAGGGCTTCAAATTTCATCGTATCATAGCTGCTCGTTTCGCTCCACCAGCCAATTCCCTTTATCCATATCGGAGAATCAGTTATTTTCTTTGCCATCTCATCACTCGCAACGACGAAAACTACTGCTCCATCCGATCTTTCAGCTATCTCTATCTTTCTCATTGGATAGAAGACGAAGGGGCTCTTAAGGGCATATTCAACAGTCAGCTTAGCCCCATATGGGGCAGAATCGTTCAGCAGGGCATTTCCCTTGTTCTTAACAACGACTTCAGCTATAGCCTCTTGACTTATGCAGTATTTGTTAATATAATAGCTCATTTCAAGAGCTGCTAGGTAATAAGGATGAGCCCTCGTGACACCTTTCAGCCAAATCGGATCCATTGCATGCCTTAGAATTTCACCAAAAGTCTTTATATCGCTCGCCTTGCTGTGTGCTTCGACTACAACTATTTCCGCTAATCCGCTTTCTATCTGCATGTAAGCAGTGGCCAGGCCATAAAGGAAGTCTGCGCAAACCGTGCAAACTGGTTTAAGAACTGCTCCAAGCTGATCCGGGACAAATTCGTCGAAGATTGCAAAACCCTCGTAGAAGTCTTCAGCACATGTTACAAAGCTGTCCACATCTTTTCTTGGATCTATGCCAGCATCTTCGTAAGCTCGAACTGCAGCTTCATACATTATCTCCTTCCAGCTCAAATCTGGCGTATTTGCGTTAAAACCGGCGTAACCAACACCAACCACTGCTGGCATTAAATCACCAACTTATGATTCTGCCGAAACTATTTAAATTTTACTTTTTTTTATTGTCTAATTCAAAAAACTTTTTATTTGAGGTGGTAAAATTAGTATTAATGAGAAAATTGCTGTATGAGGAAAATGGGAAAGTTGGTAAAATAACCCTGAACGATCCCGAAAAAGTGAATCCGCTCTCTTTCGAAGTGCTTTGCGAATTGGAAAAATTGATAAAAGAGCTGTCCAGTGAAAGGAAAGTAAGAGCTGTCATTTTGACCGGAGCCGGAAAAAATTTCTCCGCTGGACATGATCTGAGAGAAATCTACGAAAAAAATGCACTGGAAGTTGAAAATCTATTCCTGCAATGCTTCAGAGTCATGCATGCGATAAGATGTGCCCCTCAGCCATTCATAGCAATGGTTCGTGGAGCAGCTTATGCAGCAGGATGCCAGCTTGTGGCAGCCTGTGATCTGGCAATTGCATCGGAAAATGCAAAATTTGCGACTCCTGGAGTGAACATAGGCTTGTACTGCTTCACTCCAATCGTTTTCGTGAGCAGAAACATTGGAAGAAAAAAGGCCTTCGAGCTCGGAATCCTTGGAGAACCAATAAGCGCTGAGGAGGCACTTAGGATAGGTTTGGTTAATAGGGTGGTTAAGGATGAAGAACTGGAAAAGGAAACGGAAGAACTTGCGAAAAAGATTGCTAGATTTCCGCTCGAAGTTCTTGAGTCGGGCAAGCGCTTCTTCTACAGCCAGATATTCATGGAGGACTTTTCTGCGTTGAAGTTCGCAACGGAAACAATCGCTCTACACTCATCATCTAATTTCGCCAGAGAAGGCATTAGGGCTTTTCTTGAAAAAAGAAAACCTTCTTGGGGTGATTAGATGATAGGCAGAAGTGAAGATTATGTTGAGAGATTGAAGGGCTACAGAAGGACGATTTACGTGGCGGGAAAAAGAATAGAAAACTGGATAGAGCATCCGAATATAAGGCCAGTGATAAATGCTATTGCCAAAACCTACGATCTTGCACAGAATTTTGCCGTCTTTTCAGATCTGGTTGGAGAAAAGGTCAACGTGCTGAATGCCGTGATAAGGAGTCAGGAGGATCTGATAAAGAGATACGATTTTCAAAGAGAGCTTAGCCTTAAGCTTGCGACCTGCAACTACCGCTGCACTGGTTGCGATGCGATAAACTCGCTTTATCCGGTTACAAAAATGATCGATGAAAGAAACGGCAGCGATTACCACAAGAGGTTTATCGAATTCCTGAAAGAGATTCAGAAGAGAGATCTCGTGTGCACGTCAGCTCTAACGGATGTAAAAGGAGACAGAAGCAAAAGACCCTTGCAGCAGGAAGATATGTTCGTCAGAGTCGTCAGAAAGGATGAAAAGGGCATATATGTCAGTGGAGCAAAAGTGCATCAAAGCGGTGCCTTTGCCGCTGACGTGAACTTTGTATTGCCAACGCAGACTTTCAGGGAAGGAGAAGAGAAGTTCGCAATCGCATTCGCATCTCTTCCGGAAGACAACGTAAAATTCGTTCTGCAGAACACTGGAGTGCAGGCAAAGTTCAGGGAGGGTGGAAGCTTTGAAATGGGTAACCCCAAATTCGGCGACAGGACAACTTGCATGGTTATATTCAAGGAGACTTTCATCCCCTGGGAAAGGGTTTTTGTTTTTGAGGATCTGAAAGCTACCAGAGATCTGCTAACACTTTTCGCCTGTTCTCATCGCTGTGTTGGAGCATCATGCAAGGCTGGCTTCATGGATTCAATGGCCGGAGCAGCTAGCTTGATGCTGAAAGTTAACGGGCTTGAAAATGTCCCCGCTTTAAGGCAAAAGGTTGCAGAAATCGTTGCTTTTAGCGAGGCAGCACATGCAATAGCAATCGGTGGAGCGGTAAAAGGGTACAAGATCGCCGATTCATGGCAGCCTAGCAGAGAGATAGCAAATTCGGCAAAGATTGTCGGGATAGAGGGATTCATGAAATCCATTGCAAATCTCATAGACATCGCAGGAGGAATACCTGCAACATCCCCTTCGGAGTTCGATTTAAAGGGAGAAATTGGGGAAGAAGTGAAGAAGTTCATGCAGGGAAGCGAGAAGTTCTCAGCAGAAGACAGAATGAAGGTAATAAAGTTCGTTGAGTTCTGGGTAATGAGTTCACATCTGGTCGGAGCCTTCCACGGCGGCGGTTCGCCGAGTGCTGCGCTAATATTCCTGCAATTCTTGGCAGATCTGAAGGAAAGGGAAAAAGCTGTATGCGATTTGCTCGACATCAAATCTTAAATTTTTTAAAAAATCCATTAGAGGTGATACCATGCTTGAGATGAAGAGGATCAGGGTTCTGATCGCAAAACCTGGCCTTGATGGCCACGATAGGGGGGCAAAGGTTGTTGCCCGTGGCTTAAGGGATGCGGGATTCGAAGTTATATACACGGGAATAAGGAGGACTCCAGCCGAGATAGCTGAAACGGCTTTGCAGGAAGACGTTCAGGTTCTTGGATTGAGCATCTTGAGCGGAGCTCACATGGATCTGATACCACTTGTAATAGAAGAGCTGAGAAAGAGAGGTCTTGAGCCCAAAAAGGATCTAATAGTTCTTGTTGGGGGAATAATTCCGCCAGATGATGCGAAGGCTTTGATGGAAATGGGAGTTTCTGCTGTTTTTACTCCCGGAACAAAGATTAGCGATATAGCAGAATTTATAAGAAAGGAAGTTGAAAAACTGGAGAGGTGATAAGGTTGAAGATAGACCATATAGGAATAGCCGTCAGAAATCTCGAAGAAGCGATAAGGACTTTTGAATCTCTCGGCTTTAAAGTTAAAGGAATCGAGGAGGTAAAGGAGCAGAAGGTTAAAGTTGCTATGCTACCTGTTGGAGAGAGCAAAATAGAACTGCTTGAGGCAACTGCTGAAGATTCTGCAATAGCGAAGTTCATAGCAAACCGTGGAGAAGGAATTCATCACATAGCAATCAATGTAGAAAACATTGAAAAATCGCTTGAAAATGCCAGAAGCGCTGGAATAAAGCTCATCGATGAAAAGCCTAGAATAGGTGCAGGTGGAAAGAAGGTTGCCTTTCTGCATCCGAAAAGCGTTCATGGTGTTCTTTTAGAATTCGTGGAAGGTTGATGAACATGGATGCACTTTCAGAGCTTTACAAAAGAAGGGAGAAAATTCTGAAAATGGGTGGTGATGAAAGAATTGCCAAGCAGCATGAACAGGGAAAGCTGACCGCAAGGGAAAGAATAGACCTGCTTCTAGATCCCGGGAGCTTTGTAGAGCTGAATCCATTCGTCGAAAAGAGAAACACAGACTTTGGCCTAGACAAAATGGATCTGCCTGCAGATGGTGTCATAACAGGATATGGAACAGTAGATGGAAGACCAGTTGCAGTCTTTGCCCAAGATTTCACGGTAATGGGTGGAAGCCTTGGTGAAATGCATGGATTTAAGATCGCATACCTTCTGGACTTTGCCATGAAGGTTGGAATTCCAGTAGTTGGCCTAAACGACAGCGGAGGTGCGAGGATTCAGGAAGGAGTTGATGCTCTGAAAGGCTACGGAGACATATTCTACAGAAACACGCTTGCAAGCGGATTAATACCGCAGATAAGCGTAATTCTTGGCCCATGCGCTGGAGGAGCTGTTTACAGTCCAGCGATTGGCGATTTCATAATAATGACGAAAAACCAGAACTGCTACATGTTCATAACTGGCCCGGCTGTTGTTAAAGCTGTAACGGGCGAAGAAGTGACAGCATTCGAACTCGGAGGCTGGGAAGCACATGCGATGAAAAGCGGAAACTGTCATTTAGTTGCAGAAAACGACGAAGATGCCATGAGACTTGTGAGAAAGCTTCTAAGCTATCTGCCCTTGAACAACATGGAGGATCCTCCAGTTGTGAAGACAAACGATGTTCCTTCCCGTCTAACACCTGAGATATATGAAATAATTCCAGACGATCCACAGAAGCCCTATGACATGCGGGATGTTATAAAAGCTGTTGTTGACGAAAACGAGTTTTTCGAGATACACAAATACTTTGCTCCAAATGCAGTTGTCGGCTTTGCGAGAATGGATGGAAAGACTGTAGGAATAGTTGCAAACAATCCAGCCCACTTGGCTGGCTGTCTCGATGTTGACAGCAGCGATAAGATTGCAAGATTCGTAAGATTCTGCGATTGCTTCAACATTCCAATAATAACCTTCGTTGACGTTCCTGGCTATTTGCCAGGAGTGGAGCAGGAATACGGCGGAATAATAAGGCATGGGGCAAAAGTTCTCTTTGCCTACAGCGAGGCGACAGTTCCAATGGTAACGATAATCGTCAGAAAAGCATATGGAGGAGCATATCTTGCAATGGGAAGCAAACATCTCGGAGCGGACATTGTTTTCGCATATCCCACAGCAGAAATCGCAGTCATGGGCCCAGAAGGTGCTGCAGAAATAGTTTTCAGGAAAGAAATAGCAAGTGCTCCGGATCCAAAGGCAATGAGAGAGGCTAAGATAAAAGAATACAGAGATAAGTTTGCAAATCCGTATAGAGCAGCTGCAAGGGGATACATCGATGACGTCATAGATCCGAAGTTCACGAGGATAAAGATAATCTCAGCCCTCAGGATTCTTGAAAGCAAGCGGGAAAAAAGGCCTCCGAAAAAGCATGGAAACATTCCTCTGTGATGGATATGACCCCAGACGAGCTAATCGTTGCGGTAGCTTGCATACACAGGTATTTGAGAGAGAAAGAGAAGCCAATCGAGATAAGAGAAGTTCCCAAGATGTGGAAACTCTCGGGAAGGGTGATGATATGATCTACAAAGCCGAGTTTGGTGGAAGGGTTTACGAAGTAGAAGTGGAAGAAGTTGGAGTCAATCTTTTTCAGGTGAAGATCAACGGAAAAACAGTTTTGCTCGAAGTAAAGCCAAAGATCGAGGTTAGAGCTGAAGCTGTTAAAAGAGAAGAAAAGGTTGAGAGAATCGAAAGGGTCGAAAGAGTTGAGAAAATCGAAGGCAAGGTTATAAAAGCTCCAATGAACGGAATGGTTACAAAGATTCTCGTGAAAGTTGGAGATGAAGTAAAAGAAGGAGACACAGTTGCGGTAATAGAAGCTATGAAGATGGAGAATCCGATAAAGGCAAACGTAAGCGGAAAGGTCGTTCAAATTTTTGTCAAGGCCGGGGATAAGGTTGTGAAGGATGCTCCCCTGATAAGGTTGGGGTGAGATCATGAACAAGAAGGATTGGGAAGAAAAAATTGTTGAACCCTTCATAAAAAAGGCTCCTGAAAGGAAGAAGGAATTTAAGGTTAGTTCTGGCTTCGTTGTCGACAGACTTTACACTCCAGAAGATATCGGNGTAATAGATCCAAATTATGAGANAAAGCTCGGATATCCAGGCGTTTATCCNTTCACTCGCGGAATATATCCAACGATGTATCGTGGCAGAATTTGGACGATGAGACAGTATGCTGGATTTGGAACTGCTGAAGAAACGAACAAGAGATACAAGTTTCTTCTCTCCCAAGGACAAACTGGATTGAGCGTTGCATTTGATCTTCCAACTCAAATCGGCTACGACAGCGACCATCCGATGGCTTTAGGAGAAGTTGGAAAAGTCGGAGTTGCGATTTCAACAATCGAAGACATGCGTACTCTATTTGATGGAATCCCCCTTGCAAAGGTCTCAACTTCGATGACGATAAACTCGACATGTGCTCAAATTTTAGCCATGTATGCCCTAGTTGCAGAATCGCAGGGGGCAAGGATTTCGGAATTAAGGGGCACAGTTCAGAACGACATGCTCAAGGAATACATCGCAAGAGGAACCTATATCTATCCCCCTGAACCATCTTTAAGACTTGCAACTGATATAATAGTCTTCTGCGCTAAAGAGATGCCGAATTGGAATTCAATAAGCATCTCGGGATACCACATGGAAGAGGCTGGAGCAACCCCTGTGCAGGAAGTTGCTTTCACACTTGCAAATGGAATAACCTATGTCGAAAAAGTCCTCGAAAGAGGAATAAATGTCGATGATTTCGCCCCGCAGCTTAGCTTCTTCTTCTCCGCAGGAAACAACTTGTTCGAAGAGGTTGCGAAGTTCAGAGCAGCAAGACGTTTATGGGCCAGAATAATGAAGGAAAGGTTCAATGCAAAGAAGCCTCAATCGATGATGCTCCGCTTTCACGTTCAAACAGCTGGATGCACTTTAACTGCTCAGCAGCCGGAGCTGAACATAGTCCGCGTTGCAATGCAGGCTTTAGCAGCAGTTCTTGGTGGCTGTCAGTCGCTTCACACGAACAGCTTCGACGAAGCTCTCTGCCTTCCAACGGAAAAAGCTGTAAGGATTGCTCTGAGAACCCAGCAGATAATCGCAGAAGAGCTCGGAGTCGCTGATGTCATAGATCCACTTGGAGGGAGCTACTACGTTGAATGGCTTACAGACAAGATCGAAGAAGAAGCGATGAAATACATAGAAAAGATAGACGAAATGGGGGGAATGATAAAGGCAATAGAAAGCGGTTATGTCCAAAGAGAGATCCAGAAATCGGCTTATGAAAAGCAGAAGGCAATAGAAAGCGGAGAGCTCGTAGTGGTGGGCGTGAACAAATATCAGATCGAGGAAGAAATACACATGGAGCTTCTCAGGGTTCCCAAAGAAGTCGTCGAAAAGCAGATTGCAAGAGTTAAAAGGTTCAAAGAGAACAGAGACAAGAGCAAAGTTGAAGAAGCTCTTGAGAAGCTGAAGAAAGCAGCTGAGACGGATGCAAATCTCATGCCATTCGTCTTTGAATGCGTAAGAGCAAAAGCAACGCTGGGTGAAATTGCCGATGCACTTAGAGAGGTTTTTGGAGAATACAGAGCTCCAGAAATATTCTAATTTTTTAATGGAGCATGAAGCTAAAGCTTTACTTGAAAAATATGGCATAAGAACTGCAAAATGTATTTTTGTGAGAGAGGAAGATGAACTGCTGGAAGCTCTGAAGAAAACGGGTTTTCCTGCAGTATTGAAGATTGCATCCAGAAAAATTCCGCACAAGAGCGAAGTTGGGGGAGTGAGATTCGTAAACAATGAAGAAGAAGCACTAAAGAGCTTCAGAGAGCTAATGGAAATGGAATTCGCCGAAGGAGTAAATGTCCAGAAAAAGCTTGAGGCAGGATTAGAAATATTCTTGGGCATTTCCCAAGACGAAAATTTTGGGCCATTTTTAGCCCTTGGTCTTGGTGGCTTCTTTTTAGAGGCTCTAAAAACATACAGCGTCCGTTTGATTCCAGTTTCAAGAAAGGATGTCGAAGAGATGCTCAGAGAAATTCCGGATGTCTTTGAATACAGGGGAAAAGTTTTCGACAGAGAAGCGGTAATAGAACTGGCTTTAAAGCTCAGCGAGATAGTTGAAAGGGAAAAAATTCTTGAAATGGATTTAAACCCCGTTTTTCTTTACGAAAAGGGATACGCTGTTGTGGATGCCAAGATATTTTTTGGGGAAAGAAAATCCTTTGAAAGAAGGAAAAAGATCCCGATATTGAATCCTAGGAAGATAGCGGTTATTGGAGCAAGCGATAAACCGCAGAAAGTCGGCTATGCGATAATTCAGAGTCTAAAGATGAGCAAGAATGTTGAAATTTGTCCTGTGAATCCAAATCTAAAGGAGATAGAGGGAATAAAGGTTTTCAGATCCATAGATGACCTGCCCGAGGTCGATCTTGCTATAATAGCTCTGCCTGCGGAGAAAGTTGTTGAGAGCGTTGAATCTCTGATTGGAAAGGCAAAAGAGGCTTTGATAATTTCCGCAGGCTTCAGAGAGGCAGAAATTGATGAGGGAAAGGAAAGAGATAAAAAGCTTAGAGAACTGAGCGAAAAGATAACAATAATTGGCCCAAACGTCTTCGGATTTGTGAATCTAGTCGATGAAATCAACGCAAGCTTTACACCA
>Ga0065719_106690_pt1 | contig 19586 bp, 20 predicted proteins | sample GBSCel85sediment_FD_59106 | JGI IMG/M metagenome (GOLD analysis project Ga0065719, IMG submission 59106) | Hot spring sediment microbial communities from Great Boiling Spring, Nevada - Cellulolytic enrichment CS 85C v3 (version 3) | ecosystem: Environmental > Aquatic > Thermal springs > Hot... | reverse complement strand
CTCCCATTAAAAGATTTGCAAATGCAGCTATTTCGTCTGCTATGCATTCTACTGTTACTTCTAGCTTTTTTCCATAGAGATCAGTCTTACCTCTCCAGTCTCTCATAGCGGAAACCCCTGATATTCCCATTGCAACCCCAACGACTCCCTTTCTGAAACATCTTCCGTTTGTGTCCGTGATTATTACTCCAACCTTTTTTCCAAGCTTTTCGAACTCTTTCCTTATTCTTTCAGCACTTCTGTCGGGATCGACCGGTGGAAGAATTATTTTCCCATCTTCGACGTTAGAAGTGTCTATTCCAGCGTTAATGCATATGTTCCCGTATTTTGCCTTCACGAGCAGAAATGGCTCCTTTATGAGAATTTCCTCGCTCTCCTCTATGACTGCCTGAACGAATTCCGGCGGCTTTGATATCTTTTTGCTCAGTTCTATGGCCAAAGGGCTACATTTGTAGTCTGAAAGATTTCTAACTCTCCCTTCTGACTTTGAAACGATCGTAGAACAGATTGCGATGACATCCCCGTCTTTCACTTCTACCCTTTCCGCTATAAGCTTCGCTATGTTATCCCCTTCCTTTACCAGAGGCAATCCCTTTACAGGAATAATCTCAAGCTTTTCTTGCAAGATATTCGAAGACGATACGAAGGACTTCTTCTCTGCTTGGCAGCATTGCAACTGCTCCTTGGGCAAGCTCTCTCTTTCCCCCACCACTTCCCTTTGCATAGTTTCCAACCTCTCTCATTATTTCTCTCGCATCGTAATCCTTTCCAGCGAACGTTACGACAAAAACCTTTCCCTCACTCTTTGTCATAAGACATCCAACAGCTCCCTTCTTTGCCAGATAATCTCCAATCTTAATAAGCTCGCTCATGTCGGCGCTCAGTATTTCAACAACGACCTTTATAGAGTTAAAATCTTCAGCATTTCTGAGCAGGGATTCACCTTTAACCCTTGCAAGCTCCTCCTTTAGCCTTTCTATTTCTTTTCTCTGCTCTTTCCATTCTTCGAAGAATCTCTCAACAGTTTTCGGCAAAACTTTTGGCTCAACTCTTAAAATCTTGCTCGATTCTTTCAGAATCGACTCCATCTTTGCAATCGCATCCAGAGCAGCTTCAGCTGCTGCAAATTCGAATCGAAGAATTCCGTCTTGGATAGCATCTACACTTAAAATCTTTACCAAACCTATTTCTCCCGTGCTGGAGCAATGGGTTCCCCCGCAAGCCTGAACGTCGTCTCCAACGCGGACAATTCTTATATCCTTTCCGGGAGGGACTCCACCTTGATATAGTCTGAAGCCGAACTTCTTTTCGGCTTCGATTCTGTCCATCCAGAACCATTCTATGGGCTTGTTCGCAAAAACCTCTTTGTTAACAAGCATTTCTATTTTTCTGATCTCTTCTTCGCTCAGCTTTTTATAATGCGTCACATCGAGCCTGGCTTTCTCTGCTTCTTTCTTTGCACCGGCTTGCCATATGTGCTTTCCATAGAGCTTTTGAAGCGTGTATAGAAGCAGATGTGTTGCCGAATGATGTCTCATGTGTCTGAGTCTTTTTTCGGAATCCACTATTCCTCTAACTTCTCCTTCCATCTTTCCAGCACCTTCAATCTTGTGCAGAACTATTCCATCGATCTCAAGAACCTTGGAAACTCTGAATTTTTCGCCGTTCAAAATTATGTAGCCAGAATCACTTTCCTGTCCTCCACTTTCTGGATAAAATGCTGTTCTGTCGAGGATCAGATAGCCGTTTTCGAAGCCCAGCACATTTGCTGTGAACTCAAAGAGCTTTGGATTTTCGTAGTATAGCTTTAAAGTCTTTGGATATGTCTTCTTTAGAATTATCTGCTCCTTTTTTTCCTTTTCAGCCTTTGAATGCATTTTTGCAAGCTCGCTGTATATATCTACAGCTTCGACCTCAACACCCTTCTCTTTCGCAATCCTGTAAACTAGTTCAGCTGGAAGGCCGTGAGATTCGTAGAACTCGATCAGATCGCTTTTGCTTATTTTCTTCTTCTTTCCAACTGTTCTCTCGACTATCTTTATTCCCTTCTCTATGCTTGCCCTAAACCTCTCCTTTTCCAGCTCCAGCATTTCGTAAATGGTATCCAGAGGAACTTCGAATTCGAATCCGAGCAAATTCTTGTGCATTTCAATCAGATCGAAGAGCTCGCATGACATCTGAAGCTCTTCAGCAAGTCTGAGGCTTCTCCTTATCATCAACCTTGCCAGATAGCCTGCACCAGCATTTGAAGGCACAAGGCCGTCTCCAAGCATGAATAGAATGCATCTCGTATGATCGGCCAAAGCGTAGACTTTTGAGGCCAGATCTATTATTTGTCTAACTTCCTCTGCATCTATCTCGAATTTCCTCGCTATATCGAATGGCAGAGAATCCTTCGGAATTCCTAAAGCTGCCAGCTTCGAGGCTTCGGCTATTATATTTCTGGCATCCTTTTCTCTCAACTCTTTAATTCCACTGGAGCTGTAGATCTTGCTTAGAACACCATCGAAGATCGCATCGTAAACTGTAGGGCTTCCTTTGCTCATCCAGACAAATCTCTCTAGTCCATAGCCTGTATCGACGATGTAGTTCTTCATCCTTCTATACCTTTCCCCTTTTATCACTATGTCCCCTTCATCGCTCAGTTCTAGGTTCATGAAAACGAGCGTTGCAACCTCAAGACCGCGAACGATCGCTTCAAGACATGGACCAGCGTTTCCTCCTCCAGCCCATGGTTCTTCTTTGTATACTATCTCCTCCCTTTTAACTCCAAGTTTTTCCAGCAGTTCTGTGCAGTAAGCTACTGTCTCATTCTTCCAGTAGATTTCCTTTCCCGGATAGTTAAAAGCATGATGCGCCATCATCTCGAAAAGCGTTAGATGCCTTCCAGTTCTTCCAACGCTTTCAAGATCATCTAGTCTTATACAGGGCTGGGAAATCGTGAGCGGATTCGCAGGCGGTGGTGCGATGCCAGAGGTTACGAATGGCTGGAAATCTGCGATGCTCGCAATGGTTAAGTAGATGTCATCCCTCCATCTGGCAACGACTGGATATCTCTCTATTCTTTTATGCCCCCTTTCTTCGAAGAAGTTCAGGTAGAATTCTCTCATTTCAGAAAGCTCAAAACTTCGATTGAATGGAGAATTACCTATAAAAGTGTATCCGCCACAGGGAGGATCACCGCAAATTTCTCTCTCGCCTACAGTCCAAAAATTTTTTCCGCACTTAGGACACTTTTTTCTAACAAAACCGTTTTCCTTTAGAAACGAGATGTCGAGGTATTCCTTTTCGAGTGTCATCGTGTTCAGTTGGACTCCCGGTATATATCTCTCACGCCCTATTTTAAAATTCTCATGCGCCCCTAAAACCGCAAGTTATTTATGTAACGCATTGGATTGAGGTAGGGGTGATTAGATGCCAGAGCTAGAAGTAAAGGGAAAGAAGCTCAGGCTGGATGAAGATGGTTTCCTGCAGGATTGGGAGCAGTGGGATGAAGAAGTTGCGAAAGCCATAGCAGCAGATACGAGATTCAGCCCACAGCCAATTGAGTTGACAGAAGAGCACTGGAAGGTAATAAAATATCTCAGGGATTACTTCATAAAGTATGGCGTTGCTCCTCCGATTAGGATGCTCGTGAAGCAAATGAAGAAGGACATCGGCCCACATGTAGATCTGCAGTATATCTACAAGCTTTTCCCGCAGGGCCCAGCAAAGGATGCTTGCAGAATCGCAGGTTTGCCGAAGCCAACGGGCTGCGTCTAAATTTTTTTTATTGGGATTTCTGTGGATGAGCTTTTAAAGAGATTTCTAGAAGTGGGATCGCTGAAGTTTGGCGATTTTGTATTATCTTCCGGAAAAAGGAGCAACGTTTACGTCGATGTTAAGATTGCTTCGACTTTTCCGGATATACTTGAAATGATAGCTGATGCAATGGCTGAGAAACTTAAGAATGTGGAATTCGACAGAATAGCATGCATAGAGCTTGGAGGTGTTCCAATAGCAACAGCTGTTTCTCTGAAAATGAAAAAACCCCTTCTGATCTTCAGAAAGGAGAAAAAGGAACATGGACTCAGCGAAGACATGATCGGGGAGCTTAAAGAGGGAGAAAGGGTTGTAGTGATAGAGGACGTCATAACAACGGGAAAATCTGCCCTTTCAGTTGCTAAAAGAGTTGAAGAGAAGGGTGGAAAGGTTGTAAAGATTTTAGCAGTCGTCGACAGAGAAGAAGGGGATTTGAAGTTCGAGAGCATTATAAAGCTGAGAGACTTAATAAAAGTAAAGAACGTCCTCGATTCTTCCAAAACCTAGTTCATTCGCCTCTCTTTTGGCCTCTTCAATTCCTGCATCAAATATGTAGCTTGAAAGGGATTTTCTGACAGCTTCTTCTGGAAAATCCAAAAGTTCTGCAATCCTTTTCGCACCTCTATCTGCCGAAGCTTTATCGTAGTATTTTATGAAATCTTCAAAAAGATCTTGGTTCATCGATAGAAATTCCTCGTTTACGGCAAGAGAACAGCAGATGAAATCTCCCAAGGTTTCGCTGAAGTGCTCGACTTCGCTGAATGTCGATAAATATGGCTCCCAGATCGCTATACCTTTTAGTTTTCTGAAATCCGAGATCATGTCCTCTGGGGACTCGAAGAACTTTATATCCTCCTTCAGCCCCTTTACCTTCAGATACTTTCTCAGCATTCTTTCCATTGTTGAGAATTCCGAACATCCGTATCCTTTTCCTCCTGAAAAGGCTATTCCGCTTCCATTCATCGCAACAACCCTGAATATCTTTATGTTTTTCATCAGTACCCCGAAGAACAGCTGTGTTATGAATGGAGATGCCAAGATGTCAACGCATCCGTGAACAAGATCTCTTGTAGCTTCTAAGCTATTCCTGTAGATCTTAAATATCGCACCCACTTTTTCTCCGGCGTCAACGACTTTTGCGTATTCGCTTGCTCTCAGAAATCCAAGCCTGAGCACACCCTTTACGGGCTTTGGACAATGCTTCACGCACCATACTCTGTAGCTTTTGTTCGAAATTTCTTCTCTGTAGACTATCTTTTTCTCCTCAAGCTGTGAGAGTATTTCTGAAACAGTTGACTTTGAAAGGTTCAGTTTTCTCGCGATTTCGCTCTGCAAAACACCTCTTTCCTTTGCAGATTCCAGAAGGAAAATTATCTTTTCTTCAGCTCTCATTTTAGAACGCTGTTGACCCATTCAACGACTTTTTCAACTCTCTCAACTGCAGTTCCAAGGTAGTTTTCCGGCTTAAGGAGCTCTGATAGCTCCTCTTTGGTAAAGTATTTCATGATCTCTTCATCTCCAAGCAGCTCTTCAAGCAACGAGCTTCTGTTCGCATAGGCTCTCATGGAAGCTCTTCTCAGCATTTCATGAGCCTTCTGTCTGTCAACGCCCTTCTTAGTCAGAGCTATCATCACTGCCTCGCTCATGTTCATTCCTTTTTGCATTTCCAAATTCTTTTTGACATTTTCCAGATCGATCGTTATTCCAAGAACGACCTTTATCATTCTCGTCAATATGTGGTCTGCGAGTATAGTTGCTTCTGGAAGCGTTATCCTTTCAGCCGATGAGTTGGTTAGATCCCTTTCCTCCCAGAGAATCGCTGACTGATGCTGGGGCTCCACAAATGCTCTGACAATTCTTGCAAGACCACAGATGTTTTCGCTGTCTATTGGATTTCTCTTGTGTGGCATCGTTGAGCTTCCGACTTGTTTTGATTCGAACTTCTCCATCAGTTCTCCTACTTCGCTTCTCTGCAGAATTCTAAAGTTTAGAGCTATTTTTTCAAGCGTAGTTGCTAAATTTGCCAGAAATTCGAGATACTCGCAGTATATATCTCTGGGTATTATCTGCGATGATATTATTGCAGGCTTAAGGTTCAGCAGTCTCATGACTTCTTCTTCTATTTTAAAGCCATCTTTTCCAAATGCTGCCTGAGTTCCAACAGCTCCGCTCATTTTTCCAACTAGTAGCCTTTCTTTCATCTGCTGTAGCCTTATGTAATGTCTTGCAATTTCAGAAGCCCAAAGAGCAAATCTGAATCCATAAGTTGTTGGCAAAGCCGCTTGCCCATGGGTTCTTCCAAGGCAAACTACGTTCTTGAATTCCAGAGCCTTTTCTGCCAGTATCTTTCCGAGTTTTTTGATCTTCTCTTCTAGGATCAGAACGCTGTCCCTAAGTTGCGTGGCCGTTGCCGTGTCTATTATGTCATTTGAAGTTGCGCCAAAGTGTATCCATCTGCAATCCGCAACCTCGCTGATCGCTTTAACCAATGCCATGATGTCGTGTCTTATCTCTTCTTCTATTTCCTTCACCCTTTCAGGCTTAATTTTTAGGGCATTTCTGCGAACCTTTTCAACTTCTTCCTCGCTCAGATAGCCCATTTTCGAAAGAGCCTTTAGAAGTGCGATCTCCACTCTGATCATTCTTCTTATCTTGCTCTCCTCACTCCAGATCCTCTTCATTTCCTTTGTTCCATAGCGGTATTCTATCGGATGAATCATAGTGCAGAATTTTATCCAAGCTTTAAAACCTTTTTACCCCTTTCGCTCGGAACTATCTTCATCTTTGCGTTTTCAAACTCCATCGAGAAGACTTTGTTCAGAACTCTGTCCAAAAAAACAGCCAGTGCAGCAACTTCGCTGTGGGGCTGAAGACCTATGGATATGTTCAGATCGCAGAGCTTGTAAACTTCTCTTGGCACTTTCTCAGCTCCAACTACCACTAGGACTTTATCCGCTCTTTTTATTTCTTCTATCTTTTCAGGTAGTGGAATGCCATACATCGTTAGATGAACTTTTAAGCCGTCGAAATTCCTGAGCAACTTTCTCCATTCAGTAGCTTCGATAAAGAAATTTCCACCCCATGTTTCTACGACCTTCCTAACACTTTTGAATACATGTTCGTCGAATTTGTCGAAATATATTCCCTCAGCTCCGAAAGCCCTTGCAGTTAGGGCTACGTGTGTCGATATTCTTTTATCTCTGCCAATTCTGTGGCCGAGGCGAAGGACGTATATCTTCACGTCACAAGTTGTCATGGATTCTTAATATTTTGCAAAATCGAAAGATTTATAAACAATAACGTTTAATTATTGTGAAAGGTGGAAAGATGGATGCTGTGATGAAGTATTGGGTTGACGTGTTCGGGGGTAAGCTAGAGAAGTTGAAGATAGATCTCAAGCCCTTTGGTTTCAGAATGGCTCCAGTAACTCAGTGGAAGACGCTTATTGCTGACAGAGATGTGGAAGTTAAAAAGGGAAATCCAACTATAGTCAGGGTTCAAACTTTAACTTTGCCAGCGAACACTATCGTTGGGCCAATGAACATAATGCGCCACGCACTTGGCTGCGTGTTGGATGTCGTGGAATGCGGAATTCCAACGAGAGTTGAGGAAGAAAAGTGTATAAACAACGTTGTCTTTTTGCCAATAGATGATGGAGAGATAAAAAAAGGTGACATCATTGGAGTTTTGAAGGTCTTCTTCGTTAAGACTGGGCTGATTGGAAAAACTCTCGGGCTGGGTCAGATCAAGGTTGATACCATAAAGGAGAGAGTCGTGGGTAATCTAGTTTGGAGAGATGATGGGAATATATACAGGGAAAGGGTTGAAGTGGAGGAATTTAGCTACAAGAGAACGCACGTAGGCGTTTGGGAACCTTTGATTTCGGACGAAAACGTGACAGTCCATGCTGGTGAAGTTAGGAGGATAAAGATAAGGGAACTGAAGTTGCCCCCGAATACCATTGTAGTTCCGATAGGATTCATGATGAACGCTTATGGTTCGGTGGTCGACGTAATACAGATAGGTAAGCCATCAAGGGCTGAAGAGGAGAAGAGAATAAACGAAGCCATCTTTTTGGCTGTGGAAGATGGAAAGATTGAGAAAGGAGACCTCTTGGGCATCCTCTGTGTATACTACATTGGCTTAGACGACTTCAAACCTCTGATAAGGGGAGAGAAGAAGGAATTCACGATGCTTTACCGTAGCGGAAGAGGGGTGATAAAGAAGGCTATAAAGATAGATCCATTCGGTTTTAAGAGATCCCCAATCGGCAGATGGGAGCCTATAATTGCTGATGAGAAGAAAAAGCTGGAAAAGAACAAGCCGTGCATCATCGCTGTTAAGAAGATAAAGCTGCCGAGGAACACAATGGTCTATCCGATGGGTATAATGAGAAGTCCGTATGCAGTCGTAATCGACACGGTCCTTGAAAGGATTGCTAGGGTCGAAGAAGAGAAAAACATAAGGCATGCAGTAATTCTTCCTCTGTTGGACGGAGAGGTTGAGAAGGGGGACATTCTCGGAATAATAAACGTCTACGAAGTTGAAGTCAGCACGATAGAGAAGCTAAGGACATGGTTCGATGATTGGATAGAAGCGCAGCAGAGAATTCTGTACGAATAATAGTTTTTTTATTTACAGCAAGCTATTTTTGTCCAGTGGAAACTAAATTTGTGGAGTTCGTTGAAAGATATAATGGCTGCGGATTGCTGATAAAGGTAAAGAAAAAGCTAGCTGAAGTTTATGGAATTCAAAAAGTGGAGATATTCGAAACAGAGAGCTTTGGCAAAATGCTCGTGATCGATGGAAAGGTTCAGCTGACGGAATTCGATGAACCGCTTTATCACGAAATGTTGGTTCACGTGCCGATGAACAGCTGCAGAAGGGCGAGAAGGGTTTTAATAATAGGCGGAGGTGACGGAGGAGCTTTAAGAGAAGTCCTGAAGCACGACGTTGAGAAAGTCGTGCTTGTTGAGATCGACAAAAATGTCATAGATCTTTGCAGAGAGTTTCTGAGAATAGATTATGGAGCATTTGATGATCCAAGGGTCGAGATCGTGATAGAAGATGGAAGAAAGTTTGTAGAGCACAGCGAGAAATTCGATGTCATTATAGTCGACGGAACTGATCCTGTTGGTGTCAGCAATCCTCTTTTCGAGAGAGACTTTTTTTCAATCTGTAACGAAAAGTGTGAGGTCTTCTGCAGTCAGTCTCAGTCGCCTTTGATTCAGAGAGAGCTCTTTAGAAAAATGGTCTCGAACTCTTTGGTAATCAGGAACAGGACTGTTTTTACATCCGTGGTTCCAACTTATCCCATGGCTTTCTGGACTTTCATAATCGGCGGGGACTTCAGCTTCAGATATGTCAGGAGAAACTACAGAAAAATTGAAGGTAAAACGAGGCACTATAATCCTGAAATTCACTTTTCAGCCTTTGCCTTACCTAACTGGCTGAAAGAGGAGATAAAAAATGCTGAGTTACGATGAGCTGGAATCGATGGAAATCGATGAGAAGTGCAAGAGAATTCTTTTGGCCTTGGGAAAGATATATGAAGCAGAGGGATTTGTGGAAATCTCTTCGGCTCACGTTTCCGGTATCAGCTATGACAACATAGGAGAAGAGGGCTTAGAATGGCTTAAATCCATTAGGGGAAGGGTTAAGGTTAGAACTACCCTGAATCCAGCGGGAATGGATCTTGAAAAATGGAAAGAGATGGGAATAAGCGAGGAATTCAGGAAGAAGCAGCTTGAGATAATAGAAGTTTTTGAAAAAATTGGAGCAGAGATCACGTTGACCTGCACACCTTACTACCTTCTAAAGCCGAAGTTTGGAGAACATTTAGCTTGGGCGGAAAGCTCGGCAATAGTTTACGTAAATTCAATCATAGGTGCGAGAACGAACAGAGAAAGCGGAATAAGTGCTCTAGCCTCTGCTATTGCAGGAGTTTCTCCTTACTATGGACTTCATATAAAAGAAAATAGGGCGCCGACCATCGTTGTTAGGGCATCTGGAGATCTCTCTGTAGTGGGCTACAAAGCCGGAATGGAGCTTGCCGGAGAAATACCATATTTCATATTCGACAGAAATGTTTCAAGAGATGAACTAAAGCTTTTATCTGCCTCCATAGCTGCAACTGGAAATGTTGCGATGTTCCATGCTGAAGGAATAACCCCGGAGTGGAAAGACTTTGAAAAGCCCAGTGAGAGAGTTGAGATAGAGGGAAAAATGGAAAGGAAATGCGATGCAGATCTAATAGCCATTGGTTGTCCGCATTGTTCTAAGGAAGAGCTTGAGCAAATTCTTAGACTTTTAGATGGAAGGAAGGTGAAAAGAGAGCTTTGGATCTTTACTTCAAGAAGCGTAGCTTTTGAAAGCAAAAAAGTCGTTGAGGAGCTGGAAAAGCTAGGAGCAAAGGTTTTCAGGGATACATGCATGGTTGTCTCGCCGGCTACCGAAAAGTTCAGCTGTGTTATGGTGAACTCTGGAAAAGCGCTTGAATACTTGCCAAAGAAAAGAAGAGTCGAAGTTGCCTTTGGCAGCCTGAAAGAATGCATAGAAATGGCAGTAAGCTAATCCGCCTTTCCGAACCATATAACCCTTTGCGGAAACGGAATTTCGATCCCATTTTTCTCAAGCTCGATTTTTATCTTCCAGAGCAGATCCATCTTGACCTCAAACCAGACAGCAGATGGAGCCCAAATTCTGGCAACGATGTTGACTCCGCTATCTCCAAGGCTGTCAACGAAAACGCTTGGTTCCGGAATTTTGAGAGCGAAGGGATGGCTTTCTATTACGCTCTTTATGATATCAATTGCCTTCTCTGCATCATCGCTGTATCTTATGCTTATCGTGTATTCAAATCTTCTCGCAACATTAGCAACTGGATTAGTTATGCTCGAAGAGAAAAGCTGCTCGTTTGGAACTCTTACGTATAGTCCATCATACGTTCTCACTATCGTGGACATTATGCTCATATCTTCGACAAAGCCAGCTACGTTTCCGACTATAATCTGATCTCCTATTTTTATAGGTCTTTCGAGGAGAAGGAAGACTCCAGAAAGGAAGTTCGATACAACCTTCTGGCTGGCGAAGCCTATTGCTATACCAACTATTCCTCCCGCAACAAGAAGGCCTGTGAGATTAACGCCCAGAATTGGTGTCACTACTGCTATGGCAAGAAGCAGAAAGATGGCATAGACAATTTTCAGTAGTATCTGTAGCTGATCCTTTCTCATTTTGTCGACTAGGGATTTTTTTAGACTCATCGTTACAAATTTTGCGATGAGCAAAACAGCTACTATAACTATGAAGGCGAATATGATGTCCCTGAGCTTCACTTCGCCGTATATGGTTAAATCCATGGCCTTTATAATCAGATCCAAAAGCTCGATCATATCCCCCACTCCATCGTCATCTTCAAACTCATGATCGGGATCTTTCTAGCCACGTATAATTCTACTGCTTTTTCCATCCCTTTGAAGAGGGGTTCGTCGATAAAGTTAGTTTCGGCAACCTTCTTCGAGTGTATTTTCATTTCGGCAATCGAGGAAACAAGTTTCTCGTTGTAGTATATTTTCATTCCGTAAACGTCGAAGACAGCTTTGCTGACCTCGCACCAGGAATTCGTTAAATTGTATATCCTCAGCTTCATCACACCCATTTCAAGCGGGTCTAGCTGCGGAATTTTTCCGAAAAATCTGGTTTTCCAGTATCTGGCTATTTTTCCGCCCTTTGGATCTCCATAAAGTGCGTATTTTGGTTTTACAAAGCTGAAGATGTCTATGTCTTCCAAGGTTTCATCCTTGCAAACAAAGACCCCTATTTCTATGGGAAACGTTGTGAAAACTTCTGTTGTGGAATCCGGTTCAATTACTATGGGCTTTTCGAAATCGATGAAGAGGTAGTTTGTGATCCCCTTTGGCAGGTTTACAGGTTCTATCGGGTTTATTATTATTTCCGAGTCTTTAGAAATGATCTTTTCAATTTCCGAGTTTTCGAGCACCCTTCTGTATCTGTAGAAGTCCTCGAATTCGCTCCAAATCCTAAGTCCGCGAACTGAAATATTTAGGTCTCTCAGCTTATACTTTCCATACACCTTATATTTTAATCTTGGAATTGCTAAAAAACTTTGTGAACGAAAGAGATTTAAACATTCGTATTAGAGAAGGAACATGGATGCAAAGCTTTTAGAGGAAGCTTTTAAAACAGCCAAAGCTCTGAACGAGTTCTTCTTAACAATAACGAATCCGAGAACTTATCTGAAGGAGCTTGAAGAGAAAGAGATAGAGGAATTTTATGTCAACAGCTCCAAGCTACTTCTGGAGCTCAACAGGACTTATTGGGGTTTTGTGATCGATTTCACTCAGGCCTTGATGAAGAGGGAACCAGATGGAATTATAATGGCGATATCCAAAGCAATGGAAAATTTTGAAAAGCTTTATGCAGAATATATGGACAACGCGGTTGTTTCTGCAATTGTAAATGCAATAAACAGCGCCTATCTGCGAAGCTTGCAAAACATACAGAACTTCACCAGCGCTTTTCTGCATTCGATGGGCATGGTTTCAAGAAAGGACATAATAGCCCTTTCAGAAGCTTATGTGGATCTGAAAGGGGACATAAAGAAGGAATCCAGGAAGATATTGGAAGAGCTGAGACAGATAAGGGAAGAGATATCAAAGATTAGGGGTGGTTCGAATGTTTGATGAAGTTTTTAGAAACTATAGGAGATTTCTGAAGCTCTGTGAATGGTTCCTGAAGAACAACGAATTCCTGCCGATAACGGAAGACAAGCCCTATCTAATTCCTGATGTAAAGATAGGTGTAACGCCGAGGATTGAAATTTCATCCGATGATGGTGTAAAGCTCTTCCGCTATGAGCCAAGAACGGAGAAGCAATTCGAAACGCCCCTGCTGATAGTCTACGCTTTGATAAACAAGCCCTACATCCTCGACTTGACTCCTGAAAGAAGCGTGATCAGAAAATTGCTCGATGCTGGCTTTAACGTATACCTTCTCAGATGGGGAGATGCGACGATAGCTGATCAGTTCTCCTTGGACAGCTACATAGACATCTTTCTCTACGATTTTGTAGAAGATGTTAAAAGGGATGCAAAGTCAGATAAGGTTTCGATCCTAGGCTATTGCATGGGAGGCGGGCTTAGCGCAATTTATACAGCCCTCTATCCTGAAAACGTCAGAAACATTCTCTTCCTCGCTTCGACGCTTTACTTCGATAGAAAAATGGGTGGCCTTGTAACACTCTCTGACAAGCGCTTTTTCGATCCAGAAGAAGTTGTCGCTCCATTTGGCTACGTGCCCTCTTGGTTCCTGACGGAGAGGTTCAAAATACTCGAACCGTGGGGAAATTATGTTGGGAAATACATAAACATGTTCCTCAATGCCGAAGATGAGAAGTTCCTAGATGACTTCTTCAGAATGGAGCGCTGGATCCACGATGGTGTAAACGTCGCTCCCGGAGCTTATGTCAGATACATTAAGGAGCTCTATCAAAACAACGCCTTGGCTGAGGGCAAGCTTTACATAAAGGGAAAAAGGGTCGATCCGAAGCGAATCACAATGCCAGCTGCGGCCATTGTTGGCTTAAGAGATCATCTTGCACCACCTGACTGCACGCTGAAGTTCTTGGACTGCATAGGTAGCAAAGATAAGGCTGTTTTCAAAGCAGACGTTGGTCACGTTGGGCTGGTTGTTTCGAGAAGGGGCTTGTCTCTCTGGGACGATGTTGCAAAGTGGCTTGCACAGAGAAGCGGAGAACTGAAGAAGACTAAAGAGATCTGAATGTTCAAACCAAAGGCAATTGCCATCGACCTGGACGGAACTCTGACGGATAAGAAGAGAGCCATAAACTGCAGGGCAGTAGAAGCCTTAAGAAAGCTTAAAATTCCAGTGATACTCGCTACTGGAAATACTTCATGCTTTGCCAAGGCCGTTGCAAAGATTATAGGCGTTTCTGACATTGTTATCTGCGAAAACGGAGGAGTTGTTCGCTTCAGCTACGATGGAGATGACATAGTCCTTGGAAACAAGGAAAAATGCATAAAAGCCCTTGAAGAGCTGAAAAAGCATTTCAACGTTGAGCTTCTGGATTTCGAATACAGAAAATCCGAAGTTTGCATACGCAGAACTTTTGAAATCGAAAGGGCAAGAGAAATACTGAAAGGCTACGATGTTAAAATAATCGATTCCGGCTTTGCCTACCACATTTCTGACGTAAACGTGAGCAAGGGAAAAGCTCTGGAGTTCATCGCGGAAAGAATTGGAATAAGTGCAAGAGATTTCGCAGTAATAGGCGACTCTGAAAATGACATAGAAATGTTTGAAGTTGCAGGATTCGGAATTGCCGTTGCAAATGCGAGCGAGAAATTAAAGGAGCTTGCAGATCTCATAACATGTTCAAGCGATGGAGATGGTGTCGTTGAGGCTCTTGAATTCCTTGGACTGATCTGATTTTTGCAGTAAGAAGATTTAAATCAGATCTTTTTCCTGTAAGAATTTCCAGGGCTTCTATTATCTCCTTTTCGACTATCTTCGATGGCCTCAGATCGCTTTTAAGCTTCACGTTCTTGCAGAAAGTGTCGACATAGACGAAGAACTCTTCTCCTTCAAACTCAAAGCTAGCTCTTTCATCGCCTTTTTTCAAAATCGAGAATGGATACAGCTTGCATGCAACTGGCTTCGAATTTCCAAGGGAGCATAAGTTGCCATTCTGAAATGGGCAAAATTTTCCAATATTTTTTATATAAAATCTTCCAGCTTTTTCTTCAACGAATCCAGTTTTTCTGAGCTTTAGAAACTCGTAAGTTCTCAATCTAACCCTGTATCTCGTGCAGCAGATTCCGCAGGCATCGCAGTGCCAGGAAGCAACAAGCCTCCATGGCACATGCATAGAATTGATTCTCCACGGCTTAAATCTCTTTTTCTAAACATGACGATAGAGTTAAATTTCCTCGCAAAGTTCGATTTTGAATGAGAATACCTCTGTTCATAGAGTTCTCTGGGAAGAAAGTCGCTGTAATAGGCGGAGGAAACGTTGGAACCTCTAGGGCAAAGAGGTTCCTTGAGGTTGGAGCAAAGGTTACCGTTTTCAGTTTGGAGTTTTCCGATGAGCTAAAAGATCTTTGGAGAAAGGGATTGGTTGAGCTGGTTGAAAGAAGGGTCGAGGAAATAGGGGAGGAGCTATCTGAATTCGATCTTGTAGTTGTTGCCATTGGTGAAAAGAAGTTCAACGAAAAGTTCAAGGAGCTTTCAAGGAAGCACAAGTTCCTCCTAAATCTCGCAAACGACGCAAATGATACCGAAGTTGTCGTCCCATTCGAGGGCGGGAAGGATGGAATAAGGTTCGCAGTCACTACTGAGGGAAAGAGCGGAGTTGTTGCGAGATTTGTCAGGGACAAGTTTCAGGATCTGCTGGAAAAAGATGAAACAATCTTTACATATCTCTCAGCAATGGATCATCTCAAGAAATACATGAAGCAGAGGGGAATTCCGATAGATGTCAGAATGCGTGTTTACTCGATTGCAGCAGCAAACAGAGAAATTCTGAAGCTTTCCAGTGAAGGAAAGGTAGAAGAGGCAAAAAGGCTATTGGAAAGAATTGCAGAAGAAGAAATGAGTAAGGTGGTCAGAGATGCTGGATTTTGAGCTTTTAATGACAGTTCAGTACAGCATGCCGATCTCTGCAACACCACTGGAAGATCTCGCAGACGAAATAGGAAGGAGCTACGAAGAAGTTGAAAGAAAGCTCAAAGAATATAAGGCTTCGGGAATTCTGAAGAGATACGGAGCGAATATGAACTACAGAGCCTTTCCGAACTATAGACAATCTTCCCTTATAGGCTTCAAGATTTCGGAAGAGAAGGCAAAGAAGATAAACGAGCTCGGTGAAAGGGTTAAGCACAACTTTTTGAGAGATTCGGATTTCAACGTCTGGTTCACGTTGAAGGGCAGAGATATTGAAGAAATAAGAAAAATAGCCGCAAAGCTTGCAGAGGAGCTTGGAGCAGAGGATTACGTCTTTCTGCCAACAAAGAGAGTTTACAAAATGGACGTGAAGTATCATCTGTATAAGGGAATATCATGGAGCTACGGTCTTGAACCCGAGAAAGTTGCAAGCTTAGAAGAACTTGGCCTGGATGAGAGCATAAAGATCCTAGAAAATCTTCCGATTTCGAGAAGACCGTTCAGAGAACTTGGAATGGATGAAGAAGGCACAGTGGATCTCATAAGGGAGCTCATAAAAAAAGGAGTTGTGAGGGACTTCAGCGGTGTTTTAAGTGAGAGAGGAATTGGATTCAAATACAATGGCATGAACGTTCTGAAAACTCGAAATCCAGAAGCTGTTGCAAGGGATCTGCTTTCTTTTCCCGAAATAACTCACCTGGTTGAAAGGATAACGGATGAAAAGTGGAACTATCCAATTTACTTCATGGTTCACGCTGTTGACAGAGAAAAGATAGAAGCCGTTGCTAGAAGAGCTTTGGAAATTTCAGGAGTTGAGGAGTTGAAGATAATTTACAGCAGGGCAAATCTGAAACCATGAAGTGCTCTTACTGCAGCAAAGATGCAGTTTACTTCCAGCGCTATTCGGGAAAGCACTTCTGCAGCAAACATTTCATAAACTTCTTCGAAAAAAAGGTGAGAAGCGTTGTTAAAAAGTATGAGATGATAAGGAGCGGCGACAAGATAGCAATTGCTTTAAGCGGTGGAAAGGACAGCGTAACTTTGACGAATTTTTTGATCGAAAATTACGGAGAAAGGAGAGATCTTGAGTTCCTTGCGATAACGATCGATGAGGGAATCGAGGGATACAGAGATAAGACTCTGGAAGTTGCAAGAAAAGTTACCAAAGGGCTTGGAATAGAGCATTACGTAGTCAGCTTCAAAGATAACTTTGCAGCTACGCTGGATGAAATGGTAAAGGTTGGAAGCAAGCTTCCATGCACATATTGCGGGGTAATGAGAAAATACCTTCTGAACAGAACAGCAAGGGAGCTTTCAGCCACTAAGCTCGCAACTGCTCACAATCTTGACGATGAAGCGCAGACGATACTGATGAACTTCATAAACGCCGACATAGACAGACTTGCAAGGCTTATTCCGCAGAGGGAGCAGGAAGGTCTTGTAATGAGAATAAAGCCATTCAGAGAAGTTTATGAGAAAGAGGTAGTTGTTTATGGATTCCTAAAGGGCTACGATCTCATTTTCGACGAATGCCCCTACAGCGAGCTCCCGCTTAGAGCACCGGTAAGGGATTTCATTTACGAATTCGAGAAAGATCATCCTGGCAGGAAGATATCTATTCTAAGAAGCCTTGAAAAGCTATCGAACTGCCTGAAGATAACGAATCCNCAGATAGATCTGAAGAGATGCGAAATCTGCGGAGAGCCAACTTCTCAAAAAATTTGCCAGACCTGCAAGCTTGTATCTGAGCTTTCAGACAAGATTTCGGTGAATTACTGCACTTCCTTAGTTTCAAAAAGGCTTAGCTAAATTTAAATAGAATGAAGGCAATACAGCTCATGCGACGTCCTGCAGTTGCTGGAACTTTTTATCCATCCAGGAAGGAGGAGCTCGAGAAAATGCTGAGGAAGTTCACAAATCCGAAGAAGGATGAAAAAGTAGTTGCATGCATTTCCCCGCATGCTGGATACATTTACTCGGGCAAAACAGCTGGAATGGTTCATTCTCTTCTTCCAGATGCTGAAACATTCGTCATAGTCTGCCCAAACCATACAGGCCTCGGATTGCCTGTTGCTGTCTCCAAAGACATTTGGCTAACCCCTTTGGGAAGGGTTGAGAGCGATCTAGAATTCATAAAAGCGATGCCAAAGAAGATAGTTGCCGAAGACGAAGAGGCTCACATCGAGGAGCACAGCGGAGAAGTCCAGATTCCATTTCTTCAGTTCCTGCATTCGAATTTCAAAATAGTCGTCATATGCCTGAGGTTGCAGGATGAAGATACTGCAAAAGATGTTGCCGAGGAGATAATAGAAGCCGAGCAGAAAACCGGTAAAAAGATCGTGCTGATAGCTTCTTCNGATATGCATCATTATTTGAGCGATGCGGAATGCAGGAANAGGGATAAGGCAGTGATAGATGCGATTCTCTCTATGGATGTTTCGAAATACTATAAAAAGATTTACGANATGGATGCAAGCGTNTGCGGCTACGGAGCCATTGCCGTTGCGATGCATTATGCTAGAGAAAAGAATGCCAAAGCTGAACTTGTAGATTATTCAACAAGCGGAGATGTTGCAGACAAGCACTTCGTAGTCGGATATGCAGGAATCGTTTTCAGGGCTCAGGATTAGAAGAGGAGAAATTGGAAAGGGAAAGGCCTTTGAATTCGCATCCATAGCCTTTAAGAATCTGCAATTTCTTGAAGATTTTTATTACTACGAGCTGGTCGATTCTACGAATATAAGAGCTAGAGAAGGCAAGGTATTTTCCCTCTTCTTTGCAGATGAGCAGACAAAGGGAAGGGGAAGACTTGAAAGAAGCTGGATGAGCAGAAAAGGCGGACTTTACTTCTCGCTTGTCCTACCACGTTACAGCGTTGAAAAGCTGAACATCGTTTCAGCCCTTTCAGTCGCTGAGGCTATAAAGGATTCTAGAATAAAGTGGCCAAACGATGTCCTCCTGTTTGGCAAGAAGTTCTGCGGAATTCTCAGCGAATCCCTTGAGGATAAGGCTATCGTTGGAATAGGGATAAACGTCGAAAACGAAGTTGAAATTCCAGATGCGTGCAAAATTGCCTCTTTCTATAGATTGAGCAGGGAAGAGGTATTTGACAGAGTAACGGAGCGTTTTGGTGAAAACTACTTGGAGCTCCTTTCTGGAAATTGGNCNGATCTATTTGCAAGATACAGGGAACTCTGCGAAACAGTTGGAAAGAAAGTTAGGGTCTTTACACCTTCAGGAATCATCGAAGGCGTAGCTGAGCTCTGCGAGGATGGAGCAATATTGGTGAACGGAAAGAAGATATATGCTGGCGACTGCATACATCTGAGATGATTTCCGTTGACTGGTTCTGCAAGAGAATGAGGCTGATCAAAAAATTTGCAAGGGAAGTAGAGGTTGAAGAAGTAGCTGTTTGCATTCCGCTTGAGTTCAAAACAGCATGCATGATCTACGAGCTTTCAAAGTTCACGAATGTTATAGTTGCGAAGCTCGACGANTANTCAACAAAAGAAGAAGCTGTAGCATGGCTGAAAGAGAAGGGAATAGAAGTCGTGAGCAAGAGAAAAGCCTTGGAGGCTAAATACTTTCTCGACTGCTCGGCAGTGCTTTCGAGGATTGCTGAAAGGGCTGGAAAGGATGAGATAAATGTCGTTGAGCTGACAAGGACGGGAGAAGAATATCTCAGAAGGATCAAATGCAAAATAAAGGCGATCTCTTTGGATTCCTCAAGGCTTAAGGAGTTCGAGAGCATTTACGCAACTGCCTTTGGTCTTCTCGAAGCCCTTCTTAAGCTTAACTTGTATCTCCCTGGAAAGAGGGTCAAGATCGTTGGTTTTGGAAAGGTTGGCCAGGGCTGTGCAGAGCTTTTGCGGAGAATCAACTGCAAAGTAATCGTATGGGACAGAGATGAGGAAAAAAGGCTGAAAGCAACTTTTTTGGGCTTCGANGTTTCTAAGGATGCCGAAGCTGAAATAGTNGTTCTATGCANGGATTCAAANCCCGGATTTGATTATCTGAGCGATAACTGCATAGNCGTCAACATGGGCGCCGAGAAGTTCGAGGCAGAGGGAAAGATGGTAGAG
>Ga0065719_100090_pt1 | contig 19614 bp, 23 predicted proteins | sample GBSCel85sediment_FD_59106 | JGI IMG/M metagenome (GOLD analysis project Ga0065719, IMG submission 59106) | Hot spring sediment microbial communities from Great Boiling Spring, Nevada - Cellulolytic enrichment CS 85C v3 (version 3) | ecosystem: Environmental > Aquatic > Thermal springs > Hot... | reverse complement strand
GACTTCATAGACGGCACATACCTCTATCATGTTAGATGGGGCCTCGAGAACTGCCTGGTATCTCATATTCTTCCCTAACAGCGGGTCATGGAATACCGCGAAGCTTTTCGGAATGCTCCTCATGGCTTATGGTCTTCTAAAGGTCTACCTGCATGATAGCGCTGACCTGATCCAGAGAACTTTTATGGCGCTATCGGTCTTCCTCTTAACGAACTATGTCTTCACGCCCCAGATGCTCCTCTGGCTTCCCCCGCTCTTAGCCGTGATGGGGAGTTTGCCGATACCATACTTCTTCCTAGACCTTGCAAATGCCGGGATAATCCTCCTCTGGTTCGAGACGCACAACCCACTAGCCCCGGGATCTCCACCCCAGCTTCTCGCCCTCCTGAGAGCAGTCCTACTATTCATAATCCTANTAGAGACCTACTTTGCCTCAAGAGGTGTCCAAATTGCTGAGAAGATNAAGAGGGTGGCTTGGCATCNGGTCTAAGCGGAGGCTAAGGGCCTGGTTGATAGGCATAACCCTGATAATCCTAGTCTTCAAACTCCTGATAATACCGTATCCGTGGCCTGAGTTCCCGCCCGAATCATGCACCAATCCGCCGATCGAGGGCGGTAGATGTGGATTCGTATTTGATGAGGCGCATTACATCCCTGCTGTGAGGAAGATGCTTCGGGGGGAGGCCGCGAACAACGAGCACCCACCATTATCCAAGGCGCTGATGATGCTCGGGATACTGATATTCGGCGATAATCCATATGGCTGGAGGACGCTCATAACAATCTGCGGGGCCACGTCAGTCTACCTAGTCGGCCTCATCGCATATGAGCTGACCAAAAGCTTCAGGGCATCCGTGATCGCCGCCGCCCTCCTAGGTTTCGACATCACATCATTCAACCTAAGCTCGATCGCCATGCTCGATGCGCCGGCCCTTGCATTCTCGCTCCTAGGAGCATATCTCTATCTCAGGAGGAGGCCCGTGTTCTCTGGGCTGGCATTCGGCCTGGCACTACTCTCAAAGCTCTCAACAGCATTCATATTATCCGCGATACTGCTCTACGACTTAGCCAAGGCATCATATAAGGAGACATCCTTCAGGGGCGCGATGAGAAGCTGGATAAAGGTTGTTGAGAGGATATGCTTCACGGCCATAATAATCCTAATCATAGGCCTAGGAATCTATGACTACTCCTATAAAGCGTTTCAGACGCCCTTCGAGCACCTTGATTTCATGCTGAACTATCATTCAGGCTTAACATTCTCGGAGGGTGATGTGGTTGATATGCCGCTCTCATGGACGAACCCGATCTTCCAGTTCCCGAGGGCGAGCTACTTCGTTGTAGCCGTCCAGGTTGATTCGCTGAAGACATACCACCCGATAGCATACTATGGCATGCAGACACCCCTCTGGTGGATGACATGGATAGTCTTCATTTTCGCGATATACATCGCATACACGAGGCTAAGGTCTGGAGAGTTCCCGGACCTAGAGCTTTTCACGCTCTGCTGGCTCCTCACGAACTATCTAATCTACTTCCCGCTCGCGCACATACTCCACCGCTGGGTCTACTCATTCTACTTCTACAACTCGGTCCCGGTCATAGCTGNGGCCATATCTAGGATGCTTGAGGGTGAGAGGTTCTCCGAGCTTGTACTCTACCTCCTCCTCGCAGGCCAGATATGCTTCTTCCTCTACTTCTTCCCGGTCAAGCCGCAGTGGTATGTTGATTTCCTTCTCTGGCTCGGTCTTCCAGCCTGAGAAATTATTATGGTGGTAATTAACTGGTTATTAAGAACTGGTGGTGCTTTTTCAATTCTCGCTGATGGGGTTAGACGAGGAATATAAGAATACTGATCTGATAAAGAAGGTGGGTTCATTCCAAGAGATTGATCTCTTTAAGAAATTAAGGTTAATTCCCTAATGAGGAGATGAGGAGGATGGCGCGGTTGCCATAACATATCCCAGCCAGCCGGCAATGAAGCATAGGCCCAACACTATTACAAGGATCGGTATCTTCACGGCGAGCTGGGGGTCGAGGGGGGTTAAGCCGAAGAACCATAGGATGTAGAATACCGCGAAGGCTGTGGAGCATATCATAGCGGCGAGCCCAACAATCCTCGCCAACCTCACCATGCCTCAATCACCACTCATGCATCATCCAAGGACTCTCCCCATCACGCGGAGCAAGAGATTTTTAAGGATGACATGGGGATACCATGAACGTGGCCGATAATGGAGCGGGAGAATGAGCTCTACAAGCTTAGGGGGAAGACCCTCCAGGTCTACATTTATCTGCTTAGAGCTGGGAGGCCTGTTGGCGTGAGGGAGCTTCAGAGAGCCCTCGGCTTCTCAAGCCCAAGCGTCGCTCATCACCATCTCGAGAAGCTTAGGGAAATGGGGCTCGTCCTAAGGGATGAGGGGAATAAGTATCTCGCTCAGGAGAAGGTTGACGTCGGGATATTGAAGATGTTCATGCTCGTAGGGGGCAGGCTTATCCCGAGAATAATCTTTTACGCGGTCTTCATAACGACGCTACTCATGCTTTATGTGGCTCAGAACTTCCCGGACCTAAGCCTCCACGCCATAGCCCTCGGCGGCCTCTCATCACTCTTCTTCTGGATCGAGACGATCAGAATATGGAGGCATAGGACCTGGTAGTGTTCTAATCCATAGCATTATGGGGGTGGATGACCTGGATATGCTCGTGAATAAGCGGCTGATAATGCTGGCGATCACCGCGCTAGTCCTAGCATTCCTCGTAAATCAAGCCATAAACCTCGCTCAAATAAGCATCCGGCCCAGCCTGCGGGCGGGCGAGGGCAAGACGCTCTCCATGCAATCAATAACCACCGAAACAGCACCTCGTAAGGCTGCTGAGGCGGCTGCCCGGCCCGAAGAAGTGCTCACCGAGGCCGGAGAGGGGTTGGGGCCCGAGCTAGAGGTCCCCTCCCTGCTCATGAACATATTATTCTCCGTGATTGTGGCGGCTGCTGCATTTCTCCTGATTCGGTGTACAAAGCTTAAATCCTGAAATGATGCTCGAGTGGGTGGCAGGTTGAGAATTGTTCTCCCGTGAGGCGTTAAAGGAGCGTCTCTCTCAGGTGGATGTTGGCAAGTGGCTGAGGCTTTGCCGGGGCTTAGCGATTATCGTGGTCACGTTACTCATTGTCTCATATGTGACCGGCTATGTGCTTAATGAGAAGGTGGAGATGGTATATGCGCTGGAAGGCTTCAGGAGGCTCACCCCAACAGCTCCAGACTTCGAGGCTATCATAACGACTCGGGGGATCCAGCTGGGTATAACCTTCGCTTTCATCCTAATGGTCGTCCTTCTCGTGGTGATGTTTAAAGGCGAGGATCTCAATCTTGTGAAGCTTCTAACAATGGTAGCACATTCCTTTATAATAGTCGCGGTATTCACAGCACTGCAAGTGCCATTCCTTTGGCAGACCCCCAAGGTATCCTACATGATCGTTGACGCAGACTTTCAGAATGTCACTTTCAGGGATGCGATGTTGATCGGGATCGCGCCGGAGGGCGGCGTGAACATAACATCGCCGATAGTCAGGGCAGCCTACGTGAAGGTCTACCGCGCCTATCCAAATCTAACGCTCCCAAANTGGGGCATGATAAGGCCGGAGAATATTGGGGAAGTAATCGAAAATACTAGAACATATATGAATCTCACCNATGTGAGGTGGCTTTCCGGCGGCGTGGAGTTTGCATCGGAGAGGCTTGACCTTTGCGTGGGCAATTGGAGTTCGGTTGAATACCAGAATATGCTGAGCAGAGTTCCAGTTAGAAAGCAGGAGGTTGGGCTTAGCGAGATGATNGTGGATATCCTCTCCCTGTTCTCGAATGTTGGGCTCGTTGTGTATAATAGCGNGGGGTTCAAGAGGCTTTACAAGGCCTCGATGAAGCTCACGGTAATCGTCGGCATTCTCATCTTCCTAGTTCTCTTCTTCTTCGGGGGAGTCTAACCTAGGGGCTCACCTCTCTCATTAATCTCCCCGAGGAATATCCGGGTGCTTGAGATGGGCTTGCCATCCCAGGCGACAACCAGCGGGCAGACCACGACCCTCAGGGGCCTCAGTCCCCTCCTCGAGCGGATCTCATTTATCTCAATGCCCCTGTANTGTGTGAAGGGGCTTGTTATTAGGGCCTCGAGATTTGGATCAACCGCCGTCACNCCATATGGATCATGTAGCGGTAGGATCTCGCATCTATCGATCCATCCCATCCGCCGCAGGAATGACTTTAATCCATTAACCCTNGTCTCGAATGGTGGAACGGTGTATTTTTTCCCGAGCTTTCTGGCGAACTCGTCGGTCGTCACGCCTATAATGACTGTTTTTCCCAACCTGAACCCCTCAAGCAGGAGCCTCATATGTCCATAATGGAGCTTGCTGAATGTCCCTCCGAGGGCGACGCGCTCATGCTCCGGGTCTGGGAGGCTCCTTGACAGCTTCTCCTCAACCTCGCATGGAAACTCCCTCAGCTTATCTAGAATGACAAGGGCCTCGCCCAAGGGTATTGAGAGGATCTTCGAGAGCTCCTCAGCACTTATATCTGGCTTTTTGGGCAGAATCTCATCCCTCACATAGGTTAGGTGTTCTTGGAAGTGGGGAAGCATTTTAACAACATCAACGAGAATGCTCCAGAGGGGATCATTCTTGTATTTCTTCTCGCTCATCTCATCTCGCCCGGAGCAAGTTGTTAATTAATTCTCATCCAGCGGCATTATAATCCTTTTATTGTGGGCGTGATCTCGATCTCTTGAAGTACCCATGGAAGCTGAGGAGGCCGAGAAGAGGATCCGCGAGATCGAGGAGGATCTTCGGTTCTGCGAGCAGCTATTGCAGAAAGAAGCTAGGATGGAGCTTGTGAAGGTGATGCTCGAGGACCTGATGAAGGAGGTTAAGAGCATAATGGAGGCAGGGCTCCCCGAGGGTCTCAGGGAGAGGGTCTCGGACATGGAATTCAAGATACGTGTTCTCTATCATAGGGCGAATGCCCTTCTCTCGCTCCAGGAGGAGAGTANGAACANCTTTTAGACGAGTAGTCTATCCTGTCTCGCAGCCTTTCTAAGCCTATTCATTATTGTTAGCCCCAGCCCTCTCTCCTCAAAGCCCTCNGCGATCACTAGATCCGCNCCTGTCTCATCAACCCTCCTAAGACTGTTGAAGAGGTTTCTTGCTATCTCGTAGAAATTTTTCCTAGATCCAAGCTCGATGACCTCGAAGCCTCTCTCCACGTAGGTCCGGCATGTTTCCCGAGATGCGAGGATCACGACCTTAAAGCCCCTTGAGCGATATTCCTCAGCTATCTCAAGGACTTTCGCCGAGTATGAGGCTAGGTCATGGTAGTCCAACGCCTCGATAAGTTTGAGAGGTGTTTCCGGCGCATAATGCCTGTATTTCATGCCCGGGGACTCCGCGATCTCCGCCTCCGACAATCCCCTAGCATGATTGGGGATGCTTATCTGTGTCCNCAGTACNCTCTCCAAGTCCTCGACAGGGATCGGGCCGGGCCTCAGCAGCTTAGGAGGTTCACTTGTCAAGTCTATTATCGTCGACTCCACGCCGAAGAGCGTCTCACCTCCATCTAGTATCACGTCAACCCTGCCATAGAGGTCTTGGATCACGTGCTGCGCTGTGGTTGGTGATGGCCTGCCTGCGAGATTCGCGCTTGGAGCAGCTATGGGGACCCCGCTATGCCTGATAAGACCCATGGCGACAGGATGTGATGGAAATCTCACAGCGATCTTCGGCAGGCCAGCGGTGACTTCAGCCGGGATCTCATGAGACTTCCAGAGGACGAGGGTTACCGGCCCGGGCCAGAGCCTCTCCGCGATCCTACGTGCCTCCTCTGGAACATTTCTCGTGACGCTCTCGAGCCACTCGAGATCGCAGATATGGACTATCAGGGGGTTATCCATAGGCCTCTTCTTAGCCTCGAATATCCTCCTCACGGCATCGCGGTTATAGGCGTCGGCTCCGAGGCCGTAGACGGTCTCCGTGGGGAAGGCCACGAGGCCTCCACGCTTGATAACCTCGGCAGCCTCCACGAGGATGTATTCCTCGGGATTAATTGGGTCGATCTTGACTATCCGCGTCCTAGCCACTTCCCAACTCCCAGCCTGAATAGGCGGAGCGATGAATAAAACCATAGTCATTTGATCTCCCTACGAGAAGTTCGGGCCCGGCGGGATTCATATATAAATGAGCTTAAATCCCAACCTCAATCGCGAAGACAAGTAGCATTTTCCTTATACTCTATAAGGGTGGGTTTTCCACCGTTTTTCATTTTCGGGGGTGGTCCTCAAGGAATAAGTGAGGTCTGTGTTAGGGAGGTGTTGTGGTGGGTTTATTGGGGATGGGTGGGCCCAAGATCCAGAGGATATATAGGGGGCTCAGGGGTCGCTTTGAGGAGGCTGGGTTGCTGGATGACCTCGTCAGGATTCTGGACTATACTAATGAATGCTAATGATTATTGAAAGTTATAGGGATAGGCTGCACCGGTTCTTTTGCGAACTTTTGTGCTCGAGAATCTTGGGAGGATGGATGATTTCGCTAGGGCCTATGCCCAATATGTTGGAGTCACGACCGTTAAGACTCTATGCGGCGAGCCCAAGAGATCCGTTGGAGGGAGTAGAGAACTATGAGTGGGGTCTACTATGTTGATACGGCGATCTCCGTTGACGGAAAGAAGAGGGGGAAGAATAAGGCTCATACGGTATTTGATGGTGAGAAACCGTTTAAGGTGAGGAAGTTGACGGAGCTGGAGGACGCCAGCGAGATATACATTGATTCGCTATTCCTAGAGCTATACGATGAAGTCTTGGAATCGTTGAGGAAGGGTGTTAAGGTGTATCTGCTGAAGAATAAGAGGTTGGTGAAGAAGTTGAGGGAGGAGAATGGGCTTAGGAAGTCCGATGAGGTTGATGCAAAGCTCCTGAGTGTGATCCCGAAAAACCACTTCAAATAGCTTCCAGCAAGGGAGGTAGACCTATTGAGGTTGATAGGGGAGTACGAGATGTACGTGAGATGGGGGCGATACTAGTGGCGAGATTGCCGCTAAACTGGAAGCTTAGCAGACTATATGGCCTGTTGGGCTTAACACCTCATAAAAACAAAAACCATCATCGTGGACTACGTGCACACCTCTCAAGGCTCGCAATGAATGTCTATCTTAACAATAAACGACTCGGAATTAATGCAGAGCTCCTCAGGGATCTGGAGGGGTTATCACCCAAGAAGGCGGTCTACAAGCTACAGCTAAGAATTGTAAGGATCCTGAAGAAGGCATGGCAGCAACAGAAACAGCACTTGCTGGCCGGTGGGCAGTAAAAGCTATGAAGGGTTGGTGGCATAACCCACGACTCCCACCACAGATCCTTTGTGGTGGTTAGAGCTGGTGGCCCGCCAACCCCCAGCTACGACAGCTCGCCGGCCAGCCCCACCCCATTTCCTCCCCGTTTTTATTTGTTAAGAAGTGCTGGCCGAAGATTAAAAAGATGAGAAGAAAAGATCAATAGCAAGCGGATCGGGAGAGGCTGTTAGAGGGGCCCGTGGCCTAGTTTGGATAGGGCGTCGGCCTCCGGAGCCGAAGACCGGGGGTTCGAGTCCCCCCGGGCCCGTAAGACTCCTCGGCTAGAAGCTCTTTTCGCGCCACGTGAGGCTTAAATCTCGCTGGAGATGCCGTGATCGCGAGGGACCGGTTATTGTTTCGGAGCTTGTTCTCCACTGGCTTGAGAGGGAGGTTGCTAGGGCTTTAAAGCGGGCTGGTAGGCCGCTCACCTTCGAGGAAGCTGCGGAGCTCATTGGCAGGGATGTCGGCTCGATCGCGAAAGCCGCTCTCTGGTTATCGAGCAAAGGACTGGTAACGGTTGAGGAGTATGAGAGAAGGTTCTATGGACTTGGCGAGGAGGGGCGGATTTATGCGGAGCGCGGTTTCCCGGAAAGAAGACTCATAGAGATGCTTAAGGCAGCTGGTGGAAGGCTTGACCTAAAGATATTGGAGAAGGAGCTTGGAGAGAAGGAGTTCAGGATTGGAGTTAACTGGGCTCGCAGGATGGGATGGATAGATATCGAGAAGATTGGCGAGAATGTTTATGCTAGACTTGTCTCGGAGCCCAGCGAGCTTCCTGAGGAGCATCTTCTCAGGATTCTGAGGGATGGTGAGAGGGAGGCCTCGGAGATCCCGGAGGACTTGAGGGGGGCTTGTCAGCGGCTTGCCTCGAGGCCCGGCGTGCTCGAGGTTAAGATCAAGAGAATTCATGTCTTGAAGCCGAGTGAAGCCCTCCTAAAACTCGATGACTCTCTTCTCGAGGTTAGGGAGGTTACCAGACTTACGCCCAGCATGCTTGTATCGGGCGAGTGGAGACAGGTGAGGTTTAGCAGGTTCGATGTGCAGGCGCCGACGCCGCCAGTCTTCGCCGGCAAGAGGCATCCGCTGAGGGAGCTGATAAGGATCGTGAGAGAGGTGTTTGTCGAGATGGGCTTTGAGGAGATTAAGGGCCCGCTTGTCGAGCTGGCTTTCTGGAACTTCGACGCCCTCTTCCAGCCCCAAGACCACCCCGCGAGGGAGATGCATGACACGTTCTATCTAGCCGAGCCTGAGATGGGCGACCTACCCATGCATCTCGTGGAGCCTGTTAAGCGGGCACATGAGGATGGAGGTGATACAGGGTCTACGGGATGGGGCTATAAGTGGAGGGAGGATGAAGCAAGAAAGCTCCTCTTGAGAACGCATACAACCGCCACGACAATCAGGTGGCTCGCCGATCACCGGGAGCCGCCAGTCAAGGTATTCTCAGTTGACAGGATATACAGGAATGAGAAGGTTGACTGGAAGCATCTCGCAGAGTTCCATCAGATCGAGGGGATAGTGATGGGCGAGAACGTGTCCTTCAGGGACCTACTGGGATTGATCAAGGAGTTCTACGCTAGGCTTGGGCTTAAGAATGTCAGGTTTAGGCCAAGCTACTTCCCATACACGGAGCCGTCGGCGGAGGCGATAGCATATCTCGAGGATAAGAAGACCTGGCTCGAGCTCATCGGCATGGGAATCTTCAGGCCCGAGGTAACCCGGCCCATGGGAGTAAAGCATAGAGTCCTCGCATGGGGAGGAGGATTGGAGAGGCTTGCCCTCGCGCTCTACGACCTAGACGACATAAGAACATTCTACATAAATGATCTGAACTGGATTAGAAGTCTTCCATCATCGTATCTCAGGAGGAGGATTGGGCTGATTTAAGGGCTACTCGTATGCCGGCGAGATGGGCTCGAGCGATAGCATCCACTCGGCGAATTTCCTAGCAGCCCTCGCCCTATGAGAGAGCTTGTTCTTTTCCTCAACGCTCTGCTCGGCGAACGTCTTCCCATCGCCCTCAGCCGGGATGAATATTGGATCGAAGCCGAAGCCGCTGGAGCCGCGGGGCTCTCTCGCTATATACCCCTCAACTTCCCCCGTGAATATCTTGACGCCGCCGATCATCGGCGTGTAGAATGCTATGACTGATAGGAATCGCGCCCTCCTATCTTCAACGTCCTCCATGAGCTTCAGTATTCCTCTTATCCCGATAGCCTTGTAGACGTAGCTGCTGAATGGTCCCGGGAAGCCGTTTAACGCGTCTATGAAGAGACCTGCGTCCTCGACTAGCACGGGCTCCCTGAGAATATCATAGGCATAGATCGCGCTCTGCTCAGCAATTATCCTCAGGTCCACTGCCTGTATCTCCGGCGTCTTAATGGGTTCAATCCTGAAGCTCAATCCATATTCGGAGAAGATGCTCTCGAATTCCCTAGCTTTTCCAAGATTGCTCGTCACGACCACGAATCTAATACCTCTTTCTCCGCTCCTCAACATATCTCCCCCTACTTCTGATCTCCTTAACCTTTTCGATTAATGCTTGTAGGAAGTCCATGCCAGCCGCGGCTGCGTAGCCCTTGAGAAAGCTCCTCATAAACACCGCCCTCAACCTATGATGAACACTCTCTAGGCTTCTATCAAGGAGGTGTATGTCCACGGCCAGCTCCTCCGGGTCATTTGTTATAGTGCTTAGGCCGAAGTCTATGAGATAGAGGTTCTCCATCCTATCGAGCATGATATTTGATGTTGTGAGGTCGCCATGCGCGATGCCGCCCCTATGCATTCTCCCAACAATCCTACCGAGCATGTTTGCCAGCCTCTCAACCTCCTCGACTGGCAGCGAGTCTAGGGCCTTCTTTAGCTCAACGCCCTCGATTAGCTGGAGGTAGAGCGTCGCCTCGCTCCTATCCATGAGGAGGATCGCCGGGCATGGTATCCCAAGCCTCCTCAAGTTCATGATCACCCTAGCCTCATGCAGGGTCCTCCTATCCCTAACCAACCTATCAAGCTCCGGGAACCTGTAGGGCTTCGGCACACGGTGCTTCGACACCATCTTGAATCCATTCCACTCGAGCCGGGAGACAACGGCCTCTGCGCCGACCCTAATGACCTCAAGCCTCTCCCCAATCATCACTCTTCCCCCTATAGACCTAGCATTCTCCATCTAGCCTCGGCCTCATCTAGCCTGAATCTAGGCCTAACCTTGCTCTCCTCGATCCTCAGAGTCTGGCCCGCGATGAGTTGGAGGACCCCTGTCCAGGCGATCATCGCCCCGTTATCACCAGCATATTCCGGGGGCACCGTGTAGACCCTCGCATCATGAAGCTTCGCCATCTCCTCGATCATCTCCCTTAGCCTCCTACTTCTAGCGAGCCCGCCCACGAGAAGTATCTCCTCCTTCTCAGCATATGCCAGCGCCCTCTCAAGAGTCTCTGTCAGCATGCTGTAAACGGTCTCGGTTATGCTGAGGCAGAGATCCTCGAGCCTAACCTCTCCGAGGAGCTTCAGGGCCGCTGTTAAGAGGCCTGAGAATGAGACATCCATTCCCTTAACCCGGTAGGGGAGCGGGTGAAACCTCTCACCCCTCCTAGCATACTCCTCCGGGGCCGGCATGGGCCCTATGCCAGCCTTTATCCCGAAGACATCGAGACAGTTTCCAGCAGCTATATCCAAGGTCTCACCAAGGATCCTGTATCTGCCATCGATATAGCTCGTGATCATCGTGTTGCCTCCGGCGACATAAAGGACGACCGGGTCCCTGCAGCCGGTCGCGAGCCTCCCGATCTCGATATGGGCTACGCTATGGTTAACGCCTATCAGGGGCTTGCCGAGCCTTAGTGCGATAGCGCGTGCCACCGTGGCACCGACCCTGAGGCATGGCCCCATTCCGGGCCCAATTGAGAATGCTACTCCATCGAGGTCCATGGGCTTCACGCCAGCCTGCTCGAGAGCCTCCCTCAGAGCCTTTGCCGCTATCCTGCTATGATGCTGAGCCGCCTCTCTTGGATGTATCCCGCCCTCCTTCGGCCGGTAAACGTAATTCACGTTGGCCAGTATCTTGCCGGAGCTTGATGCTATTCCGACGCCGAATGTATGTGCTGTGGACTCTATGCCGAGGACCAGCTTCTCATCGGGACTTATGGTCGTCAACCCCGCTATACACTTGGATGAATGGGGTTTTGAGGTTTAGCCTCCCCAAATGACCTCAGCTACATCNTCGAGCCCAAGCTCCTTCAGCTTCTCCCTCGTAGGCTTCCCGGTCTTCTTATCCCATCCAAGAGCCTCATATGTCTCATCGAGCATTACGTCGAGGTTCTCTACCCTCTGACCCTTCGTGGGCCCTGTTGCAAGGGGCTCCATAAGCCTCCTTGGAAGCCTATCATCCTTCCTACTAACCCCCTCTCTCACATTGAAGCAGCGCTTCAGCGTATAGACCCTGTCAGAGATCTTGATCAAGTCCTTAGGAGTGAGACCCCATCCCGTTAGCGTTGAAACTAGGCGTGAGAGCCTCGCCGGCGTGAGTATCTCATCCTCTCCTCCCTGCATGCTGAACCTGCATATCCCGAGTATGCTCGCGAGCTCACCATAGAGCCAGAGAAGCCTACATGCTTCACCCCTCTTGACACCAACTTCCTCGAACCTGCTCGGCGGTGGCCATGGTAATCCGAGTTCCCTAAGCCCTAGGCTTGATCTGGAGAAGTCCCACATCCCAGCCCATAGCGGCTCGATATGGCATGCGCCCCTCGGATTACCAATAGCATACTGGATCGCGAAAGACTTAGATGTTCCTCGGGTATCGTGGGCCGGCACCTCCAATCCCTTGCCATGACATGCGAAGTCCTCAGCACCTCTCCCGATCTTCTCGGCGGCGCGCTTAACACCCTCGGCCAAGAGATCCCCAATACCCCTACGCTCGATGATAAGCTCGAGGAGCTTTAAACAGGCATCAGCATCGCCCCACCTCAACTTAATCCCACCCGTATCCTCATCCGTTATCAAGCCCCTCTCATATGCTTCTATCGCGAATGCGATCACGTTTCCAGCCGAGATCGTGTCTATGCCATAGGTGTTGCAGAGGTAATCCGCCCTGATGAGGGGCTCAAGAGAGCCNATCATGCTTTGGACGCCGATCATGTCCGTGGTCTCATACTCGGCCCCCTCATGAGGCGGCGTCATATATGGGCCCGATGGAACCCAGACATATCTCCCGCACCCGATCGGGCATCCCATGCACGCCCTTCGCTTAAGTAGGTATTTCCTCGCGAGCTCCTGGCCCGACATCTTCTCAGCCTCCTCGTAGTAGCATGTCTGGAAGTTCTTCGTCGGCAGGGCTCCTGACTCGTTCAGCCCAAGCAATCCGCCCACGGTTCCGAACTGGCCTAGTGATCCCCTGCCCTGCTTACTCACAGCCTTTATTGCCTCGAGAGCGGNCTCATAGAACTCGTCTGGCTTAGCGGCCTCAATATCGCGGTCACCGTTCACCACTATCGCCTTCAGCCTCTTAGATCCCATCACAGCGCCTCCACCACATCTCCCCGCAGCCCGATCATAGTCGACCATTATGCTCGCGTATCTGATCAGTCTCTCGCCTCCCGGCCCGATGCATGCGACAGACGCCTCAGGATCACCAACCTCCTCGAGCAGGATATCGGTCGCCTCGTGAACGGTCTTGCCCCAGATATGAGATGCATCCCTAAGCTCCGGCGACCCATCCATGATGCTAAGGTAGACGGGCTTATCCGATGAACCCTCAACTATTATGAAGTCGTAGCCTGCATACTTTAACTTCGGCCCGAATCTTCCTCCAGCCCTAGTCTGGCCGAAGATCCCTGTCAGCGGCGACTTGAAGGCGAACTCGACGCTGCCGGAGCATGGTGTCAGGGTGCCCGTGAGCGGCCCGGTGCATGCTATCAACAGGTTCTCGGGGCTAAGCGGGTCTATCCCCTTCTTAAGGCTATCCCATAGTATTCTCGCGGCATAGCCCGTCCCTCCCAAGTAGAGCTTCAGTAGATCTGGCCTAAGATCCTCCTCCACGATCTTCGCCTTCGAAAGGTTGACGCGGAGAATCTTGCCCGCATAACCGTAAAGCTTTCCATCCGCCATCCGCCCATCACCTCGTATCGGGCCTTAGGGGCGTAACCTCCCTCCTTTGGAGCCTTGAGAAGGCTATCCGCTTATACTCGGCCGCATCATCCGGGTCTAGGTAGAGGAGCACGCCCTCAGGACACACCTTGACGCACTCTGGGTCGCCGTCACAGAGGTCGCATATGAGGGCCTTATGGGTCTTAGGGTCCCTAGATGCGGCGCCATATGGGCAGACATGCACACATATGCCGCATCCAGTACATTTCTCGGGATCAACCTTCACGGCGCCTATTCTAAGATCTCTTGAGAGGGCATTGAAGGGGCATGCGCTGATACAGAGGCCACATTGAATACAGTATATTGGCGAGTCAACGGGCTCATGGGGGAGCCTCACAACTCTGATCCTCGATCTCGCGGGGTTGATCACCTTGAAATGCCTGTAGGAGCATGCCAGCACGCATATGCCGCATCCAGTGCACTTGTTCGGGCTTATGACAAGCGTTTTCGGCATGGTGGAGGCTCTAGTACTCTTGATCCCTTTTAAGCGTTATCCCCTGATATGTTGTAGAATTATGCTTAAAAGGGCCGTGGATGAATCTTGAGCCGTCATACCGTTGNCCCTGATGGATCGCTATNGTAGGCNNGTGAGGGGTCTCAGGATCTCGGTCACGTCAGCCTGTGATCTAAGATGCTTCTTCTGTCATGGTGAGGGTCTCGAGGATAAATCTGGTGAGCTGATGACTCCTGAGGAGATTGAGCGCATCGTCAGGGTGGCAATGGAGCTTGGCGTGGACTCCGTTAAGCTCACGGGCGGGGAGCCGATGATGAGGTCCGACATACTCGAGATAGTCTCGAGGCTTAATGGTCTCGGATTGAGGGATCTCTCGATGACGACGAATGGCTTCAGGTTTGCTGAGATGGCACGGGATCTCAGGATGCATGGGTTGAAGAGGGTTAACATAAGCCTGCATTCTACTAGGCCGGATCGGTATGCCATGATAACCGGGCTGGATCTCGTGGAGGCTGCTAGGAGGCATTCTCAGGTGCTTGAGGCTGTGAGGGCTGCGGTAGAGGCGGGTCTTAACCCCGTCAAGCTCAACGTCGTCATACTCCGCGGTATAAATGATGATGAGCTCGATGATCTCATCAGGCTCGCCGAGGAGCTTTCATCATCCAGTGAGATAGTTGTTCAGCTGATAGAACTTGTGGGATGCGGTCTCGCCGCGGGCAAGGGGCTGGAGCATCATTATCTCCCGCTCTCCGGCCTCGAGGAGAGGGTTGCGCGGATGGCGGTGGCGGGGATCACGAGAAGCCTCCATTATAGGAGCAGGTATCAGATGCCTAATGGCGTATGGATCGAGTTTGTCAGGCCATCTGGAAACCATCTCTTCTGCATGAATGATACAAGGCTTAGGATAACTCATGATGGGAGGTTCAAGCCATGCCTGATGAGAAGCGATAATGAAATCGAGTTCCTCACAGCAATGAGGTCGGGCGCATCGGACGAGGAGCTGAAGAGGCTATTCCTAAGAGCTGTCGAGGCGAGAGAACCATTCTGGAAACCCACCAATAAAAGAAGGTAAAGTGCNGTGGAGTGTTGGAGAAAAATGAGAGAGGTTGTGATGTTATTTCAGCTTCCTCCTTAGTATGATCATCGTTGTGGCCATGATTATTGCGATTAGTGAGGCATAAGCCCATAGTGGTGCTAGCATAACGGTGGAGGTGGTCTTGGCGTCTAGTATTATGCCGCCTACTGGGGGTGGTATCGAGCATGCTCTGACGGAGCCCGACCCCTCGTAGTCATAATAGTTTGGTGGGTTGGTGAATGTGCCACTAAACGTGCCTAGGAAGATCTTGTTGACGAATGCTCCTGTTCCGGAGACCCCGACGATATATCCGTTATGAACGCNGTAGTAGCTGTTATCTAGTATGAGGAAGNCATCCACCGTTCCATCCGGGTTGGTGAATGCGAATCTTGCAACGCTGTATCCTTTGCCCACATGCATTCNTGAGGNGATTATAAATGCATTTGAATCTAGGTCAAAGCTACCGACTAATGCTCCGGTAGAAGTGCNGGTCAGGTGCTGTCCGGTAGTGAATTCTGCAGAAGCGTCGGCGGCGAGCATTATATCACTCGTGGTGAACTGCATAACCACATCACCAGACATAAGAAATACCGTTCTTAGTTCACCTGGGGCACGCGCTCTTGATCCAGAAACACTAAAGGTTTCCGGCTGACATTCAGCTTCATCGAATATCCATCCTTTCCCGTTAAACTGCCACTCGTTCGGGCTTGTTAATGAGCCTTCAAGCTTAAGGATTAATAACTTACCCGTGTAGCCGCCGCGTGAGCTTTTACTGAAAGCATATCCCTTTAATGATGCTCCTACTATGTTTCTGGCGCTAAGCTGAGCATCCACATCCAGCACAATTATTAGCTGTAAGTCGCCGATTAAGTCTGAATAATCGGCATGACCTATCGTTAAACCCCTCATCGAGGTTGCTGTAACGTCAACCCATATGGTGTTGAATGCCCCGTTATTTATTGTTACGGATAGGTCCCCGGAAACGCTACCCGTGAAGCTTTCCCTAGTGGTAAACATCGCAGTAGTTGATGAGGAGACCGTGTAAAGTGGATCAACTACCTGAACAAGCGTATCCCCGAGTGAAACTGAGAAGAATCTATTGATCCCACCGGTAGTAGTGATAGTTATCTGGACCTCAATATATCTTGGCTGGGGGCTGCCGTCACAGACATTATGCGAAAAGACGCTCATTATCAGCGCCAGGGATAAAAACGCGATCAGCACCTTCTTAGGCGAGAGACAGCTTACCCTCGCCTACATTTCCTTTTCAATATTACCCTAATAAGCTGTGTTATATGCCTTTATCTCGCCCCTAATATGCATATATACACGGAACCTTGTCCTCGAAAAAAGATCCATAACCCGCCTCACGCTGGGTTGAGGACGCATGGTAAAAGGAGGGGGATCTATTTTTCTAGGCGGCGTATGCAGAGGTGGCCTTGGATACTCCTGATACTCGTGGTAGCCACGATGATCGTGCCTGCCGCGATCTACTTGGGACACAGCCCCGAGGAGCCTTCCCAGATGAGGGCTGCAATCTTGGATGGGCTAGCCGCTGACTACCCGAATCAGACCTTCATAGAGTCCGCTGTTGAGGTTTTGAGGGAGGTGGGCTTCGAGGTTGATGTCTATGGCCCCGAGAATATATCGCTAAGCCTCTTAAAGGATCTTCCATTAGAGGGTTACAGCCTCGTGGTTTTCAGGGTTCATGGTGGGAGGATAAGGCAGCCGATAGGATTATTTATTGGAGGCGGACTCTTCATCGAGAAATGCGGCCCAGAATCTCATAGGGATGAGGTTGAGTCGGGTTATCTTCTCCTCGGAAGACCATTCCTCTCAAATGAGACTTATTGCGTCGCCCCGCCACATTATATCTCGGAGAAGCTTCATGGGACATTCAAGAGGACTTTGATAATCGCGGCGTCCTGCTTCACGGGCAATGATAATGTCATGGCCTCAGCCTTCTTCGAGCGCGGCGCAGGAGCGTATATAGGATTCAGGGGAGAGATCTCGCCAGACTACACTGACGCCTTCACGATAAAGCTCCTCAGAAAACTATACTCCGAGAAGCTCCCAATACAGGAGGCATTCGATGAGACGTTGAAGGAGCTTGGCTCTGACCCGCATTATGGAGGCTCCCCAGCCCTCTACCTCCCCTAGACCTCGAGGGATACGGTTTTTAGGCCGAGTTGATGGGCTAGAGAATGGTGAGGGCCCACGGCGAGGTTGAGGGCGCCAATAGTCGCGGTGCTTGGCCATGTCGATCACGGCAAGACTACTCTCCTTGATAAGATGAGGGGGACTCTTGTCGCGGCTAGGGAGGCTGGCGGGATAACACAGCATATCGGGGCGAGCATGTTCCCGCTTGACGCAATCATCGAGACCTGTAAAGTATTGTTGGGCGAGGTCAAGGTCAAGAGGCTCGAGATACCGGGCCTACTCTTCATAGATACGCCGGGCCACGCCGCCTTCGCAAATCTTAGGAGAAGAGGTGGATCACTCGCGGATCTCGCAATCCTAGTCATAGACATAAACGAGGGTGTCCAGGAGCAGACTCGGGAGAGCATAGAGCTTCTAAGGGCTAGGAAGACCCCATTCGTCGTCGCCGCAACGAAGATAGACTTGATACCGGGCTGGAAGCCGCAGGGAACCATGCCCCTCCTCAAGGCCCTCGATGCTCAACCCGCATATGTGAGGGAGGAGCTCCAGAACAGGGTATACTCGCTCATGGGCCAGCTATCCATCCACGGCTTCAACTCCGACCTCTACTACAAGATAACGGACTTCACGAGAACTCTCGCGATAATCCCTGTAAGCGGGAAGACGGGTGAGGGCATCCCAGACCTACTCCTAGTCCTTCTCGGGCTCGCACAGGCATTCATGAAGGAGCAGCTCACAGTTGGCGANGGGCCGGCTGAGGGAGCTGTCCTAGAGGTCTTAGAGGAGGAGGGCCTCGGGACAACGATAAACGCGATAATCAGCGATGGCGTCCTCAGGGTTGGCGATGTGATAGCTCTCATGGGCGTGAACGGCCCCTTCACGACAAGGGTTAGAGCCCTCCTCGTCCCCAAGCCCCTTGATGAGATGAGAGATCCAAGGGACAGGTTTAACCGAGTTGATGAAGTTAAGGCCGCAGCCGGCGTGAAGATCGTCGCCGAGGGCTTGGAGGAGGCTATAGCTGGATCACCCATCTATGTTGTTGACTCGCCGGCGAGGGAGCAGGAGATCCTCGAGAAGATCAGGATGGAGGTCGGCGAGATCATTCTCAGCACGGACAAGATCGGCGTTGTTATCAAGGCGGATACGCTGGGGACACTTGAGGCCGCTATCCTTGCCCTCAAGAATAGGGGCATACCTGTTAGGAGGGCTGGCATAGGCGATGTCTCGAAGAGGGATATCGTGGAGGCCGAGGTCGTAAGAATGAAGGATGAGCTCAAGGGAGTCATCCTCGCATTCAACGTAAAGGTTGATCATGACTTAGAGATTGAGGCGAATAATAAGGGGATTAGGATATTTAAGGAGAAGATACTCTTCAGGCTCATCGAGAATTATCTGAGCTGGGTTGAGGAGGAGACGACGAAGAGGAGGTTGAGGGCCTTTGAGAGCCTGATAAAGCCGGGCAAGATAAAGATCCTCGAGGGCTATGTCTTTAGGAGGAGTGAGCCGGCGATAGTTGGTGTCGAGGTGCAGGCTGGGCTGATAAAGCCAAGATACCCCATGATGAATGATAAGGGAAAGGTTGTCGGCACAATAGCCCAGATACAGGATAAGGGGCAGAGCATACCAGAGGCTAGGGCTGGAATGAAGGTCGCGATATCCATGAGGGAGCCGGTTGTCGGCAGGCATATCCGGGAGGGCGAGATACTCTACGTGGCCGTGCCCGAGAACGATGCAAGGCTCCTCCTAAAAGAATACTATGACATGCTGGATGATGGCTCGAAGAAGACCCTAGAGGAGATAGTCGGGATAATGAGGAAGATAGATCCCCTCTGGGCTAGATGAAGAGTTAATAGGACGCCCTTGAAGCCCTCTTAAAGGATGTCGGAGAAAGCCGCTGCGCCGAAGCTCGTCCTCTCAAATCCGGCGGATGGCACTGCCAAGACCATAACCCTAGACCCGAACATATTCAGGCTCTTCATAGGGAAGAAGATTGGGGATGAGATTGACGGCTCAGTTCTAGGTTATAAGGGGTATAGGATCAGGATAACGGGTGGAACAGATAAGGATGGCTTCCCCATGAGGCCTGATGTCAGCGGGGCTAGGAAGGTTAGGATACTAATCACGGCGGGTATAGGCTTCAGGGGATATGAGAAGCCGCCATCGAAAAAGAAGAAGCGGAGGCAGAGAAGGAAGAAGAAGGGCCTGAGGAGAAGGCGGACAGTTAGGGGCAACGTGATAAGCGAGGCTATAGCCCAGATAAACGCGATCCTCGTGCCTGTCCAGGAGGCGAAGGCCGCATGAACCTCGAGATAATCAAGGATAGAAAGAACCCACTCCTAGGCCGAAGAGAGATAGAGGCGATCATAATCTATGAGTCTGGGACGCCCAAGCGAGATGAGGTTAGAGAG
>Ga0065719_100087_pt1 | contig 19689 bp, 23 predicted proteins | sample GBSCel85sediment_FD_59106 | JGI IMG/M metagenome (GOLD analysis project Ga0065719, IMG submission 59106) | Hot spring sediment microbial communities from Great Boiling Spring, Nevada - Cellulolytic enrichment CS 85C v3 (version 3) | ecosystem: Environmental > Aquatic > Thermal springs > Hot... | reverse complement strand
GGAGGATCCAAGCGGGATCGGAAGAGGGACGGAGGGATTTCACCTCTTCGGCCCCCAACGAGGAAGCGCTATGGCCCGCTACGAGGGCCAAAATCTTTTCCCACTCGAGATCTTTGGCGCTTCTCTCGTTCAGAACCTCCATGGAGCTATTCTCCGGGGGGCATCCCCATGATATGGTAGCCAGCGTCCACAAACAGGACGGTGCCGGTGATCCCGCTGGCCCAAGGGGAAATGAGGAAAAGGCCGGCGTAGCCGATGTCCTCCTGGGTGATATTGCGGCGGAGGGGCGCGATTTTCCCCGCCCATTCGTACATCTTCGTGAACCCCGGGATGGCCCGGGCGGCCACGGTCATCACCGGGCCGGCGGAAATGGCGTTCACCCGAATTCCCCTGGGGCCAAGCTCGTAGGCGAGGTAGCGCACGCTTGCCTCCAGGGCAGCCTTGGCCGCAGCCATCACGTTGTAGTGGGGAACGACTTTCTCGCTCGCGTAATAGGTGAGGGTGAGGATGGCCCCGCCCTCCCGGAGCAAGGGCTCCGCCCTCTTCGCCACGGCCACCAACGAATAAGCGGAGACCTCCAGGGCTATGAGCCAGTGTTCTTTGGCGGTGTCGACGTACCGGTTTGTAAAGGCCTCCCTGGGGGCGAAGGCCAGGGAGTGCACGAGGTAATCCAAATGGCCCCAGAGTTCAGAGATCCCCCGGAAGAGGACATCCAGTTCCTCTTCTTTGGTTACGTCGGCCTGAAAAAGGTGTGCTCCTCCCAAGCTTTGGGCGAGTTTTTCCGCTTCCGGGCGGAGCCTCTCACTTTGGTAGCTTAGGGCGATTTCCGCGCCAGCTGCTCGGAGCTTTTGGGCAATGGCATAGCCCAGGCTCCGCTCGTTCGTAACCCCCATCACCAACGCTTTCTTCCCCGCAAGATCCAACGCGAGCATACAGCCATTGTATGCCCGCCTTTTTTTCAAGGAAAGCTTTCTAAACTCCACCGGCGCACAGGCTCGGACAACCTCCACCAAAACCGCGATCTTCGCTTGGGCTCTATTGAAAACCTCTTGAGACATTCCTATCAGCTCCCCCATTTCTTTCCATTTCGCAAGAGACGAGCGATCTGAGTACAAAAGGAAACCTATGCCCATTCGCAAAGCGGAGGCGGTTTGGGAAGGCGGGTTGCGTTCAGGCAAAGGGGTTATGAAGCTGGGGAGCCAAGTTTTCCAAGGCCCTTACTCCTTCCCCTCCCGCTTTGAAGAGGGGGAGGGGACCAACCCCGAGGAACTCATCGCTGCAGCCCACGCGGGGTGCTTCTCCATGGCCCTGGCTGCTTCTTTGGAGCGGGAGGGGTTTCCCCCTAACCGGGTCGCTACCGAGGCCCGGGTATACCTGGAGCGGGTGGAAGGCAAGACCACCATCACCCGCATTGACCTCATCACCGAAGCGGAGGCGCCAGGAATTTCCCCGGAGAAGTTCCAGGAGCTTGCCCAGGCGGCCAAGGAGGGATGCCCCGTCTCCCGCGCGCTGGCAGGGGTGAGAGAAATCACCTTACAAGCCCGCCTCAAGGCCTAGGCAAAGGCGCTGCCCACCGGAGCGGGCCGCTCTTCGTGTCTTTCCAGGCACCGAGGGTGCAGGCCTCGTTTGGTAGGAGGGGGCTACCTCTCTCCATCCCGGGCCGCGCCCATGGCCGAAGAGGCGCCACACCGCGTTTTCCCCGAAATCCAAAGGGAATGCCGTCTGGAAAAAGAGATGAACGGGCTTACCCGAGAGTCCTTCTGGACAAAGAGTGGGCGCTTCCGGCTTGGCAGGGGAAGCCCAGCGGACACGAATTATAAAGCTTTGCCAATATGTATATAGTCTCACAAGAAGACACGTCGGTATATAGCCCTTGAGGTGACGAACTTCACGGCAAAACGGCCTTGTAGCGCTTTTCGGCCATGGATATATTTGCAGCAAAAGTATATAAAAAGGAGGGAGACAATGGTACGCAACATGGTGTGGCTTCTGGTGGCGGCAGCAGCTTTGGGAACGGTGGGCCAGCCCACGGCCCCCCTGGACTCCCCGGCGATCCTCATCGATGGCTCCAGCACGGTGGCGCCCATCACCGAGGCGGTGGCCGCGGAGTTCCTCAGCCTCTTTCCGCAGGCGCGGATCTCGGTGGGCGTGAGCGGCACGAGTGGTGGGTTCAGACGGTTCCTCACCGGCGAGACGGACATCAATAATGCCTCTCGCCCTATCAAGCCCTCGGAAATCAATAAGGCCGCGGAGGCCGGGATCGAATACATCGAGCTCATGATCGGCCTGGACGGCGTGGTGGTAGCCGTGTCCCGGGAGACCCAGATCTTCCGCGGCGCGCCGCCTGTCCTGACCCTGGGCGAGCTCGAGCTCCTCTGGAGCCGGGAAAGCGAGGGCCTGATCACCCGCTGGAGCCAGATCAGCCCGCGCTTTATCGACGCGCCCATCGTGCTCTCCGGCCCGGCGAGCACCTCGGGCACGTTCGACGTGTTCACCGCCATAGTGTGCGGAAAAGAGGGCGATAGCCGCGCCGACTACTTCGGAACGGAGGAGGACCAGCTCCTCGCGGAGCAGACAGGCGCGAATCCCTTCGCCCTCACCTACTTCGGGTTCGCCTACCTGGAGCACAACCGGGATCGGGTCCAGCCCGTGGCCATTGATCCACGGCGGGTGCTCATCGACACTCCCTCGGAGGTGCTGGAGGAGATCAACCGCCGGCGGGCCCAGGCGGGGAAGCCGCCGCTGGTGGCCGTGGGAGGCCAGCCCCAGGGCGTCCTCCCCACGGTGGACACCATTGCCGACTTCACCTACCCCCTGAGCCGGCCCCTCTTCCTCTACGTGAACGCCCGCTCCGCTGAGCGCCCCATCGTCCGGGCCTTCCTGGATTTCTACTTGAGCGAGGAGGTCATCGGCAGCCTCGCGTTCATGCTGGATGTGGGGTACCTGCCGGTGGGGCCGGAGGTGCGCGAGGCCGCGCGCCGGATTTGGACCCAGCGCATCACCGGTACCGCCTTCGGCGGGACGGTTACCGGCTTTACCCCGGAAGAGATCGCCCGCCTGTACCGGGCACATGCAGGGCTGTAAAGGCTTGAGCGTCACGACGGATCTTCGTCCCCGGGTTCGGGTCTCTCGCGGCCGCAGGCGCCGCGAGGGGCTCGCTCGGGCGGTCCTCGCCCTGGCTGGTTCCCTCTCCATCGGGATCACCCTCCTCATCGTGGCTCTGTTCGTCCACGGAAGCCTTCCCTTCCTGCGCACGGTGCCACTGGGCGAGTTCCTCCTCGGGACGCGCTGGGCGCCCATCCACGAGCCGGCGAGCTATGGGATTCTCCCCCTCGTGGGGGCGACCCTGGTTACCACGGGGATCGCCCTCGCCGTGGCCGTGCCCCTCGGGCTCCTTGCCGCCGTGTTCCTCAGCACCTATGCTCCTCCCTCCCTGCGGCGGGTGCTCAAGCCGGCGCTCGAGCTTCTCGCGGGAATCCCCACGGTGGTCTATGGGTTCTTCGCCCTTCGGCTTGTGACCCCCTTCCTCCAACGGTTCTTCCCCTCTTTGGGTTTTTGGAATGGCCTTTCCGCGGGATTGGTCATGGGGATCATGATCATCCCGTACATGGCCTCCCTTTCGGAAGACGTGCTTTATGCCGTGCCGCGCTCCCTCTGGGAGGGCGCGTACGCCCTGGGCGCAACGCGGTTCGAGGCCCTGGTGCGGGTGGTGCTTCCCGCGGCCGTCTCGGGGATCGGTGCGGCGTTCATCCTCGCCCTCACCCGAGCCGTGGGGGAGACGATGATCGTGGCCCTCGCCGCCGGCCGCACCCCCACCTGGCCGCCGGACCCGACCCAGCCCCTCCTCACCCTGACCGCGGCCATCGTGAACATCGCCACCGGCGACCACGAGGCCACGGCGTTCATCTGGTCCGCGGTGTTCTCCATCGGGCTCCTCCTCTTCCTGACGACGTTGGCTCTCAATACGCTGAGCTACCTTGTGATCAGGCGGTTCCGGGAGCGGTACGCATGAGGCGAAAGGCCATTGGCCGGGTCTTTGCAGGCGTGGCGGGGGCTGCAGTGGGGGTGAGTCTCCTCGCGGTGGCCCTCCTCATCCTCATCACCGCCTTTCAGGCCGGTCCGCTCACCTCCATGCGGGCCGTGGCGGAGGCGGGAATTTCCCTCTCCTTGCGGAGTCTGGAGGTCCCGGGCGCGCGGGAGGCCCTCACCTACGTCACGATCGCCCAGGTGGTGGCAGGCTCCCCCGCTGCCGCCCTGGGGCTGAGCCGGGGCGACGCCCTGGTGGCCCTGGCCGGGACCGGGGTGGACCGTCCCAGCCGGGCCTGGGAGGCGGTGGGCCGGGCGCCGGGTGGACGCGCCGTGACCTTGCCCGTGGTGTGGCTGCCGCGGGCGGAGGTCGCTTTGGGCGGGCTGCGCGCGGAGTGGCGAAACGGGGAAGCCCAGGTGGTCATGGTTTCCCCTTCAGCGGCAGCTCGGGAGGCCGGGCTTCAGCCGGGCGATGTTCTCCTCGCCATTGGAGGGATCCCCGTGAGCGGGACACGCCAAGCCTGGGAGGCTCTTGTCGTTGCGGCTCGGACTCAGGGAGTGCCCGTGGAGATCACCGTGGAGCGGGAGGGCGAGCGCCTGACCCTCTTTTGGGATCCCACCCGGACGGGGGAGCTCACGTTTGTCCGGGACCCGCTCCGGGCGTGGTGGTCGTTCCTCACCACCCTCAACGAGCCGCGCTACCCCGAGCGGGCCGGGCTTCTTCCGGCGTTTCTCGGGTCCGTATACGTCGTCCTGGTGATGGCGGCGGTGGCCCTGCCCCTGGGGATTGCTGGCGCGGTGTACCTTGAGGAGTACGCGTCCCAAAACGCCCTCACCCGGGCGATCGAGATCCTGGTGGCGAACCTCGCCGGCATACCCTCGGCGGTGGTGGGGATCATCGGGCTCGAGGTGTTCGCCCGTGCCCTCGGCGCCGGCCGGAGCATCCTTGCCGGCGGCCTCACCCTCGCGGTCCTCATCCTCCCCATTGTGATCGTGGCCTCACGGGAGGCGCTGCGGTCCGTTCCCAAAACCATCCGCGAGGCCGCGTTGGCCCTTGGGGCCACCCGCTGGGAGACCGTGCGCCACCATGTGCTGCCCTACGCCTTTCCCGCGATCCTGACCGGGACAATCCTCTCCTTTTCCCGGGCTTTGGGCGAGGCCGCACCCCTCCTCTTTTTGGGCGCATTTCTCTACGTGACCTATGTCCCCCAGGGGCTTCGGGACAGCTTCACCGTGGTGCCGCTTCAGATTTTCGCGTGGGCCACGCGGCCCCAGGACGGGTTCGCCGCGGTGGCCGCCGCGGCCATCGTGGTCCTTCTCTCCTTTCTGCTCCTTCTCAACGCGGGGGCAATCCTTCTGCGCAACCGGTACCAGCGGAGGTGGTCGGAGTGAGCCCTTTTGACTTTGAACCTGTGCTCAGCGCGCGGAACTTCAGCCTATGGTACGACTCCCAGCAGGCCCTGAGGAACATCAACCTGGATATCCCCGCCCATCAGGTGACGGCGATCATCGGCCCTTCCGGATGCGGAAAGAGCACCCTTCTTCGCTCGTTTAACCGCCTCATCGATCTTGTTCCCAACGTGCGTGTTGTGGGGAAGATCCTCTTCCGCGGGATGGACATCTACGGCCGCGGGGTGGACCCCGTGGAGGTTCGGCGCCGGATCGGCATGGTCTTCCAAAAGCCCAACCCCTTCCCAAAATCCGTGTTCGAAAACGTGGCCTTTGGCCTCCGGATAAACGGATACCGGGGGAACCTCCGGGAGCGGGTGGAGGAGGCCCTGCGCCTGGCGGCCCTCTGGGACGAGGTGAAGGACGACCTCCACCGGAAGACCGGCTACGATCTTTCCGGAGGGCAACAGCAGCGTCTATGTATCGCCCGGGCCCTGGCGGTGGAGCCGGAGGTGTTGCTGATGGACGAGCCATGCTCCGCCCTGGACCCCATCGCCACGGCGAAGATCGAGGAGCTAATCCGGGAGCTCACCGCGGTGACCACCGTGGTCATTGTGACCCACAACCTGCAGCAGGCGCTGCGGGTGAGCGACTGGACAGCGTTTATGCTTCTTGGCGAGCTCGTGGAGTTTGGCCCTACACGGGAGATCTTCACCCGTCCTAAGGACACCCGCACCGAGGCCTACGTAACTGGGAAGTTCGGATGAGGATTACCAGGGTTTAAACCGCGGCTTTTCCTTCCATCTTGCATGGCGTGCCCTTGCCTTCCTCGGGGAAGGAGGCGACCGGTCTCTTTTCCCTGGGCTAGGGGTGTGCGTGGAAGGCCTGGAGCTCGGGTCATGCACACAGTGTGCGCGAACGAAGTTTTATTCGCGCTTGGGGGGCAAGATCTTGGCGAGGAAATGCTTTGTGTATGAGGTTTCGGAATTTCACCCGCCCCAAGGGCTGGGCCGGAAAGAAGGCGCAAATCCCGGTTTTTCCTCCCATTCCTTAGGGTCTGGCTGAACGCGGAGGGCTGTCCCAGGGATCTTGTGGACAGGGACGCGGTTTCGATGTGTGAGCATCTGGGTTTCCGCCTGCTTGTGGAGTTCCGGATCCCGGGGATGGACCTCACCGCCTAGGCCCCCTCACCCTGCCCCTTTCCCCGGGGGGAGAGGAGCGATCGCCGGCCGGGGCCTGATCCGGTATCCTTGGGCGTCTATGCTCGCCACGTTCATCCCTCTCTTCATCGCCGTATCCGCGGCGATGATGGGGATGGGGATCATCTCCCCGATCATGCCCCTGTACATCCGCTCGTTCGGAGCTGGGGGGATGGCCGTGGGGGCCGTGTTCGCTGCGTTCTCCGTCTCCCGCCTCCTCTTCGGCCCGGTGGCGGGGGTCCTCTCCGATCGGGTGGGCCGCAAGCGCCTCATCGTCTGGGGTCTCGGGGCCTACGCCGCCGTGTCGGTCCTCTACGTCGTGGCCCAGAACCTGTGGCAGCTGGGGCTCTTTCGGCTCCTCCACGGCGTGGGGTCGATCCTCGTGACCCCCATCGCCCAGGCCTACGTGGGCGACCTCACTCCGGTGGGGTGGGAGGGCCGGATCACAAATATTTTTTATGCCTCGATGTTTGCGGGGATGGCCCTCGGCCCCCTCCTCGGGGGGTACCTCGTGGAGGGGGTGTCGCTGGAGGCCCCGTTCTACGCAATGGGGATCCTGTCCCTTATTGCTCTGATCGGGGTGGCGAAGTGGGTTCCCGACGACCGGAAGGCCCCGCGGGGAGGTGCGCCCCGGGCGGCCCCGAACCTCCAGGCGGCCCTGCGCAGCCCCGCGGTGATGGGGATGATCGTGTATTTCGCCACCCGGGGGCTTTGGCGCCAGTCGTTCAACTCATTCTGGCCCCTTCTTGCCGCAAGCCACGGCCACAGCGAGGCCGCGATCGGGCTTGTGCTCACGGGATACCTCGTCGGTGAGGGCTTGTTCCAGATCCCATTCGGGTACCTTGCGGACCGGTTTCCCAGACTCCCCCAGATCGCCATTGGGGCGTTGCTTTCCCCGCTTCCGATGTTCTTCGTGCCCTGGGTGCGCAACCTCTGGGCGGTAGTGGTCCTCTCCGCGGCGATGGGGGTGGGAAGCGCCCTGGGGCGGGCATCGGTTCTGGCGATCCGCACGGAAGCGGGGCGGTCCCACGGGATGGGCACGCTCGCCGGGGTGCAGAACTCCGCGTTTGCCGCCGGGCAGATGCTCGGGCCGATCGTGGCCGGGACGGCGTTCGACCTCTTTGGCCTTGCCGCCCCGATGTACCTTGGGGCGGTGCTGGGTGTGGCCGGGGGAGCTTTGGCCGTTCTCCTTTTCTCCCGGGAGCTCACGCACCGGTGGCCCTCGGCCGCGGGGCGCCCGGAGAGAACCCAGCCTCGGCGGTTTCGGAACCGCTGAGATCCCCCTCTTGAATACCTCGCTTCCTGCGCAGGAATGGTTTTGAAGGCCCCAAAACGCCCGTTTTGGAAAATTCTGCGAGGACGTAAATTGCTATTTCCGATGCCACCGCGATGGCGCGCTACTCCCAAACAATGCCCTTCGTCATCCGGGGTCCCGGTAGGAGCGGTCGGGAGGCACCTTCCGGCGGCCACCCGCTCGGCCCCAGGACCGTACACCCCTAGCAGGAGAAGTTATTGCTGGCTAAGGCGGGGGACGGGCGCGCGTTCGAGACACAAAGGCTATGCCCTCTCTAGACGAAGCGGGGGCGACAAGTAGAATTTCCGTAGAAATGCCGGCAAATCTCACCCCGGAGTTTCTCGCTGCCCGGGAGCGCTTCAACCGGGCCAAAACCCTGGAGGAGAAGCTCGACGCCCTCCAGGAGATGCTCGCCACCATCCCCAAGCACAAGGGGACGGAAAAGATGCAGGCGGACATTAAGCGCCGCATCGCCAAGATCAAAGAGCAGATGGAGCAGGCCCGGCGCTCGGGGAAAGGTGGCGGGGTCACGTACCACGTGGAGCGGGAGGGCGCGGCCCAAATTGCCCTTGTGGGCCCGCCCAANACCGGGAAATCNTCGCTCCTTGCNGTCCTCACCAACGCTACCCCCGTGATCGCCCCTTATCCCCTCTCCACCCTGAAACCCGTCCCNGGGATGATGGAATACGAGGATATCCAGCTTCAACTTGTGGATTTGCCGCCGATCACCCAGGAGTACACTGAGGGCTGGGTCTACAGCCTCATCCGCTCTGCCGATGCTGTGGCTTTATGTCTGGATCTGGCAAGCCCTTCATGGAGGGAGGAAGCGGAGGAGGTTTTGAGGCTCCTGGAAGGTCGGTACATCCGCCTCACCTCCGGTCCCACGCGGCAGGTGGACTGGAGGNTTGTGGAGAAGAAAACGGTGGCGGTGGGCTTAAAGCTTGACCTTGGGGCCGCTCGTGTTCCCGAATTTTTGAGATGGTGTGANGGACGGTTTNCTGGNGTTGNAGTCTCCACAGTAACCGGCGAGGGACTGGAAGAGCTGCGGGCTGCCCTATTCAAGGTCGCGGGCATTGTCAGGGTATACACGAAAAAGCCCGGGCAGCCTCCGGACTTCTCCAAGCCTTATACGATCAGGGAGGGAGCAACCGTGCTGGATTTGGTGAAGGAAATTCATAAGGATTTCGTCAAGCGCCTGAAGTACGTGCGTCTTTGGGGTTCCGGTAAATTCCAGGGCCAGCAGGTGCCCTTGGACCACGTGGTCCAGGACAAAGACGTGGTGGAGATCCACCTCTCATGATGGACCCGGTGCGGCTGGCGCAGGAGTTGGTGCGGATCCCCAGCCCGCCGGGCGCGGAAAAGGAGCTCGCGGACTTCCTTTTCTCCCAGCTTCGACGGGTGGGGGAGGTGGAACGAGGCCCGCTAGGGACGATCATCGGCCGCCTCCGCCGCGGTGAAGGCCCTACCGTTCTCCTTACCGGGCACATGGATACCGTGCCCGAAGGAGCGGGCTGGAGCGTTCCCCCTTTCTCCGGCGAGATCCGGGAGGGGTTCCTCTACGGAAGGGGCGCGGTGGACATGAAGTCCGCGATCGCCGCGCAAATCGCCGGTGCGTATCAAGCCGCCCCGGAGATCCAAGGAACCCTCTACCTTGTGTACGTTCCCCACGAGGAGACCGCGGAGGGCTTGGCTTTGGGCCGCGTCCTTGACCAGATTGAAAAGCCGGACCTGGTAGTCCTCGGGGAGCCCACGGATCTCCGGCTAGGGATTGGGCATCGGGGCCGGGCGGTGATCCGACTCGTGGCCCGGGGAAAGCCCGCCCACGCCTCCATGCCGGAGCTTGGGGAAAATGCCATCGAGCGCATGCTCCATGCTTTGTCCCACGCCCTGCGCACCCCGCTTCCCGAGGACCCCGTTTTAGGCACCGGTTCGATCGCCCCGGTTTTTGTGAGCGCGGATGGCCAGGGGCCGGTTATTCCCGATCGCTGCGTGGCCCTTTTGGACCGGCGCATCGTCCTTGGGGAGACGGAGGAAAGTGTTCTTGCCGATTACCATGGGATCGGAGCAGAAGCGACCATCGAGCAGATTAACCTTCGCTTTTACACTGGGGAAGTAGCGGAGGCGAAGCTCTTTTTCCCCGCGTGGTATCTCGCGCCGGATCACCCTTGGGTGCAGCGCGCTTGGGAAGCCCTGGGGTCGCCTCCCTTCCGGGTGTGGCGCTTTTCCACAGACGGTGTGGAGTCCTGCGGCCGGAGGGGCATCCCCACCGTGGGCTTTGGTCCGGGCGAGGAGCGGATGAGCCATCAACCCGATGAGCGCGTTTCCATTGCGGACATTAAACTTGCCGCCCTGGGCTACGCCAAGCTCCTACGGGGGTTGTTGAGGCCGGGACAAAAACCGAGGCCCGAGGAACGCGCTCGGCGACACCACCAAAAATAAAAAGGGCCCTGGAATTTTCCAGGGCCCTTTTCCCCGGTTTAGGTTAGTACTCCGGAGGCGGCGGAGTAGTTTCCTTCTTTTCCTCGCGGATCTCGGCGACCAAGGCTTCGGTGATGAGCAGCATCCCCGCGATGGAGGCGGCGTTCTGGAGAGCAGAGCGGGTCACTTTCGTGGGGTCAATGATCCCCGCCTCGTACATGTCCACGAACTTTTCCTGAACCACGTCGAACCCCACCGTGTCCTTTTCGTTCTTGAGGCGCTCCACGATGACTGCCCCCTCGAAGCCCGCGTTTTCCGCGAGCTGCCGCACCGGCGCCTCTAAGGCCTTGCGGAGGATCTGGATCCCGATCTTCTCGTCCCCTTCCACTTCCTTCTCCAGCTTATCCAGGACGCGGGCGGCCCGAAGGAGGGCGACACCACCGCCGGGAAGGATTCCCTCCTCCACCGCGGCCCTCGTGGCCTCGAGGGCGTCCTCGAAGCGGTGCTTCTTCTCCTCAAGCTCCGTCTCCGTAGCTGCACCGACCTTGATTACCGCCACGCCGCCGGCGAGCTTGGCCTTCCGCTCCTCCAACTTCTCCCGATCGTATTCGCTGTCCGTGGTTTTGATCTGTTCCTCGATCTGCTCGATGCGGGCCTTGATCGCGTCGGGGTTGCCCTTTCCGCCGATGATGGTGGTGCTTTCATGGGTGACCCGCACCCGCTCGGCCTGACCCAGCATGTCTAGGGTGGCGTTGCGGACCTCCATCCCTGCGTCCTCGGCGATGACCACGCCGCCGGTGAGGATGGCAATGTCCTCGAGCATGGCCTTCCTCCGATCACCGAAGCCCGGAGCCTTCACCGCGCAGGAGATGAGGGTCCCCTTGAGCTTGTTGATGACGAGCGTGGAGAGGGCCTCGCCCGTGACGTCCTTAGCGATGACAAGGAGGGGCCTTCCCGTCTGGGCTACCTTCTCCATGATGGGGATGAGCTCCAGGGCGTTTTTGAGCTCCCGGTCGGTGATGAGGATGTAGGGGTTCTCCAGGTTCACTTCCATCTTCTTTGGGTCGGTGACGAAGTAGGGCGAGAGGTATTCCCGGTCGAACTCCATCCCCTCCACGACCTCGTAGTAGGTCTCGATGGTGTCGGAGTCCTCCACGGTGATGACCCCGGACTCACCCACGGCCTCCATAGCGTCGGCGATGATGCGGCCGATCTCCGGATCGTTGGCGGAGATGGCGGCCACCTGGGCGATCTCGTGTTTGCCGGAGATCTTGCGGGACATGCGGTTCAGCTCCTCCACCACCGCTTTGACGCCCTTTTCGATGCCGCGCTTGAGGGCCATGGGGTTGGCGCCCGCGGCGACCATCTTGAACCCCTCTTTGATGAGGGCATGGGCGAGAATGGTAGCGGTGGTGGTGCCGTCACCGGCAACGTCGTTGGTTTTAGAGGCCACTTCCTTCACGAGCTGAGCGCCCATGTTCTCGAAGGGGTCCTTGTACTCCTGCTCTTCGGCAATGGTGACGCCGTCGTTGACGATATCGGGCGAGCCGAATTTCTTTTCAATCCCGACGTTGCGGCCGCGGGGACCCAAGGTCACCCGCACCACGTTCGCCAGCTTTTCCACGCCCGCGAGAATCTTTCGCCGTGCCTCTTCCCCGTAGATGACCTCTTTCGCTGCCATACCCACCTCCTTACTCCTCGATGACGGCCAGGATGTCCGCAGTCTTCACGAGGAGGTATTTTTCCTCGCCTACGCGCACTTCCGTTCCGGCGTAGGCGGCGATGAGGACTTTATCGCCCACTTTCACTTCGAACTTTTCGCCGGTGCCGAGGGCTACCACCTCCCCCTTCACGGCCTTCTCGTCCTTCACCGACTCGGGAAGGACGATGCCGCCGGGGGTGCGGCGCTCCTCTTCCTCGATCTTTTTCACGAGCACGCGACTGCCCAAGGGCTTGATCTTCATCCCACCACCTCCCGGGTTAGCACTTTGGGCTTTTGGGTGCTAAAAGTTATTCTACGGGGCAGGGGGGGAGGCTGCAAGGTTGCCGCGGCCGCCCGGCCGGCCAAAATCCCCCTTATGCCCAAGGGAAAAACCCATCTCGCCTGGGAACTCGCTCTCCTTCCCCTAGTTTTGAGCGGGGCTTATGCCCTGGGGCTTGAATGGGAACTTTTTCCCTTGGGATTGGGATACCTTTTGGGAAGCCTCTTCCTTTCCCCGGATTTGGACCTCATCCACAGCCGGCCCGCNCGGCGCTGGGGNCCCCTTCGNCTCCTTTGGTGGCCCTATTCCCGGGTTTTCCGCCACCGCGGACTTTCCCACCACCCCTTCCTTNGCCCCCTCACNCGCCTCCTCTACCTGGCTCTTTTGCTTTTTCCCCTNTTCTTCCTCTTGGGGTTTGCCTTGCCCTCTTTTCATCTTTCCTGGATCCTTTCCGGGCTCGTCGGCCTTTGGATTCCCCAGCTCATCCACGTCTTCTTCGATCGCTTCCTTGCTCGGAAGCACGTTTGAGGGTATAACGCCAAGAAAGGAGGAGCGATGGGGATCACCATCGGGGAAATCACGCGGGGCATGACCATCCTTTACAACGGCAACCTCTACGAAGTCCTGGAGTTCGAGCACGTGAAGCGCGGCCGCGGCGGGGCCTTCGTGCGCGCGAAACTCCGCAACCTCCGCACCGGCCAGGTCCTGAGCGAGACCCTGCGGGACTCCGACAACCTTGAGGCCGCCTATTTGGAGTTCCGCCCTATGCAGTACCTCTACCAAAGCGGCGACACCTTCGTGTTCATGGACAAGGAAACCTTCGAGGAGCGGATGATTCCCGCGGCGGTGATCGAGCCCATCCGCGGCTTCCTCCTGGAGGGGATGGAGGTGACCGGCCTGTACTACCAGGGAGAGCTCGTGAAGGTGGAACCCCCCAACTTCGTGGATCTCCGGGTGGTGGAAACCCCGCCGGGCGTGCGGGGCGATACCGCCACCGGTGGCGAAAAGCCGGCCACCTTGGAAACGGGTTTGGTGGTGAAGGTCCCCCTTTTCGTGGAGGTCGGTGACGTGATCCGCGTGGATACGCGGACCGGAGCTTATGTGGAGAGGGTGAGCTGAGATGGCGGAAGCCCGAGTGGAGGTACAACTTCCCTTCGGTCGTCTTGTCCTGCGGCCGGAGGTCCTCGCAGCCATTGTGGGAAAAACCGTGGACCAGATCGAGGGCGTGAAACTCTGGCACCCTAAGGGGTTCATGGGCGTTTTGGGCGGCGAGTCCGGGGTGGAATTGGATTTTCCCGAACCAGGGGTCATCAGCGTGAACGTGAAAATCGCCGTTATGTACGGCTATCCCGTCCACGAAGTGGCCCAGGGTGTGCAACAGGCCGTGCGGGAAGCCCTGGAGGGGTTCGCGGGAGTGCGGGCGAAAGAAGTTAACGTTTACGTGCAGGAGGTTTTCCTGCCCGAGCTGGAGCTGGAGGGAGGGGAAGATGCCGCGGAATGAGCAAGAACTTGAGGAAGCGGGGCGGATCAACATTGCTCGGGATGTGATCTCCACCATTGCCGCGTTGGCCATTTCGGAAACTCCGGGGATCTTCTCGCCGGAGGGAACACCCTTCCCCCGCGGGCCAGCGGCCCGCCGCCATGTGGACACGGAGCTCCTCGGCGGAAGGGTGCGGGTNAGCTTGCGCATCGCTGTGGAATATGGCCGGGCGATTCCCCAGATAACCCAGGAGCTTCAGGANAAGGTGAAAAACGAGGTGGAAAAGATGACCGCTCTTCCCGTGGAGGCGGTGGATGTGGAAGTGGTGCGCATGATCTTNCCNCAGGAGGTGCAATGAGCTTTTTTCTTTGGGCTGAGGCCCTCTTTCTTTNCCTGGCCGGGGTCTTGACGGCGCTTGGTGCCGCAGGAGTTACCTCGACNGCGGTTTTGGGGAATATCGCCATTCCAGAGCTCTGGATTCGCGTGATTTTGGGGATTTTTTCGGCATCGTTCCTCGTGGGCTCCTTCCTCTGTCTGGCCCTTTGGGCGGGAAAGATTGAGCGTTATCGTCCCTTGCGTTTGCCNGGCCCCCGCGGGTTGATCCTCATCACCCCTCAGACCGTGGCNCAACTTGTGCAAGGTCTTCTTGCCCAGGAGTTTGAGGAAACGCCTTTCCGTATTCAACTCCGTTCCCGCGATGAGGGACTTCTCATTCGNGTGTTTTTGCGCCTTCCTGAGGAGGCAAATATTCCCGACCTTGCCGAACGCCTNCAGGAGCTNCTCACCTCTGAGGTTTCCCAGCGCACGGGGCTTAAAGTNCAAGAGGTNGAAGTGGTCGTGCACGGGGCGCGCCGTAGGGCCTGATGCGGAGGAAAGCACGGGAAGCGGCTCTCCGGGCCCTGTACCGCCGGGAATTCCTGGAACTTTCCNCGAAAGANCTTCTTTCTGAAGAAGCGTTGCCNAAAGAAGCTCNGGAATTTGCGGAGTTTCTGGTGGACGGCGTTTTGAACCACAAGGAAGAAATCGATCGTATCATTCACGAACGCGCTTGGGGCTTCGGCCTGGACCGCCTTCCCCTTGTGGACCGCAATATTCTGCGCCTTGGGCTTTTCGAGCTCCTTTATACCGATACCCCAGCGGAGGTGGTGATCAACGAAGCCGTGGAACTTGCTAAACTCTACGGAACGGAGCGGGCAAAAGCCATGGTGAACGCCATTTTAGACCGGGTGTTCAAGGAGAAGCAAAGTGGAACGCTGGGCTGATCTGCATTTGCACACAAAATGGTCCGACGGAACGCAAACGCTCACNGAGCTTATTTCCCGCGCAAAAGGCCTCGGGCTTTGCGCCATCGCCGTAACGGACCACGACACGATTGGTCCGGANCTTTACGCTCCCAGTGCAGAAATCGAGGGTCTTGAGGTCATCACCGGAGTGGAGGTGAAGGCAGANATCCTGGGAGAAAGAGGGGAAATCCTCGGGTATTTCGTGGATCCNAAACACCCGGCGATGAAGGAGCTTTTCCGCTGGATGGCCCAAGCNCGGGATCTTCGGATGCAGGCGATGGTGGAGAAATGCCGGGATGTTTTGGGGTTGCCCATCACCTACGAGGAGGTGCGGGCCAAGGCTCAAGGTTCGGTGGGAAGGCCGCATCTTGCTTCGGTGCTGGTGGAGCGGGGGGTGGTGGCCACGTTGGAGGAGGCGTTCACCGTGTATTTGGGGGATGAGGGGCTCTGCTATGTGCCCCTGGCCCGGCCCACCAGCGCTCAGGTGATCGAGGCTATTCGGGCTTCCGGCGGGGTGGCGGCTTTGGCCCACCCCGGTTTCCACTCCTTCTCCGACTGGCGAAAGGTCCTCTCCGCCCTTCGCGAGCAGGGCCTCCGCGCCGTGGAGGTTTTCTACCCGTATGAGACGAACGCGCGGCCTTTGAACCCGCGCCTTGGGGAAATCCCTGCTTTGGTTGCGGAGCTCGGACTTATCGCCACCGGCGGCTCTGATGACCACGGCCCCGGGTCGGTCAAAGAAAGCCTGGGTTTGGTAAAAGTTCCCTATTCCGTGGTGGAGGAATTGCGCGCAGCAAGAACTTGAGAAAGTGCAGACAGAGCCACTTCCACCTGGTCTGGGGCAGGCTCCCGCGTCGTGAGCTTTTGAAACCACAGCCCCGGCCAAAGGAGGGGTTTTAGGAAGGGCGTTTTTGCCCCCAGCTGTAAAAGCTCATAGGTGATGGCCGCCACTGCCGGTATGAGGGCAATGCGCAAAAGAAGCCTGCTCCAAAAGCTTCCCGCTGGAACCAAAGAAAAAAGAAGGATGGCGACAACCACGAAAAGGAAGACGAAATTTGTGCCGCAGCGCGCATGAAGGGGACTTTTCTTCAGAGCCTCCGACAACTCTGGAGCTCCCGCTTCGTAGGCATGGACAGCTTTGTGTTCCGCGCCGTGGTATTGAAAAATGCGGCGAATGTCGGGAAGAAGCGAAATCCCCGCAAGATAAGCGATGAAAAAGGCCACACGGATTCCTCCCTCCACGAGGTTGAGGAGCACCTGACTTTCCAAGCCCAGGCGGCTTGCGAGGGAAAAGGGTAGGGCGATGAACCCACCCAAAACCAAAAGGAGGGCTAGGCCCAAAGCCAGGGCGAAGTCCCAAGCCGACGTTTTTTCCTCGGGATAGGCGAGTTCCGCGGAGCGCGAAAGGGCCCGCAGGCCCAGGGAAAGAAGCTGGTACAGTCTGATTGGGCCGCGCACAAGGGGAATGCGTTCAAGCCGGGGGAACGAGGGCACAGGGAGGTCCTCCACGGCGATGGAGCCATCGGGGCGGCGTACGGCCAAAGCGGCCCTTTTGCCATCGGAAATAAGAACGCCCTCGATTACCGCTTGGCCGCCTAAGGGCATTTACTTTTTTCCGTACCGCCGGTGATAACGCTCGATGCGACCCTCAGTGTCCACTACAGCGGCCTGTTTCCCGCCAAAAAGTGGATGGCATTCGATGCATACGTCCACGTGGAGTTCCTTTTTGGTGGAGAGAGTTTCAAACTCCGCCCCGCAGTTGCAGCGCACAATAGCCCGATACACTTCCGGATGGATTCCCTTTTTCATCACCGCTCACCGCTTGGAGTACTGTTCCTTCTTGCGGGCCTTCCTGCGCCCGTATTTCTTGCGCTCCACTTCGCGGGCGTCGCGGGTGAGGAGCCCTGCGTCCTTCAAGGTCTTTTTGAATTCGGGAACGAGGGCCACAAGGGCGCGGGAGATGCCCAACCGGAGGGCCTCCAGCTGTCCCGTGGGGCCGCCGCCCTCGATGCGGGCCCGCACGTCGTAGCGGCCAAGGGTTCCCGTAAGGTAAAAGGGCGTGAGCAAATGGCGATTAAGGTAATCCTGGGTGAAGGCGAAGGCCCGGAAATACTCCTCCGCCGGGCGGCCATTCACCCAAATTTTCCCCGTGCCCGAACGCAGAAAGACGCGAGCAATGGCTTCCTTCCTCTTTCCTACCGCGTGGGCAAGCCAACCTGCAGCGGTGCTCACTTGCTCCATCGTTGTCTCCAAGGTTTGGGTCACCTCCTGGGAAGACAAAAAACATCCTAGCCGATGCCCCCGCTTTCGTCAACGGGGCTCTTGGTGCGCCAGGACATCGTTACCGGGCAGAGAGGGTAGCGGTAGAGTGGTTGAAGAAAGCCGGTGCTCTCCCTAAGAAAGCTTGAAGGAAAGGAGGAGCACCAAAGATGGACGCTTCCGATAAACTAGAAGCAAAAGGATGAAGCTGGTGAAGACTTACCTCACTTGCGGGAGCATCGCCGAGACCGCTCGAAGGCTGAATTTTCGGGAATTCGGCTATGGATGAGGAGTGCGTCTTTTCCCGCCGCATGTGCTGAACTGGATCAGCGCGGATTGGGCCCCTGCCTCGGCCCTCAGGGGTGGTAACGATCTCCTGGCCCATTACACGGGTTTTCGAGGGCGGAGCGAAGCTCATCCAGCGTTTTTGCGCCGAAATACTGGAGAAGTTCCTCCGTGACGTGAAGAAGCTTCGTGGTGCCCCGGTCTTCCGCCTGGACAAACCCCCGAGAAATCAGCTCTTTGATGTGGGCATAGGCCCGTTGCCCGCGGAGCTTCACCACCTCCGCCTGGGGCACAGGAGCCCTGGCGACAATGACCGCCAGCGTCCTGAGGGTTTGTTCCGAAAGATCTTGGTTTGGAGCGAAAGCCCGCACACGTTCAGCAATTTCTCTTTTCACGCGGAGCACATAGCCTCCGCTTTCCTGGGCCAATTCGATTCCGCGGTGCGGCTCCTCCAATTCCTCGGAAAGCTGGCCCAAAACCCGGAGGACTACATGCTCATCGAGACCAAGCTTTTGGGAAAGCTCCGCGAGGGAGAGGGGGCGGTCAGCCAAAAATAGAGCTGCCTCAACCAGCGCCTTGGGAGGAATCATAGGGCACTTCGATGTAGATTTCGCCCAGGAATTCCTGCTGGAAGAGGTGGATTTTTCCGTTTCCGGCAAGGTGAAGAAGCTCCATAAATCGCGCCACGCGCTCCTTGGGATCCCCCCGCTCAAGGATTTGGGAGAAAGGAATTACCCGGTGGCCATTGACAAGCGCAAGGAGCTTTCGCAGGAGGTTCAAAGCCCGAAGGCTGAAGGGCTCTTCCTCCACGCGGAGGGGTGATTCTGCGGATGCGCTGCGCTGTGAAGGGCGCGGAGGTTTCGCCATGGCCGCAAGGAAAGCTCGGCGCAAATCCGACAAAGTGAGGCGGGCCTTGGGCCGGCGCCGCAAGGGCAGCCGAAGCTCCGGTGCCACATAGACTTCCGGCTCTTCAGTGCTTTCCTCTTCCGCTGCAGCCAAAACCACTTCCACCGCCTCCGCGAGTGTGGGCTTTCTCTCCATTTGCTCTGATTTCATTCGCAAAAGAACGGAGCTTGCGAAAATCATGCGGCCAGGNATGCGCATCTCCACAGGCTTTTCTTGNAGGAACTGNCGGAATCTGCCGATGAGGGCCATCAAATCCAAGGCCCAAGGATCCAGNCCCCGGGTGGCTTCCCGGAAAAGCTCCTCCCAATCTGCTCGGTTGAACCGCTCTGGCTCTAAAACCTCAAGCATGGCCCACAAGCTCCAATCCCAAAACTTCGGAGGCTCCGTGGCGCAATACAACCCCATAGATCCGGTCCGCATGTCGCACGAGTTCCTCGTTGTGGGAGACCACGATCACCTGTGCATTCTTTGCGTATTCCCTAAGGAGGCCGGCCAAGCGTTCGGAATTTGCCCGGTCCAAAGCGGCGTCTACTTCGTCCAAAAGGTAAAAGGGCGCCGGACGGCCGGCGGCCAAGGCCAAGACGAAAGCGATGGCCACGAGGGTCTTCTCCCCTCCGGAAAGGGCGTCCAAAACCCGCAGCTCTTTCCCCGGAAGCCTCACCTGGATGAGGAGGTCCGAGGCGATGTTCCCCGGTTCGGCCAAGGCGAGCTTCGCCTCCCCGCCGCCGAAGAGCCGAACGAAAAGACGGTTCAGTTCTTGGGAAACTTGGGAAAGGGTGTCCAAGAATTTTTCCCGCTTCTTCCGCTCGATTTCCGCAATAAACCTTTCGATCTCCTCCTTCTCCCGCTCGAGAGTGGCTACCCTGTCCTTCAGTTCGTTCACTTCCGCTAGCGCCGCTTCGTACTCCTCGATCGCCCGAAGGTTCACGGGTCCCAAACTCGCCAACTCTCGCTCGATTTGGCGGAGTCGTCCTTGGAGGACCTCCGGGGAGCCCGGTACGAGTTCCGCGGGCTTGGCCACATCCCCCAAGGCGGAGAGCTCACCCTGGATTTCCGCGGCTTCCCGTTCGTAGCGGAAGAGAGAGGCCCGCTTTTTTTCCAACTCTCGGTAGATTTCGCGGCGCCGCTCGCGCAGGGCCAAAAGCTCGGCTTCCTCTTTGGCCCGGCTTGC
>Ga0065719_102020_pt1 | contig 19720 bp, 19 predicted proteins | sample GBSCel85sediment_FD_59106 | JGI IMG/M metagenome (GOLD analysis project Ga0065719, IMG submission 59106) | Hot spring sediment microbial communities from Great Boiling Spring, Nevada - Cellulolytic enrichment CS 85C v3 (version 3) | ecosystem: Environmental > Aquatic > Thermal springs > Hot... | reverse complement strand
CGTAAGAGTTTTCATGTTGTCCCCTCCTTAACTGGATGCAGCATGGCCTTCTCGATTCCCGATAGTATAGCGTTCACTACAACAAAGGCAGGGTCATGTCCAACCGCCTCGCCAACTGACTCTTGTGAGTCGTTGACCGTTAGCACAACCTCTGCCTCGCACGTTAAATCGGGCGAGTAGGACGTCGCATCGATTTTGAAGTCGATTAACTTGACGTTCATCTTGCTGGATAAGGCATTCAAGAGGGCTGAAAGGGATGCGGTAACTGGACTTTTGTCGAAAGACTCGGCCGTGACGATGTCATCGCCTATCTTCAGGGATATACGTGCCATCGCACCATTCATATTCGATGTGATGTTGAGCTCCTTCAGGGATATTAGCTGAGTATCTCCCGACTTCCCTGCAATTTCTTCAGCTATAGCCTTGAGTTTGGTGTCTGGAACCCTCATGCCCATATCGCCAAGAGCCTTGACCTTTTCCAGAACTTCCTTAGCCTTCGCCCTGTCCATGTCAAGACCACACTCTTTGAGCATGAAGTCTATACCGTGTATTCCCGAGTGCTTCCCGGCCACTATCTTCCTTTTCCTTCCGACCATTTCCGGCATTATCGGTTCGTATGTTTCGGGAGAGCCGAGTACGCCGTGCACGTGTATACCGCTCTCGTGCGCAAACGCATTCTCGCCGACGATTGCCTTGTTCTTAGGAATCCAAACTCCAGTAAGCTTCGCGACGAGTTTCGATGTCTTGTATATCTCTTGAAGGTTTATGTTGGTCTTCACACCGTAGAGCGTGTGCAACGCTACGACTATCTCCTCTAGGCTTGCGTTACCGGCTCTCTCACCTATGCCGTTAACCGTCGCATGTATTATCTCTGCACCTGCCTCAACGGCTGAGAGCGAGTTTGCTACCGCGAGTCCCATGTCATCATGACAGTGGACTGCTATCGGCTTGCCCGTGACGGCCTTTGCGGATGATACGATCTTGCGAATCGCTATAGGTATTGCAAAACCGACAGTGTCGGGTATGTCTATGCTATCAGCCCCAGCATCGGCCGCTACTTTCAACGCTTTCATTAAGAAGTCGTGTTCTGTCCTTGTCGCGTCTTCAGCTGAATAGTGAACCACTACTCCTCTCGACTTAGCATACTCTACGGCTTCTGCTATCTTTGTTAGAGCTTGCTCCCTCGTCATTCTGAGCTTATGCTTCAAGTGTATATCGGAGGTTGCTAAGAACACATGGACCCAGTCAACGCCGGTATCGACCGCGACATCTATGTCGTTCTTCTCGCACCTCGCAAGCGCGCATATCTTTGCCGAGAGACCGAGCTTGCATATGTCCGATACGGCTTTCCGTTCGCCCTTCGACGTTATCGGGAAACCCGCTTCTATGATGTCGACTCCAAGCTTGTCGAGCTGTATAGCTATCTCGACTTTTTCTTCTGGCGTCAGAGCGACGCCGGGCGTCTGCTCGCCATCCCTCAGCGTTGTGTCAAATATGCTGACCCTTTCGGGAAGAGCATACTCTCCTGAGAAGAGTTTCCTCCAAGCCATAGCCTAGCACCTCAGAGAAGNAGCAGAAGAAGGTCGGNAGAGCGGAATTTTCGAGATACTTTACTAGAGATAGGCTCGAAATTTTTTGTTAAACCTACTCGAGTTGGCTCACTTTGCTCACCGACCGAGCTTGCATTTTCTTCCTAGCAAATCGTATATAAACATTTCTCACGAATTAGCTCAGCATATGGAAAATTTTTCCGCGGTGCTGAACTAATTCGCGACAAATAATTGAAAATTACGACCATGGTCGCATGGTACAAGAGTCCCACCGTTTGAGAGAAACTACATTAGCCGAGAACGTTTAAATACGTAGGAAAGGGCGGGGCAGAATATGGCGAACGTCATAAGCGTGATACCGGGCGATGGCATAGGCCCGGTCGTCGTCAGGTCCGCGATAAAGGTGTTGGAGGCCGCCTCCGAGGCATACGGATTCGAGCTGAGCTTCGTGGAGGCACCAGCCGGCGATGCTGTCAAGAGGAATTTCGGCGAGCCTCTACCAAAGAGTTCGCTTGATAAGATAAGGTCCTCCGACGCATGTTTAAAGGGGCCTGTCGGCGAGACTGCGAAGGACGTGATAGTCTTCCTGAGGCAGAGGCTAGACCTGTACGCCAACATAAGACCGTTCAAGACGCTACCCGGCGTTAGCTCAAAGTGGAAGGACGTGGACCTCGTGATAGTTAGGGAGAACACGGAGGATTTGTACAAATGTGTCGAGGATGTGGGCGAGGAGCACGCAGTCGCCCTTATGGTGTTGACCAAGAGGGCGTGTTTAAGGATATCGAATGTCGCGTTCCAGATGGCGGAGAGCAGGAGGAAAAAGGTGACACTTATCCATAAGATAAACGTGTTGAGGAGTTTTGAGCTCTTCAGAAAGGCGGCGCTCGAGGTCGCTAGGTCTTATCCATCCGTAACCATGGAGGAAATGCTCGTCGATAACGCGGCGTACCAGCTCGTGACAAACCCGCAGAGGTTTGATGTGATGCTAACCACGAACATGTTCGGCGATATACTGAGCGATGAAGCGGCAGGCGTGGTTGGTAGCTTAGGCTTAGCATATTCGGCTAACGTAGGTGATGAGTTCGGCCTGTTCGAGCCGGTCCACGGAACAGCACCAGACATCGACCCCTTGTATGCTAACCCCATAGCCCAAATCATGGCTTCGAAGATGATGCTCGAGTGGCTCGGCAGGAAAAAGGGCAACGCGGCCATGATAGAGGCGGCAAACGATTTAGAGAATGCTGTGTTCTACTTGCTACAAGACTCGAAGAACCTGACACCTGATTTAGGCGGCAGGGCAACCGCAGAGGACGTGACAAAAAGACTCATCGACGTTTTGCTGAAAGAGAGCCGCAAATTATGATGTTGTGTTGTATATTAGCAAATTTTTCTCTTCCAGTATTTCCCTTAACTTTTGCACGGCTTCGTAGACCTCTCGTTCATACTTAGCACCAGTACAAACAAGCTTGCCACTGGCGAACATGAGTATGACTACCTTGGGTTGCTCCATTCTGTATATTAGACCCGGGAACTGTTCCGGCTCGTACATGACGTTCTCCAGCTCCGCGGCGGCCCTCTCCAAGTCTATCCTACCGTGGAGGTCGACGCTTGCCACTATGTTCTGTATCTCTATCTGTGGCTCTTCCTTAATCAGGAAGCCCTCCTTCTTCAGAAGCTTAACTACGGTCTTAACGGCTTTGATGGACTCCTCCTCGCTCTCCGCTCCGGTGCAGACCATCTTGCCGCTGCTGAAGATCAGCGTAGCGGTCTTAGGTTTCTGAAGCCTGAAGACGAGACCAGGGAACTGCGCCGGCTTGTATTCCACATCCGGGAAGCTCCTCTGTATTTGGGATAGATCGAGCCTCTGGAAAAGCGTCACACTGGCCACAACATTCTCTATTTTTATTGTTGGTTCGGGCCCCTTCGGCATTACACAACTCTCCGTGGTTATTTAAATAGTATTTAAAAGCTCGGCTTATAAGCATTGCTACGTGCTTTATAAGTCGACGGATTCTGCGATAGCTTTCCAACGGTCTTGTGGAAAAGGGCTTAATTTTAGGCTGAATTCCGTTTCAAATTCCCTTATAAGGGCCTCCTTTACGTCCTCCATTCTAGGGGAGGTCCCTAAAAGCTCCTCGAGTGAGGTCATCACTTCAGGCTGCATGCCGCACGGCCTTATGCATCTAAAATAACTCATGTCTGGGTTTATGTTCAGGGCGAATCCATGGAAGGTGACCCAATTCCTGATTGCTATGCCTATTGACGCTACCTTCTTTTCACCGACCCACACACCCGGATATCCCTCCTTGGTGCCTGCCTTTACGTTGAACCTGCGTAAGGTCTTGACCAAGACCTCCTCCAACTTGTGGACGTACTGCTTGACGTCCAATCCCATGACGTCTAAGCTTATTATCGGATAGCCTACAAGTTGACCTGGACCATGATAGGTAACGCCGCCGCCCCTTTCAACCCTAAAAACAGGCACCCTTGTCTCTAGTATGTCGTCCAACGAGGCCCTTTTACCAAGCGTGAACACGTGGTCATGTTCCACGAGCAACAAGACNTCCGGAATCTTGAGGGAGGACCTTAGCTCTACNAGCTTGAGCTGAAGCCTCCAGGCAGGTTCGTACTCGCAGAAACCAAGGTCAACAAAAAAGCCTTTTCTCAACGTAGGATGCACCGTTTCATAGATTCAAACGTATGCTTCTTCAAATGTTCAACGCATGTATGGCTCTCTTCTTCACGGCACTCCGCGGCCTCTCCTATCGCCTCCAAGAACGTTGGATGAGGATGGATTATGTTGCTCAAATCATCGACAGTCATGCCCATGGATACCGCGAGGATGGCCTCGCCTATAACGTCGGTGGCTCCATGTCCGACTATCTGAACGCCGATGAACCGTTCTCGTTGGACCTATCCACCACAACGTTTTGCGAAACCTTCTGTATCGCCCGATACCTTTGCCCTTCCCAAAGCCGTAAACGGAAACTTGCCGACAACAACATCGATACCTAATGCCTTCGCTTCTTCCTCTGACATCCCTACGATTGCAACCTCCGGGTCCGTGAAAAGTGCAAGCGGTACTGGCGGAAGCCCGAGGTTCGTTTTATGACCAGCCATCGTCTCGGCTGCTATCAAACCCTGTCTCGAGGCCTTATGAGCAAGGAATGGAGGGCCCGTGACGTCGCCGGCTGCGAATATGCTGTCAACTGAGGTCCTCATGCTAGAGTCCACAACTACAAAACCCTTCTTGTCCAACTCCACACCGAGATCTTTCAACTCATAGTTCTGGGACGGTGACTTCTTGCCGACTGTTACGAGCACATACTCCACGCTGATGGGCAGCGTCTCACCGTTCTTAACGACGTCCACGGATACTTGTTCATCACCATACTTGTATGCCGACACACGGGAATTGGTATGCACCTCGACGCCGAGTTTCTTCAGATTTCTATGAACGACAGCCACAACATCCTTGCTGATTCCTGGGAGCAGCTGATCCATTATCTCGACAATTGTGACCTTCGTGCCCATCTTCGCGAAGGCCGTTCCAAGCTCAAGACCTATCGCACCTCCGCCTACTATCAGCATACTTTTTGGCACGATTTCTAGGTCGAGTACGTCCTTTGAGCTTAGTATACGTCTACCGTCGTAGGGAATATCTGGAAGACTAACATCTTCAGCACCCACAGCCCAGAGTACGTTATTGGCTTTAATTATAGTCTCAGAAGTTTCAGTCCTGACCTCGACCTCATTGGGTGACCTCAATTTTGCAAACCCTTTGACTGTCTGAACACCGTTTTCCTTAAGCAAATAGGCTATACCATCCCTCAGACTCGCCGACCACTTTCCTCTTCCAATTTTGCAACTGCTTGAATTCCATGAATAGCCCTTGGACCTTTATGCCAAATCTATCAAGTCTCCCAACCTTCCAAAACATGTCGGCCGCAGTTACAAGAATCTTTGACGGAATGCAACCATAGTTGAGACACACGCCACCCAAGTTGTCCTTTTCCACAAGAATGGTCTTTTTATGTAGCTGGCCTAATCTTATAGCCGCGACGTATCCAGCAGGACCTCCACCGATGACTACTGCATCAGCCTCCAAAAGCATCATCCCTTGAGATACTTTGGAATAACTCCGCGGCCATATATGAACTTCTCATTAAAGGTGCGGAGGCCACGCTCTTAAAGCCTAAAGATAGAGCAACTTTCTTCAACCTTTCGAATGTTTCAGGATGAACATACTGGACAACCGGCATATGTCGTCTGGTAGGTCTAAGATACTGTCCCAAAGTCAAAATGTCAACTCCAACGGACCTTAGGTCCAACATAGCTTCCACGATTTCCTGCTCAGTCTCGCCGAGGCCGAGCATCAAAGACGATTTCGTGTATATGCTACTGTCTAACTCCTTGACGGTCTTTAGAACGCTAAGGGACAGGNCGTAGCTTGCCCTTCTATCCCTGACGATTGGTGTCAACCTCTTAACAGTTTCTAAGTTGTGGCCGATGACGTCCGGCTTCGAGTCCACCACCATACTGATTGCGTCTTTATCGCCCCTAAAATCAGGTATGAGTACTTCAACTCTCACATTAGGGCTTGTTCTCTTAATAGCTCTGACGGTCTCAGCGAATATCCCAGCACCTCCATCACGCAGGTCGTCCCTGCAGACGGAGGTTAGGACAACGTAGTTCAAGTTCAGCTCACTCACGGCCATGGCTACCCTCTCCGGCTCGGATGTATCAACGCGTCCCATCGGATTTCCTGCTTTGACTGCACAGAACCTGCATGAGCGTGTACATGTATCACCTAACAACATTATCGTCGCCGTACCACGGCCCCAGCACTCTGCAACGTTCGGACATAGCGCCTCCTTGCATACGGTAAATAGACCTTTGCTTTTCAAAACATAATTTACACGATTATATAGAGGGCCTGAGGGGATTTTTGTCCTTATCCACTTAGGTTTTCTTTCTACGTGCATTTTTCTTAACATGGGGTTTGAGAGTTATTAATGTTTAATCCGCAAGAAATCGTGTCTAAGTTAAACTTAATACGTAATTTTTGTGAATTATTTTGACAAAAAAATTGCAGAGGTAATGTCGGGGGCATGCGCTCATGCTTCACGAGAGGTCGGCGGGTGCTGTCGTATTTTATTGCGAGGGCGAACGTATCGAATACCTGCTCTTGCTTTACGGCGCCGGACACTGGGATTTTCCTAAGGGAAATATAGAAGAAGGGGAGGAGGAGACCGATACCGTTAGGAGAGAAATCTTCGAAGAGACAGGCATAAAGAACATTGCCTTTGTGCCCGGGTTCAGGCACGAAATAAGATACTTCTACAGAAAAATGGGCGATCTCGTCAACAAAAAGGTCGTATTCTATCTGGTCAGGTCCAATGAGAAAGAGGTCAAGCTATCCAGTGAGCATAAGGACTACGTGTGGTTAGATTACGAGAACGCCCTAAAGAGGCTCACTTACAATACCGCGAAGGAGACTTTGATTAAGGCTCATGGCTTCCTCACATCCATAGGCGGGTGTCCGTAAAATATTATTAACCGCTATATTTCTAAAGGCATCAAGGTTGATTCCGCAATGGACGGGGCCTTAAAAAAGCTGGTTTTGTTCGTTGTCCTAACACTGCTCGTCATTTACCTAATGCCGACGGTTCATGCGCAGCAGGACCTCTACGTTCACGTGGTCGATGCTGACGGTAGGCCAAGGGGAAACGTCGAGGTAAGAGTTATCAGGGAAGGGTTCAGTCGCATCTTCATAACGAACAGCACAGGCTATGCAGTATTCAAAGACCTAGCAAGCGGTACTTATACCGTCGAGGCAATAATCAGAAATGTTGTCGTAGCGCAAAAGGTCGTGGAGTTTCCGAAAGAACAGCAGGTGGAACTCGTCCTCGAGGTATCGTCCCTTAATGTAATCGTTCTGGATACGAAGGAAAAGCCCGTTCAGGGTATAACAGTACGCGTAAAGGATTCTGGTGGTCGTGTTAGTCTAAGCGGAACGACCGACGAATTTGGTAGCATATCTTTCTCCGACGTCCCATATTCCTCGCTCAAAGGTATAGGGAATTATACAGCCGAGGCTTTCGTAGACGGCATAGCCGTCGCTAAATCGGAGTTCTCTGTGCCGGAGGAAGCTTTGGTCAAATTGTTTGCGAAGCTCGTGAACTTGAACATCACGGTGACAAACATGGAGGGCAAGAAGGTCCCGCAAGTAAGCGTAACGATAAGGTCCGGAAACTTCAGCAGAAGCCTCACTGGACCTGAAGGGTTCGTATCGTTCCAAAATATTCCATCATCAGAACTTGTGCCGACACGTTCTTACACGATAGAGGTCACGAGAACGGTCCTCACAAAACCAATAACAGTCTATAGGGAAAACAGGAGCGTTACTTACGACGTGGCTTTGGATGTGGTCGCGAGCTTAGGCACACTGAAGCTCAGGGTCGTGGATGAAGAAGGAAAACCAATTAGGGGCGTAAACGTGAGGATAAGCCACGGACTTCTCGCAAACTTTACCGTTTTGGAAACTGATGCTAACGGTACAATCACACTTTACAATGCACCGTTCTCAACACCGCCTAGCAACGTAGGCGATTACACTCTGATGCTATTCAGGGGCAACTCATATATGGGCAAGCTTGTTACGAGGGTAACATCTGCCCTAGTCGAAGAGGCGTTTGTGATGAAACTTTCTAAGGCGGTGCTAAAGGTAACGGATTATGAAGGCGTACCGCTTGCTGGCGTGGTACTGAAGGCCAAGGATGTAGTCTCAGGCACTGAATACGGAGGGACTACGGAAAATGATGGACGCGTGGAGCTGAAAATACTCCCAGGCCCGTACGAGGTTACATTCAACTACATGGGAAGACCTGTATATTCCAGCGTTATGAATCTGGGCGATGGCACAATTAATGTAAGGTTGAATTCGGTCAACTATCCAGTGACCATTACTGTAGTAGATTCGCTCGGCACACCAATAGGCGGTCTAACGCTTCAAGCTAACTTCGACGGAGGACGCGTATATGAGGGGACAGTTGAGAGAGAAGGTATAAGGTTAACCATACCATATCCAGGAGAACTTTCCGTCTCAGTGTTTATGGATGGAAACCTCTTGCAAAAACGTATAATTCAGTTGGTAGGTCCTGAGGAGCTCAGGATAAGAATAGGCGATAAAATCAATATAGGCGGGTCGTTGGTGGATGTAGCATTAATCGTTCAAATCATAACGTTCGTGTTCCTCATCGCATCCTTGTCAGGCCTCTCGTACGTACTTCTAAGCTGGTGGAGGGGTAAAGCCTATAGAAAAACCTAGTTCTAAGGCAATACGCTGGCATTTTTACCTGACAAACATTATTAAGCCTGTGCTGTAAATTATCTATACCGTGGTTCAAGATTCTTACAGAGCGCAACAGACGTCCTTGGAAGACTGGGCAAACGGCGGAGAAAAGACATTATATTTGTTATCGTCAGCCTACGATGGCCATGTGGGTAAGGCATACCTTAAGATGCTCGACCCCGAAAAGAACGAGGTGCTTATTTTTTATGATGAAAGCGGGCATAAGCCGTATTGCTATTCGAACCTGAGTATAGAGGAGCTCTCCAACAACCAAGAGCTGAGGGCTAGAGGGGCTGTAGGGTTCGCCGAAGAAAAGAAGTACGACCTTTTGCACGACAGGGAGGTAACCTTAACGAAGATCATCGCTAACGACCCCCTCGCAATCGGAGGGAGGTCTAATTCAATAAGGGAGTTCATCACGGCTTGGGAAGCGGACATACCCTATCATCTCTGTTATCTATACGATAAAGCTCTGATACCAGGCATGCCCTATAAGATTATTGATGGAAAGTTCGTCATGGTAACGGCCAGCGACTGGACAGTTAGCCAAATAATGAGCATGGCCAAACATCTCGCTGAAGCGAAGGACGAAGATGCTGAAGAGATTCGAAGATGGCTCTCGATTCTAGAGGCACAATACCCGAAGATAAAGCACGTTTCCATCGACATAGAAGTCCTAGCACCGGTAACTACCAGGGTTCCCTCACCGACTAAGGCCGAAGACCCTGTCGTGGCAATATCGTTCGTCGGATCCGATGGTTTCAAGGCAGTATTTCTGCTAAGAAGGGGAAACACGATTACCAACACTACTACCGATGAGGGGTTCGAGTTAAGGCTCTTCGATGATGAAAAGAGCATGTTACGTGAGGCGTTCAGCGTAATAAGCTCCTATCCCCTAGTTGCTACATTCAACGGCGACGACTTTGACTTACCGTACTTGAAGAACAGGGGCGATAAGCTTGGCATACCTAAGGAAGAGAATCCGATAATCATTAGCAGAGAGGGGGCGACGTTACGAAAGGGAATACACGTGGACCTCTACAGATTATTCCTGAACAAGTCCATACAAGTGTACGCTTTCGACAACAAATACCGGGAGAACACGCTGGAGGCGATCTCGAGAGCGCTGGTAGGAAAAGGCAAGGTGGAGCTAAACAAGCCGATGAGCGAATTGAGCTTAGAGGAATTAGCTAGGTACAGCTTCTGGGACGCCGCTTTGGTCCATGAGCTACTGACTTTCAATGATTCGCTTCTGATAAAGCTACTCATAATCTTGGCAAGGATAAGTAGAATGCCCATCGAGGACGTTTGCAGGCATGGGGTCTCGGGCTGGATAAAGAGTCTGCTCTACTATGAGCACAGAAGAAGGGGCTACCTGATACCGAGGCAGGATGAATTGCTCCAAGAAAAAGGAGCCATCACGACTAAGGCGGTTATTGAGGGTAAGAAGTATAGGGGTGCTTTGGTTGCAGAGCCGATGGCTGGTGTGCACTTCGGGGTCACAGTCCTGGACTTTGCAAGCCTATATCCCTCAGCCCTCAAAGAGTGGAACCTAAGCTACGAAACTGTGAGATGTGTCCACGAAGAGTGCAAAGACAACATCATCCCAGAAACCGGCCATTGGGTTTGTAAGAAGAGGCGCGGCCTCCAAAGCCTCGTGATAGGTGCGCTGAGGGACATAAGGATCGGCTGGTATAAGCCAAAGAGCGGTGACAAGACGCTCCAGCCCGAAGTGAGGAGCTGGTACGAGGTCGTCCAGCGTGCTCTGAAGGTTTTGCTTAATGCCAGCTACGGCGTATTCGGCTTCTCCAACTTCCAGCTTTATTGTCCGCCCGTGGCCGAGAGTACTGCAGCAATAGGAAGGTATGCGTTCAAGATGACTTTGAAGAAGGCCAAAGAGTTNGGGATACAAGTAGTCTACGGCGATACGGACTCNCTCTTCCTGAAGACGAACGATCCGANGCTCATAGAGGAACTCATCTCTTGGGCGAAGAGTACGCTGAGGCTGGATCTCGAGGTCGACAAGGTTTACAGGTACGTGGTCTTCTCAACGAGAAAGAAGAACTACCTTGGTGTGACGACAAAGGATGTTGTGGACGTCAAAGGTCTGACTGGGAAGAAGAGACACATACCGACATTCATAAAGGAAGCTTTCGAGAAAATGTTGGAGGAATTCAAGAAAGTGCAGACCGAAGAGGACTTCGAGCAAGCAAAGCAGAACTTGCAAAACCTCTTGAGAAGCTGGTACTATAAGCTGAAGAACGGACAGTTTGAATTGGATGACTTGGCATTCAGGGTCATGCTCTCTAAGATGCCCGAGAAGTACACGAAAACGACGCCCCAGCATGTTAAGGCGGCGAGAAAACTGGAGGCGCTCGGAATACAGTTGTCGGCTGGAGATATAATAAGCTTTGTCAAGACCAAGGATAAGGATGGTGTTAGGCCGCTCCAGCTTGCGAGACCAGAGCATATTGACGTTGAAAAGTATATCGACTACATGAGGTCGACGTTCGAGCAAGTTCTGGATGCGCTCGGCATAGACTTTGACAAAATGGTAGGCGTGAGTAGTTTGGAAAGTTTCATGTAGTCCAACTCTACGTAAAGCGCTAGCCTTTAATCCGAGGCTGCTATTGATTATTGAATCGAGGTAAGCGATCTTTGGGGCAGGGAGCCGAGGGCATAATCGAGGAGATAAAAAAAGATGTGGAAAGGGGGTCGGCAGAACTTGCGGTTAGGGCCATAGATGCCTTTATCGCTTTAGCAGACGCTCTACGTGTAGATTCTGCAGAAGAGCTCAAGCGGTCGGTCATCATGCTGGCACGCCAGATAGCGGATTCCAGACCTTCGATGTTCTCCTTAAGGAACGTCGCGTTCGAGGTAGCGGTCAAGTTTGTTGAAGCTTCGCGATACGTGGACAACCCTCAAATCCTCAAAGAGTTGCTGAAACAGATAGCCACAACTGTCTTCGAGGAGTACAGGGTTGCGCTCGAAAGGCTCAGGAGGTTCGGGCGCGACCTACTTTCCGGATTTAGCAGCGTTGCAACACTAAGTTATAGCTCGACAGTCTTAGCAGTCCTTAAGGAGGTTGGGAAGAAGGTTAAGGTTTACGTGGCAGAATCTAGGCCCCTCTTTGAAGGCAGAAAGATGGCTGCAGCCCTAGCAGAGTCGGGAATCGAAACCGTGCTAACGACGGATGCTGCAATCGGCTATATGCTGAAAGAGGCAGACGCGGCACTTGTAGGGGCGGATTCAATCCTTATGAACGGTTCTTTTGCTAATAAGGTCGGTACGCTTCAGCTGGCATGTACCTCTAAGTTTCTGGGAAAACCGTTCTACGTTATCTCCACCACGTGGAAGGCTCTTCCTACCTTAGAGTATTCGGAGGAGGAGCACGCCGCTGAGGAGGTACTGCCAGCAGAAGTACCCCCTATCCAAAAGATAAAGGTAAGGAACCCTTACTTCGAAGTCGTGCCAGCAGAGCTCGTGACTGCATACATAACAGAAGAAGGTGTGTTAAAGCCGAGCCAGATTGTTGAGCTTATAGAGGCTAGACTCAAAAAGTATAGAGAATTGGAAAAGATTGTTTACGGTTAATACATGGGGTGTAATGAGTGTTGTTACGCGTTGAAAAAGTTATTGTGGGACCGTTGTCGAGCAATTCTTATCTCGTGTACGATTCTGATACGAAGGAGGGAATTATAATCGATGCCGGTGGCGACGGTGACAAGATAGTAGCGCTTGTGGATAGTGCTGGCGTTAAGGTCGGCTATCTGTGCGCCACGCATGCGCACTTTGACCACGTACTAGCGGTCGATTATGTTAGGGACGCTCTTGGTTGCAAGTTCTTGATACATAAGGATGATATGTGGTTGTTGGATGTAGCTACTAAAAGTGCAAGGAAGTACATAGGTGATGATGTCCCGAATATATCCGAGCCGGACGGTTACCTGTACGATGGATTTGTGTTGAATATCGGTCGACACTTACTTAGAGTTTTACATACTCCCGGGCACACTCCCGGAAGCGTGTCAATCGTAGGCGACGGGTTCGTGTTCACAGGCGATACACTATTCGCTGGTACAGTTGGCAGGACGGATTTTCCCGGCGGCAACGCCGAGCAATTGGTGGATTCTCTATCCAAAAAGTTGATGTCGTTACCAGATGATTACGTGGTATATCCTGGACACGGAAGACCAACCACGATAGGTGCTGAAAGGCGAGGCAATCCATTCATAAATCTGACTAGGCGTTGAGTAACGGAGAATGCCGTATGCTAAACAGCCTAGAGGAACTGGCAAAGACGATAATCTCGTGTAAGAAATGCTCAAGGCTCGTATACTATAGGTTATATGTAGCTGAGAACAGGCCGAATAGGTATTTGAACGATGAATATTGGGCAAAGCCCATACCAGGTTTCGGCGACCCCAACGCGAGGCTCTTAGTCGTCGGCCTCGCACCGGCTGCTCATGGAGGGAACAGGACTGGAAGGATGTTCACGGGCGATTGCTCCGCTGAGACTTTGATGAAAGCCCTGTATTCTGTAGGCTATGCATCCCAGCCTTACAGCATCCATAGGGATGACGGGCTTAGGCTCGAAGACGTTTACCTCACAGCCGTCGTTAGATGCGTACCACCAAAAAACACGCCTTCAAAAGAAGAGATTGAAAATTGTTCGATATATCTAAAGAATGAGCTCTTCCTTCTCAAGAACGTAAGGGTAATAGTCGCGCTCGGTATGATAGCCTTCAACACTTGTGTAAAAATTTTGTCAGAACTCGGTGTTAAAATCCCAAGACCTGCCCCGAAGTTTTTACATGGTGCCGTTTATAAGTTAGAAGGAGAGTTGTTCGGCAGGGCCGCACCATTGCTCATCGCATCCTACCACCCTAGCAGGCAAAACACACAGACAGGTAGACTGACTCAGAGCATGTTGAATAATGTATTCAAAAAGGCGAGGCGAATGACTCTTGTTTGAGCGCTTAGAACTTTTTGTAGAATTGTCGGACTGAAAAAACGTTTTAATTGCGGCGCATACTCAAGGGCAGCACGAAATTGAGTGAACCTGCATCCAAAGAATCTGCCGCATTCCTGCGGTTGCTCAGCGTTTCCACCTTCGTCATAGGCCTTGGTATATCTTCAGGCATATACTTTGTCCCGATACAGGCTGAGATTCTTGGCGCGTCTTACATAGAGATAGGAGTGCTCGGCTTTGTGAGGGCTCTGCCGTATGCCTTCCTACCCGCTCTCGTTGGGCATTTTTTAGCAGGCGTCAATAAAGCTAGACTATATTTGATTTCTCCCATAATGGCCATAATTTTTTACACGGTTGTCTCGCTGGTTAAGAGCGTACCCGCGATTATCGCCGCTCAGCTTCTGATAGGTCTAGCATTCGTTTTTTATTGGCCCGTAGGAGAGACCATGGTTGCTGCAAGCTCGACTGTTCAGAATAGGGTTAGGGCATTTGCACTCTATAGCATATCGTGGAACGCTGGCTATCTACTCGGACCCAGCATCGGAGGCTACGTAGCTGAGAATTTCGGCATATATGCCGCATTCTGGTTATCCATAATAATATTGGCGGCCGCTATACCGATGGTCCTTTCGCTGAAACAGCCGACCGTCTTAGAGCAAAAGGATCTTGATGAAAAGGGAGGTGGAAAAATTTCTCTTCGTAAGCTCGTCCCATTCTATAGCATGCTTGTTATCCAGTCGATGGTTTATGCAACGCTCCTAGTGATATTCCCCAACTATGCTTGGAATTTTGGAATAAGCGAGTTTTACGTCGGCACGATATTCACCGTCTTCAGCATCGCTAGGTTACTATCATTTTTGGTGGTGGGAAAGATGTTTAGGTCACAACCAAGGTTTGCCTTCACGATGACGTCCGTATTTTTTGCTATTCCCATGCTCTTGATAGCATATTTCCCGTCTTTAGTTGTTTTCTATATCGCTGTTGCAATGTATGCCGCAACTTTGAGCTACTTTACGTCCTTACTCTTTAACGCACTAACCCGTAACGTGCCTGCTGAGAGGTACGGCTTCGTTGTGGGTCTCTATGAGGGGATTTTCGGTTTTGGTTTTGCATTCGGTCCGTTGCTGGCCGGATATGTGTCCGAGACCGTAGGTTTACGGGAGAGTTTCCTCCTGCAAGCCGTCATGGCCGCCGCAATGTCATGTGTCGCCATCGCCTCAGGGGCCGAGAAAAGAAGCAATAAAGGATAGAAAGTCTTATTAAACCAAATTTAATTAGTTACTTTTGAGGTGCTATGGTAGAGTTTGGTGTACACCTAACCGTCCTACCCGTGGCGGATCTCGTACGTGCTGGTGTGCTCGCCGAGAAATACGGCTTTACCTCCGCATGGGTTCCAGACCACTATACAGACATGCCACCCTCGGGTGACAAAGTTGATCCTTGGGTAACCCTAACCGCCATAGGCGTACAGACAAAGAACATGAGGCTTGCAACTGATGTGACGGACGTTATAAGGGCACACCCGACAAAAGTTGCGCATATCGCGGCTACGCTCGACGAGTTGACTGGTGGTAGGGTAATACTCGGGCTTGGAGCCGGCGAAGCGATGAACATAGTGGCTTACGGTTTACCATGGGAGGACCCAGAAACGAGGGTTTCGAGGTTAAAGGAGGCGATCGAGGTAATCAGACTCTGCTGGAAGTCCAGCAGGGCAAGCCCTGTCAACTTTGAGGGGAAGTTCTACAAGCTTAAGAACGCTTGGATAGACCAGGTTCCAGTACAGAAGCCTGCCCCGCCAATATATGTGGGTGCATTGGGATCTCCAAGGTCTCTCAGGTTAGTAGGAGAGGTTGCTGACGGTTGGAAGCCTTGGCTCGCCACACCTGAGCTCTACCAGAAAAGGCTGGAGATAATAAAGGACGCCGCAAAGAAGGCAGGAAGGGATATCGAGACCATAGACAGGGTTGCCTTCATATACACTGCCGTAACAGATGACCCGAGCATGAGGAAGGCCGCGGTTGACGCCATAAAGCCAGAGATCATAATGCTAACGCATAGAAAGACTTTGAAGGAGCTTGGGTTCGAGGTGCCGGTACCCGAGACCGTAGATTACTCCTACCAGAGGGCACCACCTGTCGAGGAAGTTGTCGAGCATCCAAGAAAGGCTGCTGAAGCCATGCCCGACAAAATAGCTGAGAAGTTCTTGGCCGTAGGAACGCCGGACGAGGTGATCGCAGGCATAGAGAAGTTCCTGAAGGCTGGAGCGAAAAATGTTGTCATAAAGGACTTGGTCGGCCTCTACGTAACTGGCGACGTTAGGAAGCTGGAGGAGCAGATAAAGCTCATAGGCGAGAAGGTCATACCTTACTTCAAAGGAAAGTAGCAACGACTTCCAGCCATTTTTATTATTTTTTATTTATTTACGCATACTGTCCGGAAGGGAGCAGCACGCCTCGATAATCGGTCCTGGAATTGATGTGTAGGGTACAGCGACCCTATCAACCAGACCTTTCTGTATCAGCTCGCTTTCAAGGGTCTGCGTATACTTGCCCCTAACCCTCATACAGCCCAGCACAAGCTCCGTGTTCTCCAACTTTTTCCTAGCAGTAGCAAAAAGGTTCACCAAATCGTTGATGGAGGGTGGTTTGACATGGGCCATGGGCGTACCTTCTATCGGAACTAGTATCAAAAATATTAAAACATAAGGGTCGTAATCCCTCAGCACATCGATGGCCTCGTATTCCCAAGAAATTTTGCCGTAATCCGAACCCACGGTTATGTGCGGCGAGACGTAACGCGGACCGTACGTGTAAATTGTATCAAGTGCCTTCAATACATCGTCCTTGCTCAACTTAGTATGCATAACATTCCTTAAAACGTTGTCACTAAGGACGACGTAGAATTCTGTTATATCTATTCCGGAGTCCTTTAGCTGAGTCGCACTATCCTTATCTAAGATGCCAGGATGTATACTGAATGTCAGACCTAAGTCCCTCTTCGCACACCTTATGGCCTCGATGTATGGTTCAAACGGTAGCCTACCTTCCTTATTAAAACCGCCGCTGATTAGGCATCCTATGCCGCCTCTTTCCTTCAACCTTTTACAAAAGGACAGAAACCTCTCGGGACTCTCTATCTGCACCATCGTCCTCAAGACAAGCCCGCGACAATAGTCGCATTTCAGCTCACACTTACTGCCAGTTATGGACACTGTAGGATATTTTGGATGTGGTACGTATACCTTAGGCACGGCACACAAGCCTACCTTCTATCTAAAAACCTTTTTCTGGCTTGTTGAATTTTAACCTTCTATTCCTGAAGAAGGCTTTCCATCTGAACTCGGAGTATCGTTTCAGCTCGATGTCCGCGACCAGTATCTCCTCGTCCTTATCAGCCTTCGCCTTTATCAGTCTCTCTTCCGTAAACATTTTTTCGCCGCTATAAGGCCTGACGATGAATTCATCCATGTTAGAGACGTCTTCGGGCACGACGATTATGCTATGTCCTCCGTATCTCGGTTCCAACTCGAAATCTGCATAAACCAATCGTGATTTAACCCACTCGGCAGTGTTAACACCCACTATGGGCATCCAGTTCTCCCAAGAGCGAACCAAAATTATGCGATGCCAGAGATGTATCACGTTCGCGTTCCAGTTTGAGACAACGAATATTATGTCGGCCCCCATCATACTCAGCATCGACATGGGTTCGGGGTAGATTATCTCGGAGCATCTCAATATGCCTACTTTACCGTGTGCGGTGTTGTGTAGCGGTAGAGAATCTACTGGCTCAAAAAGCCCCTCCTCGAAAACCCAAAGGAGTGTAGTCTTGCCCTGCCTACCTATNACTTCGCCCTCAGGGCTTATGAGTATGCATGTGCTNCNATACTTGCCGGCTTGTGTCTTTTGGAGNATCGTGGCTATAACGTAAGAGTTTATCTCTCGAGCCTTCTCGCAGAGTTCTTTCTCGCCCGTTGACGGGTATCCTTCTGGAAATGCGGCTATATCGACCTCTAACTTCGCCACACTATCGAGTAGCTCAAGCGCCCGAGGCAGGTTCTTTTCGGTGAATAGTCCGCCGGAAGGTCTAGCTTGTATTGCAGCCACCCTGACCAAGACCATCAACCTGCTCGGTTTTTGGATACATTATTTATAAAAATTTGAATAGATTTATTATAAAGCGAACATCCTGTATAACTAACAAGAGGGGTGCATATTATGGGCGTTCTACCAGGTCAAAAATTCGTATGGCTCAAAGCAAAAGGCGACCCGAACGTACCGCCTGACTCCGTTGTAATAAACAATAAGTACATGGCGTTGCTCAAAGTACCCGAGAACGAGGCCGTAGAGGTAGTGTACGAGGGCGAGCTTCTATTCAAAGCCAACGTTAAGTATAGCGCCGATGCGCAGAGAGGTTATGCATTCTTAAACAAAAATAAAATGGTTGAGTTCAAGGTACCAGAGGAAGAGGCCGTCATCATCGCGGAGCCAAGAGAAAAAGTTGAATCCGAGTGATGTCATAGTTCCGCTGAAGTCTGATACATCTCCTGTATAACAACACCATTTTCTTTAATTTCTTTTAAGAAGATCTCCGGTTCTATACATCCCTCTGGTGCGAAGACACCTTTTTCTTTCACTTGTCCGCGCCCTAACATTATAGCACCTATCACAGCGGATATGGCAGTAGCAAACTCATGTCCGACGTCGGAGAATTTGTAAACGTACTTCGTCGGGTTTTTGCCCTTCTTTCCGCTAACCGCTACCCTCATCTCAAAGAGAGGCTCCGCGGCATCAAACTTGAAGAGCTCCATCGCGACATCCATCGGTAAAGATGCAAAGCGCGCCATGATGAAATCTCTTGGCGATACCTTAACACCCTTAACATTTATGGGCTCGAGCTGTACGAGTTGCAGTTTGTTCAACATCCTGTAAATCTCGACGACCTCGCTGGGCACCATTCCGGCTTTGCACGTTACGTTCTTTGCCTTTATGTANCTTGGAATCGTTACGGGCTCTGGNTGNCCTACNTGGTAGACCTCTACGTTGCCGAGCTCGAGAAAGTCCTGAACCTCCCTTCCGTCAACCATTGGTACGACTTCCTTCCAGTTTCCGTTTTCATAAGTTAACACCTTTCCGCTAGTGACGTTAAACATGTGGGCAGTAACTGCCTCTGAGGCAACACCGGCTGCTGTCGTGAAAATCCAAGAGACATCTATATTTTCAACTTCGTCAAGCTTCGATGCACCGTACCTTGCCAGAACGTTTGAAAGACCAGGCGTTGAGCCCAGACCTATAACGACGGTGATGTTCTTCCTCTTTGCCTCATCGAAGAGTGCTTTGTCCTCAAGGACCTCCTTAGAGGGTAACGGGTCGTCCATTATATCTACAAAGTTAATACCAGCTTCAACCGCAGCCTTCACTATGGGAACGCCGAATTTATAGTAGGGACCAACACAACCCACGACCACATCCGCCTTCTGCATCTGGCCAATCAGTGACGGTCGGTCTGTTACGTCCACTTTCAAAGCTTTGGCCTTCTTCATTTTGCTGGCCAGCTTCTCGGCCTTATCCACGAGTATGTCTCCTAAGATCACTTCGTCTACGTCTGGATACTTTGTTAGGTGNTCGGCTACTTCAGAACCTATTATTCCCGCTCCGCCTAGTACAAGTACGCGCATGTGCCCTCACTCAACAAAAAATAAAAAAATGTGTAATTTATATCATTTTGTCAACTTCTTCGATGGCTTTATCCAGTATGTCGATAGCCCTGTCTACCTCGTCTTCTGTCACGACGAGCGGCGGCATCAGCGTTATGTTGTTGGCAGCGAAAGTAGATACCAGCAAC
>Ga0065719_106664_pt1 | contig 19744 bp, 21 predicted proteins | sample GBSCel85sediment_FD_59106 | JGI IMG/M metagenome (GOLD analysis project Ga0065719, IMG submission 59106) | Hot spring sediment microbial communities from Great Boiling Spring, Nevada - Cellulolytic enrichment CS 85C v3 (version 3) | ecosystem: Environmental > Aquatic > Thermal springs > Hot... | reverse complement strand
ATTAGAGGGGGTACAAAAAATATTATGAATTCTAACAATATCCCTGATTTTGAAACGCCCTTTAGTGATTTTAATATAGCCTGGTTTAATTTACTTGGCTTTCCTGCTATTACTGAACATCATGTTACTTTAGGATTAGGATATCAGTTTACTAAAAACTTTGGCATTGACATAGCTTATAAATATGCTTTTAATAAAAAAGTAAAAGCTACAGATAATATGGGAATGGGATTAATGGTTGAAGGGCAAAATGAGCAAAATGCTATTTCTATAGGATTAAATTGGAAATTTTAAAATAAACTAAAAGAAGGAGGTATAAGAAATGGAGGAGAGGAAGTAAAAAGAGTTNTTTTAATTTGTCCTGATAATANNTTNNATACTGTTTATCCTGCTCTTATTTTATCCTTACAGGCAGCAAGAGCAGGTGCAGAATCTATGATATTTTTTACTTTTGATGGAATTAAAGTAATTTTAAAAAATGGAATTAAAAAAGTAAAATGCTATCCCAAGGGATTTTTAGGTGCTATTCCGGGGATACCTACTCTTTTTACTAAATTAATGCTTAAACTTGCTGAAGAAAGAGCAGGAGTTCCTTCTCCTGATTTGCTTATGGAAATGTGTCAGATAGAGGGAGTGAAATTTTATGCCTGTCTTATGACTATACAGATGATGAAGCTTAAAAAAGAAGATTTCATTGAGGGGGTAGAAATAATTGATGCAGAAGGATATATGAAAATTGCTTTAGAAGCAGATTTATGCATGTTTATTTAAAAGTTGAAAAAATCTATCTCCATATTAAATTTTAAATTGAATTTAGCGGGAGTGGCGGAATGGTAGACGCTCCGGACTTAGGATCCGGTGGGGATTTTCCCCGTGAGGGTTCAAATCCCTCCTCCCGCATTTAAATAAATTTAAAGATTAACAAATTTTAACGAAAATAGATATCTGAAATATTAGAGGATGCATAATCAGCGATATTAGATACGAAAACTTCTCTATCTTCATTTGTCATTTTTACAAATTGAACTCCAAAATAGGTATTAAAATTTTCTTTTTTTATCCATTTTATTTCACTTTCAGCTTTTATAGGATAGTTCCATTTTATTACTAAATAAAGATGCCCCTTTTTTTCTATAGGTAAATCTTGATCAGTTTTGAATTTTGCTCCATCTATACTTATATCTAAAATTTCTACAGGAAAAGAATATCCACTTGAAGTTGCTACTCTACCTTTTAGTCTAATTTTGTATCTTGAATATTTTCTTCTATCTATCATAATTTAAGTCTAATTACTAAAAAATAAAAGTCAATAGTTATATTTAATTTGAGTTATTTTTTAAATATTCTTGTTTTTACTAGATCAAGTTGATAGCCATAGATATGGGCTCCTGCTGAATAGGCATACATAGGTCCATTTTCTAATCCTGCTTCCATGGCTACATATTGTTTAAGTAATTCTATTCCACCAAGATTTGTGGGGAACCCTGCCCATAAATCCCAGCTTCTAAAATAAACTGAAACTGTTAAAATGAGCTTTTCTTCAATAGGTATAACTTTAAAGTCTATTATTCTTAAACAAGGAGGATCAAGTTTCCCATCCTTGCCATAACAAATATCATGATCTTCAGGGGTTCCTACTTCAATAACTGCTTGATTGGTAAGAGGAGTCTCTTTAAGCATTTGAATAACTCTTTCAAGTTGAGTCCCTCCTTTGGGCATAGGATAATGAATTCTCGAAGAATAGCGGTAGGTTTCATTAGGAGCAAGTTCTGGATTCATAAGATATTCAGCGAAATAATCTTGAATATATTCCAAATTTGTAGGAGAGGGAATTCCAAGATGAGGAGGAATTTCAGGAACCATATCTTCCCAGGGTCTTTCTATAAAAACTACAAGAGAAGGAAGCTGATACCTTATTTGCTCTTTTTCAAAAGATCCCCTTTGAATAGGTTGAAGATAACCTCTCTCAAAGATATGATAAATTATTTGAAACCAAGCATCAGAAATAGTTTTAGCACAAATTACTAAAGGCTGTAAATTAATTTGCATACTCTTAATCTTAATATCTTTGGCTTTTTAATTTTAAAACAAATTTTAGGAAAAGGTAGTCTAAATTTAAAAGATATGTAAAATTTATTGACACAAAAAAGTTTTATGCTAATATTTAAATCAATTTAGTAAGTAAGTACTTACATTATTGATTTATGATAAAAGATAAGAAAAGAGTAGGCTTTTTTATTCTTATTGCTTTAGCTCTTTTTTTCTTAAGTTGGCTTATTTATTTTCTTTGGCATAGGTATCACTATGCGGTAACTGATGCAGTGTTTGTTCAAGCTGACAATCTTATATATGTAAGTTTTCCTAAGGTCAATGGGAAACTTATTAAACTTTACAAAAATGAAGGAGATTTAGTAAAGAAAGGAGAAATTCTTGCAGAAATAGAAAGCACAGATTATGCCCTTAAAGTTGCTCAATTAGAAAAAGCTTTAAAAGAAGTGGAAAACCAACAAAGCGCTCTTGGATTTAATATTGCTAAACTTGAAAGAGAAATACCTTTAAAAAGTAGATCAACTTACAAAACAAAAGGATAGATTAAAAGAAGAGGAAAGAGCTAAGCTTTATGATATAGAAAAATTAAAGGCTCGTTTAAATCAAGTAAGAAGAGATAAAGTAAGATATGAAAACCTTTATAAAGATGGATTAATCTCAGCTCATGAATTAGAGGAAATTCAAACCCAAGAAAAAGAATTGGAAAATCAAATCTCATCAGTTTCTGCTCAACTTTTGGCTATTAAAAAACAACAGGAAGAGATTGATAAAAATATAGCACTTATTTTAAATGAGAAAAATACTGTTCTTGCCTATAAGTCCTTTTTACTTTCCTTAGAGGCTAAAAAGAAAAATTTAGAAAAGCAAAAAGAAGAAGCCGAAGTTTATCATGCCTATACAAAACTTTATAGTCCTGTTGATGGAGTAATTGCTAAAAAATTTCATTCAGAAGGAGATGTTTTAAATTCTGGAGAACCTGTTTATGCTATAGTTGATCCTAATTCTTTTTATGTCCTTGTTTTATTAGAGGAAACAAAACTTAAAGGAGTTAAAAAGGGATGTCCAGCTAAAATAAAGCTTGATGCCTATCCAGACAAAGATTTTGAAGGAGTAGTAGATGAGGTATTACCAGCCTCTGCTGCTACCTTTGCTCTTGTTCCCAGAGATATCTCTGCTGGAGAATTTACCAAACTTGCTCAAAGAATTTATGTAAAAATAAAAATAACTAAGGGAGATAGAAGTCTTTTAAAAGTAGGACTTGGTGGAGAAGTAGAAATTAAGAGATCTTTTTAAATAAAGATCTTTTNAAAATATGCCCCTTCCTGTAGAGCAACAGCTCACAACTTACGCTTATAAAATAATTTCTCCTAAGGATAGAATTTTTATTACTATTTCTGTAATGATAGGTACTTTTATGGCAATTCTTGATACAACTATTGTAGATGTGGTTTTGCCTAAAATGATGGCACCTCTTGCTACAGATCTTTATGGAATTCAATGGGTTATTACAAGTTATATGATAGCTGCAGCAACTGCCCTTTTGTTTGTAGAGAATTTTTCTAAATATATTGGCTATTCCTATACCTTTATAACTGGAATGACCATCTTTGTTATTGCCAGTTTTTTTTGTGCAAGTGCTACCTCTTTAGCTCAAATGATTGTTTTTAGAAGTATTCAGGGAATAGGAGAAGCATTTATTATGGCTTGTGCCCAAACAATTCTTATGCTTGTTTATCCTCCTGAAAAAAGAGGTACAGCTCTTGGAATTTACGGACTTGGAGTAAGCTTTGCCCCAGCTTTAGGTCCTACAGTAGGAGGCTTTATTACAGAACATCTTAACTGGAGATGGATTTTTTATATAAACGTTCCTATTGGTATTTTAAACATCCTTTCATCTTTTATAGTATTGCCAAAATTTCTTGGGAAAGCCAAAGTTTTTCATTTTAATTTTGTAAGTTATTTTTTTGTTGCTATAGCTACTATTTCTTTACTTATAATGTTATCTAAAGGACAACAACAAGGGTGGTTTCAATCCCTTTTTATCATAAAGTGTCTTTTTATAACTCTTATTTCTTTTTCTCTATTTTTTGCAAGTGAACTTTATGCGGAAATTCATTCTAAAAATACTTTAATAAACTGGAAGATATTTAAAATTCCCGAATATAGTTTAAGTATGGGGCTTTATTTTTTTATTCTTGGTTTTGTGTTATATCAAATTTTTTATCTCCTCCCTATTTACTATGAAAACCTAAAAGGATTGACCACTTTTCAAACAGGACTTCACATGTTACCTCCTGCAATGTTAATAGGTATTTTTAGCATCACTGCTGGTATACTTTCTGATAAGATTTCACCTTTAATTATTTTGGTTATAGACTGGTTTTTCCTTTTAATAAGTACCTTTTTCATATTTCCTAAGCTCAATTATTATACCCCTGCTTATAAAGCAGTTATTTTAACTTTGCCCTTAGGAATAAGTGTGGGGATTTTCTTTTCTCCTTTAACAACTTTTGCTATGAGAAATTTAGGTGAATTAACAGGTCTTGGGGTAGCACTTATGCATTATATTAGATTTTTAGGAGGCTCCTTTGGAACTGCTATTGCAACTAATCACTTGGAAAGACATACTAATGAATATTTTTTAAGAATAAATGAATTACAAAATTGGGGTTATGTAAAACAATTTATTTATTCTAAAATGCTCCTTTTAGAAAAATTTTTCCCTTTTGAAGTTTCTCTTAAAAAATCTAAAGCCCTTCTATATCATGTCCAATACCTTCAAGCTTTAAGTTGGAGTTTCCAAGAAACATTTAGAAGTGTTGGATTTTGGGTTATTGTAGGAGGGATCTTTTTAACTATCCTTTTAATAATTAACCTGAAGTCTTATTTAAAAAAGTTTATTTACAAGGCTCCTTTTGATCTATAATACAAGCTCCTTGAGAAGAGTTGTTTCCTATAGGAAGATTTTCACTTTCAATCTCAATCTGAGATTCCTCTTTTTTTATCCTTTTTATTTCAGTACTTTTAGGCTTTTTATACTCCCTTTCAAAGCTTTCTTTTTCTTCTATTCCATATTTATCTTTAAGCCAATTTTTAATATTTTCTTCGCCTTCAATTATCAAAGTTTTATCCTTTTCTTTATAAATTAGAATAGGCACATTATTATACTTTAGCAATCTTATTAAAGGAAAAGCTCCCTTAACATTGTAAAATTTTAAAGAGATATTATGTTCCTTAGCAAATTTTTTTACTTCTTCACAATGAGGACAATCCTTTTTATAAATAAGAACTGGAGAATTAAAATCTAAAGGCTTTAAAGGAATTTTCACCAAAAAAGTAGCTAAAAAGAGAGAAAGAGAGCCTAAAAAAGCTATTTTATAAATAGAGGTATTTTTAGAAATTTTATTACTTAAAAATAAAGATTTTTCCTTTAAAGGAAGTTTATAATCTAAAAGAAAACATAAAAAAATAAGGCTAGCTATAATTAAACAATAGGAACAATATTCATTTAAAATCCATTTTTGAAAACCTATAAAATATCCTTCAACTATTACCGCTAAAGCAAGTATATAAGTTCTTAGATTTAAAAGTTGTGTTAATTTTATTTCTAAGATATCAAGAAAAGAAATTATAACTAAACAAAAAAAGAGCAAAGCCCCTATATAATTTAAAAGATTGTAGGTATCAAAAATGTGAACTAAAAAACAACCTTCACTTTGACATAAAGTTTTTTGTTGAAGGTTTAGGTAAATTTCTGAAATTATTAAAATTAATCCTATTATGCTAAAAAGAAAGAACAGAATTTTTGTTTTTTTTGATTCTTTAGCTTTTGGAGTCATTTAATGAAGAATCTTTTCCTTTTAAAAATTTATAAGCTGATTCAAAAATTTTTATAGCACAATAAGGTCCGCACATGGTACAAGCTTTACTTTGAGAGATTCCACCTTCGATTCTATATCTTCTTGCCTTTTCTGGATCAATAGAAAGTTCAATCTGAGCCTCCCAGTCAAGCCTTGCTCTTGCTTTTGCCATTTCTAAATCCCATTCCCAGGCTCCCTTGATACCTTTTACAAGATCAGCTATATGAGCAGCTATTTTAGAAGCAATAAGGCCCTCTTTTACATCTTCAATTGTAGGAAGTCTCAAATGTTCTGCTGGGGTAAGATAGCATAAAAAATCAGCTCCTGCAGCACCTGCTATAGCTCCTCCTATAGCACCTACTAAATGATCATATCCTGGAGCAATATCTGTTGGAAGTGGACCCAAAACATAAAAAGGAGCTCCGTGACAAAGTTTTTTCTCTAATTTGACATTAGCTTCGATTTGATCTAAAGGGACATGTCCTGGACCTTCAATCATTACTTGAACACCTTTATCCCAAGCTCTTAAAGTTAACTCTCCAAGTATTATTAATTCCTGAATTTGTCCTCCATCGGTTGCATCAGCAATACAACCAGGTCTTATGCCATCACCTAAGGAAAGAGTAATATCATAATTATATGCAATTTCAAGAAGTTCATCAAAATATTCATAAAGGGGATTTTCTTTATTATTATAAATCATCCATTCTGCAATAAAAGAGCCTCCCCTGGAAACTATCCCAAGTATTCGTTCTTTATTTTTAAGTCTTTCTAAGCTTTGTTTGGTAACTCCACAATGGACTGTCATAAAATCTATACCATCTTCAGCTTGTTTTTCTATTACTTTAAAAATTTCAGAAACTGTCATTTCCACAATAGATTTATGATGTTTTTCAACTGCCTCAATAGCTGCCTGATAAATGGGAACAGTTCCAAGAGGAACAGGACAATTTTCTCTGATAAGTTTTCTTATTTCGTCAAGCTCTCCACCTGTAGAAAGATCCATTACAGTATCTGTTCCATATTTTATTGCTATTTCAAGCTTTTTTAATTCTTCTTCTACTGATAGTCTGTCCTTTGAAGTTCCTATATTAACATTTACTTTAGTTCTTAACCCTTTTCCAATAGCACAAGGTTTTGTAACTTTATTTTTTTTATTTTTACAAATTACTATATGTCCCTTAGCTATTCCTTCTCTTATATATTCTNCCTCTACTCCTTCAGCTTCTGCACAAGCTTTCATTTCTTCTGTAATTATGCCCTTTTCCGCAAGTCTCTTTAGAGTGCACATAATTTTAAATTAACCTCCTTTGCAAAATTTTTCACAAAAACTAATCATTTAAATTAAAAATTATACCCTAAAATTAAAAATTTTCCCCATAAAAAAGAAAAAATTCACTATTTGGAGAATTATTGATAAATTTCTAAACAGATTTGATCCTTTTGATGAAGTTCCTTGAAATAAACTGAAACATATTCGTTAAAGTTAATATTTTTAATTCTAAGTCCTACATAATTTGGTTCTATAGGAAATTCTCTACCTCCTCTATCTACTAAAAACTGCAAGTTCTATTTTTTTAGGACGACCTATATCTATAAGAGCATCCATAGCTGCTCTAACAGTTCTTCCAGTATATATAACATCATCAACTAAAATAATATTAAGNTCCTCTATAGAAAAGGGTATTTCAGTTTTCTTAACCTTAGGATAATTGGTAATTCTTGTCCANTCATCTCTATATAAAGTTATATCAAGATATCCTATAGGTATTTCAACTCCTGTTTTTTGAAAAAGTATTTCTCTTAATCTATTAGCAAAAGGGGCACCCCCTGTTTGAATACCAATTAAAGCTATCTTATCTAAAATAGGATGTTTTTTTAATATTTGTTCAGCAACCTTTTCAATAAGTTTTTTAATTCTTTTAGGACCTGCTATTACCTTTTTAATTTTTTGAGTTAAAATTTGATTATCCATAATGTTTGGATATAACCACAGTTTAAAAAAATTGCAAGAGTAAAAAATATGATAAAGGAAGTAACTTATAGAGTTCTTTATGGAGACACTGATTGTGGAGAGGTTATGTATTATGGAAATTATCTTCGTCTTTTTGAAATAGGAAGAGCTGAATTAATCCGTTCAGCAGGTATAAGTTATAAGGAAATAGAAGAAAAAAAAGGTATTATTTTACCTGTAGTTGAAAGTTTCATTAGATATAAGGCTCCAGCTAAATATGATGATCTTTTAATTATAAGAACTACTATAAAAGAATTGAAAACCTATAAAGTGGTATTTGAATACAAAATCTTTAAAAATGATAATCTTATTACTGAGGGATATACTGTTCATGTGCCCATTAACAAAGAAGGCAAAATCGTAAAATTTCCTAAGGATATTTATCAAATATTATATTCTCTTTTAGAAAAGTAGACCTTTAAAAAGGAACTTTATGGAAATAGGAATTGTTGGACTCCCTAATGTTGGTAAGTCAACTATTTTTAATGCATTAATTCAAGCTAATAAAGCAGAGGTTGCTAATTATCCTTTTTGTACCATTGAGCCAAATGTGGGAATAGTTAATGTTCCTGATGAAAGATTATATAAGATTTATGAGCTTAGAAAAAAGTAAAATGGTAACTCCAGCAACTATAAAATTTATTGATATAGCTGGACTGGTTAAAGGTGCAAGTAAAGGTGAAGGGTTGGGGAATCAATTTCTTTCTTATATAAGACAAGTTTCTGCTATTGCTCATGTAATAAGATGTTTTGAAGATGAAAAGGTTTCTCATGTGGAAGGTTATATAGATCCTATAAGAGATGTAGAAATAGTAGAAATAGAACTTATAATGGCAGATCTTAAAACTTTAGAAAAAAGGTTAGAAAAAACCAAAAAACTTATAAAAACTGATACAAAAACTGCTAAAGCTGAGCTTGAAACTTTAATAAAAGCAAAAAATATACTTGAAGAACTTAAACCTTTAAGAGAAAACCTAAAACTCTTTGATAATTCTGAAATAAATTTTTTAGAAAAAGAACTTTTTTTACTTACTATAAAGCCCATGATGTATATTGCTAATATTTCTGAGAAAGATCTTCCAGAAGGGGGAAACAATCCTTCAATAATTAAACTTAAAGAATTGGCTTTAAAAAAGGAAATCCCTATTATAATTCTTTGCGGAAAAATCGAGCAGGAATTGATAGAACTTCCTAAGGAAGAAAGAAAAGATTTTATGGAGGCGCTTAATTTAAGAGAGTCTGGTCTTGATAAAATAATTAAGGTTGGTTACAAAATACTAAATCTGATAACCTTTTTTACTACAAATCCTAAAGAAACAAAGGCTTGGACAATAAAAAAGGGGACAAAAGCTTTAAAAGCTGCAGGAAAAATACATTCTGATATGGAAAAAGGTTTTATTGCAGCCGAAGTCATTAATTATGAAGATTATATTAAAATAGGTTCTCTTCATAAAGCAAAAGAGTTGGGATTAATAAAAATAGAAGGAAAGGATTACGAAATAAAGGATGGAGATATAGTTTATTTTAGATTTAACGTATAAAAATTAAAAAATGTTAAAAAAAATTAAAAAAAATTAAAAAAATTGTCTTGAATTTTTATTATTTAAACTGTATAATTCTTTAAAAAGCTTATTGGATATTTTTAAATGTTAAAAGAACTTTTTCGTTTATTTACTCCTTATGAATGGATCATTACCAATAGGCTTGGAGGTTATGCTTTAGGAAATGCTTTTTTAGCTAATTCAAGAAAGTATCACGGATTACTTATTGCTGGGAGAAAAAAAGGTGAGAGAATTCATTTAGTAAGCTCTTTAGAAGAAAAGGTTACCTTTCTTTCAGGATTAACTTATTTTCTTGATACAAACTTTTATAGAGATATTACTTATCCAGAGGGATATAAGCTAATAAAAGAATTTTTCTATCTTCCCTATCCTTCTTTTTATTTTGCTTGTCCCCAAAGTAAGGATTTTTTTCTTAAAAAATCTATAAAAATGCATAAAGAAAAAAATTTAGTCCTTATAACTTATCAAAATATAAGCACCTATCCCTTTAAGCTTGAAATAAGACCAAAATTTTCTTTTAGAAACCATCATACCGTCCAGTTTGAAAAGGACTGGAAAGAAGCGGATGTGGAAATAAATATTTTTGAAAAAGAAGCTTTTGTCTCAAAAAATGAATTCGCGCTTTTTATTTACCTTTCTAAAGGAAAAATTTTTAAAGATCCCATTTTTTATTATCATGTTTATTATCCTATAGAGGAGATAAGAGGTTATGAAGCAACAGAAGATACTTTTTTCNCCTTTTAAAATAGAAGTTGATCTTAATCCTACAGAAAAATTTTATTTAATTTTTAGTGATATCCCTGTAAAAGATATAAATAAAGAAATTGAGCTCATAGAGAGCTATTATAGAAATTATCCTGAACTTGACCTGAATAAAAAATCCTTTTCCCAGGAAGAATATTTTAAAATTTTAGACCTTATGGTTGAGAGTTTTTTATTGGAGGATGATATTGTTGCAGGATTCCCTTGGTTTTATTGTTGGGGAAGAGATACTTTTATAGGACTTCCTGCAGTCTTTTACTTAGAAAAGGGGATTTGAAAAAGCCTATACTATATTTATTAAATATAAAAATCTAATGAAAAATGGGCTTATCCCTAATGTGGTAACTGATCTTTCAGAAATAAACTATAATTCCATTGATGGAACTTTATGGTTTGGGCTACGTATTTTTCAATTTATAGAATTTTTTAAAGATAAAATTTCTGAAAGACAGAAAAATGAATTACTTCAAGCTATTAAAGAAATTATAACTCAATTTTTAACTAATTCTTTTTTGCCCTTTAGAATTGATTCTGAAGATGGATTTATTGAAATACCAGATAATATCAATTTAGCTTTAACTTGGATGGATGTAGTCATTGATGGGATTCCTATTACTCCAAGATATGGTAAACCGATTGAGATTTCAGCTTTGTGGTATAATTTGCTTAAGTTTTCTTCTAAATATTTGGAAGAACCTTTTATAAAAAAATATAAAATAAGCTCTTTAATAAGAAAACAAAAGAAAAGCTTTGCTAAGTATTTTAATGGAGAACTTTGGGCTGATAGAACTTACAAAAAGGAACCTGTTTTCGAAATCCGTCCTAATTATATCATAGCTTTAAGTTTACCGTATGATATAGCTGATAAAACTTCTATGATAAAAGGGTTAGAGCTTGCTAAGAAAGAACTTCTTACTTCCTATGGACTAAGAAGTCTTTCCCCAAGGCATCCCAATTTTAGAAAAAACTACTTTGGAAGTCAATATTTAAGAGACCTTGCTTATCATAATGGAACGGTTTGGGTATGGCTTCTTTATCCCTATGCTGAAGTTTTAAAAAAAGTTTACAAAAATAAAAAAATTCTTAAAGAAGAACTCAATAAGCTGGTAAAACCTTTTAGAGATATGATTATATCTGGCAAAATAGCAAGTATCCCTGAATTATATGATGGAGAAAATCCCTATTATCCAAAGGGAGCTCATGCTCAATTTTGGTCAGTAGCTTCTATTTATCTTATAGAAAAAAGCTTACAAACTTTAAAAGGAGTTATAATATGAAGGTATTAATGCTTACTTGGGAATATCCTCCTTTTATAGTAGGGGGACTTGGTATAGCATGTTATGGACTTTTTAAAGCCCTTGCTGAAAAGGGAATAAAAATTTATATGATCTTACCAACTCAAGAAAAAGTTTTTTTTGAAATTTCTTCCTCCTGGGAAGCTGATTATCCAATTGCAAAAAAATGGGATAAAAAACAATTTGAACCAATTCCTTTAAGTTTTTATGAATTTCATTATTTAGAACCCAAAGGAGCCTATTTATCTCCCCATTTAATTTCGATTACTAAAAAATGGGAACCTCCCTCAATTAAAGACTCAAATATTTTATGAAATTCCAACTGAGATTTTGGAAAGATTAGAAACTCTTTTATCTCAAGATAATTCTCTAATTTCAAAGGTAGGTACTTATACAGAAAATGTATTAGAAATTAGTAAAGCCCTTGATTTTAATTTAATACATGCCCATGATTGGCTTACTTATCCTGCAGGCTTATTTTTAAAAAAACTATATAATGTTCCTTTAGTGACTCATATCCATGCCACTGAATTTGATAGGGCACTTGGATTTGGACATCCCATTATTCATGAAATAGAATATTTAGGTCTTAATTTTTCAGATAGGGTGGTAGCAGTATCAAAATATACCTCAAATCTTATAAAAGAGCATTATAAAGTTCATGAAGAAAAAATAAGGATTATCTATAATGCCTTTTTACCTCCTTCCAAACCACCTGAAAAGATCAAAAAATTTAAAGAACCGGTTATTTTATTTTTAGGAAGATTGACCATTCAAAAGGGACCCGGGATTTTCTTAGAGTTTGCCAAAAAAATAATAAATACTTATGGTAAAAAAGTAAGATTTTTGATAGCTGGTGCAGGGGAAATGGAAAGACATCTAATGTTAGAGGCTGCAAGTCTTGGTATAGGAACTCAAATTATGTTTACAGGTTTTCTTACTCGACAGGAGGTTGAAACAGCTTTAAGTATGAGTGATATTGTAGTTATGCCTTCTCCTTCTGAACCATTTGGTCTTGTTGCACTTGAGGCTATGTCTCATGGATGTGCTTTAATTATCTCTAAACAATCTGGAGTTTCTGAAATTATAGAAAATGCTTATAAAGTCGATTTTTGGGATATAGATAAAATGGTAGAGATAGTAATAGATTTACTTGAAAATCCTGAAAAATTAGCTGAAATTCAAGAAAAAGCCCAAATAGAAGTTCAAAAATTTAAATGGGAAGATCGGGCTGAAGAAGTAATTAATATATATAGAGAGCTTGTATATAATAATATATGCTTTATGTAATTTTTTATTTTCAAGTTCATCAACCTTTTAGAATAAATAAATACAAAGTTTTTGATATAAAAGAAAAAGTTGATTATTTTGATGAAGAGTTAAACAAATATATATTTAATAAGGTTTCTGAAAGATGTTATCTTCCTGCTAATAAACTTTTTTAAAGACCTAATTGAAAGCTCAGATGGGCGGTTTAAGATCTCTTTTAGTATTACAGGAACTTTTGTAGAACAGGCTAAAAGATATCGTCCTGATGTTTTTGAATCATTTTTAGATCTTGTTAAAACTGGAGGAGTTGAATTATTAAATGAAACCTATTATCATTCTCTTGCTTCTATTTTTGATTTAAATGAATTTTTGGAACAAATAGCTGAACATGAAGAGCTTATAAAAAAAGAATTTGGTTTTATTCCTACAGTTTTTAGAAATACCGAGCTAATTTATTTTGATAAACTTTCCGATATTCTTTTAAGTCTTCCTCACATTAAAACTATTTTGATTGAGGGAGCTGATAAAATATTAAAAGGAGATTCTCCTTTATATCCAAGAATTTCTTATAATCATGCCCATCTTATTCTTTTAAAACATTATAGACTTTCAGATGATATTGCCTTTAGATTTAGTGATAAATCTTGGAAAGAATACCCTCTAACAGCTGAAAAATACGTCTCTTGGATAAAAGATTTGACTCTTATTGAAAAAGGAGGTAAAAATCTATATCTAAATCTATTTATGGATTATGAAACCTTTGGAGAACATCAGTGGAAAGAAAGTGGGATTTTTGAATTTATAAAAAGTGTGGTAGAATTGTTGTTAAAAGAAAGGGGTATAGCTTTTCTTTTACCATCAGAAGTGAGTCATACTTTAAATTATAAACCTAAAACTATATCTGTCCCTGAACCAATCTCTTGGGCAGATATAGAAAGGGATTTATCTGCCTGGTTATCTAATTCTTTACAATGGAACGCTATGAAAACCTGTTATGAATTGTTAAAAATAGCTAAAGAAAAAGAAAAAAAAGATCTAATATCCATTCTTAAAAAACTTACTACCTCTGATCATTTCTATTATATGTGTATTAAATATTTTCAGGATGGGGATGTGCATAAATATTTTTCTCCCTATTCTTCCCCTGAAGAAGTTTATAGGTATTATATGAGTATATTAAGTGATATAGAAAATAGATTAGAGGAATAAAGATATGGAATTTAAGAAATTTTTTGTTTATCCAAGAATTCCTGAAAATTTGAAAAAGCTTTTAGACCTTTCTAACAATCTTTGGTTTACCTGGAATTATGATGCACTCTCAATTTTCTATAAAATTGATGCAGAAACTTTTAGAAGATTAAAGTACAATGCTAAAAAATTTCTTTATTATCTTCCTAAACCAATATTTCAAAAACTTGAGAAAGATGAAAGATTTTTAATGGATTTGGAAGATATTTGGGAAACCTTTGAGGAATATAAAGAATATAAACACCCCCTTATAGAAAGTGCAAATTTTACATCTGAAGAAATAATAGCTTATTTTAGCACTGAATTTGGTTTTCTATCCTGTTCTACCTGTTTATGCTGGAGGGTTAGGTATATTAGCAGGTGATATGATAATAGGAGCTTCAGACCTTGGGTTGCCTCTTATTGGAATTGGACTTCTTTATAAAAATGGCTATTTCCGGCAAAAGATTGATCCCTTAGCTAAAACTCAAATAGAAGAAGCTGATGAGGTAGAAGTATTTTTAAATTTTTTACAAGAAGTAAAAACTGAAAAAGATGAGCCTCTTATTATAAATTTAGAAATTCTTGATAAACCTGTAAAAGTAAAGGTTTGGAAATTAGAAGTGGGAAGAAATATTTGTTATTTTTTAGATACAGATATTTATGAAAATTCTCCAGAAATGAGAGATATTTTAAGATATCTTTATCCAGGGGAACCGGAAAAAAGGATTCAACAAGAAATTATATTAGGATTAGGTGGATATTATGCTCTTAAAGCTATGGGGATAAAGCCAAAACTTTATCATCTTAATGAAGGACATTCTGCTTTTGTAATATTTGCAAGGTTAAAGGATTTAATAAAGGAAGAGGGATTATCTTTAGATGAAGCTAAAATGCTTATCAAAGAAACTACCATCTTTACTACCCATACTCCTGTAATTTCTGGAAATGAGCATTTTCCTCATGAACTGGTTAAAAAATACCTTTTTGATCTTCTTGAAGATGTACTTGATTTAGAAACAAGGGAAAAACTTTTTGAAGAAGGTTTTATAGGAAAAGATAAAACTATCTTTTGGCTTCCAGCTTTAGCTATTAGAAATTCTTCTTATGTAAATGCTGTTTCAAGAATCCATCAAAATACTACAAAACAAATGTGGAATCCTCTTTTTGAAAAATTTATTTCTGAAGAGGTTCCCATTTATTATATCACCAATGGTGTACATTGGAGATGGTTAAGTGAACCTTTCTATAATTTACTTAAAAAATACTTAGGTGCACATTTTATATACATGTCTGAGGAAGATACTGGATGGGAAGAAATTTTAAAAATACCTGGTGAAGAAATCTGGGAGGCTCACAAAAGAAATAAATATAAGTTAATAGCATATCTTAAAAAAGTATTAGAAGAAGAATATTTTAAAATAAGACATTTAGGTAAAGAAACAAGGATTTTTAAATTCCCTACAGCACATCATTTAATTATCACCTGTGCAAGAAGGGTTACTGGGTACAAAAGAAATACTTTAATTTTATATAATAAAGAAAAATTAGCAGAAATTTTGAGAAATACTGATACAATTTTGCTTTTCGCTGGAAAGGCTCATCCTAAGGATGAAGAAGGTAAAAAAATGATAAAAGAGATTTTAGAATTTAGAGAACAATATAACCTTTATGATAAAGTAATTTTTCTTGAAAATTATGACATACATCTTGCAAGATATTTAGTTTGGGGATCAGATGTGTGGTTAAATACCCCTTATAGACCAATGGAAGCTTCAGGAACTTCCGGTATAAAGGCATCAATGAACGGAGTTTTGCATTTAAGTGTACTTGATGGATGGTGGCCAGAGGGTTATACAGGAAATAACGGATGGGCTATTCATCCAAAGGAAGGACTACCACCTTATAATGCCTTTGAAGCTAATCAAATTTATAACCTTTTAGAAAATGAAATAATACCTTTATTTTTTGAGAGAGATGAAGAGGGTATCCCTAAAAATTGGATTAAAATGATGAAACAGGCAATCTATACAGCTTGTAAACATTTTTCTATAAATCGAGTTCTTCTTGAATATACCAAAAAATTTTATATTCCTGCCTTAGAAAATTTTAAAGCCCTTACAGAAAATAATTATGCTTTCTTACGTGAATTAATAAATAAGAAAAATACTATTTTAGAAAAATGGAAAGATATAAAAATTCTTAATGTTTATGATAATCTTGTAGGAAAAAATCTTTTTGAAGAGGATAAACTTGAATTAACTGTAGAAATTGATCTTGCTGGTCTTTCTCCAGATTTGATAGAGGTCCAAGTAGTTTTTATAAGTGAAATTTATTGCGTTGTAGCTCCAGGAGTAGAAGAAGAGATAGAAAGACGACTTGAAGTTTATTCTATTCCTTTTAAGGAATATAAAGATAATAAAGCTATATTTTATGGTGTTTATCCTTTATATGCTCATGGTTTAAAACAGTATAGTATAAGAATTGTTCCTAAAAATGTTTTTATTAAAAGAACTTCTCCAGATTTAATAAAGTGGAAAAATTAAAATTCTGTTTTATATTTTAAAAATAAATCTTTCAAAGGAGTTATCTATGGAAATTTTAATATATCTGTTAGTTATTTTATCTATTATTTTAATAAGTATATCTATTTTTATATTCTTAAAAATTAATAAAATAGTTACTCGTTTAAATCAGGATCTGGAAAATTTGAATCCCCTTTTAGAAAATCTTAATAGTGCTTTAGACTCTATTAAAACTGCTGTTGATAATTTAAATGAACTAATTACTAATTTAAAGATTGTTCCTAATATAATAAAAGAAATAGGTGAAACTGATAAAAGATTTTGAGAATTTTGTAAAAGGAAAAATAGAAATAGTTACAGATGAAATAAAAGATATATCTGAAAATACAAAAGAAAATATAAAAAATGTTAGATTTGTAACAGAAAAAGTAAAAGTAACAGTGAATTCTTTAGATCCACTTATAAATTCTATCATAGATTTTGGAAACACTACTAAAATGTTAATTGATTCTCTTAATGATCAGATTAAAAATTTATATATTGAATTAAGTTCTTTAATTACAGGTGCAAAGGAATTAAGTGGTAGTTTAAGAAGGATTTTTTCTTTATCGTTAAAAGAAAAAAGATAAGTTAAAATTTATAAAGGAGGTGTTACTATGGGTGAGAAAAAAACAATATTTTTAGCTTTTTTAGTAGGTTTTGTGGCTGGAGGAATAACAGCTCTTTTACTCGCTCCTGCAAGCGGAGAAGAGGTAAGAAGAAAAATAAAAGATGAGGTTGAAAAAACTACTGAAAAATTAAAAGCTGAGGCAGAGGTTTTAAAGGAAAAAGCTGAAGAACTTTCAGCTAAAGCTAAAGAAATCCTTAAAACTAAAAAAGAAGAAATAAAAGAAGCAATTGAAAAAGGGAAGGAAGTAATTAAAGAAAAAAAGGAAGAACTCGCTTCTAAACTTCTTAAAAAAGAAGAGGAAGAGATATAATTTACCACTGGAATTTCTCTTTTAAAATTTGAAAATAATTCCTCTTTAAAGAAGGAATTAGTTTTAGGGTTTTTTCTGCCTTTTTAATTAATATTTTTTCTTCCTTTTTAATGAATAAATTTATTTGTCCATCAATTAATAGATGAATATCTTCATCAGTTTTATTCACAGAAACTTCAATTATACAATCATCAGGAATTATTAAAGGTCTAATATTTATTTTGAATGAGCAAATAGGGGTACAGATAAAAACCTTAGCTTTCGGATGTACAATCGGACCCCCTGCAGAAAGGTTATAAGCAGTAGAACCTGTTGGGGTTGAAATAATTAAACCATCTCCATAAATAGTAGTTACTTCTATGTTGTTTATTTTTAAATTTAAATAGATGATTTTTCCGGTTGGGCCTTTCATTATAGCTCCTTCATTTAAACCTACATATTCTTTATTTTGATAAATTACTTTTAAAAGCGTTCTTTCTTCAAAAAAATTTAAACCCTTTTCTAAAGCAAGAATGACATAAGGCAATTCTTCTATATAAGTTTCGGTTAAAAATCCAAATTTTCCCATATTTACCCCAAGAATGGGCAAATCATATTTATAAGCATAAGGCACAGCTTTTAAAAAGGTGCCATCTCCTCCAAGAACTAAAATAGCTTGTACCTCTTTTAAATCTTCTAAAGAAAGCTTGTGTACTTCTTCTATAGGGATTAAATTTAGCCTTTTTTCTTTCTTAAGATCTTCTAAAATTTTTGGTAAGGTTATCGTTTCTTTTTTTAAAAAAAGAAACTTAAGCATGGTTTAATTTTTAATTATATAAACTTTCCTTAAAAAAGAGAAGAGATAGATTTTTTTTGCAATTAATATTTAAAATCTTCGGTTGACAAAATTAAGGATAATATTATGATAATAATGAAAATGTTTCTCAATTTTAAAATAAAAAATAATTAAATTAAATTAAATTAAAATTAAAATTAAAATGAAAATTGTTGTTTTAATAGAAAATTCAGTAGGTGTTTTAATTCCTACAGGGCTTACAGGGGAGCATGGATTAAGTTTATGGATTGAACATGAAGAATATAACCTTTTATTTGATACTGGACAAACTGGGAAAGTTGTAGAAAATGCGCTTCGTTTAGGGATAGATTTAAAAAAAACTGATGCTATAGTTTTAAGCCATGGACATTATGATCATACTGGTGGATTGAAAGAAGTTTTAGAATTCATTAAAAAACCTATCAATATTTATGCTCATAGAGATATTTATAGTCTTCATTATGCTTTAGAAGATCATTATGTAGGAATACCCTTTAGAAAAGAAACCTTAGAGGGGCTTGGAGCTAATTTTGAATGGATAAAAGAGCCCTTTGAGATATTCCCTAATATATGGGTAAGTGGGGAGATTCCAAGAAAAACAACCTTTGAAAAAATAGATCCGAGACTTTATGTAAAAAGGAATGGGCAAAAATTCCCAGATCCTATACTTGATGATATGAGCTTATTTATTAAAACAGATAAAGGACTGGTTATAATTCTTGGGTGCGCCCATTCTGGTGTAGTAAATATTATAGAATATGCCAAAGAGGTTACTAAAGAAGAAAGAATTTATGGAATTATTGGTGGAACCCATCTTTCTTCTGCTTCAGGGGATCAAATTGAAGAAACACTTATTTATTTTGCAAAATTAGATTTTTCTATTCTTGTTGCTAATCACTGTACAGGACTTAAAGTAGCTTCAAAATTTAAAGAAATTTTTGGGAATAAATTTAGATTTGGAACTACTGGTGAAATCATAACTATTTAATTTTTAACTTAAAATGTAAATGCCCTATCTTCAACCTTTTGATCCTTGGAAATCCCCTCTTTGTACTTGCCCAATTAAATATAGTCTAAATCCCTATACAGGATGTGGTCATCGTTGTCTATATTGTTATGCTACAAGCTTTATAAAAAATTTTTATCATCCAAGACCTAAAAAAGAATTTTTAAGAATTATAGAAAGGGAACTTAAAAATATTCCAGAAGGAAGTCTTATTTCCCTTTCTAATTCCTCAGATCCTTATCAGCCTCTTGAAGAAACTCACAAATTGACAAGAAAATTTTTAGAACTTCTTTTAGAAAGAAATTATAGAATCTTAATTATTACTAAATCAGACCTTGTTTTAAGAGATTTGGAGCTTTTAACTAAACTTAGGTGTGCAGT
>Ga0065719_116298_pt1 | contig 19752 bp, 17 predicted proteins | sample GBSCel85sediment_FD_59106 | JGI IMG/M metagenome (GOLD analysis project Ga0065719, IMG submission 59106) | Hot spring sediment microbial communities from Great Boiling Spring, Nevada - Cellulolytic enrichment CS 85C v3 (version 3) | ecosystem: Environmental > Aquatic > Thermal springs > Hot... | reverse complement strand
GAAGAGGAAAAAATTAATACTTGGAAAATTAAAGGGAAGGTGTTAGTGTGAGATAATGCTTGAATTCATAAATGAAGCATCAAAAATACTATCAAACGCAGAGATCATTAAAGCAACTGTGAAAAAAGCCTCCACCCCCATAGAGGTTGGAGGAGAGAAAATAAATCTAGACACAGAAGGTGTAGAAATACTAGTACCAAAATGGGCATCAGATAAACTAGTGAAAAACGGATTAATAGAATTAAAATATGTTGAAGAATTGGGGATAAAAGAACTCAGGAAAGCCCTCTGGAAAGAATCAAGGGAAACCAATTTAACGAAAATAGATCCTCAATTCTACATGAAAGCAAGAGCCACCATTAAAAGGATAATGGAAGATATCAAAAGAAACCCAACACCAGAAAAAATCCAAGAAGAAAGAAAGTATAGGGATACATTCATGGATATAGTGAATTGCAGAATGCAAAAAGTACTGCAATTAGCAATAACCGAATCAATACCACAAACGATAAGTGAAAATATGACTATAGAGGAAAAGATATTACTGAAAGAAGTAAAGAAGATGTTGACGATGTGGAAGGATCAAGTAACAAAAATAGGTGATGAAACATGAGTAGTCTAGAATTATTAGAAGCTGACATAAGAGAGAGATTCGCCGATTTCCTAAAATCATTCAAAAACAGTGCTGGAGAATATTACTACAAAAACATGTTAAGCCAAATGGTTGTAACTGGACAAAAACACCTAGTAATAAATTTTGAAGACCTACTGGAGTACGACCCGCAACTCGCAGAACAATTAATAGAAAAACCAACCAAAGTTATTGAAGCAGCCTCAGCAGCCATAAGAGATGTAATGATGAGTAGCATAAACATAACCTATGCAAGGAAGGTAAAAAGGTTTATAGCAAGGTTCAAAAAACTACCAGAAGTAATCCCTATAAGGAAAATCAGATCAGAACACATTGGAAAACTAATAATGATAGAAGGCATACTCACAAGAGTATCATCAATAAAACAACAGATAGTGAAAGCAGCATATAGATGTGAGAGATGCTCAGAAATAACCTATGTAGAAGCGGTCAGTTTAAATGAAAAGATAAGCCCACCGGAAAAATGCCAACATTGTGGAGGTAGAGTGTTCAAGTTAATCCCAGAAGAATCTGAATTCATAGATTGGCAAAGACTTACAATACAAGAAAGACCAGAAGAACTACCACCAGCCCAACTCCCAAGATCAATAGAAGCCATTGCAAGAGAAGATCTAGTGGATGTAGCTAAACCCGGTGATAGAATAATAGTCGTGGGAATATTGAAAGCAGTAAGGGAACACACTGGGATGGGAACAACATTTAGACCTGAAATAGAAGTAAACAATATAGAGTTATCAGAAAAGGGGCTGGAGGAAATAGAAATAACACCAGAAGATGAAGAGAAGATTAAGACTTTGGCAAAAGATCCAATGATACATGAGAAAATCATACAATCAATAGCACCATCAATATATGGTTATAGAGAAGTGAAGGAAGGAATAGCATACCTACTATTTGGAGGAGTGCAAAAAACCTTACCAGATGGTGTAAGAATAAGAGGAGACATAAACATACTACTAGTCGGAGATCCTGGAACTGCAAAAAGCCAACTACTACAATACGTTGCCAGAATAGCCCCAAGAGGGATATATACTTCTGGAAAAGGGTCCACAGCCGCCGGATTAACAGCGGCAGTAGTAAAGGATAGAAGCACTGGTGATTGGTACCTTGAAGCAGGAGCACTCGTACTAGCAGATGGGGGAATCGCATGTGTAGATGAAATAGATAAAATGAGGAATGAAGATAGAGTAGCTATGCATGAAGTGATGGAACAACAAACAGTGAGCATAGCAAAAGCAGGTATAGTTGCAACATTAAATGCAAGAACATCAATATTAGCCTCAGCAAACCCAACACTTGGAAGATTCGTGGAACAAAAATCAATAGTTGAAAACGTTAATCTTCCAATCACAATACTTTCAAGATTTGACCTAATATTCCCATTGAAAGATGAGCCAGATGAAGAAAGAGATACGAAAATGAGTGACCACATACTTAGATTACATCAAACAAGGGGGTACGTTTCACCACCACCAATAGAACCTGAACTCCTAAGGAAGTATATAGCATACATGAGGAAAAACGTTAAACCAAGATTATCTGATGAAGCTATGGAAAAAATAAAAGAGTATTATGTTGAAATGAGGAGGCATGGGAAGAGTGGAGGGAGCATCCCAATAACCCCAAGACAACTGGAAGCATTAGTGAGAATGACAGAAGCAAGAGCAAAAATGGCCTTAAGAGATGTAGCCACAAAAGATGATGCAGAAGCAGCAATAAGACTAATGAACTACGTATTAGAGAAAACAGCATACGACATTGAAACCGAGAAAATCGATATAGATGTATTATTAACCGGGAAAACAAGGTCGCAAAGAGAGAAAATGAACATCATAATGGATTACATAAGAAGTAAGGTTAAGGAGATAGGTGGACCAATAAAAAGGGAATTCGCCGCAGAAGAAATAGAGAAGATACATGGAATAGAGAAAAACACGGTTCTCGAGATCATAGAGAAGTTGTTAAAGGAAGGAATACTATTCGAAGCTAGACCAGGATATGTGATGCCAACATAATGGGGGATGAAGAAGATTAAGATAAGAGAGCTATCAATACCTAAAATAATAAAGGATATATTGGAAAACAATGGGATAGATGAACTTTACCCACCACAAGAGCAAGCTGTGAGGAATGGGTTACTTGAGGGAAGAAACATAGTAATAGCTATACCTACAGCTGCAGGGAAGACACTTGCAGCAGAACTAGCAATAACAAAAAGATTACTTGAAGAAGGAGGAAAAGCAATATATTTAACACCATTAAAAGCTCTTGCCTCGGAAAAGTACGAGGAATTTAAAAAATATGAATATGCTGGATTAAAAGTTGCCATAAGCACTGGAGACTACGACAATCCAGAACCACAACTCAAAAACTACAATATAATAGTCATGACAAACGAAAAAGCAGACAGCATTCTAAGAAATAAACCTCAATGGATGAGTGAAGTCAAAGTGGTAGTAGCAGACGAAATACACCTAATAAATGATAATGACAGAGGACCAACCCTAGAAGTAGTCTTAGCAAAACTCTTATCAACAAATTCACAATTGCAAGTTATAGGTTTAAGTGCAACAATAATGAATGCAGAAGAGATAGCTGAATGGTTAAATGCTAGACTCGTAAAAAGTCATTGGAGACCAGTACCATTAAGAAAAGGAATCTACGTGAATGGAAGAATAATATACGATGATGAAAACATAGTAGAGGTTACAAAAGAGAAAATAGATCCATGCCAAGCATTAACGAGACAAACCCTAGAAGATGGAGGCCAAGTATTAATCTTCACAAACACAAGAAACGATTCAAGAGAAACAGCCTTCAAACTAATACCACTAACATCAAAATACTTAAAAACAGACGACAAAAAGGAACTCTTAAACGTAGCCAACGAAATACTATCATCAGAAGAAAGCACAAGAATAAGTGAAGAATTAGCCACATGCATTAAAAATGGAATCGCATTTCACCATGCAGGATTATCAGCAACCCATAGAAATATAGTTGAAAAGGCATTTAAGGAATCCAAAATAAAGGTTATATGTGCAACCCCCACCTTAGCCGCAGGAGTAAATCTCCCAGCAAGAAGAGTGATAGTAAAGAGTTATTATAGATATGATAGTTCAACTGGATATCAAATGATACCAACATTCGAATATCATCAAATGGCTGGGAGAGCTGGAAGACCAAAATATGATGAATATGGAGACGCAATACTAATAGCCAAAAACCTCCAAGAACAAGAGTTCTTAATGGAAAACTATGTAAAGGCACCACCAGAAAAGATATGGTCTAGACTAGCATCAGAATCAGCATTAAGATCACATACACTTGCAATAATAACCACAGAATTTGCAAAGAATGAAGAGGAAGTCATGGAATTTATAAGACGAACGTTCTATTACAAACAATATGGTGAAGAAAGACAAATAAGAAATGTACTGAGAAGAATAATGAAGTTCCTAGTGGAAAATGAGATGATTAAAGTTATTGATGAAAAAGTATACCCAACGAAGCTTGGAATAAGAGTATCACAACTATATATAGATCCACTATCAGCCATACGAATCATAAATGGACTAAAGGGAAAGAATAGTGCAAGTGAACTCGCATATATACACTTAATATGTATGACCCCAGACATGCAGAGACTACACCTTACTAGGAAAGATAGAAAGATATTAATGCCGAAATTATTAGAACTTGAAGGAAAACTACTCGTAAATGTAAAAGAATTCACAGACGAATTCGAACAGCTAACAATGCTACAAGCACTTAAAACTGCCATGATGCTGAATGAATGGATAAATGAGGAAAAGGAAGATGTAATCATAGAAAAATATGATGTAGGACCTGGAGACATATACTCGATAGCACTTACAGCACAATGGCTAATGTACTCAGCCACAGAAATAAGCAAATTAATGGGATTCATAAATCACTTACAAAAACTAACTGAGCTAACTAGCAGATTAGAATATGGATGTAAACCAGAACTATTGGAACTAATAAGTTTAAAGGGTATAGGAAGAGTTAGAGCTAGACTACTTTATAGAGCAGGGTATAAAACCATAGAAGATCTAAAAAAGGCGCGTATAGAAGACTTGAGGAAAATACCATTATTCGGAGAAGAAACCATAAGGAAAATAAAGGAACAACTGGAAGAGGAAAGGCTACATTGAAAACAAATATTCAAAATAATTGCAAACAAACAATAATCTTTCCATCAACATTTGAAATATAAACAAATAGGAATTCACGTGACAAATTAACGTTAGAATTTACATAACACACATCAATCAAGTATGGAAGACTCAACTTAAACTCACCTTGATCACAACATAATATCAAAGAATTCTGAAATATGGAAAGTCTATATCCAATAAATCTAGTTGGAACAGATAATTTAATGCAAATACTGGAATTCAAACCTAAAATTCTGCAAATTTCAACTCCGTAAACTATGGACTCCTTAATACTATACATGAAAGAATGATAGACTCTATCATCATTAAGAATATTGAAATAAAAACCACTCATGGACATTAAAAGTAACAATATAGAAAGGATTAAGCCAAAATTGAGTATAGAGTTGGAAATGACGTTTCTCATATTTATCCACCAATCACATTGACCGATATTATAATACAATTAAGTATCAATGGATTGACTCTACTTGAATTAAAAGACCAAATAAATGAGCATGTTGGACTATACAATTGCATATATGAGATTTTGGGGTTAGTAGGGCTATAGAACCTCTTTACAATATTAATGTATGGAAAGAAAGAATATTTCCCACATGATATCTTCAATGAACTATTAATATTGAACAATACAGCCCCAATCAATACTGAGTTACCATTAAAAACTATTCTCGGATGAATACTAAGGATCAACATACTCCCATTTGCTATTATCGAATAAGAGAAGTAAGTCCTATTACCTTCTTCAATTATTACATTCCCGTATGGATATAAGGAGCTGCGATAAACATACCTCAAGTTAATGGAGAAAGAAGACAACAGAGTTTCGTTATCAAAATTTATAATCTGGAAGCCGTTAATGTAAAACTCCAATACACCATACTTTAAAGAAAAGGTGTGTACCACCATTTTACCAGATTCAATACCATCAACAAGCTTATAGAAAAATGATTTTACATCATTAATTTCAGCGAGCATTAACACGTAGGTATTGTAGGAAGTATAAAACTGTAAGCAAACCGAACCAACTAATAGTATTAGCCCAACCAGAATAACTGATGAAGGTATCTCCGTAGATGTCATATGGGCATCACATCCACAGAAATAACCTCAAAAACCAATATAACAGGACCACTTGATGTAATAATCGTTGAATAATGATCATTACTAGAAATTAGTGATATTTTAAGCTGACCAGCACACTCAAACGTGTAAATAGACTTCAATGAATCACTAACTCTCAAAACAAAGTTTCCACTGATGATACCAGAACTTTTCAAAACCATTAATCTCAAATAGATTCTGGAACCTAAATTATACACTGAAAGTGCTGGTATTAGATGTATATGATCACCATGCCCATATATTGAAAAACAAGTACCATTAAGTTGAATGGGTTGATCATAGTATATATTCGGAGAAGAAGCATAAACCTGTATGCTTAAAATTGACGATTTAAAATTCCCTAAGCATATATCGTTAACGATGATTGTTATATTGCAACAATCATCCAATTTAATAATGTAATGTGGATTGAATATCATAATTGAATCATCGATGAAATATAGTTTATCAGCCTCTAACCTCACATATCTCAAGAAGTCCACTGCATTATCAGACCTTAAACCACATTCCAAATTCCTCAAGTACATCATTCCATATTGAAGGCAAATGAAAGATAGTGAGATAAAAACCATGAACATAATCACATTAGATAAAATATTGGAAATACCTCTAGAATTTAAATTGCCCAATGCATTTCACCCCTCTCCAATCAATTACACTAAATATAAAAGTATGCACATTCAACGGGATTATAAAACGAATAACGTAATGCCCATTCATTAAACTCTTAGAATCTGGATAAAAAGTGAAAGTACTCCCATTATAGATGTATGAAACCATGAATGTTGGCGGTTTAAGTAGAGCTTCAGAATCACCGAAAACCTCAACTACCATCTCAACATCATTAAATGTTGGAACATACGAAATTGAAGTTGTTATATTAACTATTTTAAAGCCTAAACAACAATTATAACTAAACGTATACCTACACCTATATTTGAAATCATATACTTGTAACGTGACTGAGGCTCCAACATACCCATCTTTTAAAATAACAGTATATGATGACAATTCAACTATTAATGGGTAAACATTCATAATGTCATGTAAATTTAGATTTAAACGATCAGTGAATTCTCCACCATTAATGCGATGCACCAATGCATCGCATATCAACCTTTTAAATATCAAATTTAAAGCTTGAATATAGCTAGATGGAACATCAATGTCTATTCTGTAATATGGGGTTAGATAAATTAATTGATAAATTAAGGAGATGTATAATACTGCAAACAGTATTAATATTTGTCCTCTACACCCAAACTTGCAGAACAATTATTCTAGTCACCCCCCTCAACTTCAAGACAAATGGTGCACTAACCATGGAATTAAATATCTTGAAATTGGAAATGTACGAGAATAATAAGTTATGATTCTCATCATATACTAGTAAGTTGAAGCTCAATTCTTGTGGTATGAGAAGTTTAATGTAATTCACTAATAAATCCCAATCCCCATTATAGGCGATTACACTTAAATCCCCATTAGAATCAAGTGTGTATAAAATGTTAAATGCTATGGAATGAAGATGGGAATTATCTACGGTATAATCATATACTATCATGGGGATTGTTATGGTGGAATACGCTATTATCATCATTGCGATGAGAACTTCAATTATTCTTGAAAAACCACGATAAGCCATATCCACCACCAATCTACTAAATCATAAATTGTTAAGTCCCGGTAAACCAGAATTACACATGCAAGTACCACTATTCTTAACCCTAATTTTACATAGCAATGAATGGTATGCATCAACTTTGAGAAAACTATAAGTAGAATCACCTTCATTTAGAAAGCCTATTGAAACATTCAATTCTGGAATAAAGGCAACGTAAAATACTCCATTAAATGTGTAGATCATAACGTAAGGAGGACTTACATTTGGCATCGTATTCACATTAATACTCTTATCAAACCAGAGCAACCAAACTTTATCAACATTAAAACATGGTATATATGAGCTATGATGAGACGATGACACAATATTGTTTAACTTCAAAATGAAAGGATGAGTCCATCCACCAAGATAGATATACACATTCCCACTTGAACTTAGTTTCAGAAAGAATCTCACATTACTTCCATGAAATTCCTTCAGTAGGGGTATGTGGAAGGTAAAACTCTTAACACAACTGGAATTGATTGTGAAGAAGAAATCGGCTAAAACCATAGAATCACTGCAATTAGATCCACAAATTCCAAAAACCATATGGAGACTTCCAAAACCACTGGCAAAAAATGAGAGCTCTAAGGAGTCATTGGAAATGCTGATTGAATTTTTAAAAACTCTACTGTAAAACGAGGTTCCATTATCATTAAGTAATATGACTGAAGAGGCTCCAAAAATACTATCAACAATATAGTATCCACCACCAAGATTGGACAAATAGAATTGCGTTGGTCGTGCAATCATGTAACTCATTTGGAAATCTCCATATAAACCGATACCAAACAATTGCCCATGCCTAACAAATACAACCACCAATTGAGGCTTGTACTTCAATGAAATACTTCCAAAACCATTATCCAAGTTTATATAGTAATAATCGGTTAAGGTTCCATTACTAAATATATAAACGAAGGCTTCTCTACCACAAGATTTCATATTAACGATATCGAGGGATCTTATAATCACAGACTCACCAGTAAAGTACACTTTAACATCTAGGGATGGTGATATTTGGATGGAGAATACGTGATCTTCCATGTTAATGGTCTTCTTCAAATACTCATAGTCTAAGTAATAGCCGAAAACTTGTGAGTAAATGGGGGATAAAGCTTGAAGAGTGAATGGATCAATCCTCCCCTCAGGAGCTATTGAGTATAGTAGGCGATTGACTATTACATCATTAGAGTATGTTGTAAAATGAAAGTATCTTTGTGCAGTGGAACTCAATATGCTTGCACTAGATGATAATAGTAAGAAGATCATGAATCCAGCGAAAACATATTCTACAACTTCTTCCATGAATAATCACCATCAATCCACAATCCCTCAAAAACTTCATATCCAAATGCGTAAACAGTAAGCACTATTTTATGAATTCTCCTTGGAAGAGAGAATGTATAGAATTTTATGGATCCATGAGTTAATGTTATGGTGATGGATGATGAGTAGAAGAGTTCATCAAATTCGTCGTAAAACATCACATTCAGTGTACAATTGAAATCCATGAAGCTCGATTTTGAAGTTAAAGTGAAATTAGCAAATCTCCCCTCAACATTAACATATAACAGCACACCAATGTTTTCATTCCAGCATAAATCGCATAGTTCATCTAGTCTGGAAACCCACGTATTACTAATGTCTCTGCAAAGTAACTTGATTGTAAAGTTTTTGTAAAAGGGTATTCTGAAAGTCATAGAAGCAACTCCATCTTCATCAGTTTTATAATTAAGTTTGGTGATAACAGTATCATTACAATAAACCATTAACAGCAGCTCTAGATGTGCTGGATCACCATTGGAATAATAGAATTTAAAGTTGATATTGAAAGATAAATCTTTTACCAAAAATCTTAGGATATCACATTGTATACGTTTAAATGGAATAACAACATATGATAAACTTGAATTCGTAGATCTGATAGTGAATGGGGAGTTAACATAGTATACGAAGAACTTAAGTGAATCATTAAAGTTAATGGGGGGAGCAATAAACTTTGCGTTTCCAAAATCATCAATTGGAGAACTCCTAAAATATCCATATGTGGAGTTCAAGACAAGTTGAAGAGCCCCCCCTCTAAACCTTAAACTCTCATTGTTGAGACTCCAAGTTAAATGGAATAATATTTCATTGCAACTATAATCATTATTTACAATATAATACACTTTTAATCCGTCAACATAAAATCTATTTCTACCTACAATACGTCCAGAATCATCTGAAAGTAGGATTTCATAGGATCCTAAGGGGCAATTTATACCATTTAAATAAACTATGAGTTTACATAACCCATCTTCATCAGTTGATACTGGTATGAGTGAAACGTTAAAATCGCCGAAAACGGCATTTGGAAGAATCAACGTGAGATTCCTCAGAGGCTGATATTTAATTATAATCCCCATGGCTTCATATGGTAGAAATCTATACTCTGAATACCAATAGCCATACATCCAGTTGACATAATATAATTCGATGGAAGCAAGTCGCCTAATTTCAATGGAAAATGTGCACGAATCATTATGTGAACTGGAGAATGCATGTAATTTAAAGTTGAATATTCCAGTTAAATTTGATAATGGAATTACACGTAACTCAACGATTTCCACAGGATTTGAATCTGATATGTAAACTGGGTTTCTAGAAAAATTATATCTGAAGAAATCCGAGTAGCTTGCATTACATAAAACTTCGAGAGAAACATAACCGCTGAACCCATTAACGGAAGTTAAACTAACATAAAACAGTGCATCTTCACCTTCAAGAATAGATATAAATGTTGGATATATGGAAACGTTGAAGTATCGCCCTTGCTTAACTTCCAATTTAAATGGATTACTATAAACTATCAACCCATTATGATCAACACCCTTTACTATCAGATCATACACTCCCTCAATAGAAGAAGGAGAAGCATAAATTTCGAGGACTACACTTTTTTCATAGGAATCGATGAACAATGGATTAATGGAAAAATTATATAAACAGTTTGGAGGATTACCCTCAACACTTAATGTGATTACACCACTATAACCATTAATTGGAGTTAAAGTTACATTGTAGAGTACACGAGACCCTTTAAAGACGCTATTAAAAGTTGGGTTAACGGTAATTGAATATGAGGGAGCCACATAACTTTCAACGTTCAGTAATATCTTTCTACTCTGACCATCGGAACCTACGGCCAAGATTTCAATGAAGCAATCCCCAATATCATAAGATGTGAAGTCTATGTGAAACTGGAATGGAGGAATACCTCTAGTCTCACCCACCACGTTGTAACTAAGCCAACTTGGGACAGATCCTATTGTAACCTGCACAGGGAGTTCATAGCCATATAGATCGCCAACATATACGTCAATCCCCCTTGCAGAACCCAATGGTATTCGAATACAATTATAGGAGGAACTTAAGGAGAAGGATGGTATTGTTAAATTAAAATCCTTTGAAGAAGGAAGATAGCTACTATCCCCTTCAAAAACAATTCTTAAAATTCTCTTACCAAATTGTATATCACTTGGGATAACATATAAAAACGTAAAGGAGCCATCAGAATCGGTATGATTCGATGATATATACATGGAATCCATATACAAATCGATTTTCGCATTCGAAATACCGTTACCGCGACTATTTATCAAGCGTCCACTTAAATATATTAGGTCTCCAATATACCCTTTAGATGCACTTATAGAGCCAACAATGTATGAGTTCTCAAAATAGCCTATAGACAATGTTATTCGTAAACCATAACTCCCACTATAGAAGTCTGCAAAGGAATATGCGTAATCCTCTAAAGCTCCAGTAGCTATACTTCTAACAACCATTATAACTGAGAAGTCAAGCCTATCACCACTAAAAACATTTAAATCCAGATCTTGATAAACAGAAACATATTGATCACTAAAAACATATTGATCTTCACCTGAATAATAGAGGGTAAGAGTTTTTGAAGCCAAAGTAACTCTATAATTCATGAAGTCCACATAAACCTCAATGCTAGCTTCAGCTGAAAATGTATTAGGGAGACATATGGATTTAACGTATAGTTTACCCATAAGTGTATATTTAATCGATAACTTCTTGATAACACCACTAAATGGTGAAATAAGGTAACCTTTAAAGGTGAGGGTTAAATCAGCTTCATTCAATAAGGATCCTATATTCTTCGTGGCAGAACATATAGCTTTAAGTAAACCTCGATTCTTATCATAACTATAAGTGAAACTTCCAGTACCACAAGTATAGTAGAAAGGTTGAAATTCATTGAATGGTGGAGCAAGGGGGTAATATAGGATGCAATTAGAGTTTGGGAGCAAAAGTAACAATAATAGTGAAATCATTAATGGTAGGAGTAGCATCCTTCTTCTTACCATAACCTTGCACCACCATAAATTCCAAGGATGCAAATGTAGCAAGATACCAATGCATGCTTAAAACCTGCAAAGATAGTTCCACCAGAAATTTTCCCTACAAGTATGCCTATGAAGAATGAAGTTAAAATTATCATAGAATTTATGGTTGAATTTAACTCAATAATCACACTTTTATCAACATTGAAGAAGATAATCTGACTCGGAATAGAATATCCAAATTCAAAAAAGCTAAGGAACCCAATTAACTGGTAAGAGACAAATATGAGCATGAGTGAAGAGAAGTATCCCACCAAAATATAGAGTTTCAATTCATTTTCAACTCTACGCTTAAATTCATTGTACTCCCAACAGAACTTTGAAAGATGTGAGAAAATTTCAGATCTTCCACCACCAGTAGATACAGCTTCCCCAAAAAGCCAAAATATCCTCTTGGCAAACCATGAATTAACCCTAGAAATAATATCATTGAATATATCTGATATAGACTTCATGGATGACGTCAAGGAAAGGTTTATACTACGAATAATATCATCTAAAGCTTTACCATAAGATCTGCTAGAGGCAAGTATTAAAGCATTCTCGACACTTAAACCAACCTTAATATAATCGGATATATCCCTAATGAATTTTGAAAGACCAGAATCTATGACTCTACATTTAATAACATTGTATTCGTGAAAAATACTTAAAGGAGCCAATAAAACCGTAGAAGAAATTGTGAAAAGAAGTGGAAAGCTCACACCTAAATTCAAGAGTATAAGTAACGTTATGAAGAAAGAAGGGATCGAGAAGAGCAATACCCGCTTATAATTACTAAACCTAAATGGAAATTTCAATTGACTGTAATCGATTATAATGAAGATGGAAAATGCTATTAGTGGAGTGAAAATAAAAGCATAAAGTTTTAGGAATAACAATGCATTTAATGGATTCATAATCATAAATATGCCAATTAAGCCGAGTGGGAGAAATAGGAATAGTGTTACTATGAGATCGCCAAATACGTTCACATCACTAGCGAAATTCTTAAGCTTATTTGAAAACCGCTCACCCAATTTAAGCGTGTAATCCATTAAAGAAGAAGATGGATAACCACCACTCTCAACAGACCTAATATATGAATCAAGATAATCCCTGAAATCTTTACATGGATGATTGTAAGCTAAGAACTTAATTGATTGCATGGGATCTTTACTAAAAAACTTATAATCAGTAAAGAAGACTTCACTTTCAAACTTAAACCATGGAAAAACGTTTTGTGAAGATAATCTTTCAAACCCTCTAAATAGAGGCACATGAGATAAACTCAACATACTAAAATAAGTTGATATGAAAGGAAGTTCGGATTCAACACCACTAACACGTAAGGATATTCTAACCCTAGGATAAAAATGAAAAACTAAAAATACGAATAATGCACATAAAGGTGGCAATACAAGGAAGAGAAATGAAGAAAACAAAATCAGAAGAAGAATAGATGCAATTGTGGATGCTGGTAAAACTATGAGTAAAAGGTAGAATAGGAAAATCGAACAGTACCCTTGAGGACTTATCTTTAAACCAGAACGAACTATAATTTCACTTAAATTAAGCTTATGAGAAATAGTATTTGCAAAATTACCAAAAAGTCTATATGCTATAGAAATTGGAAAAACTTGAACACTCTTACCTTTCCAAAGCAATCCTAATCACCTCAGACCCCCTTGAATAATAGAAAAGTTTAAGATGATCGATGAAATCATCATATTCACGTATACCATGAGCATGTAGATCTTCCAGAAACTGCAACCTAATTTTCAACTCATGTGAAATATCATTTATCGAAACCCCCTTCTCCTCAGCGATCTGTCTTAGAAGGAAACTTGAAGATAATAGTGAATCAACAGTGGACGGCGCAAAGATATCTCGGGATGGAACCCACTTGAAAACCTCAATATAATCGTCGGCTGATTTTATCTCATAAATACCAATAACCCTCCTCTTAACACTTCTTGCACCCTCAATCTTCTTCAATACGATGGCACAATTCATTAGTGGAATATATATTGGGGATACATTCATGGGCGGCGAAGATAAGCGCTTAATAGCGGAAATTATAGAATCAGCATGCATCGTACACATACATCCATGCCCTGTAGCTGCAGCTTGAAATAACACATAAGCTTCTTCGCCACGAATTTCTCCAACCACAATATAGTCAGGTCTCTTACGCATAGCTACCTTAACTAAATCGAATAGAGTAATCTCAAACTGCTTATCATCCATAAAGTATGCATGCCTAGCTACAAGTGGCTCCCAACCTTTAACTGGAATTTTAAGCTCAGGAACATCTTCAATGGAATCAACAGACCAATTTGGTTTAAACAATGCACTTAAAGCGGAAAGTAAAGTTGTCTTACCACTCGCAGTACCTCCAAGTACAAATATGTTCTTTCTATTTTCAATCAACAACCACAAATAGCAAGTCATGAGAGGACTTAAAGTTGAAAAATCATACGTTAAATGCATAACGGTATAAGGTTTCTCTCTAAACTTCCTAATACAAATATTAGTGGATTTAGCACTAACTTCTCTCCCATAGCATATTGAAACTCTATGCTTATCAGGTAATATGGCATCAACTATTGGAAATGCTATTGAGACATGTTTACCACACATATGTGCAAGCTTAGAAGCCAGCGAATTTAATTCATATTCGTTTAAAACAATGTTCGTTGTAAGCCAATCCAGATGCCCAAACCTCCTATGCCAAACCATAAATGGGATATTGGGACCTACACACTTAATATCCTCAATTTCCGAATCTTGAATTAACGGTTCAATATAACCATAACCCAAATCTCTAGCTATATAATATGCAACACGATTCAAACTCAATTCATAAAGATTTTTAAACCCATAATTCTCAGCCACCCTAAATATTTGCTCATGTATATAATTGAATAAATTAGTACCAGCCTCCAAAGCGGGAGGTATCTTTAATTCAAATCGCAATATCTTAGATAATTCCCTGTAAACTTTTAATTCCAGATCCATAAGCTCAGGTTCAAATACAATATATAATCCTTCACCATCATCATCTGCAATAACCACATTAACTTGATCATTACAAACTTTATATGATGCAAGTATAGTTGCATTTATGGGAACTTTTGATCTAAAAATCTTAAAATCCATAGGATTCTCCAAATACGAAGACCCACGTTTGAAAAAACGTTTTAAGAACATTATTCGCGCATCCCCTCTCATCCAAAATTAGAGGGATAAACAACATATTTAAAACCAAGATTTCATGCAACATAAACACTGGATTCTACAACAGCATTTTAATACCAAAAAATATAGCAAAAAGGTGAAAGTATGTTCAAATCCAGTACAAAAGAATTATCAGAAAAGATCGATTGGATGATGCAAATACTCAATGAGATAAATGTGAAAATAAATGATAACTCTAGCAGGATAATGAAACTTGAAGCAGAATTAAGAGGTATTCAATTAGATGAAATTGGTGAAAACATAAAAGCCATTAATGAAGGACTCTACAAAGTCAAAGAAGCAATGAATGAAGCTGGAAAAATGAGAGAGATAATATCTGCATTTAAAAACCTAAATGTGAAAGGAGAGTTTAAGGAGAATATAGATGAATTAAAGAAGAGCATTGAAGAAGTCATGCAGCAATTGCTACAAATAAAAAGCGAAGTATACTCAAACATAAAAGCATTAACAGACAAAATAAACAATATACAAACAATACATCAGGAAATCATGAAAAACATTATGAGTATAAAAGATTTAGAAGTAAACGCATTAAAAAACATATCCACAATAACCATCATGCAAAAAGAAATAGGAGAAATGGAGGAAAATGTAAGGAAACTATTGGAGCACTACAAGGAAATTATAGATAAAACAGCATCAACAAAAATTGAATTAAACAAATTAATGAATGATATAGAAAGAAGAGATGAAGAAAGCAAAAGGAAATTGGAAGAAGTAACTATATACGAGGAAAAAATTAAGAAAAAAGAAGAAGAACTAATTGAAAGAGAGAAACTACTCACACAACTAATAAACGCATTAATTGAAAAAATAAAGGAATATGAAGAGATAATGAAACTAACAAACTCAAGAATAACATACTTAAAAATTTTAGAAGAGAAAGGAAGAGAAATTGAAGGGAAAATTAAAGAATTAAAAGAGGAGAAAGAAAGATTGGAGAAAGAGGTCAATATTTTAATAAGAAGAAGAGATAACCTCGAAGAAGAGATATGCAAATTAAATGATATGAAAACTTGCATGGAGAAGAATCTTAAAAGCATAATGGTGACAATGAAAGTTGAGCAATCCAGAACTAACATATAAAATTATAAATCACTTGAAGGAAGAGTTATCAAGGGAAATTACGAGGGGAAGGTTAACATTCACTCCTAAAAGGATAAGCGTAAATATAGGTGAGAGAGGGAATATAAGGAAAATAAACGCTATTCTAAAGATGCTAGAAAGAGAGGGAGTAATAAAGTTCGATAAAAGAATGAAACGTTACTACATAGACGACGAAAATGCAAAGAAAATTGAAGATTACCTTATGAAAATTGAAGGAGCACTACTATTAGAATACCATAAACCCTTAAGCAGCATAGAACCACCCATAAATGTATATAGAATAATTAAGGGGGAAAAGCAAAAGATAGCACAAGCAAAAAGGAAGAGTATAATGAAACCAATATACTATGTAAATTCCCCTGAGAAATACACGATAATATTCAGGACATATAAGATGCCAGGATTCACAATAAATAAAGGTGATGAAAAAATTTTCGAAGCATATAAACTAGGGTTCATGAAACCAATAAAAGCAATGTACAATGGAAAAGAAATGCTGATAAGAAGGAAATGGGGTAGAGAGATCATAATAATAAGGGAAAATGAGAAAGAAATCGCTAAAATGAGGGGGTATGGAATTGAAAAAGCCATATTTACATATGAAGAAGCGTTAAGTGAAATTAGTATACCAATATCAGTAGCATTATTTGCAATAAAACAATTTGATGTAATACTTTAAAATAAAAATATATGAAGATTAACTTAACATATGAGACTCCAATAATTTATATTCACATAACCCATAAGATGAGGGGTTAAATGAGTAATAGTAAAGGGATAAGTGCAATAATGGTCTCGATAATACTATTAGCAGTATCCATTGGAATGGCAGTAGCCTACGCATCAACCATGATGGGATGGTTTGGAAGCGCTATGAACATAGTGAAAATAGATGCATCAGAATCTAAAATAATTCTAAACCCATCCACAAATCAAACAAGGATACAAATAGTGCTAAGAAACATGGGAACTACAACAATAAAAGTGAGTAGCATCTCGATAGACACAGAAAAGGGGAAAGCAATTATAAACTTTACAAAGAGTGATGTGAAAATATATATGCAAGATCAATCTCCATTTGATGGAGACGTATATGGATCTTCAAAGGATGTAACTATCTCTGATAAGTACTTATTAATACCACAAGGTTGCACAGCAACTATATACTTTGAAATAATCTTACAAGAGCATGTATGGAAACTTGGAAACATATATAGGGCATTGGTATTCTATGATGGAGGAATGTTTGACTTTAAGATAAGCGTAGTGTATTAGAAAGACTAAAATTAAAATTTAATTTTTTTCTCTACTTCAATTTTCCCACAAATTGTATCTAGAATTTCATTTAGAATTATTTTCAATTCTGTAAGAGATTCGTATATTATCATGTCCCTATGAAATAATTCATTTCCAATGGAATTTGACTTCATGAAATCCACAAGCTCAGAAATTGCATTCTTTATATAGGCAACATTAATCTTAACTTCTTCCAATGAACTCTCTATTTTAAACAATTTTGCTAGTATCTCTTTATCACCCAAATAAATCCCAAAATAAAAATCCCCCGTGAAATATTTCAAACCTCCACTAGGCGATACAAATTTAAAATTAAAAACAAAAAATATAACCCAAACATAATTATAAAGAAGTAATGTGGAGAAAGTTGCTCTAATATACACTGAGGATTACCTGAAGCATGAAACGGGTAGACATGTTGAGAAAGCATCAAGACTGATCAGAACACTTGAAGTTTTAGAAAACTCAAAAATCTACAGGGATAAAATAATTGAAATTTTGAAACCTAGAAAAGCTATTGAGGAAGAAGTATTGAAAGTGCATTCAGAGAATTTGTTAAGGAAAATAAGGAGTTTAGCATTTAAAGGAGGGGGAAGAATAGCTCCAGATACGATAGTTTCAAAACAATCATATGATGTTGCATTGCTAGCTGCTGGAGGTGGATTAAGGGCCCTTGAATTGATAAATGAAGGACGTTTTAATAGGGTTTTCGTACTATGCAGACCCCCAGGACATCATGCTGAACATAATAGGGCAAAAGGGTTCTGTCTAATAAACAATGTTGCTATAACAGCAAAAAAAGCTTTAAAAATGGGATTAAAAAAGGTCTTCATATTTGATTTCGATGCACATCACGGTGATGGAACACAAAAGATATTCTATGAAGATCCAAACGTTGTTTACGCATCAATACATCAAGATGGGAAAACATTGTATCCCAGAACTGGAGGTATAAGGGAGGTAGGTGCAGGTGGAGGGGAAGGATATAAAATAAATATCCCCCTTCCACCTAGATCAACAGGTACTATGGCCTTAAAATGCCTAAAAGAAATTATATTACCAATAATGAAAGAGTATAAGCCAGAAATAATATTGGTATCAGCTGGATATGATGGACATTGGCATGATAAAACTTCAGATTTAATGTACACAACAGAGACATATTATGAATTCATTAAAGAGATCGTGAACAATGCAAGAAATGTAAATAACGGAAAAATTATAGCAATACTTGAAGGAGGATATGATTTGAAATATATGCCATACTCAATATTAAAAACTTTGGAAGCTATGAGTGAAAATAACTGGATAACATTAGAAAAAGAGCCAAAAATGAGTACTATTGAAAGGAAAACCGTAGAAATACTAATAAAGAAGGCAAAGAAGGTTTTATCAAAATATTGGAATATTTAGTGATGGATTATGAGGAAATTCCACATAGCATCCCCTGAAGAAATAAGGAGGGGGGAAACTACAGACGTATACTTTCAGAGAACCATGGAGGTATTAAAGGCAATAGGTAAAGATAAAACAAAAGTTGTTATGGAAGTAACTACTGGAGGATTACCAAATAATTGGGATTGGGGAGTAATATGTGGAATAGAAGAAGAAATGCATCTACTTGAAGGCATACCAGTAAACGTTTATGCAATGCCAGAAGGAAGCATATTCTATCCATTAACGTACAATGGGATAAGGGAACCAGTAATGATAATTGAAGGGGAGTATGGAAGCTTCGGCCACCTTGAGACAGCAATACTTGGAATATTATGTCAAGCATCAGGAATAGCGACAGCAACAGCACACATAAAAGTAGCTGCAGATTTCAAACCAATATACTCATTTGGAATAAGGAGAATGCATCCAGCCATAGCGCCAATGATAGATAGAGCTGCATATATCGGGGGTGCTGATGGGGTTTCAGGAGTTGGTGGAGCAAAACTTATTGGCAAAGAACCAGTTGGAACAATGCCACACGCATTAATCATCATAATTGGGGATCAAAGAGAAGCTTGGAGGAAATTTGATGAGGTTATTGATAGGAAAGTT
>Ga0065719_106663_pt1 | contig 19794 bp, 20 predicted proteins | sample GBSCel85sediment_FD_59106 | JGI IMG/M metagenome (GOLD analysis project Ga0065719, IMG submission 59106) | Hot spring sediment microbial communities from Great Boiling Spring, Nevada - Cellulolytic enrichment CS 85C v3 (version 3) | ecosystem: Environmental > Aquatic > Thermal springs > Hot... | reverse complement strand
TCTGGATGGAGCCGTCTACTCTATAACACTCCCTTTCACCCTATTCTCAATTCCCATGCTCCTCAAGGCCAGGGGCGGATTCAGAGGTATTAAGGGGCTCCTCAGTTACTTCCGCTTCTCCTTTACCTCCTACTTGAGTGGGATAGTGGGCGCTCTGGGCACTAGGTTCGATAAAGTGCTCATAGGTTCCCTCTACGGGGAGAGGGTCCTGGGGCACTATCAACTCGCTTTCCAGTTCTACTCAGCTATGCAAGCAGTTCCCACAGCGCTAGGCAGCTATATACTTCCGATGAGATCATCAGGTAGATCCACGAAGACCCAAGAGATAATGGGGTTCTCGCTCTCAGTCCTCACATCGATAGCTGGCTACTTTTTGATACCGATTTTCGTGAGGATAATATTCCCGAACTTCTATCCTGAGTCTGCTTTAGCTGGGAAGATCATCTCCCTAGCTATAATATTCGACTCCCTCTACTCTATATACTCATCCAAGAGGTTGAGCGAGGAGGATCCTAAAACCGTCTTAGTAGCGAGCATAGCATCTATCCCGATCCTCTTCTCATCAATATATTTCCTAGGATCATCCTTAGGGATAGAGGGTCTCGCGATCTCCATGTTACTTTACAGGATCTCAGCGCTCTCCTTCATAATTCTAGCGACGTGGATCAATAGGCTGAGGGTAGCTTCATTAAATAATTAAATACTGAAGATTAAGTTAAGCTATTTCTATAAGAAAGTAAAGTTTATTAGGTAGCGCTTCCTCTAACCTAGGTGCTACCATGAGCGCGACGGAAAGCCTCGTATCCGCTCTCAAGGACCTGAAGCTCGGATCGATATTATCAATACTCTCNNNCGTCCTNAGGTATAATANCNGTNCTTCCAATATTACTGTCCCTCCCGAGGATGTTCATGAGGGCGGAAACTCCTAGGGAAATGTGGAGACAGATGATGCCCAGTATCGTCCCGACTATCTTACTATTTGCTGTTGCTCTCGTAATAGGGATAATATCGCTCTACTTCTGGTTCAGAGCATCCAACAACTTCAAGAGACACGATGAGAGGCTGGGAATAGGTAAGGTAGGGGCTATACTCTCCATAATAGGGACTGGTATACTCATAATTTCATTACTCGTCCTTTTCGCNATCCTCCCTCAGATAATATCTACGATCGGATCGATGATCGAGATGCCAGCTGGAGTGGATGAAGCTGCTGGGAGGCAACTTGCGATGAGATTCCTCAGTCTGATCCCTGTGGTGATGGCGATGCTCTTAGGCGGCCTGATCTACTTGATAGGCTGGATCCTCTACGGTGTGATGGTGATGAGGTTAGGTGAGATCCAGGGATTGAATCCAGATTTCAAGTACGCGGGTATACTTATGATAGCTGGGAGCTTGCTCTCCTTCATCGGAAATTTGGCGATAATAGGTCTTGTATTGGAGCTAGTTTCACTCATAATGATCTTAGTCTACTCTGATATGTCGATAAAATCGCTCACATCTCCTCAAGCTCAATCCGCTTCAACTAGTTAATTTTTTTACTTAGTATGAGAGCATTCATAGATGCCAGAGCTCGTGAGAGCCCACTTGAGGATATACGGGAGAGTTCAAGGTGTTTTCTTCAGATCAACGATGAGAGAAGTCGCTTTAGAACTAGGAGTGAATGGTTGGGTTAGGAACATGCCTGATGGAAGCGTCGAGGCTGTCGTCGAGGGGGAGAGGGAGAGAGTGGAGGAGTTGATAAAGTGGGCCCATCGCGGTCCCCCTCTGGCTAAAGTCGAGAGAGTCGAGGTCAGATGGGAGAGTTACAGAGGGGATTGGGAGGGGTTCAGCATAGTAAGGTAAATAAGCGCATCTACCTCAATCATGGGTGGTGAGGGGAATGGCCGGAAGGGGTCTCTCGCTCCTCGGTCTGAGGCTCGATATGGTCTTCACGCTATCACTCATAATAGCGATATCTACCTTCGCCTTCACTCTAATCCTAGGCTCATCCATCGGTCTAATAGGCGGAGTACTAGCAGCGTTGCTCTTCAATTTCTTCATGTGGATGATCTCGCCTTACTTACTAGTCTCTATGTACGGGTTGAGGCAACTGAGCAGAAGCGATATGCCATGGCTCTACGATTCTCTAGAATATCTAGCTAAAAAGAGCGGGCTGAAATCGACTCCTAAGCTTTACATAGCTCCGATGGGAGTTCCAAATGCATTCGCATTCGGGAGCCCGGTGTTCGGTTACGGGGTCGCTGTAACAGAGGGTTTGCTCAGGAACCTGAGCGAGGATGAAGTCGAAGCTGTCATAGGGCATGAGATAGGTCATATAAAGCACGGTGATATGCAAGTCATGATGATAGCTACAGCTCTGCCCTCGATATTCCTCCAGATAGGCAGGTGGGTCATGTTGAGCTCTATGTACTCTGGAGGGGGGAGGGATAGGGAGAATGCTGGCGCATCCTTCTTAATAGGCACAGTTCTCATGCTGATAGGATGGCTCCTCTACTTATTAGCTCTTAGGTTGAGCAGGCTCAGGGAGTTCTACGCAGATGCCCACTCAGCGATGACCGTGGAGAGAGGGGCTGAGAAGCTTCAGAGAGCCTTAGTCAGGATAGTCAGGGCAGCTGATCCTAGGAAGGGTGAGCAGTTGGTAGCAGCGAAGGCCCTCATGATAGCGGATCCGACTCAGAGAGTGAGCTATAGTGAGATAAGGGAGTATATGGAGAGGGAACCATCGTTCTTCGAGAAGATCATGAACTTATTCTCAACGCACCCTAGGATAGAGGAGAGGCTCAGGAGATTGGAAGCTCTGAAGTCCCTCTACAGCTAATTTTTTAAACAAGGGTCCCGCCCGATATATTTAAAATTTAATACATTATTTTTATGAGGGGCTTGCGTACTTCGTAGGAGGTGCATCGCTTGGAGAAGATAGCGATACCAGCTAAAGGTCCCGAGGGGCTAGATGCCCTCACCTTCGGCCAGCCGATATACGCACCGTTCTTCACGATAGTCACGGTAGAGGAAGGGGAAGTGAAGGAAGTGGAAGTAATAAGGAACCCTGCATCAACCCTCCTACCTTACAGGGGCCCTAGCTTGGCTTCTTGGCTCAAGCACATGGGTGTGAGTGTCGTAATAGCTATCTCATTCCCTGAGGACGTTATATACAGCTTGACCTCCTGGGGCATAAGGCCCGTGTTCATAGTCGGTAAGAAAGTCAGAGAGCTGCTTGAAGCCTATCTCTCAGCTTTAAAATAAACATTTCAAGATTTTTGACCCTTAGATCTCCTCCTCTTCTTCTCTAATGGCTTACTATACTTCACCAGAAGGGATACGACGCTATCCACACAATCCTCATCATCGCAAAGCTTAGCTAACTCGAGGAATTCCCTGAAACCGAAATCTGAGAAGAGAGATGACCTCCCAGCTATATAATTGGCTAGTTTCTCGCTCTTACCACTCCTCTCCATGACTAGCTTCGTCACGATCTTCCTCCTCAATTCTTCATCCTCTATAGGCGGGAGGTGAAGAGTTATGAAATATGAGACGAGGTCCCTCGGGATCCCCCTCTCGCTCAAGGAAGACGCAGTTACAGTCGATCTATGCTGTACCACATCACCTACTTTCCTCACGAAGACCCTGTTTGAGGAGATGAAGTTCACTAGGGTCGATAGATCGACTGAAGACCTCATCTTATCTAAGTTAGGGATTATCAGTGGATTCGGCTTAACGCTCCATAGCACTTCATCTAAGGATGGATCAGCGCTCGGGACGTAGAAATAAGAGCCGGGTATCCTAGTCAGCTCCTCTATGATTAAGCTCTTCAGCGAGATCTTGGGCCCTAAGAGGAGGAAGTGAGCTGAGCCCCCGCTCTTCACGGACTTCAGAATCAAGTTAACGATGTTCCTGAAGTCCGATATAAGATTAAAGAACTCCTCTGATTCCAATTCACCTTCAAGCTCGGGCAATTCTATCTTAGGCATTTCCTCAATGAAGCCCTTATTCTCAAGGGCTCTCTTAACGAGCTCAGGTTTGACGAGCACATAGCTGATTCCCTTGCTCCCTCCGTGAGCTGCTTCTATGATGCCTAAGTTCACTAACTCCAGTACGTGAGAGAACGGGATGTTAGGTGAGAAATCGGATGGGGAGAATGAGGGATATATTAAAGTGGATCCGCACTGCTTGCATTTATACTGAAGCAAGGAGATCCTCTCTAAGTCCGAGGATCCGCACTTAGGGCACTTGAATACTCTCGAATGATAATCGTGTATGAGCTTCAACGTTTGGAGAAGCTTAAAATCCTTCTCCAGAGCCTTGCTTAATCTATCCAGTTCTTGCTCACTGTACGACATAGTTAAGTAATGTGAAGCGAACTTCTAGATAATCATTTCGGCCCCATAAAGATCTTTCCGAGTACGAGGGGCGATTGCCTGAGCTCGATGGGGAAAGCTTAAAATCATCTTGGAGGGGTTTTTCCCGGATCTTAAGGCTATACTTCAGCATTATGCTTCTGGTCGGCTGGAGCTAGTTTATCTCCCAAATAAAGGTCCTAAATGACCCCTGGTAGTGCTAAAATCTTATCTCATGACTCTGAGCCGGCATTCGCTGAATTTCAATCAGCTGATGTAACTTTAAGCCACGATAATCCCTCACCCCTGATAAATGACGTCGACGTAATTGAAGTTAATAGTATCGATTAATCCCCTATCTGTTATCCTCAGCTCAGGTAGGACATCTAGGGCTAGGAGGGACATCGTCATGAAAGGAGATACCCAACTGCATCCTCTCTCCCTCCAGATATCATAAGTCCTCTCCAACTCCTTAGCTACGCTCTCAGGTTCCTCCGTTGACATCAAACCAGCTAAGGGGAGCTTGACTAGGGAGATCACCCTCCCCTCATCTACAGTGACTATACCTCCTCCCACTTCAGCCAGCGTATTCGCAGCTATCGCCATATCCTCATCCCTCAACCCTAAGGCGAGTAAGTTATGGTTATCATGAGCTACAGTTGAAGCCACTGCCCCTAGCTTGAAGCCGAACCCCTTTACGAACCCTAAACCTATGTTTCCAGATGCTTTATGCCTCTCTAAAACAGCTACCTTATAGATACTCCTCTCAGCATCAGGGAGGACCTCCCAATCCTTCACATAGAGCTCCTCGATCATACACTTAGTGAGAACACTACCCTCGATCGCCTCTATCACCCTCACCTTCACCTTCCCATCCTTGAGAGGAGCTTTTATCGAGAAATCGCTGGCTTCTACTTTCCTCCGCAATCTGACGGTCCTCAAGTACTTCTCATCGTAGCTCGGTGCTCCTATCTCCGCTAATAATTTCCCTCCCTTCGCTATTATCTTACCATCCGCTATAACTGTATCCACATCCACCTTAGTTAAGTCCTTCAACAAGAGCATATCAGCATACCTGCTTGGAGCTACGCTCCCTATCTCCCTAGCTAACCCGTAATGCTCAGCTGGATTTATCGTAGCCATCTGTATCGCTCTAATTGGATCTACTCCCTCCTCTATAGCTCTCCTCACTACATGATCCATGTGGCCCTGCTTTATTATCGAATCGACTTCCCTATCATCGGTAACTAGACAAGCATGTCTCGAATCGAGCTTAGCCTCAGTTATCGCTCTTATAGTCTCCTTAACATCGAGCCAAGCGGAGCCCTCCCTCATGTATGCGTACATCCCGAGCCTGAGCCTCTCGATAGCATCTACTTTACGTGTCATCTCGTGAGATGATGATATGCCTGAAGCTGAGTAAGCTGCGAGCTCTATTCCGAGAAGCCCAGCATCGTGACCCTCGACTACTTTACCCATCCTATGGGCTGCATTTATCTTACCCATGACCTCAGGATCCGTAGCTAGGACTCCCGGATAATTCATCATCTCTCCTAGGGCTATGACTCCCTCCCATCCGAGCATCTCCTCGACTTCCCTCACTCCTAAGTAAGCTCCTGATGTCTCGAACATAGGATTAGCTGGTACGCATGACGGGGCTGTCACGAATACCTTCAATGGGAGTCCCTTGGACTCCTCTATCATTAACCTAACTCCATCCAATCCCAAGACGTTAGCTATCTCATGGGGATCTATGAAGACAGTAGTAGTCCCTCTGGGAAGCACTACTTTAGCGAAGTTAGTCAAATTGAGCATACTGCTCTCAACGTGGACATGAGCATCTAAGAACCCGGGAACTAAGTACATTCCCCTAGCGTCAATTACTTCAGTATTTGGGCCTATCGTATGAGAAACCTGACCTATAGTAGCGACTCTATCCCTCTTTATGGCCACACCGAAATTCTCGAGGATTTCACCTGAGTTGACGTTGACGAACGTAGAGTTTAGTATCACTAGATCCGCTTTCTCCTTACCTAAAGCCACTCTGACGAGAGTATCGGAAATCTCCCATATATAGCTCCTCATGGGGGGTCAGTTCTGCTCACTCCACATCAATAAAAATATTTTTGGTTCGACTAGGACCGATAATGAGAGCTAAGTGAATTAGGAGATCGTAACACTAAAGAGGGCCTTATGACAATACCCTAATTTTTAAGACCTGAGATAAACCCTTAGCTGGAGGGACTTTTAAGATATAAGTTGCTAATTCTCCCTGAATGCGTCACTAACGTGATCTATAATGAAGCTCCAACTAAAAGGGATAAGTGGATGAGATTAGCTCTACTAAGGATCGAATCATCCTTAAGATGCGTAATAGAGCTCAACTAACTGGTTAAGGATATTTTTTGATCATGGAGAGTATCTATTAGACTGCTGTACATCCCCTCAATCTCCCTCTCCGGATCCTCGATACCGATGAATTTAGCGATGGAGAGATCGAGCTCATATCTGTAGTCCTCGCCTAATTGAGCGTAGAGGGGAGGGAGATACATGTCCATCATCTTACTTATGCTCTCAGTTATCCCATCAGTTTCTCTACTGGGGTTTATCACGGGGAGCTCAAGGTAATCGTTCTCCAGGAACCTGGTCCATGTATTAGATATCCTCCTGCCCAATAAGACGAGGGTCGAGATGAAGAACGTGCTATTTAGCCAACCGACGAGGGGCTTCGCTAAAACTTCATCCTTTATTATGTAAAAGTTTTTGGATGCCGCAACTCTCTCCTTAGCATAATTTGCAAATATCCCCCTCTTTCTGAAGAGCAAATCCACTTTATCTGGTATGAAAACTCGCCCAAAGGGATCTTTCTTCCTCACCTGCTCGTGGACGTGACTGTACCACCGTCTCCCATAAGCTTCGATAGCGGGCCTCGCTGCCCCTGACTCAGCCCCCCATCTTATATAGATACGCAGATCCTCCGGGAGCTCGCTGATATCGGTAGGCGGTACTGAGAGCATGAAAGTATCCACATTAACTTCTACTTTATTATTGTAAAGGCCCGGTCTTCTTAAAGTTTTTATAAGAAATTCTCTATCAATAGCCAACTCTATCTCATTATTTTTTATAACGAGGTGATCCCCTCTCTCACTAGAGATCTTCCAGAACTTATTGGGGATGAAGAAGAACTCAGGCCCGTACATCTCGATCCCCCTTATCATATTCTTCCCTAGAGCTTCCCTCCAGTAGCTGAGGGTCCCCTTCCTCAAACCGAGCTCGAATACCCTGACCAAGATATCCCTCAATCCGCTCTCGAAGAGAGCCAGCCAGTTGATCTCTAAGAACTTAGGGAGGGAATGTAGATCTACGCCGGGATGCACGATCTCGACGTCCGTAGCGTTCAACCTGAGGAAAGCGGTTGATCTCCTACCAGGGCCCTTAGATGCGACTATAATTACCTCTTTGAAACCGCTTCCCTCTGAGAAAGATGCCCTAGATCTCGATTCTATTATGGCATGTAAGCAATACTCGTCCTTCAAGAATGACCTATATCCCCTCCCGTATATAGTGTAGAACGTCGAGGCGGGAAGGACCGAGATCAGCAAGCCCCCTCTCCTCAGGGCTTGATCGCACAGGAACATCGATAGTATATGGAGATTGCTCTCCCCTCTCACGTACTTCCCATAACCTAAACTCTTCATTAAGGAGATGAGGGACTCCCTGTAATCTCTCTCCAAGTACTTCCAGCGGGTGAAGGGGGGGTTAGTTAAGATTATATCAGCCTTGAGTCCGCGAGAAGGGACTTCTCTGAAGGAATCTCCGACGATGACATTTATCGCCTCCCTTCTACCTCCCATCGAGTGGAGGAGTGAGGCATAAGCGAGTAAGGCTGGCAGAGGTAGGGGCTCGATCCCCCATACTTTGAGGACTCTCTCAGCCCCTATCTCATCAATAGCAGTTGTGAGTGTGACTCCGCTACCGAGGAAGGGATCGGCGATCACTACTCCCTCCTTATCGTAAAGATCCTTGACGATAGATGCCATGAGTTCAGCTCCTTGACGCATAGTGTAATAAGTCGAGAACCTCCTCCTCTCATTCCTCGGGATCACCCTCTGAACTCTCCCCTGATAATCTCTAACTGAGAGCTTTATTCTCTCAGCCTCCGATAAGATGAGCTTTATCTCATCGAGCTCTAATTCGTTCACGGGCAATATCGGGGAGACCCAATCCGATAGTGCATCGAGATCACTAGCGTACTCTAGTACAGTTTTCAAACTGACCGCAAGTATACGGAAACTCTCAACGTTCGCATTTATTCCTAACTTCTCCATTATCCTCCTTATCTTCATCTCCATAGCCCTTATCGGATCCTCGAGAGACCGCTCAATCCGTGACGACTATTTTAACCTTCAGCCCCCTCTTGGAGAAGCTCTCTACATTGAAACCGTTCATCTTAAGGAGAACTAAGAGATCCTCGATCCTCACGCCCTCCTTCATCCTCATCTTGACCTCTACGCAATTTATCCTCTCTCCATCCGCTGTCACAGCATCCGATATTATGAGGCTCTCGAGCGTCCCGAACTTCCTGAGGATATCGATTAACTTAGGTATAGCTGCCATCATGGGCTCTAGATGGTCAGCCTAAAAATCCAGTGCGCTCATAAGTACTCCAAGCTTAATACGGCATTCATAAGGCGTAACTTTTTTATGATGAATAGCGTAGTATCGAGGGACGATTTTGGTGACCCGTGATGAGCATTGAGGAGGGCCCAAGTTGGCTCATCTGGATGATAACGGCATCATGCAATCTGAATTGCCCCTACTGCTATTCAACTCACTATCTGAAGGAGAAGCCGTTAGGAAGGGAGGAGGTCGTGAAACTACTCAGGGAAGCGGCATCGAGCGGCATCAAGTACATCAACTATACTGGAGGCGATCCCTTGATTAGGAGAGATATCTCAGAGATATTAGAGGAGACAGTGGACCTCGGAATTGATGCCTCGATATTCACGAATCTCACCCTTTTGAACCGAGATATCGCTTCTAAAATCTCTAGATTAGGTATTGAAGTCATGACGAGTCTTGATGGCCCAAGTGAGATCTACGAGAGGGTGAAGGGCCAGGGGACGTGGGAGAAGTTCTTGAGGGGGATAGATGAGCTCAAGAGAAGGAATATACCGTTTCACGTGAATATAACAGTATCTAAAATGAATTACGAGAGAGTAGGGGATGCGATAATCCTAGCTAATGATTTAGGAGCTGATAGCATCTCTATAATACCATCGATGGCATTCGGAAGAGCATTAGAGACTAAGAGCTTCATAGGAAGGGAAGAGTTCCTCGAGAGCGTCATTCGAGCTGATAGAGTAGCTGAGGAGATAGGGATAAGAGTTAGCGTCTGGTGCTCCCCCTTCTTAAGGGCCCTGAGGGGATTGAGGAACCTCTACTATAGCGATTGCAGGGAGTTCAAGGAGCTAGATATATCGCCCGGAGGTAAAGCCTTGATATGCGATGTCATGGGCATAGAAGTAGCTGATCTCATGGAGGATGGGATAAAGGGAGCTTGGAGGAAGCTGAACGAGAACGAGCTTTACCTAAAGGCGAAGGAGCTACCAGTAGAGTGCTTAGGTTGTGGAGCTTGTAGAGGAGGATGTTACGCTAGGGCTTTCAATTATTGGGGGAGGCTTCCCTCGATAGACCCTCTATGCCCCTATATAATCAAGCTTCCTCCTCGAACTTAGCCTCCTCGACTTCGACTACTTTCAGCTGCTCCTTATACATCTCTATTATCTCCTCCTCAGTCGTCGCGTCCTGAGGCCCCTTATCCTCCCTCCAACCCATGAACCTAGGGAACCTTATCGCGAGGCCAGCGTTCTTCCTCACCTTATCCCATCCGCACGTATGAGTAGGGCTCAGCGTTATCTCATCCCCTAGGACTTGAGCTACTTTGACGGGGACGAAGTATACATCCGCCTCTATGTTAGATATGACGCTCGGGTGCTTATGGTCTATCTTGTAATCCTCGAGTAGTTTAGGTAGTCTCGCGAGCTCCTCATCAGTGAAACCGGATCCCATCTTGCATACAGTCTTGAAGGCATCCTCCTCGGGGGAGTAAGCTGCCATTAGGAGAGCTCCGTAAGTTCCAGCCCTTTTCCCCTTCCCCCAGAAAGCTCCTACGACGACTAGATCGACTGGCTCTATCATCTTGCTTATGTAACTCCTCTTCAACTTTATCCAAGACCATCCCCTCACTCCAGCTTGATATATCGATCTCGGGTCCTTCACGACTAGGCCCTCTGTCCCCATCTCAACAGCATGCTCGAAGAACCTCTCAAGCTCCTCAACGTTTCCATCTATCTCCTCATATTGGACTAACTTAGCTCTCTCATTCTCCCTCAATATCTCCCTCAATATCTTCCTCCTCTCATCGAGTTGCTCATCTAAGAGCTCCCTACCATCTAAGTAGAGTAAGTCGAATGCGTAAGTCACAGTAGGATAAGACTTCATCGCTTCCTCGACCCCGTACTTCCTCCTCCTGTGCATGAGCTCTTGGAAGGGGAGTATCTCACCGGTGTCAGGGTTTATAGCTACTGTCTCGCAATCTAGAACTACTTCATGTCCCTCAACAGCCTTAGAAACGTACTCCCTCACATCAGGNTACGGTTCAGTTATGTCCTCCAACCTCCTTGAGAATATCTTGACCTTTCCATCCCTCCAGACGTGGATCTGCATCCTCTCCCCATCGTACTTGAACTCCGCGAATATCCTGGGGCCTATCTTCTCCATTATCTCCTCAGCGGACCTCAACCTCTGAGCGAGCATGGGCCTGACGGGGATCCCGAGAGTTATAGTTATCTCATCTAAACCCTTAATTCCCTTCTCTGCAACTACCTTAGCTATCTTCCCTATATCCGGGTATATATTGTACTTCCTCTCGAGCTTATCTCTGTAAGCCCTCCCCTTGAGGAAAGCCTCAGATAAAGCATCCAAGACAGTCATATCCCTCACTCCGAGCCTCAGCTTCTCCGTGACTATCCTAGCTATGTATCTAGCTTCCAAAGGCTTAGCATCGCTCAAGATACCGGCTATTAGCCTCACCTTCAGGTCCTGAGCCCCTTCTCCAGTAGCTCTCGCTACTCTACTGAGAGTGTCGAATACTCTCTCTACAGTGAGATCCTCAGTGAAGAAGGATTGAGTCGCTTTCTTACTTACGGCCCACTCAGCTAGCTTCCCTATGTCCCCTAGCTTAGGATATTCCTCCTCAAGTCTCTCCAGCGGGATGCCAGTGGCTAAAGAGAGAGCCCTCAGGAAGAGCTTCTCCCCGACCCCNNGCTCGATGCCCTCGAAAGATGCAGCTATATTCCCTAAGGTGAGATAAACTATCTTATCCAATATCTCCGGTGGAGTACTGAGGAAAAGGTTCTTCAGATGATCTATCATCTCCAATCTTCCTGTAGTTGCCTCTACCTTCTCATAGATTTTCGCTACATCTATGAAATTCACTCCACCTTCACCCTCTTGAACGTTATCTCTTTAGGCGGGGCCCATATGTAGAGGATCCCATTGCTGAACTTCGCCTCTATCCTATCGGGATCTATTTGTATGGGCGTCCTTATCAACTTCTTGTACTTGACTCTCGCTCCACCTACGTAGGAGAGGGCTTCCACGTATATAGCTTCCTCACTCGCGTTGAGCACGAGATCCTCCTTCCTAACGCCAGGGAGGTCGACAGTTATGACTACACCATCTTTAGTGAGCCTCACATCGTAGAGGGGTTCCTCGACATCCCTAACGGCGAAGTAACCCCACCTTATCTCCTTATAGAACCAACCCATCATACCACCCCTAACCTATGTAAGCAGTCGTAGGCGTCTCTCTAACAGTTTGGAGAGTCTTAGCCATTAATTCCTTCATCTTGAGCCTTATTGTCTCGGATTCAGCCTCCAATTGAGCTATATCTATGCTGAACCCTAAGGCAGGCTCTATAGCTTTGAGGAGCTCAGCAGCAGCTCCGGGATCTGGATAGACATCGAAGCTCTGTACCATGACTGCAGCAGCTGGTATCCCCCTCCTTATGGCCTCCCTGAGGAAGTAAGCAGCGTAACCGGATAAATAACCGCCTTTCATGAGCTCCCCGCCCATGTTATTTGCAGTCGCTTTAGCTTCCTCACTGCTGAATACTATCATGACTTGCGGCCTCTCTACGTTCATCCTATTCTCATCAGGTATCCCCCCTATGACCATCACTAGCCTCGGCCTCTTCTTAGCTACCCAATCCAAGACGGCTTCAGTCATCCTGAGGAGGGGTTCCACGGGCAGAGGGACTTCTACCTTGACTATGTAGAGGCCTCTCCCACTGTATATCTTTATCGTATGGGATGCGACTCCCTCCTTAACCTCGACGACTGGCGGGAATATTGGAGAATCTATCTTCCCGACTTCCTCGAGGCCAGCTGTCCTTATTATGTGATCAGCGGAGATAGTCCCCACTAAACCGGCTCCAGGGACGGAGAGTATGAGCACAGGGTTCCTGACTTCAGGGGCGCTCTCTATTATATCAACGCTCATAAGCATCTAGCGATACTACATTACGAAGCTTTAACCTTAACCATCAAAACATTTCCAAATCGAGCTCGAGAGGAGGCTCTCTCAAGATGAATTCATCGATCTTATCTAAGAATTCCCTCCTCTTCCTCTCATGATCCTCAATTAGATTTATCAGAATCTCCTTCGCTCTCCTCTTAGCTTCCTCGCATCCACGAGCTCTGTCCTCGATGTAAGAGGCTAAGGCATCATCGTAACCTTGAATATCGAAGGCCCTCAAGTAATGGAGCGATGGCGGGAGTTCGATGCATGGGGATCTATCTATCTTCTCCGCTATAGAGTCAGCGGTATCCCTGAGGAATATAGCTGAACTCGGATTGCTGGTCCCCATCTTAGGTTCCCCATTCACCCCGGGGAGGAAGACTGAGTGTATTAACGCGGGCTCCTCGAGATCGAGCCTCCTAGCGGCTATTAAGGAGGGCATCATGAGGGGATGTTGATCTACAGCCATTGGGATGATGCACCTATACTTCCCCTTGAAGAGCTGAAATATCAGAGCTGGTAGGGACTGAAGTAACGCGTAATACAGTATAGCTGGATTAGAAGTATCATCTAACTTCGTGAAGCTCTTCAGTTCAGCTATCCTGAGCTTCTTAGCTATTATCAAACTCGCGGCGTAGAGCCAATTGGACTCGCTGTCCCATATTATCCGAACCTCTCCATCGAAGAAGGCCAATACATCAACTATATTTTCCCTAGCCCATCTCCTAGCTTCCCTGAAGCTGAGATCAGGCCTGAGGGAGTACTTCTCATCATCAGATACCTGGAAGTACAGAGGGGAGTTCAGCTTCCCCTGGATGAATTTAGCGAGCATGAGAGGGACTAGATTTCCTATATGCATAGGTCCTGAGGCTCCTCTTCCAGTGAATATGTAAGAAGGATCTCCTCCTTTGACCCCGAGGAGGAAGCTCTCCAAGTTCTTATGAGCGAAGAACACATCCCTAGTTATGAGGTGATGATCCCCCAGGACTCTCTTCATCAAGATCTTGAGGTTCGAATCTATCCTATCTATACCGAAATCGCATAAGAGCCTCTCATAATCTACTCTATCCCCCTTCACCTCCCAAGGCGTCACTCTGAAGCTCGGGAGCATATCAATCACCTATGAGCTTCATCAACTCCCTGAAGGAGAAGCAGTCGCCAGCTGGGTGGAACCTGATGGTCTTTATCCTCGGGAACTTCGACCTCACTTTCTCGAGCATGTAGTCCCTATCGTCCACGAAGACCACTTCCTCTTCCCTCACCCCTAAGCTACTCAAGATCCTCTCCATCATGAGCTGCTTCTCCGGATGGGGCTCTATCATCAACAGATCGAAGTAGTGATCTAATTCGAAGGCTTTCAGGACCTCGAGGGCCTTATCGAAATGGTTCCAACTGCATGTCGAGAGTTTAATACCTCTGCTCTTAGCGAAAGAGAGGAACTCCCTCACATCATCCCTCAGCGTTACGATCTCACCCCATCTATCCTCTATCATCCTCTCGCTTATCCTCCTGAACGGGGGAGTCAGATCGCTCACATTATAATGATCCCAGAGGACTTTATCCAGATCTAGCACTATCACTTTAGGCCTCAACTACCCCTCCCCTCTCCCTCAACTTATTCGATATGAATTCCGATGCCGCTCTGACGTTCCCCTCAGCCTCATCCTCATTGAGGGATGATGACGTCACGTTTATCCTCAAGACGGGCTTCATCACTTCGTGGCCTGAGGGATGGCTCTTGATATAAACATCGTACTTCCTCATGGCTTCCTCTAATATAGGAGCTGCATCTGACTCAGGGACTCCTCTGACGATGAGATCGATGCTGCTATAATAGAGTCTCGGGGCCCTAGATCTTATGAGATCCTCCACCCTCTCGAATATATCCATCATCTCAGAGGGCACTCCAGGTAAGACCAGTATCAAAGTCCTTCCCTCTTCCACTAAGATCCCCGGAGCCGTCCCGATAGCGTTATAAATAGCTTTGGAACCTTCAGGCATCATAGCCATCTTAATCCTATGTTCAGTCAGAGGGAGGTTCCTCTCAGCGTACTTCCTCTCTACCATCCTTAGAGCTTCCTCATTAATCACATGCTCCCTTCCGAGAGCTTTAGAGAGGCACTCAGAGGTCATATCATCGAAAGTAGGCCCCAGACCTCCTGTGGAGACTATTAGCTCCGCTCCCCTATCTATAGCGAGCCTGAAGGCCCAAATTATATCTTCGCAATCGTCCCTAACGGTTATCGCGCATCTGACTAAGTAACCATCGATAGTGAGCTTCTTAGATAGCCAAGAGAGGTTGGAATTGACTATCCTCCCGTTCAGGAGCTCATTCCCTACAGAGATTATCCAAGCCTCTGGAAGCTTCATCCCTCAGCATCACCTCTAGCTTACTTATCCTCACTTTAGCTCTCCTCAGCATTTCGTTAGCGGTCCTCACTATTAAGCGGATCCCCTCCTCATTCACTACATCCTTACCCTCTAGCCTGAGGGGGATTTCGAGCCTCTCAGTCCCTCTAGCCTCTATAAAAGGCTTGGGTAAGTTCATTATGCACGCTCTCTTGAATCCAGCTCCCCTCATGATCTTGAGGAGGAAGACAGAGGCCTCTAAACTGCAAGTGAAAGCATGTACTATGGGTGGGAGGAGGGCTAGCCAGACGTCATCCCCTCTGATCCTACTCGAGATCTCATCCGGCTCCACTGGTGAGTGCCACTTCCCCAAATTGATCATATCGAATTTCTCCCCGGGTACTTTAGCTTGATAGAGCTGTATCCTCCCGGAGCAACTGCTAGTAGTGTAAGCGAATGGGAGGGAGTTTATCGCATCCAAGAGGCTCAAGATATCAGGATCAACTCTCCCTTGAGCTATATGGAGCTTGAGCCTCTCTAGAGCTGCCCTCTTCCTCTCCTCCCATTCCAATCAGAGACCCCTAGCCGCTAACTCCAACGCCATCTTGAGTTGTGCTTCTACAGACTTGGGGAGGCCCTCTATCTTGACCTCCATGAACCCCCTCACTAAGATACTCCTCGCTTCCTCCTCACTGAAGCCTTTCGTCATCAAGTAGTAGAGCTGCTCCTCACTGAGCTTACCTACAGCTGCCTCATGGGAGAGCTGGACGTCATCGACTCTAGCGTCGAGAGCCGGTAGCGTCAGTATCCTAGAGCTATCTGAGAGGAGGAGCCCATCGCACTCTATGTGCCCCCTAGCCCCCTTGCCCTCAGCTGATATGAGGGACCTCGTTATCACATCAGCTCTGTCCTTCGTTATCACCTTGGATATTATCTCAGCTGACGTACCCTCTGCCCTCAAGAATACGCTCCCCCCTACATCGATCTTAGATTCCTTAGGAGCTACTATCACTGAGGAGAGGTAAGCTCTCGCTCCCTCACCTACTAAATAGACCTTAGGATCCGTCTGAAGGCTGGCTATAGGGCTCATGTTTATGTAGTGGCTCACGTACTCCCCTCCCCTCTCCACTATGACTCCAGTCCTGGGCCTGACGTGAGAAGTCGGGGCCCATTGATGTATCATAGTGAAAGTGAGCCTCCCTCCTTCCTTGACGTAGAACTCGGAAATGCCTGCATGCAAGCCGGGAGCCTCGACGGAAGTCAAGCATCCAGTTATAACGTGGAGCTCTGCTCCCTCCTCTACTATCACTATGTTGTGAGGCGCTTGTATTGACCCGGGAGTGGAGAGGAGTAAGCATGATAGGACTGGCTGCTCAACTCTCCTACCTCTCTCAGCTATGAATACGTAACCTTCATGCCCCCCGAATAACTCAGCTGCTGCTGTGTACTTATCCGTATCTATCTTAACGGCGTTCCAGAAGTAGTCTCGGATGAGGCCCTCCTCTAGAGCTCGCGAGAGAGTCAATACTTTAACTCCAGGTATAGCGGGCCTGACTTCCACAGGCTTATTATCTACTTGGATGTAAGATGCCCTCTCAGGCTCAATCCCGATTCTGGAGAGGGTTTCCAAGTCCATAGAGGGCCCAGCCTTGGGCTTGAGGAAGTCCTCTATCCTTAGATCTATCCCATAGGGGGAGGGTTTACTCAATGCCTCCTCAGCTACTCTCTTCAACTCGAGCATCAAATCACCTTCAGGCACCTCAAACATTCAGCGAACCCATATCTCTCTATATCCTCTATCAAATCCACGGGATTTCCGAAGCACTTAACTTCCCCATTCAAGATTATATATGCTCTATTAGCGTTCCTCACGTGCTTCAGTATCTTCCCCATATGTGTGACTATTATAGCTGATCTCTTCTCCCTCGCTTTACTATCAGAAGCCCCCACTATATCGTTTATCACCCTCCCAATTATAGGGAGGCTCTCAAGATCAACTCCAGAGTCCGGTTCATCCAGAAGAGCTAGTTTAGGGTTCTGAGCAGCGAGAAGCAAGAGCTCAACTTTCTTCATCTCTCCTCCACTGAAGCCCCTGTGAAGCTCCCTTCCCAATAGCCCCTCTATCCTCAACTCTTCAGAGATCCTCTTGAGGATATCTCGATCGCTTCCATAAATTTTAGAGAGCCTCTTCAAGAGATCCTCAAGCTTAACCCCTTTTAGAGCGGGAGGCATCTGCATCACGAATCCTATCCCGAGCTTCGCCCTCTCGCTAGTGTTCATCCCAGTTATATCGATTCCATTGAAAATTATCTTGCCGGATACCTCATATCCAGGCCTCCCCATTATAGCATGCAGTAAAGTAGATTTTCCTGAACCGTTAGGGCCGAGCAGGGCGACTATCTCCCCTTCTCCTACTTCTAAGTTAACTTCCCTAAGTATCTCCCTCTCCCCCACTCTAACGCTCAACCCCTCGACTTTCAGCATGGCCATCTAGATCACTAGAGTTATAAAAGATTTAAACCTTGTAATTCGAATCATCTAGGTGATGAGTTGAAGGTATGCAGCGTTGAGGAGATAAGGGAGTTGGATAACATAGCTTCAGAGAAATACGGGATAGATCAAGAGATATTGATGGAGAATGCGGGTCTTGCGCTCACTTATCTGATAGAGAGGGAGTTCGGAGTCGAGGGGAAGAAGTTCTCAGTGTTCGCTGGCCCGGGGAATAACGGTGGTGATGCATTCGTAGTAGCGAGGCAGCTCCACTCTAGGGGAGGGCTAGTCAAAGTTCTCCTCCTCTCAGACCCGAGTAAGTACAAGGGACCGGCTTTGAGCAACTACAAGAGGATTGAGGGGCTCCTCGAGATAATTAGAGCTGAAGTTGATGATATCAAGAGGGCAGTAGATTGGGCTGATGCTATAATAGACGGTATATTCGGGACGGGCCTCTCTAAAGAAGTAGAGGGGATATTCAAGGAAGCTATAGAGTCGATGAACTCATCGGGGAAGCCTGTCTTCTCCATAGATATACCCTCAGGCATAAACGGTGATGACGCTATGCCCAGAGGCGTAGCTGTTAAGGCTACTTACACAGTGACATTCGGCCTCCCTAAGTACGGGAATGTGCTTTACCCGGGTTTCAGTTACTGCGGGAAGTTATTAGTGAGCCCCATATCTTACCCACCTGAGGAGTGCTCTAAGATAAGAGTGGAGCTTAACGACCCCATAGAGCTACCTGAGAGAGTGAAGTGGGGACATAAGGGTAGCTTCGGTAAGTTCCTAGCTGTATCGGGTTCTAGGAATTATTATGGAGCACCTTATTTCACAGCTCTCTCCTTCCTGAAGGCTGGGGGTGGGTACTCTAGGCTAGCAGCTCCTAAATCGATAGTCCCTTTCATCGCCTCTAAGGCAAGTGAAGTAGTTTACATACCTCTTGAGGAGAATGATCAAGGCTCTATATCATCTGAGAACTTCGATCTAATAGTCAGGATAGCGGAGGAGCAGGATATAGTCGCTCTAGGCCCCGGGGTCTCGACGAATGAGGAGACTCAAGAGCTCATCTTGAAGTTGATAGAAGCTATAGATAAGCCTATAATAGTTGATGGGGATGGATTGACAGCCCTATCCAGGAACATAGAGGTTTTGAGGGGTAGAAAGGAGACGATATTGACACCTCACTTAGGGGAGATGTCGAGGCTCACTCGCATCCCAATAGCTGAGATAGAGAGGAGGAAGATAGAAGTAGCTAGGGGCTTCGCTTCAGAGAACAATTGTTACCTCGTGCTGAAGGGGGCTCACAGCGTAATAGCTTTCCCCGACGGTAAGTGCTTCATAAATATGACTGGGAACCCGGGGATGGCTACAGCTGGCTCTGGAGATGTCCTCACTGGGACTATAGCCGCTATGAAGGGGATAGGTTTGAGCTTAGAGGATTCAGTGAGGATGGGCGTATTCGCTCATGGGCTCGCTGGCGACTTAGCGGCTGAGGAGAAGGGAGAAGATGGGATAACGGCTAGCGATATATTGGAGAAGCTCCCGCTAGCTATGAAGCTCCTAAGGAGCGATCTAGAGGCATTGAGGAGGAGATATTCTCTAGAGGTCATTTAGATCTCCTCAAGTTCTTGATTATTTCTTCGATCCTCTTCCTATCTACCCCCCATAGCTCTAAAGTACTGCTCTAATGCCTTCTCTATACCGCCCCCATTTTATCCTTATGTAACCTCCTGAGACCGTATAATTTTAGTTTGAATAGGGGATCCACCTAGTATCTAATCCCCTGTCGAAATCGTCGAAGAAGTAGAAAGTAGCATCACCGTCGCTCTCACTCGCAGCAGTAGGATTCCCGTAATACGTGTATAGTCGAGTCCGAAGGAGCTATTGAAAGAGAATCAAACTCACGGCGACTTCTTCCCACTCATCTCCTCTATCTCAATCCTTATGACCTCCACTTTATCTAGCTCCTCATCCGGGATCTCGTGATCCTCATCTGAATACCTCTTGATTATGCAGTTCAATGCTTTTCTCTTCTCCT
>Ga0065719_100085_pt1 | contig 19839 bp, 18 predicted proteins | sample GBSCel85sediment_FD_59106 | JGI IMG/M metagenome (GOLD analysis project Ga0065719, IMG submission 59106) | Hot spring sediment microbial communities from Great Boiling Spring, Nevada - Cellulolytic enrichment CS 85C v3 (version 3) | ecosystem: Environmental > Aquatic > Thermal springs > Hot... | reverse complement strand
CGGAGCGGTATGAAACGGCTTAGGCGGTGGAAGAACCGGCTGAGGTGGAGGCACTGTTGCACACCGTGAAGACTGCGGAGCGGTATGGAAACCCGAAAGACGGGCGGGCCGAGGAAGTGCGCATAAAGGAGTTGCACACCGTGAAGACTGCGGAGCGGTATGGAAACGTAACTTCGGTGACAAGTGACCAGTGATCAGTGACGAGTGGAAATTTTTGAGCCGTAAAATGCTCATCACCCCTGTCCTTCTTCCAAAGAAGGAGGCCTTTAAGACCGGGTTTAATAGATACGGCTTAACTCTGGTATAAACGACCGCTAATCTCCTCAGGGCGCAAAAAGGTGGGGGATTAGCGGAAAACGCGGAAAACTTCATCCCAACGGTGGAATTAGCTGAAAACATGGCCTTAGAAGAAGCGCAGGTGGCCGGGGAAGGAGCCGAGGCCAGGGGAGGTTAGCGGAAACCGCCTCCGCGGTATATAATGGAAGCGGCCTTCCGAGGCCAGGGGTTGCAGACTGTGAAGACTGCCGAGCGGTATGGAAAATCTCTACATCTTCCTTTATTATAGCCTTGAGTGCTTCCACGTTGCAGACTGTGAAGACTGCCGAGCGGTATGGAAACCCGGGATCGGAAGCAGCACCACTGGCTCGGGAAGGGGAATTGTTGCAGACTGTGAAGACTGCTGAGCGGCATGGAAACCTAACTTCGGTGACGAGTGATGAGTGATCAGTGACAAGGGGCCGCAGAAGGTGAAAACCGCTTAGGGTTTGCAAAAACAAGCCACAAAGATCATCAACAGCATCGCCACCTTGCATTGCTTAAAGCCAGTCCAGAATTAACCAGCCTCCCTCAAGCTGCCCAAATGCCAGCTTAACGTTTAAGTTAACGCTAAGTCCTAACAAAAATTCCTTTCCTAATTCGCTTTCCCTTGTGGTACTTATACGTTGTGGTGGAGAAAGAAGGGCATGTGAACAGCTTGGCCCTTCGGGTGCAGGCCGGCGACAAGTTCGCCCCCGACCGGGGAAGGCATAGGGCATTGACGGAGACTTCGGAAAGCCTAGAGCGGAAAGACCACAAGAAAACCGCTTTTCTGAAGCGCTGTCTGAATCTTCGGAAAAACCTCGTTTTATCCAGCCTGCTTGCGGTTCAAAAGGAGCACGGAGGCTTTGGCGAAGGCCTTGGGTCTTCTGGGTGAGGGAAAATGGGGGTAATTTGGGACTTTTTCGTTATCGTTTCCCTTGCCGCCCTTGTATTGGGCCCGGTGTTTCGGGGAGAGCTCCCTCCGGAGTTCGGAGCTGTGGCCCTGGGGTTGCTGGTGATCCTGCGGGCCTTAGGGAGAGCCCGGGGAGGCTGGCTTAACCGGGCCGTGCGCACCACCTTCGCCATTGGCATACCTCTAACTGCGCTTCTGCTTTTCATCACGACCCAGGGACAGGGAGAACTGGAGAAAATGGTGCCCATTGTGGTAGGCGTGGGAACCATCCTCCTCGCCCTTTTGGGTTTATACATCATGATCAGAGGTTTATTCACCTAATTCGTGAGGATGGAAAGAGGGCCCAGCGGAGGCGCCGCCAAAGGCCCCAAGAAGAACGCTCCCTTTCCCGAGCCTCCATTTCAGCAAGTTTCTCCCGAATTTCTATAAGGCTTTGCTCGTACTCTTTCAATTGTGCTTCATAAGCTTTCAGTTTTTGTTCGTAGCTACTGGCCAGTTCCAGGGCCTCGTCTCTCTCCTTTTGCATAACCCTCGCTTCGTTTAGCGCCAAAGCCAAAGAGATATCGCCACCGGCTTCTTCCTCAATCTCCGCGTCTATTGGTATAGATTTCGGATTGTGCGGTACAAAATTCCGTAGATCATAGTCATTGCGGTGACGGTTAGGAAGATCACGTTCGTATTCGTCATGCGCCGAGTAGATCTCCGCAACGTAGACTGACTCGTTTTTTATTGCGCAGATAGCAAGGCGGGGAGAGGTAGAGCCTGGCTTGATCACCAAAAGATCTGTACTGGAAAAGCTGTGGCACTTCTGAGCTCGCCAAAGTGGATTACGCACACGATCGAGGAGAGTTTCCACAACGTTCCGCTCAGCCCCTTTTAAACTTTCTAACTTTTGCTTCGCGGACGGAGAGAGCATGACCGGAGAATCTTGGGCCCTGCGGATTTTGGAGAGAAGCAAGTGGCCAAAGGCGGAGAGGGTCGCGTGCCCCTCTTCCAATTCGAACAAACCCTCCCATTTAGCGAAATCCTCGCCTAGACTGGAACGAAGCCGAGCAAGGGAAATCACACCTTCTTGCTCTAATTCGCGGAGGATCCTGTCGAGATTCCTCAGGCCCTCCCAATCAAAATCAAGGGGGAGGGGCGGCAGGGTGGCGAGGGCTTGTGTTTCCTCAAACACATAAACAAGAGGCACATTGCTTAGCATGCCGTAGACCGCAACATAAGGGAGGACGGCCTTGATCCCTCCAGCTATTCCCAAAATTGGATCCAGACCCTTTTCATAGGCGTTGCTAATACATTTATCCAATTCCGTGAAAAAATTGTGCAACCCTTTTTTCAAGAATTCTTCAGCATTATCAAGGTTCAAACCCTTAATGCGAATCGCCTGGGAAGTTAGTCCGAAAGCTTTTTCGGCAAGTAAGGCATTGGCACGGGCTGCGGACTCAGCGGAATCGGTGTCTGTAGAAAGGAAGGCTACAGTGTCTTCGGAACCTACGCCAAGTTTTTTCAGAATGGAGAGCTCTACGGAGAGCCTTTCCAGATGCGATGAGATCCGCTCCCAATTGGCCATTAGCTCATGCGTTTCATTTCCCGGCGTTAATTGCAAGTTGAAGGCTTTTTGGAGGTTTCTTAGGAGGGAGAGACCGACCGGCAAAACAACAAGGCGGCCCATATTTCTAAATCACAGCCATCCTTTAAGGCCTTCTGCGATGGCCTGCAGAGCTTTTACGCCAAATGGGTGGTTTTGTAGCTCATCCACGGTTTTTGGGAAGACCAACCGCATTATACTCGTCACGGATTCAATTACACAATCAGCTTGCTTTTCGTCTACCCCCGAAAAGCCATGCTCCTCCCTTGAGCCGTTTCGGGCGTCCTTGAATTCGTCGTACAATTCTTTCAGCCGTCGAATTTGTTCCCTATCCAAAATTCCTTTCTCGGCAAGGGCTTGTGCCACTTCCTCACGATCCCGCAGTTCCACATAGCCCGAAAGAATTCGATTTTCAGTTCTTTTGTCCAAACCCAAACTGGAGATGTCCCTATACGCAAGAGGGCTTCGGAGGTCTAAGCCGCCCACCTCGCGGATTAAAAAATCCAATATTCCTTCATACAATCTTCTTCCTTGCGAAGGGATGCTTATAAAATCCCGGGCAGCTCGGCGGCGCAAGATACAAGCATATAGATCCTCCAACGTGTCTTGCGTCTCCTTTCTATCTTTACAGTCTTCTTTAACCTTTTTTAAACGTTTTTCCTGATCCTCCAGGTAAGGGATGGAAGACCATCCGCTCAATTTCTGCAGTTCATTTTTAACATTTTGTAAATCGTCAAAGGCCTGATCAAAGTTAGCTGAATCCCAAAGCTTATAAACTCGCATGAGCTTCGCGGCTACGGCGGCCTTTGGTCGGCGCTCAGGGATAAGCGACCGCTGTGCTATCTCCTCAAATGCCAGTTCGGCATAAGAGAAGCTCATGGCCAAGAGAAGCCCGATGGCCCGCTCAAGTCTTTGCCGCTCCGACAAATACGCAAGGTTTACAGGTTTTACCCTTATGGCACCCTCAGGCAATTTTGTTGGATCCAAAGATTGCCAGACCTGATAATGCCGGATAAAACCGGAATCCGCCAAAAACACAATGGCTGCGCTCATTGCTTGGGTTCCCGAGCTCACGTTGATGTGAACTTCATCATCGGGCATTATCTCGTTGCGGAGTCCTTGAAGGGTGGCATCAATAACCTCGTCCAAATCCGCTGGATTGACGCGCAGGCGAATCTCCTCAACTTCCATGCTGGAAGAATAACGCTCCCCTATGGCCGTTTTTACTTGCCTAGCCTGTTCTTCCATGCCTTCTTGTTTGAAACTCGCTTTTCCTCCGTTCTCCAGCGGGAACTCATGCTCATGTGTCTCCGTCACAAGAAGTATCACCCGGTCGGGCAGGCTTCCACGCGTTTGTAGATGGTCAAGGATGGAAAGTATCGGCCCCGTAGTGGGCTCGCCTGTCTTTGGGTCAGGCCTACCAAATGGGTCATTATCTCCCACATAGGTCACCAGCATTCTCCTTCCCATCCCCGTCACCCCCTCAAAGCTCTTCGAGAAGCCGCATAATGTGTTCATTAATCTCTTGGTATGGATTTTTCAATTCCCTCCCTTTTAGCCTGGATATTCGCTCCGCAATTTCTCGCATAGTTGGCACAAGCAGCTCATGATTTTCTTTGGTAACAACGACACTCTTAGGCGGCCTAAAGCATTGATTAATTGAATCAGTTCCAACACCCCTTGCCTGGTGTAGAAAATCCCCAGCTAACCTGTTGAGATTTTTCAATGAATTTAAAAGATTCCAGATGTCCTGTGCTTCAGGCGGTGGAGGAAGTAAATCTTTGCCCAACTCATAGAACAAGCGAATACGTGGGAGCATGTCTGCGAACTCGTGGTTGTTATAGCGAATTTCCACAACAAAATAGTTTTCCACCAACCGGAGAAGCTCATCATCGCTGTTAACCGACTCATACCACTCTCTGTAAGGATCACGACTTTTGTATGAGGCAAGGGCTTGAGCTGCCTCCTTGAAATTTAGATTCATTCTGCTCTCGGCATGCTTTAATAGGGCCTCCACTTCGGGCTTCCAGTGCCCCACACTCTTAAAGGTGCGCAAAACTTCGAGGGCGCCGCTGTAGTCGTAGCGACCAAGCAATTCTCTCACAAGCGTTATGGCCAAATCCCTGAGAAAAGGCCGGGAGACTGGCTTTATTTCTCCCTTTTCCGCGCCTTTCCGACACTCTTCCTCACTAGGAGGGATCACTTCGAAGAGCTCACACTTATCGCGATATAACCTAATCGCTTGCTCTTGCAGAGCATCATTTAAAGCAGGAAGGCCTCCGGAAAGGGGGCATAAAACTTGATGGTTTTTTCTGGTGGCGCGATTTCTGAAAGAAGCTTGCCAAAATAAGGATAAGCTTGATCGCGCGTAGGAGGCGACCGATAATATTCCAAACGGACTTCTTTCACATGCCCTGCGTAATCTTTTTCGATCAATCTTTTTAGGATTTCGCCAGTGTAAAGAGTATCGCGGTTGCGATGCTCGGGTTTTGTCTTCTCCGGTTGATCCGTGACCATCAGAACCAGCAGGTCTATCGGCTTAGAAACGGCCTCAAGAACGGTTTTAAGAATTGGATAGCGCAAGCGTCGTAACTCATTTTCGTTGTTTTCTAGGCGCTCGAGAATTTTCTGGGCGATATGGCGGGCTCCAGGATCACAGAAGAGGTGTTGAGCAAGGGCGTTTGCATCGGGTTTGCCCCATTCAAAATGGCAAAAGTTGGGTTTGGATTCCGTGCCAATATTGTAGTAAAGGTCGCGCTCACCCACGTTGGCCACGATAACCTTCATAGCAGCTCTTCCAGCTTAAGGTTGGCTCCCCCTAAGGTGGTTTGGCCAGCTCTTCATGCGCTTTTTGGACAAATTCCGTATCCAATTGGCCGTAGCCGGCGCGGGTCTTCGCGCCAATACCAAGATCTTTCAGCGCCTGCTTTACCCAGCCAGCCACGGTTTCCAAGAGGTTATCCGCTGGCCAACGAGAAGGCCGCTGGGCCAACATTACTTGGAACACTGTTCCGCGGCGTACAACAAGAAAGAATACAGGAACAGGGCTGAGCCAGTCAGCCGGCGGCTCTCTGCCCCTGTAATATTCGCCATAATGGGGATTCATCACATCTAGCTCAAGAATGCCTTCGCCATTAACCGTTAGGGAAGTTGGGTAAGCATCGAAAAAGATGATCTCGCCCTTTTCCTCCTGGCTTCCGAATGCTCTGGAAAATGAGTTCACATATTTTTGCTTAAGCTCCTCAATATCGATCTCCAACACCTTTGGGTCTCCGGAAAGATATCCGCGATCATTTAAGAATTTTCGACCATTGTTTATGGCTTTCTTCAACTCTTCGAGACGATTTGTTAACTGCTGTTCGTGAAGCTTTTTGCGTTCCTCATCATCGGAATCCTTGGGAACAGGGCTCATCAAGAGCTGTTCCAGAAGCTTCCAGGGTGTTGGGGATTTCACTTGGTTTTCCCATTCCTTGATATCCCAAGCGCAAAGGCGGGGGATGCCAAGTTCTTCAGCGATCTCTTGAAGGCGGAAAGCGCGGGTGACACCCTTTATAGCGCTTCCGGGGAGAAAGGGAAAGCCGTAGAGGTGATGCAGTCTGATACCAGTTTCCAGGGGGCTGGGCAAGCCCAGGCCGACGATCAAACGCCAGGTAACCTTTAAGGAGACTGAATAAACTTTGTAACCTTGCCTTTCCCAAAATTTCATCATGACTCGATCGCGCTGTTGCTGCGCTTTTAGGATTTCTTCACTATCTTGATATATGTTTTTTTCTTGTTCGATCAAGGCTTTCAATAGTTCGTTCTTGCCCGCCTTTCCCCAATTCCACGCCGCTCGGGTTTCATCATAGACTATGAGGGCGATTTTTGGATCCTGCGCTTTTTGATTTGGCACGGAATGCTCCTTTGGATATGCTAGATAGCGTTCCAATAGTAAGCCAAAGTTGCGGATCTCTTTGAGAAGCTCATAAGGCTTCTCTGTAACTGCCTCCCCTTTCAGAGCTGCCCTCACATCTTGAGGCAAAGGCCAGCCCCAAATCCGGACCGTTTTCTCCTGACCTTCATTTTGCGGATGTCTACTCATAGGCTTCTGCAGCCGCCTCTGTGCTGCCATGGCTTTTACCCCTTCTCTAAGCGCGCTTCAGCGAAGCGCTTGAGCCATCCTAAGTAGATCAGCGCTTCTCGCGCTGCCTGCCGATAAATTCCACTGTCTACTAAAGTGATCTTTTCGATGAGGCCCTTGGCCTTCAGCTCATCCGGCCAGGGGACCGGAGCTTCATCATCTCCTAACCACGCTTCTAGGTGTCGATATAGCAGGGCCTCAGCATCGGACTCACTTTCTTTTGCTTTGGATAGCAAAAAGGCGACCGTCTGCCCAAGGCCATTCGTCTTGATCATTGCAGGCGCTTTGCGCACTAGCGACCGATAACTCTCGCCCAACTTGCTATTCTCCTTGCTCTTCTCGACAACTTGCTTTATCTGCTCCCAAGCCTTCTTGGCCCTTTTCTGTTCTAATGCCTGCAATGGCTCCCGCTCTTGTTCATGCTGAGTCTCAGGTGCCATGGCCTTCACCTCCCTCGCTCCCCTTCAGCCGCCCATCGAAGTACCGTGCCCACACCAACCCCTTGCCCACCGTTTCATCGCCGCCAAACTGCATCACCCGCGCTTTGGCCACAAGTTCATCCTCTAAGAACATGAGAACACCTTCAGCATCCCTAATGGCGGCCTCCAACATTCGGTCCTTAGGAAGCTTGGGATCAGTAGCCAGAGCAAGACTGTAGAGCAAAGTCTCGCTAGGGAGATGCTCCTCATCCCAGGGTCCCGTTTCAACTGTCCCTTCCTCACCCAGCTTGATGCGCGTGATGACTTCGGTAGACATCTCCACAAATTCCGCGAAGTCTTCGTCGCTGAGCAACACAAGATCCCTCTTGAGCTTTTCCTTCCAGTAGTCCAATTCATTCGGCAGGGCATTATTTGCAAGCCACTTGGCTAAATTCTTTACCTGATCGCGTTCAGAGTCTTGAGGGATTTGGAAACAGAAGTCCTCAAGAATAATCTGGTCCTCACCGAGCACGACCCCACTATCTTGAGGTGTGCTGGCTTGACGAGCCTTCAGGGTGGGTAGTTCGATATTTTTCAATTGCTCCAAAGCTTCGCCGCTTAAACCCTCATTCGTTGCCTTCAAGATAGTTAAATCACGCTCAAACCGTTTGATCACCGCAGGGCAGGTGATCCAAGCAAAAACCCCGCGGACTGAGCGCACAGGAAAGAGCAGGATCCGGGCATCTGTCACAGCCAGAGCACCACCATGCTCCGAGGCCCTTTCCGTCTCCGGACCGAAGACGATATCGATTTTTTCTTCTGCTTTGTTGTCAAGCTTTCCTGCGTCCTTTAACTTTTTCGCAAGATCCCGCAACGCTCCCTTGACTCCTGAGGCCTGGATCATGGGGAAATTCGTGTGCCGTTCACGTTGGATTGGCAAATCCACCCCTGCTACGCTGGCCCCGCTTCCGGGATGAAGCGGGGTGATAGTGTAGAAAAACAAAATTCCCGCTTTCCTAAACATTTTTCACCTCCCAATAATTCCAGCGGCCCACAAAAGTGAGACCAAAACCAATTTTTGCCAGTTCACAAAGGTATTGTTCCCCTTGTTTTCCCAGCTCCTGCAATTTTGTCCTGCCATGGAAAATTTCCTTCACTTTTTCCGCGTCACCATACGAGATCTCGAAAAGATACACGCTTCCAGGCGGAACAGCAGGGTAGAGCTCCCTAGGGACGTTATGGGCCAAATCCCAGCCGCCGATGTACATGGGCTTCCCCACCGCGGCCGCCACAAGTCTCACCTGAACACCATCCACCTCTCCTTCAAGAGAGCTTGGTCCCAGAAAATCGGGCAACCAACCCTTGGTGAATATCGCGGGCGTTGCCAAATAGAGCTTGAAAAATTTTTCGCCCCCTCCAAGCGGGGAGTCGAAGCCAGCCAAAGGATCGTCTTCAAGACCTCGATAAAGACAAGCCCTGGCCTCACCGCCAAGCTGGAGAACGCCCTCCCTCAATGGCGCAAGAAGGTCGTCCGAACCACCGGATATATCGACGCGCACCAAAAAACCGTGGTTTTTCTCAAGCCTTATGAACTCCGCCATATAAAGTTTGCCGATCTCCACCGTGCGTGTCCCATCCTTCAACTCAATTCCAAAACGCTCTTCTCGGACATAAAGGGCTTTTGAGGATGCGCGAGCTACATTAGAAACATCACCCTTGAGGTAAGCAAGAAGATTCTCTTTTGTAAGCCAAAAATCAGCCACAGGTCTTGCTTCTTTCTCCTCGCACCAAAGAAGTGAGAGGCCCCCTTTCGATCCGGGATCGAATGAGACATGGGGAAAGCTATGCTGGAGAGGGGAGATAGTAAGAAATTGTTTGCCATTTTCCTTTTGGAAGAGATCAAGTGGTGGTGGGAAAAATATGTTTTCAATACTCACTTTTTCAAGGTTTCCTTGGCGCTTGGCCAGGAATGGACCCAAAAGCTGGAAATTTCCAAAACCTTCGGCGCCGCCGAGGATCCTTACCGCCTCCGCGACCTCTGGATCCTCGTTTTTGTCCCGAAGTTGCTTTGCGAGATGATCGAAACTTTTGCCTTTTTTGCCCAGGATGTTTTGGAAAAGGAGGGAGCGGATTGCGCCTTGGAAGGTGAGGGGAGAGGGCGGGAAAAGAGAGCGGGCGCGGTGGATCTCGCCGCCGGTGAACGGACGGCTGTCCCGAAAGAGGAGAACGTCCAAGGGCTCAAGCCAAACCCACATCCTCACCTCCTCGCTCCCCGCGCAATGAAATAGGCAAGTCTGAGCCAATCCAAAACCATGTCCCACTCGCTTTTGCTATCCCCCTTAATCCGGGCGAACCATTTGGGGATCTCAAGTTTTTGTAATTCCTCATGATCCTTGGGGGGGAGGCCCTCGCGGCGGCTCAAAAGCCTTGCCAGCTCTTTCTCCATGGCCTCTGTTTCCAGCTCCCTCATCCCCGGGCTTATCCGGCCCATCTCATAGAGGAAGCGCGGGGAAAGCCCTTTTCCAAACAGCTCCACGACCTTCTCTAGATTTTCCAAAACTTTCAGGTTCCCATATTCCCACTTTCCGCCGGTGCGGATTGGCTCTCCGGAGCGCTTGAGAACGTATATGGCCCAAGCATCACGGCCATATCCCCCTTTGGCCTCCTTTAGCGCGGCCCGGCTTTCCTCCACCACGTGGTAGAAGGGATGGGTTTCGTGGGCGATGACTGCACCAGCGCTTGTGGTCATTCCCGCAGGAAGGAGAAGCCATCGTTCCTCTGGACCGGTGATTTTGGCTAGCCCATCGAAAGAAATGGTGCGACCATCGCCAAGATCCACCTCCTTAGCCCGGCCTGTGAAAATGTTGCGGAGGTCGTTCATGGCGCCAAGGAGGTCATCAATAGGGAGGAGGGCGAGGACATCGTCCCCACCAGCATAGATGAGGCGGCCGCAGTATTTTTCCTCCACAATGGACCGCACGATTTCCAGGGCAAAGTTCTTGAGGCTGGCGCTGAGGCTGCGGTGGTGGGTTGAGCCCAAAGGCCTCTTCGACTCAAGCAGTGCTTCGTGGTTTTTAAGGGGCGCTTCAAGGTCCGGGTGAACGATCTCCTTCAACTTCGGGGCATTTTCGCCGGAAAGCCACTTTCCAATGTGGTCCGCGTCCATGGCAAGGAGACCAAAGTAATGCTGAGGTTTGGGGATGTTCACCTTTTCGGCAGCCTTGAGGAACTTTTCCAAAGCCTCTAGGGCCTTTTCCAAGTCACCATGAGGATCCCCATATTCTCGCGTGAAAACCTCGAGATTAAAGCTTTCCGGATAGAGCCAATCGCCATCTAGGCGGAGGAAATCGTTCAAGATTCTTTCTTTGTTGGGGTTGGCCTTGGAAACCTCCTTTGCGAGCTTTTCGAGTTTTGGAATCGCTGCAGAAGGGTAAAAGTAGCTACCGGACTCATCGTAACGACCAAGCACATTAATCGTTGCTTCCACGTATTCTTTAAGCGCTTGCCAAAGCTCGCCTTCTGCGTTCTTTTTCAGTTCCCCGAGGACCTTCTCCTTGAATTTGGCAGTGGCGATGGAAGCTGTGGAGGGGAAAAGGAGGTGGGCGGGCAGTTTCTGTTCCTCGCGGAGCTTTTTCTTTACATCCGTGAAACCCCCTTCCTCTGGCTTTTTCTCCAAAAAGAAAGCTTCCCAGGCCAGGCGTTTGGTGAGGCAGACGGCGCAGAGGCGGTCACCGCGGCGGATTCGGCCAGCAAGTTTCCTCCCTTCCACCTCCGCCCGCCGCAATTTTTCCCAAAATTCCCGAAGCTGAGGGTAGATATCCTCCTTTGTTTTTCCGAAAGAAGGATGGAGGGCCTCGCGGATCCCGCACTGGGTGCACTTATGGCCCGGCTCGGCCACGGAGTTAAAGTGCCGAAGGTTCTTGCGGGAAGAAAGAAAGCGGCCCGCAAGGATAGAGATCAACGGGTAGGCTAGACCAAGGTTATTTTCCGCCCCCGGGTCCTCTTGGCGGACAGCATTGTAAAGCTTGGCAAGTGCCTCGCTCACGGAACCTGAAAGGCGTTCGTAATCCTGCTCAAGGTCCTTAAGAGCTTTTCCGCCTTTTGAAGCCTGCCAGGGAAAAACAATCCAGAAAATGTGGAAATCCAAAAAGTTTTCAATTTGTCGATGCCAAATACTCTCCCAGCTAGCCAAGCTCCCGATCGAGGACTTCTGGCATATGTCTTCCACGTACTTTCTCGCTGCCTCGGCAATGGAACTTTTAATTTCATGAACTTTGTTCATCGCCTCATTTGCCAAATCTTTGGCCATGTTTTCGGGAACTATAGCGGTGAAAAGATTTGGAAAATTTGCAATCTTTAAGCGTTCGATATCGGTGGCATTTTCTTTAATAGTGGGATGCTTAAGACCGATTTCGTAAAAAAGCCAGCGGTCGACGAGGGGCTGGCCGTGGAGGCTGGGGTAAATGATGGCGTCCGGACCGATTTTCTCCACAACGGGCTTTATGGCCCACCAGATGAGGAAGGAATAGAGGAAGCTTCCCATCCAGAGGTCCTGGGTGCGGCGGGCTGCGGCGAGAAAATCCTGGGGAGAGGCAAGAGTGAAAATGAGGAGGGCAGGCTGAAATTCTTGAGCTTCCGGGTTGTAGGTGCCGGCGAAGGCGGAGGCAGTGGCAGCGTGGTCCCAAATAGAATGGTCAGGCACAGCGGGATGGGCAGGGATGGTTTCCCAAAGAGGACCGAGCTTAGAATTCACCTTTTCCTTCTCCTGGATCAATTGAGGCAATAGGCGCCACAGCGCCAAAAAAGCTCTTTTGTAGGCATCATTCGTGGACACCCCGTTAAGGTATTCCTCCTTTATGGTTTCCAAAGCATTCTTGATGGTTGCCTCAGCAGCTTGAGGTTTTATCGTAAGCAAAACTTGGCTCTTCTTGCCGGAGAGGGGATGTGTTAGGTGTGGATTTGCAACGAAAACATTTTCAATCTCCTTCTTTCTTATGAACGCGGGGACATCGCAACCGAAAGCAAAATCATGGGCATTTTTTATCCAATGAGGAACGTCTTCATCCAGATCTAGAATTTTCAAATAGCCTTGCGCTCGATCCTCGGCACCATCAGGATTCAAACTGAAATCTGGAGGAAACGGGTAAAGAAAAGCCTTAATTTTTGAATCCCAATCTACCATTAATCACCTCCAGGCCATTTTTGTGGCACCTCTTTAAACCCCCACGACAATTTCCCCATCGAAACACGACAAAAATTGAGCTAATTTTTCACGATTAGCTCGGCTACAGAGCTTTGGATTAATTTCAGACAGCATCGTTGTTAATACAAGAGCATATTTGTCCGAGGTCAACTTGGTGACATGAGCGTGAACCGGCGAGGCTTGCCGAGGTTCTGCCTCCCCTAAAGCTGCATTTCGGTATTTCTGTGCCTTCTTCATAACCAACTCAATTGCCTCATTCCAATTTTGAAACTCTTTCTTGCATACTATAACTTGGGACCATTGACAATGTAGAGTTGGAAAGTCAGGAACTGAGTTCATTTCCGCATCTTTTTCAGGCAACATTTTCCGCAAGCATTGCCCTAAAATATCAGCTAGCATAGATGGATTTTGAGCTTTAACGGCCATATCGCCTTCAACAATTTGCAAACTTCCAAAACCTCGGCGGCTTCTTCTTCCTAGCCCACCGAGGCAGCAAAGCAACTGTAAAGCCTTTTGAGCCCGCTTTAAAGCCTCCTTATCGTGGCTGGTGAAATATATTTTAAACTTCTGACCTGGATTGAAACCAATGACTTGAACGTTTGGCTTGTTATGCAAAAGAAGACTAAACGCTTTTTTCCTCAAATTACCGTTTGCCTGCACATACACTATCACAGGCGAAGCCTGCTTGGTACTCCCAAAGACTTTGCTTTCCTCTTCAAAAATCCTTTTCGGGTCGTTTCCCAAAACTCCACCCAAAAGCGCCCTAAGCCAAAATCGCAGCGCTCCACGAAAAGAAGGAGCTCTGAGCTCTGGCTCTCCGCGAGGATCTGCACCACCTAGAAAAAGCGGCGTTACGATTTCCAGAGTAACCTCAAGCTTGTTCATCCTGGATAACCACCTCCTTAAACGAACAATGTGAGGCCGCGGGATTCGCAGTAGCGCTTGAGGCGGTCGGTGAACGCAGCACCCTTGGATTTTCGCACCCGACCGCGCCGAAAATCATCCTTTACCTCACTCAAAACTCGGTAAATGAGGTCCTCTAAAGCCGCATTCCCACGCGCAAGCCGCGCAAGCCTCTCATAAAACGCATAGCTTCCAGGATCCTCAAGCTCCTCCGCTAAATACGAAGCGAAGCCGCGAACGTAAGCCTCAGTTTCCGCCCGCTCGTAGGCCTCATCCACAATCCAGCTTGGCGACCATTCCGTGCGGTGCCGCACCTCCTCGATCTCCCGGAATGCCCGCGGCCCAGGCCAATACCGCACAATCCAGTCGTTCTCCCTAAGGGGAAGCCACTCCACCCCGGCCAAAAAATGCGCGGCCTCAAGCTCTTTGTGGCCTGGAGCAAGCTTCTCCTGCGCCTTGGAAAGGAAAACCTGCCGCGTCAAAGGAAGAAGCTGACAAAGATCGGAATAATAGTAGCGCACGAACTCCTCGCCCTTCTCCCTTGCCCGCTGGAATTTGACGCCCAAAATTTCATAAAGCCTTTTCGCGACCGGACTCTCCAGGGAGCGATAAAAGCGGTAATCGAAGGGCCGAAGATAGAAGGCATTTAGGCTCTCCAAATACCAACTTCCCAGCCAAAGGAAGTTCGTCTCGGCAATTCTTCCGTCGGGAAGCTGCTCGCCGTCGAAGACGATGCGCTCGTAAAGGTGGAAGACGTCCTCCACCCAGGCCCGGCGCTTTTTGCTGTAGAAGGCGTGCTTGGAGTGCACAGTCACCTGAGTGATCTTGAGGAGGGCGGTTTTGATGTCGCTATAGATTTTGCCGCTGTGGGAGAGGCCCATGGCCTTTTGCAGGTCATAGATGGAGAAGGGGATGGGATTTTCAATGGGGAAAGGCCGGCGCATGATGAGGTATTCCATGGCCCGGAAGACATCCTTTTCAAAGGGGCCCAAGGGACCGAGGGAGCCGGGGTAAACGCGCCAAATAAGATCGGTCTCACCTTCCTCGCGAGCGATTTTGGCGCGGTACTCAATGATCCCCTTTTGGCCTTTTCGGGCCAGGAAGAAGACAGGAAGGAGGAGGATGTTCACCTCCGCCTTGGTGAGCTGCGTCTCCTCCCGGAAGGTCGATTGAGGCTTTTCCTCGGGACCCACGTCCGCAGCATATAGCGAATTTTAGGGAAAGGCAAGCGTTTGGAGGGAGGATAGGACCAGGGAAGTTATCCACAGGGGCGTTAACGTTTTTATAAATACGTTTCCCTTAAAACCCTAACGTTAACCCTAGCGGCGAGGCGAAAGTCCTTTTGGGAAGGGCAAAATCTGCCTGTGGATTTCCTTCAAAGTACACTATCCCTTCCTTCAAAGTACACTACTTCTTCCTTCAAAGTACACTGGGCCTTCCTTCAAAGTACACTATTTTCTTCCTTCAAAGCACACTACTTCCCCCAAAGTACGGTACTGCCCCTGGATTTCGCAGGTGCCACGGGCTTGCACTCAAGTGTTGGAATCTGTTCTCTTGCAAGCAAGAATTTTCTCGGCGTCAGTGGTGAGACCAAATTTCTTGGGGTTGGAATCGGGGATTTCCTCCACGAGGGGAGGGAGGCCCCGAGCGGGCTGGCGAAGCCGGGAAAGCTGCCGCCGCACCGAACCCGCCGAGGACCCCAAGGCCTCGCAGAGTTCCGCCACGCTCTTCGGCCCGGAAAGGAGCTTTTCCAAAAGCTCCCATTGCATGGGCGAGAGGTCAAAAGCCGGTGTTTTCGCCCGACTCTTGCGCGACAAAGAAGTCAACGGTGTCTCACCCGCTTCTGTCTCGCCCTGGCGCGGTTTTTGTGTGCGAGACAACGATCTGGACGGTGTCTCGTGCGGTTTTTGTTCGCGAGACACGCATGGCAACGTTGTCTCGTCTTCCTCTGTCTCGCCGGGGCTTGCCACGCGAGCTCTGTCGCGCTGAGATCCCATGGGTATTCCTTCTTGTCGCACGTTGCTTTCCGCAGGGTGGGGCGGGTGAGACAATGTGGAGATCGGTGTCGCGGCCTTTTGCGTCGCGGTTGTCTCGGTAAGGTAGGGGGAGAGGTCGGTGGCGGTGATGGGCTCGCCGAGCTCCCCTTTGAATTTCAGGCGCTTACAGGCGAGTTCTGCCGTTTGAAGGAGAGCCCGGGGTGACTCGCCAGCCTTTTCAGCTAAAAGGAGGAGGGCTTCCTCGGTGAACGGGTTCTTTCCGTCCATGCGGTGCTTGAGGAGGGCGACGCGTTCAGGAACCCCGAGGGTTTGGAGTTGGTACACGTGGGGGCCGATGCGGGAGCGCAGAGGATCGGGGAGGGCGGGTTCTTCCTGGGCGGCAAGGAGGAAAGAAAAGACGGTGCCGCGGTCAAAGCCGGCTTTGAGGAGCTCGGCAATCGGCGCGGCCATCTCCTGGGCCTCGTCGAGGAGGAGGACGAGGCTGTGGGAGAAGCGAAGTCTCAGGCGCTGAAGGAGGATTTCGCGGCCTAGTTTCCTTTGGAGGAAAAGATCTTGGGGTTTAGCGAGGGAGTGGAGGTTCAGGTAGACCGGCCTCAATTTAGTTTGGGCGAGCTGGGTTTTCAGCCAAAGAAGGAGGGAGGTTTTGCCCATGCCGGTGGGGCCGAGGAGGAGGGCCGGGGTTCCGGAAAGGAGGTCCTCAAGGAGGGCTTCCTTTGTCTCCTCGAGGCCGATGACGTTCGGGCTGGGTCTAATGGAAAAGGGGTTTTCCTCCCAGCCGAAGGCACGGTACCACATGGCGCGACAAGTGTAGCGCTTGGGGCGAGACAATGGGGGTTAAGGGTCCTTTTGTCGCGCCGTGGTTGTCTCGTCGCGCTTGTCTCGCCTTTGTCGCAGCGAGATCCCTTGCGTGTCTCGCCCTGTCTCGGGTCTGTGCGCCGCAACCGCTTCCTTGGGCTCAGTTAAGTCCCTGCCACCATTCACTGGGGCTACACAGTTTTTATGGAAACAATCTTCGCAAAAGTTCCTGTTTATCCAGTCCTAGGTGCTGAGCGACTTCGGTAAGTATGCTGTTGAGCGTTCCCACCTTTAGGGGCTTGTGTTTGGGAATGGTGATGTGATGCTCGCCTCCGACTGTGGTTGTTAAGCGCAGATGGCTTCCTGTTTGGCGAGTGATTTGGTAGCCAAGCTGGGCCAGGGCATGGGCTAATTCCTCCCCGCCCAGATCGCGCGGTAATTTCATACCAAGATGAATTCGTCCTTGACGAGATGGAGCCGGATGATGCGGGGGCGGCGGGCCTCGTCAAAATGGCAAAGCACCGCATCGCGGACGCGCTCCTTAAGCTCTGCGAGGGTTTCGGCCTCGGTGAAGATGGCCTCGCCTAGGGCGTGAGCCTCATAGCCGCCTTCGGGCGATTCTTTAACGAGAAAGATAATCTCATCCATTGGCTATATCATACCCAACAAGCCGGGCCAGACGAAAAGCCGGTTTTTGCGCGCGACCATGGTCGAACGCGGAGGCTGGAGCTATCAAAGAGCTGTTTTCGTCGGCCTTGCAAGCTTTGCACCCTCCTCTTGGGCTAGCGGTGCGTCGTACTCCCGTGGTACCGCATGGCAAGAAAAGGGCACTAGTAGCTCTTTTGTCGCGCCGTGGTTTTCTCGTCGCGCTTGTCTCACCTTTGTCGCAGCGAGATCTCTTGCGTGTCTCGCCCTGTCTCGTCGTTGTCGCGGCTTTTTGGGCTATGAGGGGAAGAGGGGGCGGCCGCGGGCGACAGTGACAGAAATCCTGAGGTTTTCATCCAAAAGAAGGAAATCGGCGTCGTACCCAACGGCAATCCTGCCCTTTTGAGGAAGACCAAGGATCCGCGCGGGATTAGAGGTGACTAAGCGCAGAACTTTTTCCAAGGGGAAGCCTTTCTGAACGAGGGCCTGTACGGAAGCCCAGAGGGCCCGGACGTCGCCCGAGGCGTACCCCACGAGGTTTCCGGCCTCGTCGAATTTGGGCATAGAACCGCCGCCATCGGAGCTCAGGGTAAACCGTTCCCAAGCAGGGTCAGCTTCAGCCAGACGCTCAACTGCTTGGGCTAGTTCCCACGTCAAGGTGGAACTCGGAGCGGTGAGATCTACGGTTCCGCCGGCTTTTACCCACTTCACGGCCTCCTCCAAAAGCTCAGGGGTACGGTTCACATGGGTGGGATGGAACTGGGTCATGGGGATGGGCGTGGTCTCAACGGCTTGCCAGAGGAGGCCAAGCCTTTGGGGCGCACTTCCGACATGGAGGTGTACAAGGCCGCGCTTTCCCGCAAGCATCCCACCCACCCGGGCATCTGCTGCGATCCTAAGGAGCTCTTCCAAAGTAGGCTGAGAGGAACGGTGGTCGGAGATGGCGATTTCGCCCACACCGATCACCTCGGGGATGAGGACGAGGTCCCGGCGCACTGAGCCGGTGAGAGTAACCGGGGGCACGTGATACGAGCCGGTGTAGATATAGGCGGTAAGGCCGCGGAGGAAAAGGGCTCGGGCCTTGGCCAAAAGGTCTCCCAGGTGGCGGGTGACATCGTCCGTGCCCAGGCAGCCTACGCAGGTGGTGATGCCTGCGCGAACGAGTTCCTCAAAAGTCACCTCAGGGAGGCGGGAAGCCGGTCCGGCTTCGCCGCCGCCACCGAGGAGGTGCACGTGAAGATCGATGAGCCCGGGCACCAAGGGGCGTCCCCCGTTGTCTAGGACTTCCTTCACCCAAGGTGGTTTTTCCAATCCTTTCTCAATCAGAACGATCTTTCCCGCTACGACGAGGAGGTCTTGGATCCCCATGGGCTCAGGCCCGAAAACCCTCGCGTTCTTGACGAGCATGGTTCCCTCTAAGCTTTCCATCCCTTCACCCCCGGAAGGCCCTTCTTCGCGGGTTGAGGGCGTCGTTGATCCCGTCGCCAAGGAGGTTGAAGGAAAGGACGGTGAGGAAGATGGCTAGGCCTGGAAAGAGGCTCGTCCACGGTGCAGTGACGATGTAAACCCGCGCTTCGCTGATCATTGTGCCCCATTCGGGCGTAGGCGGCTGCACGCCCAAACCGAGGAAGCTTAGGCCAGCGGCGGTGAGGATGGAGGCTGCCGTTCTCAAGGTGGCCAGGACCACGATGGGCGCAAGGGAGTTGGGAAGGATATGGCGGAGGACGATGTAGGCCGAGGAGGCACCGCTAGCCCGGGCCGCTTCGACAAAAGCGTTCTCCCGGACGCTTAAGGCGGCGGCCCGCGCCACGCGGATGAATTGCGGCAAGTTGTAGACGGCGATGGCTAAGACTGTAGTCCCCAGTCCCGGTGGAACCACTGCGGTCACAATGATAGCAAGAAAAATGTCGGGAAAAGTGAGAAGGACATCGACAAAGCGCATCACCGCCTCGTCGGCCCATCCGCCTCGGTAGCCCACGCTGACCCCGGTGAGGGCCCCCACCAGCATGGCCAAAGCAATGGCGCTTGTGGCTACGATGAGGGATGTGCGGGCTCCCCAAAGAACGCGACTCAGGATATCTCGGCCGAATTGATCTGTGCCGAAGGGGTGCTCTTTTGAGGGCGGCCGAAAGATCGCGCGCAGGTTCTGCTTGTTCGGATCAAAGGGCGAGACGAGGGGTGCGAGGATCCCGATCAAAATGAAGGCGGCTACACCCAATAAGCCCAAAGCCGCGCCGGGATTTCGAAGGATGGTTTTCAGCGTGCGCATGGCTAGTGGTAGCGAATGCGCGGATCGAGTACGGAGTAGAGGAGATCCACAAGAAAGTTGGTGAGGGCGAAGGTGAAGGCCACGAAGATGAAGCAACCTTGGACCACAGGGTAGTCTCGGGCGAAGATGGAGTCGACCAGTAAGCGACCAAGGCCTGGCCAAGCAAAAACCGTTTCTGTAAGCACCGCTCCGGCCAAGGAATATCCGAGCTGTAGGCCCACTACGGTGACCACGGGAATGAGAGCGTTGCGGAGAGCGTAGCGATAGATCACCGTCCTTTCGGCAAATCCCATAGCCCGCGCGGTCCGCACGTAATCCTGGCCAAGGCATTCCAAAAGGCAGCTTCGGGTCATGCGGGCGATGACCGCGGAGAGGGCTAAGCCCAGGGTGATGGAAGGGAGGATGATGTGGCGGATTGTTCCCGTTCCGCCGGTAGGAAGGACCCGGAGTTTTACGCCGAACACCCACATGAAGATCACGCCTAACCAGAAAATGGGGGCGGAAACGCCTAAGAGAGCGAGAACCATGATGAAGCTATCGAATAGGGAGTAGGGCCGGAGGGCCGTAAGCCCACCCAAGGTCATGCCCAAAAAGGTGGCAAAGGAAACGGCGCAGAGGGCAAGAATGATCGTGTTTTTATAGCGCCAGCCGAGCTCTTCGAGGACAGGGCGGCGGGTGTTGTAGGAGCGG
>Ga0065719_102302_pt1 | contig 19854 bp, 27 predicted proteins | sample GBSCel85sediment_FD_59106 | JGI IMG/M metagenome (GOLD analysis project Ga0065719, IMG submission 59106) | Hot spring sediment microbial communities from Great Boiling Spring, Nevada - Cellulolytic enrichment CS 85C v3 (version 3) | ecosystem: Environmental > Aquatic > Thermal springs > Hot... | reverse complement strand
CTTTAATGAGTTCTATCATGTCTTCGACGAAGTTCCACGGAAATATTATCCAAGCCCACTCCTCTATGTATTCACCAAAATAGTCAGGTGTAAAGCGGGAAGATGAAAGCAGCTGAAGAGTTGCTGTTTTTACTTCAGAGGCTCCTCTCTCTATAACGTGTTCCTTTGCCTTTTTGAGACTTTCACCTGTGTTTGCTATATCATCAACTACAAGGACTCTCTTTCTGCTGACACTTTCCTCAAGTAAGGGATATCTGATCTCAACTTCTTTGTCCTTCCTAATCCCCACATAATGTTCTATTTTAAGACTAGTTAGATCGTCAAGTCCAAGAAGATCACACAAAACCCTCCCAGCAAACCATCCACCTCTCGCAAGGGCGACGATAATCTCCGGCTCGAATCCGTCATCGATTATTTGTTCGGCAACTTTCCTGCACAGCCTGTCCATGTAATCCCACGTCGTTAGGACGCATCGAAATCTTTCACTCATTATACCACCCTATATCGAAAACGTTTTTAATTTACTTATTCACTTCCCCGTGATGAATATAAAATGTATTCAGTATACATGGGATGATGTCATCAGACTCTGTGATGAACTCGCAAAGAAAATCAAAAAAAGCGGCTACAGACCAGATGTGATAATCGCAGTGGCAAGAGGTGGTTGGATCCCTGCCCGAATTCTCTGCGATCACCTTGACATTCGTGAACTCTACAGCGTGAAGACGGAGCACTGGGGGATTGTAGCAACACTGACTGGAGAGGCAAAAATAACCCAACCACTGAACGTGGATCTGTCAGGGAAGAAGGTCCTTATCGTTGATGATGTGGCGGATACTGGAGAGACGATCAAAGTTGTATTTGATCACGTTAAGAGTTTTTCACCCTCTGATGTTAAAATCGCTGTGNTAGATTACAAAAAGACATCAACTTTTGCTCCTGACTACTANGCAGCTTTAATGGAAGACTGGAGATGGATAGTTTATCCGTGGAGCTTAAGAGAAGACATCAAGGATCTTTTGAAAAAGGCGGGCATCACCGAAAAGGAAGAGGCTGTTAGGTATCTGAAAAGTCTTGGACTAAGGGAGGAGGATGTTAGAAATGTCCTCGAAGAAGATTGCTGATCTTAAGNGGATTATTGAAGTGGCAAGGGGNGATAGAAAAGCCGATTTAGTCCTCAAAAATGCACAGATAGTTAACGTCCTTACNGAGGAGATAATCAAGGGAGATATAGCTTTTTGTGGCGAATTTATTGCGGGCATTGGTGAATACTCGGGTATCAAGGAGATTGACTGCAAGGATCTCTATGCCATTCCAGGATTGATTGACGGACACACCCATGTCGAGATGTCTATGCTCTCTCTAACTGAGTTCTCGAAACTTGTCGTTCCGAGGGGAACTACCTGTGTNGTGGCGGATCCTCATGAAATAGCAAACGTTCTCGGCGTTAACGGTGTGAAAATGCTTATTGAGGAGGCTAAAAGCACCCCGCTTAGATTTTATTGCCTCGCTCCGTCCTGTGTTCCCTCATCGCCCCTTGAAACTTCCGGTGCCGTAATAGGCGTNGAGGAGATAAAGGANCTCCTAAAAACTGGACGAAGTTCTCGGTCTNGCAGAAATGATGAATTATCCCGGTGTTGTGAACGGAGTTGATGAGGTTCTCGAAAAGATACTTATAGCTGATCTCGTCGATGGTCATTGTCCAAAGCTCAGCGGTAAAGCTTTAAATGCTTACGTGGTGGCGGGAATAAGATCAGACCACGAAAGCACCAAGCTAGATGAGGCTAAGGAGAAATTGAGACTCGGTATGAGAATTATGATTCGTGAAGGTTCAGCAGCGAGAAATCTCAAAGCCCTTAAGAATCTCGTCCCGAACAGATATCTAATGCTTGTAACTGACGGCGATAGGAGCGTTCTCGACCTTATTGAAGAGGGTTATCTCGATTACGTCTATCTGAGAGCTCTGGAGGAGGGAATTGATGAGATTAAGGCTCTCCAAATGCTTACGATAAATCCTGCCGAATATTTCGGGATAAATGCTGGGTTAATTGCTCCGGGCAGATTTGCCGATGTTGTTCTCGTAAGGGATCTCAGAAAATTCGATGTCAAAAAGGTATTCATCGGAGGCAAACTCCCCGAATTCGGCAGTTTCAAGTATCCGGAAGAGGCAAAAAGATCTGTAAAGGCTAAGAAAATAACACCAAATGACATAAAGATTGGAAGCGGTAAGGCAAGGATAATCGAAGTCTATGACGGGGAAATCGTGACAGGTGAAAGTGTGGAATACGTTGAAGGGATTGACGTTTTAAGGGATATTCTCAAGGCGGTTGTTGTCGAAAAGGCACGGCAAGCGGGGAGGAATCGGTGTCGCCTATGTCAAAGGATTCGGATTGAAGAGAGGTGCCTTAGCCCAGACAATCGCTCATGATGCTCACAACATCGTTGCAGTCGGAGCCGATGATGAAGAGATATGCCGTGCCGTCAACACTTTAATAGATTTGCAGGGCGGGATAGTTGTCTGTGATGGAGAAGAAATCTTAACGTTACCTCTAAGGATTGCTGGACTCATGAGTGATGAGAAAGCCGAAGTGGTTGCAGAGAAACTCAAAAAGATCGAGAACAAGCTGAGAAAAAATGGGATGTAAGTTGAAATCACCCGTGATAACGTTATCGTTTATAGCTTTGCCGGTAATACCGAAACTAAAACTCACAGACCTCGGATTGGTAGATGTAGAGAAATTCGAGGTTGTCGATGCTATAATTCAGTGACTTCCCCTTTTGGTTTTCTTCTTTTTGTAACGTAATCTTTAGCTGCAACAATCACCTCACAAAAGGGGACGCAGTTATAACATCGGTTTCCAATAAGATTGCACTCGATAATTCTGGAATTTAGGTTTCTGTCTATCTCGATTAATGCCTCGATTTTTCTGACACGAACTTTGAGAATGTATGTGGATCGGGTTTTTCTCATTGTTATGGTGATTGTAATCATTACTATTTAAATCTAACTAACGGAAGATTGTATCCATCTCGATTTCTGACTTTAGCCCGAGAACTACTTCGAACTCCGGGGGAGTTATAAGGGGCTTTTCGAACCTTTTATAGTCATCGTAAACTATACGGGGGCAAGCAGTATTAACGTAGCAATCAAATCTGAAATTTTCTGTTAATTGAGGTGTGATCTCATCCGTTAGGATTATCTCAGCTTTCTTACCCCTTTCTTTTGCTAGATTCCTTAATTTCTGTGCTAATNCAAGTCTTTTTTGACCGGGCTTTGTCGAAACCAATATCCCAAAGGATTCGCAAAGCTTAGCCTTGGATACCGCAAAGTATCTTCTCTTTAGGAAATCTTCTTGTTTGATTATCTCGATCTCTCCCATTAGTGGATTGTAAGCGTAAACTTTTTTTTTCGTATAAATGGAGGCGCCAATGGCATGAAATCTCCCGTCTCCTATGAATAGCACCGCCTCCACATTTAATCCTTCGAGGGAAGAGTAATCGCACCCTAAAACTTGACCTTCGTATTCTGCTCTAATCCCTCTTTTCAGCATGACTTTGAAACCGCTTTCTTCGAGAATTTTTTTAATCTCTTTAAACTTCCAAGCATAGTTTGCCGTTCCGATTATCGCAATTCTTCTCTCGTGGATCTCTTTTTTAAGTAATTCCGGATCCACTTCATAATCTATTTCGTAAGGGATGTATAGCACCCTATCGTAGTCCAAAAGTTTTGTATGACCGAAGTGCAGGAGAACGTCAACGTGCTTTAAAAGATCCAAATCTACATCACAAGCACCGTAGGATGGTTTTCCGGATAAAATAACTTCAAAACCTTTTCTCTCAAAGATTTCTGCAATATCCTTTGCGTAGTATTTTAAACCATCTGGAAGCTGAATTCCAACAGATTTGCCCCTTATCTTGCCAAAAATAGATGAAAAATCTATTTGAAGCATTGAAGCTCCCTTAATTTCTCAAGCATAATCTTTTTTTCAACCCTCGCAATGACCTCTCTTATCCTTCTAACGGCGTCGGGATTTGCCGAAACGCTGTCTATTCCCATTTTAACGAGTTTCTCAACAACATGAGGGTAGCTTCCAGCTTGTCCACAGATGGATGTCTTCACTCCGTGCTTCTTACAGACTTTGATGACGTGTTCTATTAGCTTCATAACCGCTGGGTGAGTCTCGTCGTAGAGGTAAGCCACATTTTCGTTGTTCCTATCGACCGCGAGGGTATACTGGGTCAGATCATTCGTTCCGAAAGATATGAAGTCTATCCCTTCTTTTACAAGATCTTCTATTATCAGAGCTGATGCTGGTGTTTCAACCATTATTCCGAACTCAACTTTACCCCATAAACCTTCCTCCTCGATGATTTTTCTTGCCTTTCTAACTTCGTCCACTCTTGAAACCATCGGAAGCATTATCCCGATATTTGTGAAACCTTCATCAACGAGTTTCTTTATTGCTCTCAGCTCAGCTCTGAAGTGAATCTCTTCCATGAGATCTCTCCTAATCCCACGGAATCCCAACATGGGATTTGCTTCTATCGGCTCGTCTTCACCACCTTCCAGCGCTCTAAACTCGTCAGTTGGGGCATCTAACGTCCTAATCCAAACTGGCTTGGGATAGAAGGCTTCAACAACCTTTTTCATTCCCTCGTAGAGCTTTTGGATGTAGTAATCGATTTCTCCGTCCCTGATGAACTTCATAGGATGTTTTTCAAGCCCTAAAACCATGTGCTCTATCCTGAAAAGACCCACACCATCTGCTCCCGTAGCCGCTGCCCTTTCAGCAGCTTCTGGGATTGAAATGTTTACTTTAACCTCAGTAGCAGTTATCACATCCGCAAAAACAGGAATTGCAGCTTCTTTCCTTACTTCTTCTTTTTCTTCAATCTCCAGTGCACCCTCGTAAATTATCCCCTTTTCACCATCGACCGTAACGATCATACCATCTTTCAGGACTTTCGTAGCCTTCTTTGTCCCGACAACAGCGGGAACTCCAAGCTCTCTTGAGACTATGGCTGCGTGGCACGTAAGACCACCCTCATCCGTGACAATGGCGGCAGCCNTCTTCATTGCCGGAACCATATCCGGAGTTGTCATTGTTGTAACAAGAATATCTCCTTTTTCCACTTTGTTTATCTCTTTTTCGCTGAAAATAACCTTAACTTTCCCGATACCAATTCCGGGAGAGGCACCAAGACCTTTAAGTAAGATTTTTAGCTCTTTCTTAACTTTTTCTTCTTCTTTCTTTTCCTCCTTTATTGTTGTTATGGGTCTCGATTGGACGATGTATACCTTTCCCTTTTCGATTGCCCATTCAACGTCTTGTGGATGATTGTAGAGATTTTCGATTATTTCAGCAAATTTCACGAGTTCCTTAATTTCTTCGTCGGTCAGAACTCTCTGCTTAGCTTTTTCGGGAGGTAGTTCAACCTCAACGGTCTCTCCTTTTTCGTTCCTCGTGATCATGATGTTCTTTTCGCTTACCTTTACTTCAACAAGCTTCTTGTTTATTCTGTCGTAAATGTAAGTATCAGGACTGATCTTTCCACTGACGATGGCCTCGCCAAGACCGAAGACAGCTTCGATAACGCACAATTTCTCACCGGTAACCGGATGAGATGTGAACATAACACCGCTTTTTTCACTATTAACCATTTTCTGAATAACCACGGCTAAGCTGACATCCTCGTGCCTGAAACCCTTCTGCACCCTATAGTAGATGGCTCTTGGTGTGTAAAGGCTACTCCAACACTTCTTCACTTTTTCAATAACGGCATCCTCACCTTTAACATTTAAATATGTCTCCTGTTGTCCCGCAAAACTTGCCTCCGGTAGGTCTTCCGCTGTTGCCGAACTTCTGACAGCGACAAAGACTTCCTCACCTTCCTCCTCGCACATTTTTCGATAAGCTTCTCTAATTTCCTTCTTAATGTGCTCCGGTATTTCTGTGCTTTCTATTAACTCTCTTATCATCTTGGAAGTTTCTTGTAGTTTTTGAGTGTTTTCGACATCTAATCCCCTAAGCATGTCTATAATCTGGTACTCCAATCCCGTAATTTCGAGAAATTCTATAAAACTACGACTATCTATAACAAAACCGTTTGGAACGGGTATTTCATTTCTTATCAGCTCTCCTAAATTCGCTCCCTTCCCTCCTGCGAGAGCAATATCCTCTTTCGTTATTTCGTTCAGCCACACAATACCCATAATACCACCGATTCTCAATTGGGTTAAAGTTTTAATATCTTTTTCGATAGACTAATATGTTTATGATAATCAAAGAGAAGGGGTACGCCCGAATTAAAGGATCCCGCGTAAGGGTTGTTGATATTGTCAGGAAATATTACATACTGCGTTATTCAAAAAGAGAGATTGCAGAGCAATACGGTCTAACCATAGAAGAGGTAAACGAAGCCCTTTGGTATTACATCACCCACAAGAGGGAGATCCTCGAACACCTAAAGAAGGAAGAGGAGATAACTCTGGAACTGCTAAGGCACAGGTCTAGAGAGTATATCCGATAACGAATTTCTCAAACTTTTCGTGTTTGAGGAGATCTTCGGAGCTTCCGCTAAATGCGACTTTACCTCCGATAAGCATGAATGCATTATCACTGATTTCGAGGGCTTTTATAACGTTCTGTTCCACAAGAACTACTGTAAGCTTTAATTCATCTCTTAGTGAGGATATCTTTTTAAGAATTTGAGATGCAAGCTTTGGAGATAGCATGGCGGTAGGCTCATCAAGCATCAGAAGCTTGGCTTTTCGAATCAGGGCTGTAGCTATTGCGAGGAACTGTCTTTCTCCACCGCTCAGCATTCCAGTCTTTTTGTTCATTTTATCTTTGAGTTCCGGAAAAACCGAGAGAGCCAATTCAAGCCTGTCAATAAATTCCGTTTCGTCCAATATGTAGCCCGCAATGACAAGGTTTTCATAAACCGTCAGGTTCGTGAAAACGTTATCCGTTTGTGGTAGATATGCAATACCCAATTTTGTCTTTTCGTGCGGTGGGAGGTTGGTGATATCCTTCCCTGCGAAAATTACTTTTCCGCTGTATATCTTCGTGAAACCGAATATCGATTTTAGAAGAGTTGATTTCCCACTTCCGTTTGGTCCTATAACTGCTGTAATCTTGTTTTGCTCAGCTTTGAAGTCCACGTCAAACAAAACCTGCAAATCTTTATATCCTGCCGAGAGCTTTTGCGTCTCAAGCACCTAAATACACCTCCACAACTTCCGGCTTTTCGATGACCTCTTTGCTCCCTTCTGCAATAATCCTTCCATTACCCATTACGTAGATTTTATCGGCATAATCGAGCACTATGTCGAGCCTATGCTCGATGATCAGAAAGGTCACCCCGCTTTCGCACAGCTTTCTTATTTTTCTCAGAATTTCGTGGGCTAAAGCTGGTGAGACTCCCGCAAGCGGCTCGTCCATCACAATAAGCTTTGCATCAACCATTAACGCTCTTCCAATTTCCAACAGTCGGAGCTGACCACCGCTGAGGTTTTCAGAAATTTCAAAGGCTAAATGATCGATATTCAGGAACTTCAGGATGTTAAACGCTTTTTTCACAGAATNTCTCTCAAATTCAACCCAGTTTTTGCGAAAGGCACCCCAAATCTTTTCTCCGGGATTGCTTANGGGAATGAGCATATTTTCAATTACCGTGAGCTTTTTGAAAGGTCTTGGAATTTGGAAAGTCCTGACTATACCTTTCCTAAAGATCTTGTGAGGCGGGAGATTCGTGATGTCCTCGTTTTCGAATTCCACTCTACCCTNATTGGCCTTGTAAAACCCGGTTATAGTGTTTATCAAAGTAGTTTTGCCGCTACCGTTTGGACCGATTATCAGTGTCAGAGATTTTCTNGGCACTTGAATACTAACACCNTCNAGGGCTTTCAGCCCTCCAAAAAATTTAGAAAGATTGTAAGTTTTTAAAATCATCTTCTCCTTAATCCTATCGCCAGTGCAATTCCCAAGATGGCAAGAACTAACTCGAAACCGGGTGTCTTCTTTGGTGTTGTTTCCACTGCTGGAGGTGTGGGCTTGTGATACCATTCGACGCTACCACTTTCGAACTTCCAGACACCTGCGAGATCCCATCTACCTTTTTCGCTTACATACCAGATGGCATAGTCACCGCTTGCTCTGTCGTTCCACTCGTTTAGTATTATCTCCCCGGTTACGGGTTCCACACCATATTCGCCGTTGCAATACTTTTCGGTGACTTCTCTGATCTTTTCAACCATCACGTCGGGATCGTAGCGTCCCGTTTCGTTTACAGTCTCGACGTAAGCCAATGCAAGAACCCAAGCGGCGTCGTAGGCGTTCATCGCATACTGATACGGAGTGTCACCGTATCCCTTCTCCTTGTAATTCTTTGCAAGCTCATCGTATACTTTTCCTTTGGACTCGAACAGGGTTGAGTAAACTCCGACTTTTATTGCCTTATCCATGGCTTCGCTAATTCTTCCGCTTTTCGCTGTGCCATCGCACCCGAACCATACCACTTTCAGCAATTCAGAATCCTCTGGCGTCTGAGCTAACATCGTGAAAGCTTCTTCATAGGAGAAAGCAACCAGTGCTACTTTATCGTATCCGTATTTGTTCACCAATTCCTTGACACCTTCTGCAAGGCTCTCGATGTATGGGGTAAAGTCAGCAGGCGTTTGCTCGGGATATTCGACTACTTTCTTCGCTATCTCTATCCCCAGATCTTCAAGTTTAGGCTTAATAGTCTCATATAATCCTTTACCCCATGCATTTCCGATGTGTGTAATTACGACTCCTTTTATCCCAGCATCCCTAAGTTCGGCTGCTATCACATCAGTCTGTAGATCATCAGTTCCAACAAATCTGAAGATGTATTTTTTATCTTCGGGCTTAGCAAACCCAATTATCTTTGGTAGAGCCGTTGAAGACGGTGAGATTATGATAATCTTGTTGCTCGTAACATAGTCCTTTATGTTAGCAACTTCTCCACTACTCATTGGCCCAATGATTAGGTTAACTCCTTGCGCGTATAGATTTTGAACTATTTGGAGCGCTAAATTCGAATCTACCTTAGTATCTTCAACAAGGAATCTGACGGAATAATCGAGCCCATTTTCCTTAAAGTATGAATTTATTTTCTCTTCGGCAATGGTTAGAGTATTTCTGATGTCGCTACCGTANGTTGTTAGAGGTCCTGAGAGATCCACTAGAACTCCTATCTTTATCTCTTCGGCTGATGCCGTCGCTACAATCAGCAATAGGCTAACTGCTATGACAAAATGTTTCAAGTTCATGTTGATAAATTTCCATTACTTTTTTATAAGGCTTACTATGATGGAAAATAATGGTAATGTCCCTAATTGAAGGTGCAATAACCTATGCAAATCTCTTAACGCTCCTCGCTATAGGCTTAACTCTGACGTACATAACGACTTCAGTTCCAAATTTCGCTCAGGGTAGTTTCGCCGTATTCTCATCTTATATAGCCTATGTTATATATAAAGTCTTCAAAGTTTCACCATACCTAACGGCTCCCTTTGGGATAATTTTCGGAGGTTTTATCGGTGTCGTAACTTACGTAATTATTTTAAGACCCCTAATAAAGAAGGGGGCCTCGATCCTCATCTTGATGATCGCTACCCTCGCATGGGATTTAATGCTTTTAGGATTCATAGGAATTTTCTCGGAGACCGCATCAAAGATCATAGGAAGCTACGTTGCCAAATTCATCTTTCCGTATTACGTTGATTACAAGCTTTTCGGAATTCAGGGGATTTTGTTCTCCTCGACGATTGCCACGGCTCTCGCTCTTTTGTTCTTAATGTTCCTCCTATACAAAACAAAATTTGGAATAGCCATGAGAGCTTCAATGGAAAATCCATCCTTAGCCCAGATAATGGGTGTCGACATTGAGAAAACCCGTCTCTTCTCTTGGTTTTTATCGGGGGCATTCTCAGGTCTTGCCGGAGTTTTGCTACCTTTTAAACAGGAGATCGTCCAAGCGACCGGTCAGATTATGATTGTCTCTATATTTGCCGCAAGCATAGTCGGCGGCTTAGCCTATCTTCATGGAGCGATTCTCGGAGGCTATCTGATCGGAATATCCGAAAGCCTTGTGACGTTTTGGTTGAGCAAATTCTTCGGAACGTCCATCCTTGTTTACAGTAAAGCTGTTTCTCTCGTGATATTGGTTATAGTTCTTCTCTTCATTCCAAGGGGACTTGTATCGGTGAATTGGAGGCGGGTGATATGGCGTTCGAAATGCTGATCAGTTCGATACTACTGTGGTTCGGAATATACTCTATTCTGTCCCTAAGTCTGAACATAGAATACGGATACGGTGGCATACCCAACTTCGGGAAAGCGTTAGCTGTCTTAATAGGAGCGTTCACGACCGGTGCGATCATCAACCGAATTCTGATAGCGATTTATCATGTCCAATGGGAATCGATAACACAGGCAAGTGGTTTCATGAAAAGTCAGGTTGACGCCGTTATTGCATCAAATCCACTCTATGGATTGGCTTTGCTTTTAATATCTTTAATTGTAGCGGCTTTGATAGGCGCCGCAATCGGTAGCCTGTTTATCCTCCCAAGTGCAAAACTCGAAAGCGATTACCTAGCGATAACTCTCTTAGCAATAGCTGAAATCGCCTTTATGATAGCTTATTATGACACAAATATCGTTGGAGGATACTACGGTGTTCCCGTTCCCAATGTCGCCGCCTTCATTCCCGGAGAATACAGGGAGTTCTTTTTTGTAGGGTTGGTGTTGTTCCTAGCCTTGATTACGTATCTATTTCTCGAAAGAGTCCTCAACTCCCCTTACGGACGAGTTTTAAGAGCTATGAGAGAAGACAGCACGGCATTGCAATTCTTTGGGAAGGATATTATGCGGCTAAGGATCAAAACCATGGCCTTTAGCACCTCTATCGCCTCCATGACGGGTGTTCTTTACAGTTATTACGCCGGAAACGTCGTAGGAATCGTAAGTCTATTCGCAAGGGTGAACTGGACTTTCTTCCCGTTCCTTATGGTTTTATTGGGAGGTATGTCAAACAACAGAGGAGTTCTAGCGGGTGTGCTTACGTTTGTAGTTATATGGAGGTTAATTAATGGATATAAGCATCATATTACAGCTCTCCTGAATCTACCCTTCGATGTTAACTGGCTCCAATACATAATATTCGGTGCTTTAATGATCATCATCCTTTACTACAAACCTGAGGGAATCATAAGCGAAAAACCAATCGAAACAGACCCAATAAAAGAATTAAAGTCTAAAAAGACTTAGAAAGTTTAAATGCGTGCTTTGAAATACCATAGTAATGTTTTATTGTCTCCTCCACCTTAAAACCATTTTTTAAGTAAAAACTTAGTGCCTCATTGCTAACCGAGACAGTTGCGTAAATCTTCCTGAATCCGAGCTTTAAGGATTCCATGATCGCCCTATCTAAAAGAGTCTTACCCAACCCCCTGTTTCTGTATTCCTCTTTGATAAACAGGTTGCCTATGTAAATCCCATTGTCATTCCAGTAAATTATGACAAAACCAAGGATCTCCCCGTTGCATTCAGCAATTATGACTTTTTTTCTGTAATCTGTTTGAGAGAGGTCTGCAAAGACGCTGTAACCAAAACAGTCGTATTCTGTTAGGATTATGTCCTCAACCTCGTCATTCTCCATTTCCCTAATTAGAAGCACGCGATCAAATCAACCCACAAATATTTATAATTTTCTTAGTAGTTTGTGTAGAAGCATTCCCCTGAGATCACTTTTTTAATTTCACCGTTCTTTAAGATTAACGCACCGTCCTCATCGATGTCTATGGCAACTCCGGAATACTCGTTGTTAGCTATTCTTACCGTAACACGTTTTCCGATTGTATCCATCAGCTCCTTCAGCTCCGAGAGGATTTTGCTCCATTCACCTTTTTCAAACCGCTCAAGCAATATCCCAATCTCGCTTATTATTCTTGTAAAAACCTCGTTGATTGACAGTGTTCCGAGAGATGCCGCTTTATCCCTGAGATAAGGGGGAATCTCATTTTTTACATTTACGCCAATCCCAACGATTATTTTAGCGGACAATTCTTCTCCAACGAATTCGCACAAAATCCCGGAGACCTTTTTTCCTTTAATCAGGATATCGTTCGGCCACTTTATCCTTGCATCAAATTCTTTTAAAGCTCTGCAAACAGCAAGACCCGTGATAAGGGTAACTTTCGGAATCTCACCTATTGGAACATTCAGATTTAATGATATCGACATGTATAGCCCACCATCTGGACTTTCCCACCTTCTGCCAAGTCTTCCCCTTCCCTGAAGCTGCTTTTTAGCAACCACAACCGCTTGATCTACTGTTTTTGCAAATCTGTTTGTAGAATCGATCTCATCAAAGAAGTAAAAATCCTTAATGTACTTCGATAATCCCTTCCTACATGCCAGAGCCATATCATAGGGAGAAGGATCGGGAATTTCGACGATCTTGTAACCTTTTTCTCTCGAAACCTTGTATCCAAATTCCTCTAGCTTTTTAACGAACTTCCAGATTGATACCCTACTTAATCCGTATTTTTTTGCAAGTGTTTCGCCGCTGCTTCCCCTCTTTAGATTTTCGTAGATATCAAGCCTTATATCGTTCAGGTTTATTCGCATGAATTCTCTTATCGATAGCTTTATTTAAGCGTTAACCAAGTGATTCCATGAGCTTACCGAAGCTGTTGTTCGAGTTAGCTTCCCTAAAAAACATCCCAAGATCGGGATGGTTCAAACTAAACATTCGGGACCCAGAAAGTGTTGCAGAACACTCTTTTCTCACAGGTGTGATAGCATTTTTTATTGGATTAAGAGAATACGGAGACGTCAACGAAGCTGCAAAAGCCTGTGTCGCTGCCCTGTTCCACGACATTTACGAAGCGAGGACGTTGGATCTCCACAAACTGTCAAGGAGATACGTTAAGGTCGATGAGAGCAAAGTGATAGAAGAGCAACTAAATTTCGACGAGGGGCTCGTCGTGAAAGAGCTAATCGAGAAATACAGTGACATCGTAAAAGACGCAGACAAAATTGAGCTTTTTATTCAAAGCCGTATATATTCGGATTTCAATAAGGATTGCGAGATCTACGGAAAAAATATCGAGTTGCGAACGAAAACAGGGAAAGAGCTTATTAAAGACCTAAAAAACACCGATCATAAGTGGTGGTTGGATTTTGAAGTTCTTCGCTGATAGAATGCTGAGAAAACTTGCTATATGGCTTAGGATTTTCGGATACGATACCCTATATATTGGTGACTTCGAGACTGATAATGAAGATACGTTTATGCTTGAAAATTATACGAACAGAATTCTTTTAACAAGAGATAAGGAGCTCTACGAAAGATGCACTAAGAAGGGACGGAAAGCAATCCTCATAAGATCCGATGATGTTTTAGAACAGATAAGGGAGCTAAAAGAATCCCTAGGAATAAAAACTAAGATAAGAATGGACAGATGTAGTGTGTGCAACACGATTTTAAGAAAGCCTACGAAAGAAGAAGCTTTGAGAATTATGAGGCGAGAAGGAATTAAAGAAGATTTAATGGAGAAATATGAGCTCTGGTTTTGTGAGAAATGCGATAAGCTATACTGGATGGGTAGTCACTACAGAAACATGGTGAAATTCCTTAAGGGATTAAAATGATAACGATTTGTTTAGTGAACACCTACGACAAGCTGAAACTTCATGAAATTCACTTAAGGAACATTGCAAGAGCCGCACCTCTTTGTTACGCTTACGGATTTCACTTGGCTCTTCTCGATTTCCCCTTCTGGAGAGATGTTGATGAGGTAGTCAAGCAGGTGAGAGACTACACGACAATAGGTGAGGGTGGCAGATATCTTGAAGAACTTAGAAAGATGGGCAGATTTCATCTAATAGAAAAGATACCGAGCCATTTTGGAGAGATAGTAGCGACAACATCAAAGCCCGAAAAGAAAACCCTAAGCTTGGAGGACATTCGAAGATTGAAGTCCGCATGTTTTCTAATAGGGTTGGGTAGAAAGGGACTTCCAAAAGATTTAATAAAAAAGGCTAAATACAATCTTGACATAACATTTAAAGGTGTCAGTTTGGAAACTTGTAGCGCGATAGGTGCAATCACAGCCATAATTTGGGTGGTTAGATATGGAGGACATACGGATATGTCCAGATCACGGATTTTATAGGGGAGAAACATGCGATTGCGGCTATAAAGGTGAGCTAATTCTCAGAAAAGAAAAAGTCGAGAAGCTTGGAAGATTTATCTCAGGAATTCTCAGACATTTCCCAGATAAATTCGGTCTTGAAATGGATAAAAATGGGTGGGTCGATTTCGAAAAGCTCGTCAGAGTTGTTGGAAGAAAATACAGATGGGCAAACAAGTGGATAGTCAAGGCTCTTATTTACAGCGACAAGAAAGGAAGATACGAACTTAANGGAAACAGAATAAGAGCGAAATACGGTCACAGTGTTGATGTTGAGCTGATGGATATGCCGGAAGCTTTCGAAGATGTTCTTTACTACGGAACAAGTGAAGAAGAGTCAATAAGGCTTCTTGAAATTGGAATAAAGCCAATCAACCAGAAATTTGTTCACCTCTCTACAACACTTGAAAAAAGTGAGGAAGTTGCGAGATTAAGGACTGACGAACCAATAATCTTGGAGATTGATGCCAAGAGAGCAAGAGAAGATGGAATCCGCCTGATAAAGGCCAACGAACATATCGTTCTTGCAAGAGAGATACCACCCAAATATATTATAAGGGAGATTAGACTTTAAGATATGTTGTGTTAATGTGATAATAATAATCGCTGTTTTTTATCAAAACTTCAGTCGGTTTTTTGAATTTGATGTTTCCGTGAACCTTTATCTTAACTTGATCGTATCCGGCTGAGATTAGGGTGTAATCTCCATCAATGTAGCTCTCGGCTATATGTTTGGTGTAATCTCCACCGATGATAAGGAGAATCAATCTCTCAAAAGGATTTAAATCAAATTCAATTGTTAAAGTTTTGTTAATTATATCAAATTCGGTTGATTTTATCTCCCAAGCGGATGCGGTTGAAATCATCAGGGTTATTACTAACGGCAGGATTAACGTCCTTTGCATTGGATAATGAACAGAATGAGAAAATTTAAATCTTTTGAATTTTTGACGAAAATTAGAGAATTATGGAAATTTTCAATAAGCTAAAAATCTCAGCACTTGCAAAAATGGATGATTAAATTTGCCTTCATCCACTGCGAAGGGTTAAGGGAACGTTACATAACCCTTGAGCTTTTGGTTGGGTAAAAAGCTATTTTAATTTACCGCGGAAGATGTATCATGAAACTGAAAATCGCTCACACCCCGGACGCTGACGATGCCTTCATGTTCTACGCAATGGTGGAGGGAAAGATCCCCCTTAATTTCGAGATAGAACACTTTACAGAGGATATCGAAACTCTAAACAGATTGGCATTTGAAGAGGATCTTGATGTCACCGCACTCTCCCTTCACGCTTACGCGTANCTTGATGAGAAGTATCGAATACTCTCCGCTGGAGCAAGCNTTGGAGATGGGTACGGNCCAATCGTNGTTGCAAAAAAAGATATTAAGCTGGAAGGAAAAAAAATTGCAATACCGGGCAGATACACTACTGCATACCTCTACCTGAGGTTGGCTGTAGAGGATTTCGAACAGGTCGAGATTCGGTTCGATAAGATAATGGATGCCGTGAAGAAGGGTGAAGTTGACGCGGGTTTGCTCATTCACGAGGGTCAGATCACATACAAAGATCACGGGCTTGTTAAAGTCCTCGATCTCTGGGAATGGTGGTTTGAAAAGACTAAGCTTCCGATGCCCCTCGGCGTTAATGTGATCTCAAGGAAGCTACCGGAAGACATTCAAAGAAAGTTCTTAGAAGATATGAAAAAAAGTATAGAATACGCCCTGAATCATCCAGAGGAAGCTGCAAGATATGCGATGAAATATTCGAGAGGAATGGATTTTGAAAAAACAAAAAAATTTGCAATGATGTACGTAAACAAATACACATATGAAATGCCTGAAAGCGCTGTAAAAGCGATAAAAAAGCTTTTCGAAATGAGCAGTAAGGCTGGAATAACGAAAAAGCCAAAATTAGATATCCTTTAACTCCTTTCCCCTAACAACGGGTCCGTCAACGCAAACCCTTAGACCATTTTCGAGAACACAGGAACCGCAAACGCCGAAGCCGCACCTCATATATCCGGTTANGGAAAATTCCGCCTTGTCTATGACTCCTTTTTCTTTGAAATAACTTATCAGAAATTTTGTCATAGCTTTTGGACCGCACACGTATATCTTATCGAATTCTTCGAGATTTTCTCTTATTATCAAGTCCTTCACGGTTCCCCTGATTCCTACGCTGCCATCCTCACTAGCTATTACGATATCTTTTATATTTTCTGTGAGACAGATATCCTCTTGGGATTTCACACCAAAGAGAAATCTCACATCCGCCCCACACTCTTCTAATCTCAGATAAAGATAATGAAGAGGTGCAATCCCCATCCCACCGGCTACGAGCAGAGCTCTTCCATTAGTTAAAGAGAACATGTTTCCGTAAGGTCCTTTTACTCCGACAAATTCTCCCTCCTTTATGTTCACCAAATATTGAGTTGTTTCACCAACAGCTTTAACTGTAACTGAATTGGGAGAGGATAAGCTGAGAGGAATCTCTTCCAGTCCGAAGACATTGAGCATAATGAACTGCCCGGGATACGAACGGAGCTCTTTATCGAAAATAATAGTTGAAATGCTTTTATTATATCTTTTGACCTTTTTAACTCTGACACTAAACATGGCTTTTGATTGGACAAACCGTTTATAAACTCATCGTCTAACAAAATGTATGTTAAAGAAGACCATAGCTTCTGCATTCAAGTTAAAGGGAAAAAGTGAAATGGAAAAATCAGAGCTAACGTATACATTATCGTTTGACCTTAAGTTTTTTTCTCACGAAACGAGTAAGAAAGTTGTCGAACTAGCCGAAAAAAGAGGTGTGATAAAAGTGGAAGACGGAGTGGCAAGACCGAACTTTAATCTATCTGAGATCGAGATTGAAGAAGATTTCAAGCCCGACGTTCAGAAACTCTTTAACAACGGATTGTTCGACAAAATAGTCAGAGATATCTGCGNGAGAACTGGTAAAGAATTTCCTGAAGTAATTAAAATTATAAACAAAAAACAGATGGAACTCGGAAACATTCTCGATGTTGAAGTGGTCGCACTAATAGTCGCCGCTGAGGAAGGTATAGACATTGGAAATTACTTGAAAGAAGTTGAAGATGAAGTTCTCAGAAAAGGGAGCTCTTAAGATCGGCAAAAAACTTATTATATCTGATCTGCATTTGGGAATTCTCGGCTTTCTAGATTTCAGTTTGTTTAACAGGATTATAGAGGTTTATGAAAAAAGCAAAGCTCAGACGCTTATCCTGAATGGGGATGTAAAGCACAAAATAGGAAGAGCCGAAATCCATTCGGTTGAAAGATTTCTTGATTCTTTGAAGGATCATGTGTCCGAACTCATAGTGATAAAGGGTAACCACGACAGTGGTCTTACCGGGCTATCGGATTACATTTTTGAAAACAAGACGCTCATTCTTCACGGTCACAAGGAAGTCGATGAATTTTTTGAAGCTAAAAGGGTGATTGTAGGACACGCCCATCCCGCCATTTTTATCAAAGATAAGGTGGGAGGCCTTAAAGAAAAAGTCTGGATGATCGGACACGATCAGGAAAAAGAAGTAGTTGTAATGCCGGCTTTTAATGAGCTTTGCAGTTCAACCGCAGTCAACTTGGAAAAGCCCTTAGGTTTCGTGTTTAAGTATTGCAAGGAATTCGAAATATTTACAATTAACGGATTCTATATGGGGACTGTAAAACTTCTATAATGAAATTTCATGAAAAATTCAACAGAATTTACCCAAAAAATCTTGATAAATTAACCTAAATAGAAAATGTTATTAACTTAACAATAATGTAAAATATTATGAGAGATGTTGCCGTCTTAGGAGTTGGAATGACGAAATTTGGGAGGCATCCGGATAAATCTCTCGTTGATCTGTTTGCTGAAGCTTTCTTCGAAGCTTTTGAAGAATCAAACATTGAACTAAAAGACATACAGGCGTTGTACTACGGAAACTTTGTCGGAGAAATGACCGATGGGTCTGCAAACCTCGCCGGTTTCATGGCTGACGAAATCGGGTTGAGGGGGATCCCGGCGATAAGATACGAAGGGGCTTGTGCCTCCTCAAGCGTCGCATTCAGAGAAGCCGTCAGAGCTGTAGCCACTGGATACTACGACTGCGTAGTCGTGGGTGGAAGTGAAAGGCTTCTCACAGCCGAAACGGCGATTGGAACGAGAGCATTAGCAACTGCTGTGGATGGTGTATACGAGATAACAGCCGGTTTGACATTCCCCGGCGTCTTCGCTTTAGCGGCGAGGTTGTATTCTAAGAAATACGATATACCCCTCGAAAAACTCAGGGAAATGATGGCAATGGTTTCCATCAAGAACCACAAATACGGAGCGATAAACCCGAAGGCTCAGTTCTATCAGAAATACGGCGATCTCACGGTGGAGGAAGTTTTAAACTCGAAGATGATTTGTTCACCGCTCACCCTTCTTGACTGTTGCCCGATGACGGATGGTGGAAGTGCGGCCATCGTGGCGTCCGCAGACTTTGCCGAGGATGTGATTGACACCCCGATATATGTGAGAGGAACTGGACAGGCGTCTGCTGGCAGCCTCTTCAGGCAAAAGGAGGATATAATCAAAGCTGTTCCGAGAAGAATGGCAGCACAGATGGCTTTTAAAGAAGCGGGAATGACTCCAAAGGATATAGACTTCGTCGAGGTTCACGATTGCTTTACGATTGCCGAGATAATCGCATTAGAAGCTATGGGATTTTTCGAATACGGACAGGGTTACTATGCGGTAGCCGAGGGTGTAACACAAATCGACGGAGATCTTCCCGTTAACCCAGACGGTGGACTTATTGGAAAGGGACATCCAGTCGGAGCTACGGGAGTCTCCCAGATCTATACGGTTGTAAAACAGCTAAGAGGAGAGTACAAACACAATCCTGTCAAGGATGCTGAGACTGGAATGACGGATACACTTGGAGGAGATTTCGGAACCCTCGTGAATATAATATTGAGCGTTCACAGGAGGTGATTTTAATGAGGTTTGTAGATTTCTTCAATGCATTACTTGAAGGAAAACTAGTCGGACAGAAATGTTTAGACTGCAACAGCTATACATGCCCTCCAAAGGCTACCTGCGATAACTGCGGAAGCAGAAACCTCGAAACGGTTGAACTCAGCGGGTATGGAGTGATAAGAACCTTCACGACAACTTACGTTGCTCCAGCCGGTTACGAGAAAGAGATCCCCTATACAGTTGCCTTAGTCGAACTCGATGAAGGTCCTTGGATTATCGGAAGGATTGATTTGGATCCGCAAGAAGTAGAAAAGCTGGATCAAGAGCTAATTGGAAAAAGGGTCAAAGTATACGGAAAGGAGTTCCAGACAGAGCCGTTCTACCCAAATAAGGAGAAGAGGGTAGTCCCGATGTTTAAGCTGGAGGGGTAGTTGTGGATTTCTCTTTGAGTGAAGAACATAGAATGCTACAAGAAGCGGTTAGGGAATTTGCAGAGAAGGAAATAATGCCGTACGGAAAAGAATATGACGAGAAAAAGGAATACCCTATGAAAATCTATAAAAAAGCAGCGAAGCTTGGATACATCGGAGCAAGCATTCCTGAAGAGTACAACGGTGCTGGTATGGACTGTTTAGCGGAAGCAA
>Ga0065719_106662_pt1 | contig 19859 bp, 17 predicted proteins | sample GBSCel85sediment_FD_59106 | JGI IMG/M metagenome (GOLD analysis project Ga0065719, IMG submission 59106) | Hot spring sediment microbial communities from Great Boiling Spring, Nevada - Cellulolytic enrichment CS 85C v3 (version 3) | ecosystem: Environmental > Aquatic > Thermal springs > Hot... | reverse complement strand
ACTATTGCGGAGATTTTAATAAATGTAGTGATCTAGGTCTACAAGTTAAGGATAGATTAAATGAATTTGAAAAGAGATTACTAGATTTTGTATGTGGATTAAATGAGAGGTGTAGAGAATTTGAGGAAGCAAAGAAAGATATTGCAATGACCCTTCTAAGACATGCACATACAGACTTTCTACTCCCTTTTGGGAGTTTCCATGTTCTTCTGCTGTGGCAGCATGGGGCTTCAAATGTTATCTCACTTTCTACTCCCTTTTGGGAGTTTCAGATCAAATTTTAGAAGCTATGTATCAAGAAAAAATAACTGAAAAAAACTTTCTACTCCCTTTTGGGAGTTTCCAAGTTAGTTGAGGAAATACTACAGAATCCTGAAAGATACAAAGAAGCTTTCTACTCCCTTTTGGGAGTTTCCAATAGAGCCACGTTCTGGATAAGGCACATGGCTAAATTCACTAAACTTTCTACTCCCTTTTGGGAGTTTCTGGTTTGAGAATATACATATATCAGATCCTCCTGAACCCTGATAGCTTTCTACTCCCTTTTGGGAGTTTCGAACTTGAAAAGCTTACAATTAAGCTTGCAAGTGAGATTAAAGCTTTCTACTCCCTTTTGGGAGTTTCACGCACAAGTGAAGGGATATATATTGTATGCCATGAACTTATATCTTTCTACTCCCTTTTGGGAGTTTCAGAAATTGTTGTTAATGAGTGGAATAGTGGCTATCCATACCCAAACTTTCTACTCCCTTTTGGGAGTTTCATCTTGTTCTCTACTATAAGAAGGGATTGATATCAAAGACAGAGCTTCTAGCTTTCTACTCCCTTTTGGGAGTTTCGAGGTATATAAAGAAATAAAGGCTACATGTATAGAAGACCCTGATATCTTTCTACTCCCTTTTGGGAGTTTCTAGAAAGAAAGAGTTATTATGGAGGGAGGTGTGAGTGTTTCTTCATCTTTCTACTCCCTTTTGGGAGTTTCATTTGTATTATGCTTTACCAAAGTATGAGATGGGGAGATTTGCCCACATCTTTCTACTCCCTTTTGGGAGTTTCTAGAGGCTGAGAAGGTTGCTGAGATATTTGGAGACCTCATAGCAACTTTCTACTCCCTTTTGGGAGTTTCGAGGAATCCTATCAAAGGATGCGGTTTACTCTATTGCAAGAAAATACTTTCTACTCCCTTTTGGGAGTTTCAAATACGGCAATGATGATGCTATCAAAGTGTATGGTATTTATTCATCTTTCTACTCCCTTTTGGGAGTTTCCCACACAGAATATCTTTCTCTTTAAAACACTTTAAAAACACTCTTTCTACTCCCTTTTGGGAGTTTCTCCAGAGAGTTCTCGGCTTGCTAAGGAGAGAGGATGAGGCTGTTAAGACCTTTCTACTCCCTTTTGGGAGTTTCAGAGAAGTTTGAATTCACAAAAGCTTTGAATGCATTGAGTGAGCTCTTTCTACTCCCTTTTGGGAGTTTCAGGTAGACTCGATGCAATACAAGAGCGTTGACCCAATATTGACGCTTTCTACTCCCTTTTGGGAGTTTCAGAAGGCTATCGCGTTAGCTAGGCAGCTTGGTGTAACAGATCCTTTCTACTCCCTTTTGGGAGTTTCCCATATCTTGTATTCCTTTTGCAAAAACCCTCAAAACACTTGCAACTTTCTACTCCCTTTTGGGAGTTTCCGAGAAGAGATTATGGATATAGCATCATTGCATGGTGCAATTCTTCTTTCTACTCCCTTTTGGGAGTTTCATATGGATTCAACAGGATAAACAGGACAACACAGATATATATCTTTCTACTCCCTTTTGGGAGTTTCTATAAACGCTTCGTACTGGGGGCTAACGTGCTGGGTGGTGAGCACATGACTTTCTACTCCCTTTTGGGAGTTTCGGAGTATACAGAGAAAATAGAGGTGATAATTAGAGATTTGCTCTTTCTACTCCCTTTTGGGAGTTTCACGTAAGTGCCTTTCCAGGGCTTCTCTACGTAAAAGCCTGGGCAAACTTTCTACTCCCTTTTGGGAGTTTCATCGTATAGAGCCTTCTCAACATCCTGCTCAGTCCAAACATCCTTTCTACTCCCTTTTGGGAGTTTCTAACATCATGTATCAGTCATTCAATGATCTCATCTTAACGTTTATCTTTCTACTCCCTTTTGGGAGTTTCCTGATGGAACCGTATATGAAGATGTAAGCATAGTGAGGTCTTCATCCTTTCTACTCCCTTTTGGGAGTTTCAGGAGCTCGACCTCTCAACGCTGTACAGAGCCATAGAGCTGTCTTTCTACTCCCTTTTGGGAGTTTCTTAATTCATTCAATTTGTCTAGGAATTGCTCTATATTTTTGTAATCCTTTCTACTCCCTTTTGGGAGTTTCATTATGAAATGCTACGAAAAATGCTTACTACAAATGCTTATCAAAACTTTCTACTCCCTTTTGGGAGTTTCCTAACACCATAGACAACATAGCCCTGCCCCTGGGCATATAGAAACTTTCTACTCCCTTTTGGGAGTTTCCGAACAAATAGAGAGACTTTGCATATCGTTTTCAAAAACTGATTCTTTCTACTCCCTTTTGGGAGTTTCATGTTTTTGTTATGCACTTCTCATACACTTTTCTTGTGCGGTTCAACTTTCTACTCCCTTTTGGGAGTTTCCCGATGAAGAGGGAGGAGATAGAGGAAATAGCAAAGGATTTGGTTTCACTTTCTACTCCCTTTTGGGAGTTTCCGGTTTTTGTGTTATATAAGTATTATTTAAGTTTTTCTTTAAAAGTTTTATTGTTTTTATTAGAACGTAGATTTGGTTGTGAAAGTGATTTTTATTGGCGTTCTATTGAGTTAGAGTTAACTTTATATAGATGTTCTAATTATTTGATTAAATGAATAGAATGTAGATGTTCTAACTATATAGAGTTGAAGATATTCTTTAAAAATAGTTGAATGAGACGACTGAAACTGAGGTATGTCTCAGCGATAGAGTTTTATAGTAGTGAACTTGAGTTAGTTTGATGCTTTGGTATTATTATAGATATGTTTGTTATGGTGGTATTCTTCTTGGTTTTAACAACCTTATTCCCAAGTCAAATAGCTGTGATGCAGATACAGAGTTTGCTAGATGTGCTACTGCAATCTTCTTTTCTAAATCTATTCTCAGTTTCTTAAACTCTAACCTCTGTATCCATGTCTGTGGCGTTATATGATATTCAAACACTATTTCTCCAGAAACCTCAGAATTGCTAGTCCCATGTACTACAATGTATTCTTTATTTATTGCATAGCCCTTAAGTCTAAGTCCCGTGAGAAAGCTTATCTCTAGCAATACCAAGCCTTTATTCAAAGCATATTCAATGTTTGCTAGGAAGTCTTCTAGGGAGTTACATCTAACCCAAATTTCGCAAGCATCTCTAAGCCTCTTAACCACTATGGCAAGGCAGTTTTCCACAGCTACAGAAGTACATGTATCAATAAATCTGAGAACAGCTCTTATGAAACTCATATGAGTGATCACCAAAAAGAAAAGTATTTTACAATACGCTAAAACCTATATCCACTAAATCATTTAAGTACTTGGGAAAGGTGTTTTTCAATCTTTTCAAGAAACATCTTCACCTTCTCCTTATTAAAAACAACTTGTGTAACTCTATAAAGACTCTGATCTTGCACCAAAACTATCTTCTCGATAAAGCTATAGGATAGACCTGCATGAGCACACATATTTCTAACATCTTCATCTCTTATTTCTATTCTCTTTGCATTCCTCTCGTTCAGCTTCTTTTTCAAAACCTCTGCTATAGTTCTATCTATAATGCTTACAAGCTCTTTGCACTCTTTCATAATATCTCTCTGCTTCATCTCTATCAGTACTCTAATGAGATCCGACTCTACTTCAACAACACCATTACCAATGATTATAGGATGTCTTGCCCCTACATCTCTTGCACCACTCTCCACATTCTTGAGCTTAGCAAAATCATTTCTACACTCTGTAACAAGCTTTGTTATTAGCTTTTCAGCACTACTCCATTTCTCAAGCTCTCTCTTCACAACAAGCTCTACATACCTTAGCCTTACTTCACCAAGCTTATCCCCCACCAAGCTAAGGTACTCTATTAACCGCTCCCCTGCTCTACCTCGACATAAAGAATTCTGCATCTGTTTAACAACTCTATTCAATGCACATGTCATGACTATTGCTACTAAAGCTCTATCATACATAATGTTTTCATCTTTGACATAGGGGATATAGTCTACAGCTTGACAATCACCTTCGATAGGTATTGTGCAAGCATCAAGCTTTAACGAACTGCCATTCTCGTCAACAGCTCCAGGGTAGGTTAACCCTACAGCAGCATTCTCAAGAAGCTTTACAATAGTTGCAAGCCTTAGCAACCTTTTCTGAAAATCTTGTCCAAGAATTTCTTTACCCTCTATTAACTCCTTTAATGGGACAGACCTTAGCCTTGGAATACCTGTAACTAATCGTATGAATTCAAAAACCTTTGCAATATCTGTTACATCTAACAATCCAAGCTGTGGTATAGCTTGTTGTTTCAGTTGCTCTTGATGACGTTCCTGTCTACCTACTCTCGGATATGGCTCTGAGTTAAATAAAGTCAGAGCTCTCTCCTTATTCATCAGAATAGCAGCGGCTATAGCACTATAAAATACTGATACCGTTTGATAGTTTATGCCATGGGTTATATCAACAACTATGAAACTAGGTTCAAACTCTTCAATAGCTCTGAGAATCCTTGAAAAAGCAATATTGAATATGTGTACAGGGCCACCCTTAAAGCTATAGCCATGGAAGCTTCCCATAGCAGGTGTAATAACAAACTCTATTGTATCCATAGGAAGTCTACACTCAACATCATTACACTTGCTCTCTTTAATAAAGCTCTCTAGATGCTCTCTATATCTTGCTTTAGCACACTCTCGTAAACTATTCCCACATCTACCTGGATCTGTAAGACTGTCAAGCCCAAATATAAGAACCTTGATACCATCTGTAAAACTATATAGAAAACTTGCTAGAGCAATTGTTGAGCTTCTAGATTTGCAAAACCAAAAACTACTCCTATACCTCTCCTTAGCAATATTCCTAAGCCCAGGTTGTGACAAGGAGTCAACATTAATAACGTATTCTGCCTGTCTCCATTCCATAGGGTTACCCCACACAGATATAACCAAAACCCTAACGGAAGTAGTGCTCAACTCTCTTATACCTCCTGAATAAGTTTTGAAGGTTCAACAGCATCAAGTCTTCTTAGAGCAAGTATAATGAAGTCTATAACAGGTTTTGCTGCAAGTAGTAACCTTAATGCTTCTTCAACAGCTGTTTTTTCAACTATATCATCAGGATATGCTAGAATTCTTTCAAGGTTAGCTCCATCTATCCTCTCCATAAAGTCCTTTAGCTTCTTTAGTTCTTTGCCTCTGCGGCTCCAAACATAGGCGTAGAGAATCTCTATAGGTATTACCTTGCTTAAATACTCAGTCCTGTTTAAGTGCTGAGTTGACTCAATAGCCTTGCTATATTCATGGGCAATCGTCGCTAATATGTATAGTTCTCTCTTATACTTCTCAAACTCGCTAAGCAAACTCCTGTCTGACACATAGTCCACTACGTTTAGTATTTTGGATAACAGGCTTAGATTCCAATTAGCTGCTCTATTGTCTATCCATGGATAGAACTTTGACGATGTTTCAAATGGCATTGCATTACATATAATCCATTTCTCATTCTGAGTTTGTTCATGCCATGGATAGAGTATGGTATAGGGTAAACCTATGACACATGCAGCTTTTATGCTCTTTGTGTAGTTTTCAAGAAGCTCAACAGCATGACGATGCAACAGAAAGAGGGGTTCTGTAGCATCAGCAATCGCTATTGCAAGGGATAGTGCTAGTGGCTTTAACACCGACCTTACATCGCTGTATAGCTCATACATATAGTAAACGATGTGACTCCACTTCCCATATACAGTAATGTCGTCTCCTCCAGCGTAAAGTGGTATAACATCAATATTTCTCCCGCTTCGCTTTAGCTCATGTGCAATGCTGACTGCCTTGAGATACGCCTTGCTAGCAACAACAATATTTACAAAGTCTGATAATGTGACTAGCCTACTTGGTGATACTGTATAGAGAGCTCTAACCTCGCCAAACATATCAATGTCCATTTTTGCCATGGCGATAATGCCGAAGTTATCTAGATCGATAAGCTTTATACCTTTAATTCCTTTAGCGTCTCTCGTTACTATTGCTGGGTGGTAAAGACCCATAAACACAAAGCCCAGCGCCACATCAACACCTCTAGATATAAGATTTGTTATCTCTCTACTCATAGAGTTGAATTTGTTACTAAGCTCTTTAAGTGTCTCTTCATCTAAGCCATAGATATCTCTCAGAGCTTCAGTAAATATAAACATGTGAGGTGCGTTAACAAGTCTTATCCATATCTTAACATCCCTGCCTTCATTTGATAGCTCAGTTAGGGTGTTACTAACGGCTTGCAACAAACTGCGAATAGCTTCATAAACAGTGCTGTATAGCTCTTTCATGAGATTGTGACTTTCAACATCTAAAATCTCCATTGGTATTGGTGAGGCTATGAGAAGGTATAGGGCTCCAACTGGATTCAGAGGAACTAAAGCTATCTTAGTCTCATATTCCTTTGCAATACAGAGGAGAGGACCTACCTCTTTACACTGCTTTAATAATTCACTTCTAATTATCTCAATAGCCTCTGCATCTGGCTTAGCAAATCCCTGCTCAAGTTTATATACATGGATTGAAAGCATAGCTATAAGCTCTCTTGATACAGTGCCTATGGCGAGGCTCATATGTGTAGGTGTTGAGATTACATTTCCTATACTGAGCTTCTCGCCCGAGATTAGATTTACATAATCTATAGACTTGTCTTCAACAATAAGCTTGAATGAATCTAAATCAGCTTTTACCAACACAGGTTCTTGTGTTAATGCATCAAAGGTCTGGATATCGTCTTCTTTAGCTATGATGCCCTTAACCTTAGCTATTTCCGGTTTACAACCAGTTTTAGCTTTCTCCATAGCAAGATTTTGAGCTAAAGTGTCTAAAACCCTTACAAAGCCTTCCCTGCTATTATCTTCAGCAATTGCCTTGACCGTTCTTTCAAATGACACATCCTCTAATCTAAATGGATCTGAATAAGCAACCGTAAAACCTATTATTCCTCCAAGATACTGAGAAAGCTCAAAGCCAACCTTCCTTAAAATGCTTATCCTCTCTGTAAATACAGATGTATCAGGTACAATAATGTCTATAGTACCACCCTCAGACACTACAACATTTGTTGATGAAAGCTTCCCAAAGAGCTCCAAAGTATACTCAGTTAAAGCGTCAAGAGCTAGCTCAACTAGTATACTCCTACCCCTCATAACTCTTGAAGCAGCTGCTGCATTCACTGATGCAGCTATGAAGCGCTGAATATTGTTGCCATCTATAACCACTATTCGAAGTCTCTGCCCTTGACCTAGCTGTGAAGCTATTGTATATGTAGCTACAAGTTTGCTATGACTATAGAGACTAATGTCTGGTACCAGAGACCAGTATATAGCTGATGGAAACAAAAAATGTTGTAATCTTAAGAATATTATTGACAGTATCTATAAAGCCTCTGGTTACATAGCCCTCTACAGCTCTATACACCCTCCTTGCATTATTAAGCATATATAAGAGAAGTGAAACAATACTAGAGTATGAGCCTTGCTTCATTGCATCTCCAAGTTTAGATGCCTTAAGTTCGATAGCAGTCCTTGGCAAAAGTGGTTTCACGGATATCCACAGCTCTTCATCAGCTAGAGAACATAACATCTCTACTAATCTCTGCTTCAGCTTCTCCTCATTTCTAGCATTAATTGCATTGTGAAGTGGAAAGAAGATGGTTTCTGCAATACGCCTTCGCTCTTCACTACCACTCCATATTCCAGCAACGTTACTAGCGTAGGCCTTTAATCCAATGTGATTTAGATATGCTGTTTCTAGTAGAAGCCATGTAGGGATAAGCATAGGTGTGTGTTCATGAGAGTACTGTGTTGCTAAGCCGGCTCTTTTCGTGACCTCCTCTTCAATAGCGTTTTGCACATGTTGTATAAAGCTATGCTCCTCAGAAATCAAGCCTCTTTCAGAAGCTGCAAGTTTATCGCTAGACCCTATGACATAGTTAATATATTTCTCATCCTCTGGACTTGGAGCAACACCGAGAATTCTGTTGATAACAACATTAGATATCTCAACATGCTTCTTACTGCTAACTACATCAATATTTATATTGAGAGTTTCTTCGACAATATTCCTTGCTAAATCAGCTACAGGCCCTACTTCAACACCTTGAATATAACGTCTTGCAAATCTAAGAATGGGTTTTCCGACATCGTGAAGAAGAGCGTAAAGAGCAAGTTTATAGAGCTTCTTCTCGACTTCAGGTGCTAGCCAGGACAAATCTCACACCACCCAGGACCAACAAGACCTTGAGAAGTCTTCACAAGTTTTATTGTAAGCTCATCCCATGTATGATGAATGTGTGATGTCATAAAGTTCTTAATGTCGTTGTAGAGTTGAGCATCAAACTCCTTAATAACGCCAATAACGGTTTTTGAAAGCAGACCTGTCATATATCCTATTCTTGCAATGGTGCAGTCAATATCTTTTTCACAATACTTGGCATTGAGATCTGATAATAGCTTTGCATAGTTACTTAGTTCAGCTACGTTTTTTACCTTCTCGATCTCCTTTGATAGCAGATAGCATCCAAACATCTTTAGAGTTTTCAATATGTCTCTATCAACTAAAAGTCTTAGTTTATCTACAACATCTCTATGTTCAATAGCTGTCCTCGAAATTGCTAAGAGTATTTCGTTTACTGGAGCGACAAGGTTAATGTGATACTTGAGCTCACCACAGTTAACAGTTATAGCGTATTGACTCGCAATACGCTTTAGCATCTTCTTCTGAAGCTCGTAAACATGAATTTCTGAAACATTATAACAATCAAGTTCTACATTTAGTTCTGGATCTAGGACAAGAAGTGATTGAAAAGAATCTACAGCACCTCTTTGTTTCTTTGGTTTTGGTTTTCTGAAGAAGCTTGCTTCAAGACCTTCTGCAACTTGCTTAGGATTGCCACCTAGATTAACCCCGGCTTTAAGTATGTTTACAACTTTGTTCGCATCCCCTATCTCTCGTATAAAGGCAAATAGAGTAGCTGTTCTAATGTATCCCTTAAGTGTTGAGCCAGGGACGATATAGGGATTTAGTTCAAGGACAGATACATAAGGTGAAAGAGTAATCACAGCTTTTAGCTCTTGTTTACATGGGATTCTATCAGAGTAGCTCTCTATAATTTTTGGCATGTCTTCAACACGTGCAGTAAGAAGTGTATTAATTAGTTCTTGAGGTATTCTAGCCTCATCAACAATACATAGCGTTTCCATGTGTTTTTTCACAATGTCGATACCTACAACAAGTTTTTGCCCACTCCAAACATGGATAGGTGTAATAGGATGTAAGATGAGTTTCAAACTCTTTAAAACTGTAAGGCTATGTTGCATGAATTACCACCGGATTGAATATATATATAGCTCTCCCACCACTAAGTGAAATTATGTAAGGCTGTGGAACATCTTTTGTATATACAACAGCTCCCACATCCATAACGTAAATAATGGGTACTATATACTCGTTGTTTGAGGGTCCTGCACGACCCATTATAACGTCTTTAACAGCATAGGAGTGCTCTAGGTCTAGCCAGTCTCCAGGTGGCATTGAGCCTAGTAGATAGTTGAACCCGGTGCTCCATCCGCTGTAAAGTCTCAATATATCTTCATCATCATCACAAATCTTTGTGTCGATTTCTATTCTAAATCTTCCCCAGCCTCTACTTCTCAAGCCCCCAATTCCAAACTTTTGTAAGATTTTAAGTAAATTCATAGCACAATCCAAAGCCTCATTACTTCCCATAACCAATGTCCAGAGAGGTGTTTGTGGCTGCACGCCATAAACTTCATAGACATCTGCTGCTCCTGTTATCCGGTCAACTCTATTTCTATGTTCTGATATTTGCATAAAGAATTGCAAAGGGATTTGATCTACTATGATACTACAATCTTTATCAAGCTTATTAAGACAAGCAATACTCTTCACCCTCTTTAGCTCTAGCTTCAAGTCCTTTACATTTGTACATCGTATTACTACCTTTCTCTCTACACTAACTTCAAAAGCTATTGGTGCTCCACCACCATTATAGCACTTGGATACAACTTGCAAAATCTCTCTCAATGTTGAAAGAGATACAAATAACCCTCTTAACCTAGCTGCTTTACCTAAACAGGGTATCTGTGGAAAAGGTGCTAGCAGTTTTAGACAGCCAGAAGCGGTCTTTACCGTAGGGAGTAAAGCTGATGCCGCCAGCCTACCTTTTTCAATCAGCTCTACACACCTAATACATCCCGTTAAGTAGGCCACGTATATAAATGCCCTTAGCAAAGTTGTGTGATCAATAATTCTTCTAGGCTCTCTCCAGCCTACATGATATCCCTTGTCGAATATCAATACAGCTACTTTTGTTAATGACATGAAGTGTACTCCCATGGTGATAATGCTAGCCAAAGAGATATTTCTTAATTTCTTCAGCTAGATTTTCAACATTCTCCTCAAACTCATCAACACTCATATACTTTCTCCTCAACCCCTCTTTCTCTGGTAGAACAAGCTTTGGAACATTGTTCTCTATCTGAACCTTACTAACATTGACATCTATGCCCACGAATTTCACTCTACCATAACCCCTACTACCAGAGCTACCAAGGTAAGTCTCTTCAATAAGCTTAAACCCTGTAGCAATAGTTGTCAGATACCCTTTAATCATATCACTATCATTATCAAATATCAGAAGGGTTATCCTTCCTCCAAATCTAACACTAGGCTTAACACGTACAATATCCCTTGGGTCAGCAGCTGCTGTAACCCTATCTATTCTGTTCTCGGGCTTCTCTTCAAGGAAGTCGCCAATTGATTTAGCTCTAACATTCTTAATATAGTCCTCTGCCGGATAGAAATCATCTACAAGCAACCTTGTTTGTGCAAGATTTATAAATACATTGTATGTACTATTCTCAGCTATACTTTTTGCTTCCTCCTTAGCTTTTGCTTCATTATATCCCTTCTTCTTAAGTTCTTCAACAAACTTTTCATAATATTCACTACGTATTTGATCAAAGTTTACAGCAGCGTAGCCGAACAATTCATCCACAAGGCACCTCTCCTCGACATCACTCACAAATTCGTCTATACTCATAGCTTTAGCACTTAAGTTCCTTACATGATACCAAATCTTGTAATCTGTTGTATATAGCCTCTTGCCAAAAGCAAGCTCAAGCAAACCTCTCATTCTACCCTTGAAGCTTGAACCTGGTATATATGGAACCTCCAATTCAACCTCATTACTTTGATCAAGTCTATACTTTTTCTTGGTAATCATAGGATATGCATCTGCTCCACCAATTCTATATGCTTGTACTGAAATAGGCATTCTAATTAATAGACCAGTCCTAATCTCAAGTTCAATATTAAGTATCACAAAACCTTTCAACATACGTGTAATAGGTTTATTTATAGACATCGAATCACCATGAATTCAAATATGTTACTTAGACGCATGCTCATACACAAATACTGCTAAAGCATCTAGCAATGCTCTAGCATTTTTAGCTACTCTTTTCATGTTTTCCACATTTTCCTTCTTCTCTTCGCAACTCTGCTTAACTTCATTAATCACACTTCCAAGCAACCTCTCAACAAAGTCACCAACGTTTTTCGATATTTGATCCCTTACCTGCTGATATCTTGTGAATACAAGTGCTTTACTTAATTCAACATAAAATGAAGGATCACATGATGTTGCATTGGCTATCTTATCCAATGTCATTATAGTCACATCATGAATTCTTCTATATGCCGTCCTACTAGTTTTTCCCAAGATTTTCTTTGCATCCTTAGTCTTAGCAAGAATTTTTCTAACTTCTTCAGCTAGGTCTTTTTCATTATTCAAAGCATTTACTTTGAACTCTAACCAAGGGTCATGAGAAGGTTGAGATGAGACTTTTTGCGTAAAACTCAAATTTACCACAGAGTATAATATATCAAAAATGCTATTTAAAGATTTCTCATAATAGAATAATAGAATATGGAAATATTCATCATAAAATATAGCTATATTATATATAGTTTAGCTCATTACCAAATATAAGTGGAAATAATATAGATTCATACAAAGTAGAGAAGCTCACCAAAGAATGCAGAGAGATTGTGCTTCATATCCATGTTACTATACCATTTTCTGTAATAACATTCTTGTAATGAAATGAATATTTAACCTATTTTCAATTAAAATTAATTTACCCTATAAAGTTTTAAATCTATGAGTTCACATCTAGATGAATTAGTAAGGTGAGCGTTATTGGTTATTTTAGTTGCTACCCTAGGTTTTGATGCTGATTTGATTTTAAGAAAGTTAAGTAGGAATTTGGATATTAGGCAGGTAGTGTGTTTTTCGTTATGGATTGATGAAAATTCTTTTAAGCGTGTGCAAAGTGCTTTCAATACTATAAGGTTTTTTGTGGAGAAGTTTGGAGGTAAAGCTGAGTTAAAGTCTTTTGTTATAGGTAAAGGTCTTATAAGAAGTATTTTAAGTGAATTAGAAAAAGTTGCTAGTGAAGCTAAAGATAGAATTGAGCTAAGTTTAACTGGTGGGCCAAGGTTGCTTGTAGTAGCAACAATGATAGCTTCATTAATATTGGATTCCAAATTTGCTGAGAAAATTGTTTTGATTGTTGAGGGAGAGACTTTCGAAGGCTCTTTAGAAGTTAATTTAAAGTTATTGAAATATTTCTTAAGTCTTGATGAAGACTCTGAAAGGATATTTCGTGTTATTATGTCTAGAGGTAAAATGACTGCACCAGAAGTTTCTAGGGAAACAGGTATATCGAAGTCAACAGTTTATAAGAAATTAAGAGAGTTGGCACAAATGGCTTTACTAATACTTGTTGGAAGAGAAAAAGGTGAGGAATATTCAGTGAACCCAGAGCTGGACAAGCTATTGATTTAAAGCCACAGTTTGAGACCAATTTCTAGTATGGGACAATGAGTAATTAATGGTCACATTTTTGAACTTAGTTCAATACCCAGTACCAAAAAAATTTATTAACTAGTCAACAGAATATACTCTACGTGGTAGAAAATATGAAAAAATCTGATAACTTGGTTAAAGTGTTAGGATTTTTGGGTGCAATGAGGGATTATAGCTATGTTGATAGATTATCAGCAGCACTCGATGAAATAAGCGTGTATGAAACTCTTAAAGATGCTATTCGAACATATCTCTCACTATGCTTTAGTAAACAAGAGGTAGAGCTAGGAGAAGGGGAGAGAATTTTATGTCCGCAAATAGACTCTGAAAGACTTGAGACAGAGGTTAATGAAATAATCTCACACGTGAAGGGAAAACCAGGTGGTGAAATAGTGAAAATCACTAGAGAACTTACNTTACANGCCTATGCAGCTATTCCCGTTCTTGAATCAAAGCTCAAGATAAAGGATCAAAAAACTCAAAAGGGTGAGATAAATGAGTAACACAGAAATCANTGAGAAAGCATTACAAGTTTCTTTCAGCGTAACAGCAAGGATCTTGCTAAATGTTGAAGCATTAAATATGGCTGAAACAGTTGGCAATGTTTCTAGACATAGAAAAGCACCNNTCGTAATCGTTAATGATAAGGAGGTAAACATCTTCTATGTTCCTGCAATAAGTGGAGAATCTTTAGCATATCACTATCAAAAACTATTAGCAAATATAGCACATTCCAGAGGGTTACCAGTAACAAATATGGACTTACAAGGATACTTCATGAAGTTTGCAGACGATAACATTATTAAGAATTACTACAAAGAGGTTGATCTAGCTAATAAAACCAAACATTGTGACATTGAAAAAGCGATCCTAGAGAGTAGCGTTGTGGCAGATGTTGGAGGCTTTCTGTATACAAACAAATTAGTAAAGAGGGTATCTAAAATAAGGTTTGGTTATATGGTACCCACCTTAGATACCATAACGATAGGAGCTGTTGCATCATATCCACAATTACATGCAAGATATACTCCAGAGGCTAGAAAAAGAGAGCAAATGCTATACAATGTAGAAACAGCAAGTGCTCTCTACGCCTTTACAGCATCAATAAACGCTTCAGATATTGGCAAAGTTATGAACTACGATGAAGCTTGTCGAGATCTCGTATTAAATGATAGGAAACAAAGAATTGACGCTGCTATTGATGCATTAATAGCAATGCTTGATGGAGTAATGTGGGGTGCTAAAAGGTCACGATTCAATCCAGTATGGGAAGTAAAGTCTTTGGTTGCAGTAGTATCAAAAGGACCTGTAGAGTTTATAGCATCGCCAGCAACTACAAAGAGCTTTATAAAGGAAACTATAGATAGAGCAATAAATATCACAAAAATCTTTTCAAGTATCATAATACAAATGGTTTCATATAGTAGTGAAGGTGCAGAGCAACCTAGTGTAACTCAAGACAGAATTAAACATGAAACTGCTTCCACACACACGGAAGCTCTAATTAAAGCTAAGGAACAGCTAATTAAAATCATCCAAAAAGAGTAGAAATGTATGACGAAAATAAGATTTTTCTATTCACTTTTAAAGATACATTGGGGCTTTTCAGTAAGATTAAAAGGAGCTACTGCAGCACAGCCTTCATTGCCATTACTACCACCAACAACAATTTTAGGAGCCTTTGCACAACCTCTTCTAAAGTTGCTTGATATAGGATATGCCCATCCCATAAAATATGATAAGAAAGATTGGGGTAGTGTTGTAACCCCATCATTTAAATGCTTTTTGTCTTCAGCTCTTGGAGCTGCTATGGCTCTAGACCCGGCAAGTATGGTAGGGATAAGTAACTATGCTGAGATTACAAGAATTATAGGTCTTCCATATAAAACAGGAGGCCAAGTTGCGAGTGCTGTTAAAGAGCCAATCTATAAATCAATATCAACTATAATGCCTGTTCAAGCAATGGGCTCTTCATACAGTCCTGGAGCATTGATTTGTATTGGAGCAGTATTAGATATTGACAAGTTATCTAAATGTTTAGATGTAGATGTAAAAGATGTTGAAGATGTGGGATTACAGAGTTGTTATAGTGTAACAACGCTTGGATCTAAAGAGGGAATAGTTTCTGTGATAAAGGCTCATTATGATGAACCACTAACTTATGATGGCGAAATTAACACAATAGCATATGTTCCAGAGAGAAGTGTTATAACATTGTTCCCTGAGAGATTCATGAAAATAAGTCTCTGGGATTTAAACTACAAGACAAAAAATTTTCTAGTACCAGTAAAATGGTATCTTTCAGCAAGTTTAATAACGCCTCCTCCAGATGATGATGTTAAAACCCTTAAAATTCTTCCAGGTTTTAAAGCATATGCTACTCATATCAATGAGTATTTTAAGGTGGTGGGTTTTGAGAGTACAATATAAGATAACCCTACTACCTGAATATATGCTTGGAAGATTCTTTCAATTAACTAGTTTATCTATATACTTGTCAAAGTTAGCTACAATTGATGAGCAACAATTCAACAATATTTATACACATTTAATTGAAGATGGTTTTGTATATCTTACTATCGACGAGCTTCAACAACTCGCAGAGCTACTACTTGAGATACTAGCAATAAAATTTAAAGTTAGTGAAAGAACTCTATGTGAAATATATAAAAAAGGAGTAGAAAGACAACCTCAAGCCTATATGGCTGGAGCTAAAGATCTTGAAATATTCAAGTCACTTCAGTTAACAAGTTTTGACCCTGTTAAACGATGCAATGTTAATTTAAAAGGCGCTAAAAAAGATGTCTATTATAATTATATTATAACAACAATATCGTTTATAGAAACTGTTTTGGATGGAAAAGTAAATGTTGTAAAAATATCCGATGTTCCTATGCTTTTGAAGGCTTTATTCTATAGCTATATAAGGGGTAGTGAAAAAAGAGAGGGAAAAGTACGTATAGATAATATTAGTGTTGCATTGGCGACATCGGGTGCTATTATATCATTTATTGGGAGACTGAAGATAGGTGAAAACTTGTATGAACACTTTATAGTGCCGGATGGATCACTTGCTTCAATATCTAATTCAGTATTATTCTATAACCTAGTTTTTAGAAACACATATGACGAGCTATTGAAACTCATACAGAGTTTCACAAATCTGGAGGGTGTTTCACTTGCAAAGGCTTTTCTCATGGCTGTAGCATCCCAAGTTACTAAAATAAGAGATCGTGATTTAGATGAACTTCTGAGAAATAATGTATTAGAGAGATATCTAGGTATTAGAATTTCGGTTAGTAAAAGACCTGACGTGTTGTGGATGGCCCCTCTGACTGTAACAAACCTTGTTAATACAGGTATTAAGCAAGAGATTATTGATGTGCTCAGTTCTTTGATAAATATCACTCAGAGAGAAAGTAAGGTGGCTAAAGATGAAAACTTAAAGAGCCTTGCTAGTGTTGTTTCATTGTGTGTAAACAATCTTACTGAGTACTATTTCACAAATAATCAAGATGCACTTATTGAGTGTTCACGTAATGCCGTAGCTGTGTCGAGAAGTAGTGAGATTGATGAAAAAATAAAGTATCTTCTTAATAGATTAATTACCAAGGTTAGAGATCTTGTACGATAAGGAAGAGGCATTCAATCTATTTTACAAGTTTCTGAAGGATAAAGGAATTTCAGTATTAATAGCTCCAACATCATATGGCAAAACGCTTTTTTCACCAACAATGCTTAAAATGGCAAAAAATGATGGATTTGCCTATGGTCTTATACACATCGTTCCTTATAGGGCACTAGTCAAAGATATCTATATATCAAAATTCACAAAAAATTTAAATGGATTTACTGTAGGATATCAATGTATGGATATACTAGATCCTGAAAATAAATCCCCGTTCTTTCTTAGAGAGCTTGTTGTTACTACATTAGATAGTTATGCATGGAATGTTTATGGAATACCGGTAGCAGAATTTGATAAAATTCTTAGGGGTGTGAGTAAGGGTCACGCATATGCTGTAAATACATCGATATATACATCTATAAATGTATTTGATGAGGCTCATATTTTTACAGGGGATTTTAAAGATGGAGAGAAAGGGATCTTCAAGATGGTTCTAGCAGCGGTTTATCACCTAATACTATCACAGACACCTATTGCTATAGAGTCTGCCACTCTTCCATCAGTTAAATTAGCTAAGTTGGCTAAGCAAAGAATAAAAGTGGTATATGTGTGTAAGACAAATGATTGTGGAAATTCTCTTCAGTTGCGTAACTATTCTAAAATAGGTAATGTGGAAATTATTGTTGTATCTGATAAAGAATGGTATGAGAATAATGAATTTTTATGGAAGACGCAGACTGTAGATAGCAGTGATGCTATAAGGTATATAATAGATAATTGTTATTCAAAACCTATTCTAGTTATACGTAATACTGTTGCAAGAGCGATAGAAACCTATAACAATGTAAAAGATAAATGCGAATCTGTTCTAATACATGGTCTAATGGGTAGCAAGGAAAGAGAACAATACATAGATAAAGCTAGGAGTATTATATCAAAGTATAGAGGTGTTATTGTAGCAACACAAGTAATTGAAGCTGGAGTTGATGTAGATGCTCTAGCACTTGTCACAGATATTGCTCCAATAGAAAATATTGCGCAAAGGGCAGGAAGACTCTGTAGAAGTGATGCTAGAAAACGAGAATGTAGAGAAGGAGATGTGGATATCATAATAATTAACCCTACGCAAAACGATTACATTATGTATAATGAATTATCTGTTAAAAGCACACTTGAAAATTTGAATAGTATCTTGAATCGTGGTAAAAACATTGATTGGAGATTATTAGAAGATCGAGATGGATACATAAGTTTTGCTAATATAATGGAACTGGTTTACAGCAATAGAAATAGTTATTCATATGATTTAATCAATATTACCCTTAACAACATTTTAAAGTTTGATACTTTTGGTGACGATATGCTGAAGCTATTATCACAACTTGGACTTACAGATTCTTTATACTTAGTAAAGATGGTTATTGAGGAAGAATATGAAAATGCTATAGCTATAGAACTTCAAAGACTTGCAGAACTTGAAGAAAGAGTTGAGAAAAAGAAAAATATAAAATGTATTGACTATGATATGAAAAGAGGATTCAAGGTGCATATATTAACAACTGCTAATGAGGTTCTTGAAATAGATTCTTATCTAAAAGTCAAAGAAAAAAATTTTGATGATATGTTAAGTAAGATATATCAGAAAGCTTATAACGAGGCTAAGAAGAGAAACTCCTCAGTTATAGACATCTTCATTCTATTAAAGAGAGATTGTTATAGTAAAGAGCTGGGGGCGTTTTACAATGTTTTTACCTAATGAGCCTTTATCCTTCTATAAAAAGGATAGAGATAAGGTGGTGCAAGAGTCTCTTTTTTGTCACTCACTTGGTGTTGCATGTATTGCCGAAGAAGTGTTTTCCCAACGCATAAAGGTATTGTCATACAAGAATAACCTTAATATAAATGTGGATCCTGTTAAGTTATTACTAACATCGAGCATCTTGCATGATGTAGGAAAAGCATCAGAACATTACTATGAACGTTTAAAAAGTGGTGACGCATTTGAAATAAGTTTTGGAGGACACCATATAGTATCTGGAATACTACTTTATGTCACATCTCTATATGCTCCAAGCGATGAATATAGAAAACTCTTGAGACTTGCAGCAAAAGTTGTTGCAAGTCATCACCAAGCATTTAAGTCAGGCATTTATGATAATATTTATGGTGGATCCATAGAGAAGATTATAAAAGCCTGTGAAAAACTTAGAGTAGATTGGATTAAAAAACTCATTGATGAAGCTTCAAAAAGAATGTATTTAGATAGTGAGGTTGCAAAGTTGCTTCTTAATACTTTGCAGAATCTTGATAAACGGCGTATTTGCCAGAGTTCTACTATAAATGACATTCATAGAATAAACTTTGAAAACTTAGTGGAATTAAAGCTCTTTAGAGTAGCGACGGGCATAATAATTATATCTGATTATATTGTAGCAAACTTTAATAGAGACGAAAAAAGTTCCTTGGCACAACTATTCATGAAAGAGCTTAAACTATCTAATGAAAGTCTAAGGAAAATTCTCGATAATTGCTTAAACAAAGCTTAAATTCATTATGGTCAAAGGTGGTTCGGTTTAATGGTTCTCCATGTTTTTAGGGTTTCTGGTGTTGTTAAGAAGAGTGTTCCTCTTGTTGTTTGGTCTGGTACTTTTCTTGCTAGTGTTGTTAAGTCTTTGATGAGTAGAGAAGAGCTTGAATGTGGTTTTTCTCTTACACCTCTTCAGCTTTTTTCCTCTAATGGTTTGCGTGTTGTTTTAAGTGGTGTTGGTGGGGGTAATAGTGTTGTTGAGGCTGGTTCTAGGGTTTTGTTTAGGTTAGCTTCTTTTTGTAGGGATGTTCCAGCTTCTTTTCTTGGTGTTTTGAGTGGGGGTGATACTGGTGTGTTTTCTTTGCAGAGTGTTGACTATGAGCTTGTCAATGAGTTTCCTTCTAGTAGGGCTGAGGAATACGCTAGGTTTGTTGATGTGTATTCTAGGGGTGTTGTTGATGTGTTTTTCTATCCCACTATCCTGGTTTTTCGTGGTTGGAGGGTTTTGTATCCCTCTCCTCAGAGGGTTGT
>Ga0065719_104293_pt1 | contig 19881 bp, 25 predicted proteins | sample GBSCel85sediment_FD_59106 | JGI IMG/M metagenome (GOLD analysis project Ga0065719, IMG submission 59106) | Hot spring sediment microbial communities from Great Boiling Spring, Nevada - Cellulolytic enrichment CS 85C v3 (version 3) | ecosystem: Environmental > Aquatic > Thermal springs > Hot... | reverse complement strand
GCTTTAGATACAATTGGCGCCCCAGTTATATGCCATCCTTGTGGCCAAAGAACATTAAATCCTTTTAATCTTTTATATCTAGCAATAAATTCTCCCCTTGCAAATGTATAGGCATTTCCTAAATGTAATAAACCGGACATATAAGGATAAGGAACTGTTAAAAAGAATTTTGGTTTGCTTTCATCAACAGAAGGTTCAAAAACCTTTTTTTCTTCCCATATTTTTTGCCATTTCCTTTCAATTTCATTAAAAAAATTATTGTTCATAAGAGAGTATTATTTTAAATAAAACATAAAAGATTTTTGAATTTTATTTAATTAACGAAAAATGGCATATAATAAAAAATATGCTGACTGGAGTAGGAAAAAATGGTTTGAAATAATAGCACCTACTAAAATATTTAATGAAATAGTCTTAGGAGAAACCCCAGCATATGAAGAGAATCAAGTTATTGGAAGAACAGTTGATTTAAACTTAGCATTTATTACAGGAAACTTTAAATATCAAAATATGAAAGTTATATTCCAAATAAATAAAGTAACAGGATTAAAAGCTTATACAGAGATAAAAGAAATATCTTTATACGATGCATATGTTAGAAGAATAGTTAAAAGAGGTACTTCTAGAATAGACGATTCTTTTGTTGCAAAAACAAAGGATGGAATTGATATAAGAATAAAACCTCTTGTTATAACAAGATTTAAAGCTCATAGAAGACAAAAAACAGCAATAAGAAAAACATATAAGGAATTTTTGATAAAAAAAGCAGAAGAATTGGAATTTTATGATTTTATAGAAAAAGTTATAAATTATGAATTGCAAAATGAAATAAGGCCAGTTTTAAATAAAATATTTCCAGTAAGTCATGTAGAAATAAGAAGAGTAATTAGAGAAACCCCTATTGTAATTAAAGAAGAAATAGAAGCAAAAGCATAGATTATGTTTTTTGTATTTTATAAATTAAAGGATATACAAAATATAAAAGAAATTTTAGAAATATCAAAATATTTGGGTCTTAATATAATTTTTATACCTAGAGANGATACATTTTATTATTATGAAAATTTAAAGAAATTTTATAAATTTGAAATGATAGATTATGATAATTTTTTACGTATATCTGAAAATTCTTGGATAGCTTTTATAGAAACTTTTGGAAACAAATATATATTTGAAGAAAACTTGGGAAAATATCAATTTTTTGTTTTTGGGTCGGAAGATAAGGGAATAGATATTTGTGATATAAAAAAAGCAAAAAATTATGATATTTTAAAAATCCCTATATTGAAAGAAAGTTATAATGTAGTATCTTCTTTTGTTATGATAATAAGAGAATTAAGAAATCAGGGATTACTAAAAGATTTCAAATATAAAACCTTTTAGATATTCTAATTCTTTATGAGGAAATATAATTTTATGATCTAAAGCTTGATGCAATTTTGCAACTAATTCAAATCTTTTGTTTTTTCTTCTAATTAATGTTCTTAAAATAGAGTAGAATTTATCTTCTTTTATATCTTGTGAACATGAAAATGTTATAAAGAAACCTTGATCAATTAAATCTAAAGCAATAGAATTTATTAATATTAAAGATTTCAATCCTTTTCTATAATCTATAGCTAATAAATCTGGCGGATCTAAAATTAAAATATCATACTTTTCTTTACTTAAAAACTATTTGTTTTAATGTAGAATATGCATCATCATTTATTATTTTATAATTTTCTATATTATTTAACTTTAAATTTTTTTCTAAAATTTCAACAGCTTTTTTATCTTTTTCTACAAAAATTCTTTCTTCACAATTAATTAAAATGCCAAAGGATCCTGTATATGAAAAAACATCTAAACATTTTTCTCCACTTATATTTTTTATAATCTTTCTGTTTTCTTTTTGATCTAAAAACCAACCCGTTTTTTGACCCTTTACTATATTTACAAAAAATCTTTTACCATATTCTTCTATAATAGTTTCACTTTTATCCCCATATAAAAATCTCTCTTGTGGCAATAAAAATTCTTCTTCCCTTTTTATACCAACACTTTTTTCATAAATTGAATTAACACTTTCTACTTCTAATATAGCTTCTTTTAATATTTCTATATTCTTATCATAAAAAGGATTATTATTTTGAATCACCACAATATCGTTATATTTATCAATAATTAATCCTGATAAGAAATCGGATTCTGAATAGACCCATCTATAATGATTTTCTATATCCTATTTTTTCTCTAAATCTTTTAGCATTCTTTAATTTCTTTATTAAATCATCTTTTAAATCAAAATCCTTTTCCAAAGATAGAATTCTTATATATCTTTTTGGATTTTTTGGATTTATTGTAGCCCAAGCAACAAATTCATTTCCACATATTAATTTCACTAGACTTCCTGTAGGATATTCTTTTTTCTTTATTTCATTAATAGTAAATACCTGCTTTCCCCCTAGTATTTTATTTTTTATTCTTTTACTTATTCTAATTTCATATTGCATACTCTAAAGACAAAATTGCATAATAAAAAGCAGAGTCCTTATCTCCTATATCATAAAGATCTTCTGCATATTGCAAATAATTATATGCGCTAATAGAAAACCCATTTTTCATCATAAAGTACTTAGTTAGATTTATAATACTTTCTAATGCTTTTTTATTTCTGTAAGTTACATAACTAGAATAAATTTTAGCTAATAATTCTCTAATTTCAAAACAAGTTAAATTTTTATAATTAATATCTGGATATAAGAAAGAAACAACTTTTACTTCTTCTAATATTCTATTACAAGTATCTTTTCTATTTATATTATTAGCTATTTCAATAAACTTAAACCAGCCTTTAGCTGTATAATATCTCCAATATTTTTCTTTAGAGCTCAAATTTTTAGCCATATATAATCTGTTCAACACCTGATATTTTATCTCTTCACACGCATAAGTATTACAAACATAATTCTTAACCAATTTTTCTAATTCTTCAATCAATTTATCTATTTCTTTTTCAGATAAATTAACATCAAAATTAGCAGATTTTTCTCTATAACAAAGACTAGCTGCTGTATAATATCTTCCATTTTCCAAGGCATATTTAACATCCCAGCGTGTAATGTTTTCACATATATCTATAGCAACTTCTTTAATAATTTTATTATATTCTTCTGGTATAGCTATTTCATAATTATAGCTCTCATTGAAATATATTTTTAATAAATCTAAAATAGTGTAAGCAGACAAAATTTTTTCATTTTCTGCGGGGGCAACTAAATATCGAAATTCTTTTAATGTTGCTTCTAATTTTTTATCTATTCCAGATACAGGAGCTATAACACCATTTGGTAACATAAATCCTGTTATAGGATAATTAACAATTCTTGTTTTGTTTTTAAAGAATGATAAGATAAGTAAGGAAAATCCGGCAGTTCCTGAAAAACCTTCTGCAAATTTTACATCATCTGTATAAAATAAATATGTATAATTATTACAGTTTTCATATAATTTGCATACTGCTTCTTTTGAAAATAAAAAACCAGTTTGATATTCTCTTTCAAAGAATGGTGGTAGGCTTATGAAAACATAACCACTTCCTGGAAAAACTGTTAAGTAAAACCTTGTTAAAACTCCAATTTCATTAAATATAGCTGGTATATAGACATAATCTATGAATGTTATATTTTCATGTTTTATCGGAATAATATAGTTTGTTTGAAAACTTTTAGCAATACTTTTAAAATAAAGCAAGCTATATATAATAAATAAGAAAACTATAAACACAAATAATAATATTTTCTTTACAATTTTATACTTCATTTAATTTATTTACATAGGTTATAAATTAAAATTTTGTTTTTCATGTTTTTAAATTGGGGCCGTAGGCTAGTGGAAGGCTTCCGGGTTCGGGTCCCGGAGACCCCGGTTCGAATCCGGGCGGCCCCAAATATGTTTTTCCAAGAGATCATAATTTATAAATATTATCACGTTTTATAATTAATGCCACAGCATGGTCACAATAGACCAAGAAGGGGTTCTATGGGTTATTGGCCAAGAAAAAGGGCTAGTAGAATTTATCCTAGGATAAAAACATGGCCTGAGATTGAGGAAATAAAACCAGTAGCATTTGCTGGATATAAAGTTGGTATGACTCATATGTTTATAATAGATAATAAAAAAGGTTCTCCTACTTATAATGAAGAAATTTTTGTACAGGCTACAATAATTGAAGTTCCGTCTCTAAAAGTTGCAGGTATAAGATTGTATGAACTAACAGATAAAGGATATAGAACATTAATAGAGGTTTGGTCTCCTAATACTGATACAAGAATTAAGAGAAAAATAAAAACATTTAATGTTAAAAATTTTGAAGAAAAAATAGATAAAATAGAAAAAGAACTATTGCCCAATGTATCACTAATAAAATTTATAGTTCATACACAACCTTGGTTGGCTGGTATTAGAAAGAAAACACCAGAAGTATTTGAAATACCTATTGGAGGTAAAAAAATAGAAGATATTTGGAATTATGCCAAAAACTTATTAGGAAAAGAAATAAATATAACTGATGTTTTTAGAGAAGGAGAATTAATAGATGTTATTGCAGTTACTAAAGGTAAAGGATTTTCTGGTGAAGTAAAAAGATTTGGTGTAAAAATTTATCCAAGACCACATAAACATGACAAAAGAGCTAGGGGGACTCAATCAAAAGGACCTTGGGGATTGCATAGAATATTACCTACTGTTCCAATGCCTGGTCAGTTAGGTTTTCATAAAAGAACAGAATATAATAAATTAATATTAAAAATGTCTAATAGTCCATCTGAAATTAATCCAAAATCTGGTTGGCCGCATTATGGTATTGTAAGATCTTCTTGGATAGCATTAGAAGGTTCTGTTCCAGGACCAGCCAAAAGATTAATTATTCTTAGAAAAGCTATTAGACCTAATTTAAAGATACCATCTGAAGCTCCAAAAATAACTTATATTTCATTAGANGCTAAGAACTAATGAAAGTTTTTTATAGCATAAAAAAANCAATCATTTTAGCTTTTATTATACTCTTANCTTTAACTTTTGCAATTTTTGCAATATTAACTATGTATGGTAAAAAAACAATATACGTTCTTATGATAAAAGATCCTATAACATATGAAAAATTAGATATAGATTCTATGTATAGATTTTTAAAAGATTTTAAAGGAGATGGCTTAATTCTTTATATAGATTCACCGGGTGGTGGATTAGAAACATATAAAATTGCTAGTGCTTTAAAAAATATAGATGTTCCTAAATTATGTTATATACACTATTATTCTACATCTGGTGCTTATTGGTTATGTTCTCAAGCAGATTATATCATAGCAGAACCTTTTTCTATAGTGGGCTCTATAGGTGGAATAATAGAGTTTGTAACTTTTTCAAGACTTTTTGAAAAGTTAGGAATAGATGTTATAATAATAAAAGAGGGAGAATATAAGGATATAGGTAATCCTTTTAGAAATATAACTGAAGAAGAAATAGAAATATTAAGGAAAAAGTTATCTTTACTTGTTGAAGAATTTAAGAAAGATATTAGAACAAAAAGAAATATAACAAACGAATCTTTAGTATTCTCTGGTTTATGGTTCTTTGGTATAGAAAGTAAAGATTTGGGATTAGTAGATTATATAGGTGATTTTGATGATACAAAAAGAAAAATAGCATCAATGCTAAATACATCTATAGATAATATCAAATTTGTGTTTGTAGATTTTAAAAAGAAAGAAAGCATTTTGGAAAAAATTTCTAAAGTTTTTATATCAGAATTTTATAATACTATTCTTCGAAAGCTTGTAATTTACTCTTAATATTTTCAATTTCTTTTTCCAATTCTTCTTTAATTTTTTCCAATTCTTTTATAGTGCTTTCTAATATTTTTATTACTTCTTCCTTATTTTTTTCAACAAATATGTTATCCCCAATATTTACAAGCAATTTTTCATCATCCAAAATACTACCTTTAACAAATATAGATCCACCAAAATGAATATATGTATTTTCTTGTTTTTTTAATTCTTTGAGACTTTCTTTTATAAGCTGATATTCAGCTATTTTTTGAATGATGTTTGCATATTCTTCCTTTAATTGATAATATAATTCTAATAATTCAGATTTCTCCATTTTCTACTGCTTTAATAAACTTTTTTAGCTGTATATCTTTTACTTCTTCAAATGGTATTTCTTTTATTGATATTATTTTTATTCCATTTCTTTTTACTCTATGAACGCTACCATAAATTGAATATAATTTTTCAATAGCTTCTTCTGGTTTTGTAGCAACAATTTCTTTTCTAAATCTAATAATAACTTTTTTCTTAGTGATTTTTCCTTCTTTTTTACGTGGAGTTCTTACTATTTTATTTTTAGTAATGTATCCTTCTACTCTGAATATTTTTTTATTCATGCAATAATTAAGTAATATTAAGATTTTAAATTTTGATTATCCCCTGAAAAATTCTTCTATTTTTATTAATTCATGACCTGTTGTTAAATTTCCTACAATTAAGTAATCTTTATTTATTTCTATCCCATATTTTAAATAAGGGCTTCCAAAGTTTACAGAACCTATGTCAAGCTTTTTTGGACTCAATATTTCTTTTATTTTTTCTAATAACTTATCTGAAATTACTTGGCTAATTAAAATACTGTTATTATACTTTTTTAACAAGCTTCCTATTAAATATTGAGATTTTATTTTATATGCAGGAAGTCCTAAAAGATTTATCAATTTTTCTACATCTTCTTTTTTAGCATAAGAATAAATTATACCATTTTTTCCTATTTCAAAAATATTTCCTAATAAATTAATTTTTGTTTCTATGAGCTTTACATCAAAATATTTTGATAGAACTTTAATTAAACTATCTGGAGCATTTTTTGATAAAATAATAAATTCTTCAGATTCAAGAACATATGGACCAATGATTTCTGCCAAAACTTTTTCCTTTTTAATATCAATATCTTTAAGATACTTATCATCAACAGAATTTGAAACTATCAATACATCATCAAACAATTTAATAAGTAAGCTAATATGATTTATCCCATTGAATTCTTTTTTAAGAACTTTCATGCATACACCATTTATTAAATTTATTTAAGCTTTTATGCTAATCAAAATAGTTGAACAAAATGTAATATAAAAAGAAATATTATTATCTAATTATGTCAATATTGTCATTCTTTAAGAAAAAGAAAGAAGAAAATTTAGAAACGCAACCTGTACAGCAGCGTCAAGATATTTATTTATCCGAACAATTAAAACAAATTACAGACAGTATAGCGAATTTTTCAAAATTTATGAGAAACTTAGAAGCTAGAACTCAAGAAATAACAGAAAAAATATCTGCAATTGAGGAAAAAATAGGAATTCACGAACAAGATATAAATAATATAAAGAGTTCTGTAGAAAAAATGTTTGTTTTATACGATTGGTTGATAAAACAATATAATCCATTTATTGAAGAAGAAAAAATAACTAAAGAAGAAAAAACAACAGAAAATAAAATTGAGACAACTTTAGAGAGTTCTAAATATTTACCTTTGGATGAAATAAGAGAGGATCCAGCTTTTATTGCTATTATAATGGGTTGGTTAAATTATTTAGTAACAAAAAGCAATATTGAAGAAACTATAAAAGCTTTAGAATATTATTGCAATATTGGTTGGATAACCGAAGATGTTAAAATAAAACTAGAAAAGTATCTTGAAGGATATATAAATATTGAATGCAGAAATGAGAAAATAACGCCAGAAGATCATTTAGTAAGTTTGTATATAATAACTAAACTAAAAGCCGGTATTGAAGAAGGTATTATAAGATTCAAAGATTTATATATGGAATTAGTTAATAAAGGAATAATAAGACCAATAAGATGATAAAAGAAATTCTTATCTTAGTTTTCATTGGCCTTTTTGTTTATATATTATACAACGGAATTAGTAATTTTATGGAGCAAACAGGAAGAATAATAGCTAAAACTACAAAAGTATTTACAAAATTTGATTATTACCTTACTTCTTTTAATACAAAAAATGGAACAAAAATTGTAATAACATTTGTAAAACCAATAAACTTTACTTGCATAGAAAGAGTTTTAATAAATAATAAAACATACAATTATGAGTATTCTGTAATTTCTGAAAATATGCTAGAAATAAATATAGATGAGAAATTAAAGGGAACTTATGATTTAAAAATAGATTTTTGTGAGGGTACAATAATAGATACAATTTTAGTACAATGACAGATTATATAAGATTTTATTTAGATAGAGATGATTTTGAACAAAGATTAGGAGGTGGTATACCAAAAGGCTCTTTAATTGTAATAGAAGGGGAAGAAGGTGCTGGGAAAAGTATAGTATGTCAAAGAATTACATATGGTGCTTTGGTCAATGGACACTCTGTTACATATATTTCTACAGAAATGAATATATTAGATTTTGTGAGACAAATGGATTCGTTAAATTATCCAATAGAAAATTTCCTTCTTGAAGATAAATTATTATTCATTACTTTGGTTAATCTTTTTGGTAAAGTTAAAGAAAAAGAAAATTTAATATTTGAATTAAAAAAATCAAAAGCTAAAAAAATATTTAAATCTGATTTAATAATAATTGATTCCCTTTCTTATCCCTTAGTAAATAGTATAAGTTTGAAACAAATAAATGAGTTAATTGAGTTTTTATTAAAAATTAAAGGATATGATAAGACAATTATTTTAACATTTGATTCGCAAATAATAAATCAGCAATTGGTAAATAATCTTAGAAGAGTTTCTGATATATATCTTAAAGTTGGGATTTCTACATTAGCCGGACAGCTTGTTAGATATTTAGAAGTAAAAAGATTTAGAAATCCAAGGGAGCCTTATAGTTTGATGATACCATTTAGGGTAGAACCTAAATTAGGCTTAATAATAGAAATAGTTACTGTCGTATAATGCCTGAACAAGTTTTACAAAAAGAATACATAATAAAAAGAGAAAAAATAGAATTACCTACTTATGAAATAACTAAAGATTTTGATGAAGCATTAAGAAAATTCGATCATTTAAGAGAATACATAAATAAAATTTCTAAGACAGTAGGTATGCCAGAATGGTATGTTGAATTAAGAAGAGAAATGAGAGATATAGAATATCCAAATATAGTTTATCCTGTTGGAGATCCTATATTTATTCATATTTATAGATTGCCTGGTGAATCTTTATCTTATGTTGCTATAGAACCTCAATTAACTGATAAAGAAAAAGAATTATTAGAAAAAATACTATCCAGAATAGTCAAGTTTGCTGTAGAATGGGAAACTAAAGAAAGTATACAAGATATTTATGAACAATTAATAAGATTATATAATCGTGTTGTAAGTATAGGAAAGATTTCAATATTTTCAGATAAAATTATGCTAAAAAATAGATTTCAATATGAAAAATTAAAATATTTTTTGATTAGAGAAAGATTGGGTTATGGGAAATTAGAACCTTTAATAAGGGATCCATATATAGAAGATATTCATATATTAGGTATAGGTCCTATATGGATAGTTCATAAAGTTTGGGGGATGATAAAAACAAATTTAGATTTTAAAGATGAAATAGAATTAAATAAATATATAATAAGAACATCTGAAATTGTAGAAAGGCCTGTATCTGAAGCAAGACCGATAGTAGATGCTATATTACAAGATGGCTCAAGAGTTAATTTTATTTATGGTAGAGATATTTCCTTAAGGGGATCTTCATTTACAATAAGAAAATTCACAAAGAAACCAATTAGTATAACACAATTAATAAAATGGGGTACTATGTCTGCAGAAGAAGCAGCATATTTGTGGTTAGCTATAGAAAATGGTATGAATATTTTTGTTATAGGTGAAACAGCATCAGGTAAAACTACAACATTAAATGCATTAACCACATTTATAAGACCGGATTGGAAAGTTTATTCTGTTGAAGATACACCAGAATTAAATATACCACATCCTATATGGCAAAGATTAGTAACAAGACAAACTGGTAAAACAACTGATGTAGAAATGTATGATTTATTAAAAGCATCATTAAGATCAAGACCTAATTATATTTTAGTAGGTGAGATTAGAGGAAAAGAAGGTTATGTAGCATTCCAAGCTATGCAAACAGGACATCCTGTTATGTCTACATTCCATGCAGGTTCTCTTTCTCAATTAATAGAAAGACTTACTGGAGAGCCAATAAATATACCTATAACATTTATAGATAACTTAAATATAGTTGTTTTGCAAGGAACTGTTTATATTAAAGGGAAAATGGAGAGAAGAGTACTTTCTATTTATGAAATAGAAAGGTATGTTCCTGAAATTAAAAGAATGGCTGCTAGAGAGGTATTTGTATGGGATAGATTAAAAGATAAACATGTATTTAGGGGGAAATATAATTCTTATATATTAGAAAGAAAAATAGCACCCATGTTAAGGTTAGACAATCCTAAGAAAATTTATGATATATTAGAATTTAGAGCAAAAATATTAAAGAGAATGGTTGAAGAAGAAATATTTGATTTTTATGAAGTTTGGGAAGTTTTGAAAAGATTTTACGAGTATGGCCCTGCAGGTTTACCCTTCGCTGTCTGATTTTATTTCTTTTAATATAACTTCATAAATAATTTCTAAACCTAATTTTTTTGCAATTAATACAATATTCTTTATATCTCTTTCTAGAAGGGTTTCTGCAGCAGGGGCTGTAGATGGAATAGCTTGGGAAACGTCTATTATATACGGATTATCTTTATAAATTAATATATTATATTCTGAGAAATCTCCATGAACCAATTTTGCAGAATTGTATATTTTTTTATAAGCATCTAATATTTTTTTAAATAATTTTTCAGATTCTCTTATTTCTTTCATTTCATGTAAAGTTGGTGCTGGCTTTTCGTCCCCAATCCATTCCATTACTAGAATATTACCTTTATAAAAAATGGGCATAGGAACCGGAACTAAATTTTTATACATTCTATTTAAATTAATATATTCTTTTTTAACCCATGTATAAATAATTCCTATTATTGTTCTTGGAAAATCTTTAAATCTTGGATCCATGGCTAAATATTTATATTGTTCCCTATAACTTATATTCATTACTTTATATATTTTAATTGCAAAATCCCCAGACTTAAATACAATAGCTTCTTTTCCTTCTGAAACAGGAATTAATTCGTCTTTTATATATCCAGATTTTCTCAAATATTCTAATATTTTGAATGTCCTAATATCAAATACTTTATTATAAGTTTTCCATATTTCTTTATATTTCATTGTATATAAGATAATATAAACGCATTTCTGCTTGCTGGCACAAAGCCTATGAAAAATAATACAGTATAAAGATACATTTTCAGATCTTTTTCAACATCAGATTTTGCTATAATATATAGTATTAGAAGAGTTAAAATAATTTTAACAGCAATAAAAATTTCAAGTACCCCCAATTCTATAAAAAAACTTTCTACAACATGTTCGCTTCTTAAATTATAATATTTTATCCCTATGTATGAATACAAAGCATCCATTATCTGACTTAAAAATGGGGGAAACATGAACTGGTTTTTTAGAGAAAATATAATTATTAGTACTAGAAAAGCTATAAAAGACAAAATATAAGTCCAATTGTAAATAATAGGTTTATATATCAGAAGAATATATGCTGTTAATAAACTTCCAAATAAAGATATAGTCTTAAAATCTTTATACAAAATTACAAAAAATAACCAAATTAATGCAGAAATAATCCAAATACCAGGGGTTACTGTAAAAAAAGAAGGTTTTAATAATCCGTAATCTACTTGTATTCTAATTAAAATTCCAAATAATGTAAATGGAATTATACTAATTAGAAAAAAATTATCTATTTTTTTATTTATTCTTCTAATAATTTTATATCCAAAATAAACAATAATTATAAAAAGAATAGAGTAAACCAGTGTATTTACTATATTATAACCTTCCATTTCTTCTATTGGCTTAAGAAAATATCTATAAAAAAATTCAAAAATACTCATCTCCTATAAAATAAATAATTTTCTAATAGTTGTATTTTTTGAATTAGATGATCTATTTTTGAGTTTATAAGATCTAATTTTGTATTCAAAACAATTATTTGTTGTTTTATTAATTCTATTTCATTTTGATTTTGCAAAGGTGTCATATTTTGTGTTAAAAAAGCTTGTGGTGATAATGTTGGTTGAGAGAAAGATATATTATATTGTTGTTCAAAACCCGCTGTTTGATTGGATTGTGTAAAATCTTTTACAGGTTCTTCTAGTTCTGGTAAACTTTCTTCTTTTCTAAATAGTTTTTTCAGGAAATCAAATACCATAAACTATTATTTGTTTTTGAAATTTATATTTTATACCGACAAAAAACTTTAATAATTAATAAGTACAAAATAACAATTATGAAAATTTTCAAGAAGATAAATTATTTGTTGTTGATTATGTTCTGTCTTATTACTTTCTGTAATCATGTTTTTGCAGATGGTGGGTTTTTTATTAGAAAGCAAGAGGCTTTTTATTGGGAAATCTTTAGAATAGCAAACCAGGCTGCAATAATTTCTTATAAAAATGGAACACAAGAAATGTTATTATTAATAAATATACCAGAAGGTGATGTAGAGTACGAGAAAGCAGTTTGGATATTTCCTGTGCCAGCAACACCGGACAAAGTAACTATCAAAATTGTAAGAGAAATCCCAAAATATATTATAGCCGAGAATATAATAGATGTGGCAAAAGAAGAAATTAACTATTTATTTTCTTCTATAAGATTGTCTCAACTCTACTCCTCAGGACAACTTTTTAGGATATATTTTACAGAAGCTACTGGAACCTATTTTAAAAGAGAAGAAGTAACAGTACATCAGCATATAGAAAAAGAAGGCATAGTATCCGAATTGGTTACTGCTAGTAATGGCGAGGCTTTATATAACTATCTTTCTGAAAAGAAGTTATATTTACCCGAAACAGCAAAAACTATTATGGAATATTATATAGGTAAAAATTATTCTTTCGTAATTACTTGGATACAAACCAGAAGGCCATTCTTACCATTATTTCCCGGATACGAATCTTTTGGGACGATATCCCTTTTAGTTACTTTTCCAACAGAGAAAATATATTTTCCATTAAAATTAACGAGTGTTTATAATGATATAACAATACCAATAACAATTTATACTTATAATCATGTTACACCAGAACTTTATCCAGAAATTAAGAAATGTACGAAGGTGGAGTATCTTGTCTGGGTTAATGACGAATACACAAAAATTAAAATAGAGTGTCCTGCAAAATATTTTGTAGAAGATTTATGGATAGAGAACAAAAGACCAAAGCGTTTAGAGATAGTGCAAAATTTAATTACATATCTTGATAGATTTAAGTCGTTAATATTTATCATAATTTCTTGTTTAGCAAGTATGTTTGCTGGTATAATAGCTCTCAAAAATTATGATGTGGGAAAGAAAAAACTTGCATTAATAGGTTTATTTAATATTTTTTCTATATTGGGCTTTTCTTTAGCATCATATATTTTTCTTAAAGGATTTGGAGAAATTAAAAGAAGAAAATTATATAAGTTTATTCCACTTCTTTTCGCATCAATTTTAATAACTGTTGTATTGCCAATTTCCATAAATGTTGGATTATTAACAATTGCGCAATTCTATCTTTCTATTTTGAAATTATATATAATATACGTGGCGGACATTATTGCTACGATAACATTTCTTATAATATCTATAATTGTATACTCTATATCTGAACAAATTATTGAAGGTGTTAGCAATAGAAAAGAAATTCCTTTTTCAAAAATTTATTTATTTGTTATAACTTTTTCAATTGTTTTTATAATTCTAAGTTATATATTTGAAGGGTTAATAAATCTATTTATATTTCTTCTTCTTCAGTAGTTTGTTCTATGAAATATTCATAAGGTACATCCAATTCTGCTTTTCTTGGTATTACTCCTCTATTTCTCAAATATTCTCTTGTTATTATATAATAAATTAAAGCTAAAGATCTTGCACCTTTGTTATTAGCTGGAATAGCAAAATCTATATATTGTAAAGTATTATTTGTATCAACTAAAGATATTATTATTTTTCCACTTTCATAAGCATCTAATAAAGCATTTTTATCTAATATAGGATCTGTAATAAATACTATCTCTACATCTTTAAATGTTTTTAATGAGACATTTGTTAAAAGACCAGGAGGATATCTTCCTGGATATGTTAATATTCCTGTATATTTATGGAGCATTTCTATAGGTCTTTTTGCCGTTTCTCTTCTTCCAACTACAAGAATTTCATTTGGAGAGTATCTTGATAGCATTCTAGTAGCCGATTTTAGTCTCTCATCTATTTTATTTATATCTATTATAGCTAGACCATCTTCTTTTATTTTAGCTATAAATTTTTGCATATCTTTTGTCTTTATTCTTGTTCCAACATGTACACCAGCTTTAATATATTCCTCTAAAGGGACTAACCATTCCATTCTAAAAAGTAATTAGAAAATTTTTATAAATTATTTTTGTTTGCAATATATTGAATGAAATAATTAAAAACAAGGATTCATAGTTCCAGCATCAACATTAATGTATAGATCTATTTTATTAGTGTTACATTATATCCACATCTTTTTAATAACATACCAGTAGAAGCTGCTACAATCCCTTTACCAACACTAGATAAAACACCCCCTGTTATAAAAATATTATTAAAGAAATTCTTAAATAATAGAAAAATATCTTATTTAAGAGCTCTTTTTAGCTCCTACTGTTTTACCTTTTTCTTCCTTTCCTGTTTTTCTAGATCCATAATAACCATATTTTATTGGATATCCATGTTTTGGTAGTGGTGTAATACCTCCTTTATTTCTCTTATGTTTTCCACCAAATGGATGATCTGCAACATTTTTAGCTACAGCAGATACAATTGGCCAATATCTATGATGAGCTTTCATATAATAATGTTTTAATCCAGCTTTAACAAATGGTTTTTCTTTTTTCCCTCCACCAGCTACTACTCCTATCATAGCTCTAGACAATATAGAAACTTTTTTTGTTTTCCCGGAAGGTAATTTTATTATTGCAGAATCTTCTGTTTTTTGTATAAGTATTCCATATGTACCAGAAGCCCTGGCAATTTTTCCACCATCTCCTGGTCTTATTTCTATCATACATATTTTTGTTCCTTCTGGTATGAACTTTAATGGTAATATATTTCCATTTTCTATTGGTGCTGTAGCCCCAGAAAATATTTCTTTTCCAACCCATACTCCTTCAACAGCTGGTAATAATATTTCTTCTCCAGTTTCAAATTTAATTTTCATCAAAGGTGCGTAATGAACAGAATCTTTAAACAATTCTATAACTTTCCCTTTCACGCATCCTTCTATTTCCCTTTTATCTAAACTTCTAAATCCTACAGGACCTGCAGATAAGTGACTTGGTATTACATAAACTGGTGATTTTCCCTTCCCCCTTCTCTGTTGTATTAATGTATTACCCCCCATTTTATAATAAACCTAATTTAGATAACACATCAGAAGCCTTATATTCTTTTTTTAATTTTATATATGCTTTTTTCCTACCGTCTGGTAAAATTAATGTATTAACTTTTTCTACTTTTACATCAAATAATTTTTCAAAAGCATCTTTTATTTGTTTTTTATTAGCTTTAATATTTACAATAAAAACTACTTTATTTTCTTTTTCAACTAATCTTAAGGCTTTTTCTGATAATACAGGATATAAAATAATATCTTTTAATTCCATCTTATTTTTAAATAAACAAATTTCTTAAATTTTCTATAGCCTTTTCTGTCCATATAGTAAATCTTCCCGGCTTTGCACTAGGTGCTAATACTTCTGCATTTAATTTATTTACAGGTACTATTTCAACACCTTCCATATTTATTTTATTTATTTCACTTTTTTCATCTCCTACTACTAATAATAATCCTCTATTCATTACTACTCTTCTACCTCTTCTTTTTCCTTTTCCTGCTCTTTGTCTTTTAGTTTCCTTTACATACTCTATAAATTCATAAATACCTAAGTTTTTAAATATAGATCTAAGATCTTTTGTTTTATTTATTTTTTCTATATCAGATGTTAAAATAATTGGTAATGTATATTTTTCTAATATTTTTTCTATAATTTCTGAAGCTTTAGAGTATCTATTTAATACAAAATATTTATTTGCAGTTGCTGCTATCGCAGATCTAATAGCTTTTTTTCTTTCTTTTTTATTTATTTTTTCATACCATATTTTCTCTGGTTTTGGTGGATGCGCCCTTCTTCCTTTTACAGCATTAGGAACTTTTCTTGCAATCCATATAAACATACCACCAATTCTAACTAATATAGATCTTGGAACTCTTGAAATTCCCCTCCCATAAGAAGTTCTATAAGATCTTCTTCTTTTAGAAGTCCAAGCAGAGGCTTCTAATCCTGCATCTTCATAAGACCCATATGGTTGTCTTTTATGAGAATATATAGCTAAAACAGCCCTTTTAATAAGATCAGGTCTTATCTCTTCCTCAAAATGTGGGGGTAATTCTATTTCTTTTAATATGTTTCCATTAGCATCATATACAAATGCATGCATCATTTTTTTAAATAGTTAAATTCTTTAAAAATTTATGTTACTAAGGTTATACAAAGAAAACATTAATATACTAGCTTCTTTTTTCTTAGGAGAGTTAACGTTCCTTATATTAATTAATCAGTTTTTTCCTTTTCTAATAACAAATTATTTCATATATATAATTATTATAAATCTAATGTTTGTAGCTTATGTACCTGTAATAGGATATTTCAAATTAAGATATGAGACTGAAAAAGAATTACCATTTTTTATAGCTTTTTTATATTCTATATCTTCTGTTTCTTCTAGTAGAAAAAGATTATTTGAGATAGCATCAGAAGCAAAGGAATTTGGATATATTACAAAGATTATGAATAAAATTTTAGAATTAGCTAATAAATTTAGATTTGGATATGCGGAAGCTGTTAGATACGTTCAAAGAGTTGTACCATTTGGAAATTTTAAAAGCTTTTTAGATAGATTTTCATCGGCTTTAGAAGTTGGAGAAGATTTGACAGAGTTTTTAGATAGAGAATATAAAATATCTATGGATAATTATGAAATTGCTTATAAGAAAAGCTTAGAAAATATTAGAGTATTGCAGGATATGACTGTAGCTTTTGTATCTTCTTTAGCATTTGCATTAGTGGTAGTATTATTGATTCCGTTTTTGATAGGAATAGATGTAGTAATCTTATTAGGATATTTTATATTAATCTTTTTCTCTGCAAATCTCCTAATTATTTTGCTATCAAGATATTTAATTTTGGAAGATTCTTTGTTACATAATTTACCAGAAAAACCAAAAGAATATAAAAATATATTATTGTTATTTTCTCTTTTTACTTTAATTTCTGTTATAATAATTTTGTTATTTTCTAATACAGGTCTTCCCTTATTAGCAAAAATAGCAATTGCTATAACACCCCTATCTTATGTTAGCTATAGGGTTTTATTATTTGAAAGGGAAATAAAGAAAAAAGAAGAACAATTTCCTATGTTTCTAAGTGCTTTATCTGGATTATCCGAAGTTATGGGTACTAGTCAAGTGAAAGTTATAGATTCTTTAAGAATTCACGATTTTAAGGAACTTAACATACATATACAAAACTTATATAAAAGAATGTTACTGTCTTATGATTATATTAAATCTTGGTTTTTCTTTGCCGCAGAAATAGGAAGTAAATTGATAGCAAAATCTGTATTAATCTTTAGTAGAGCTATAGAGTTAGGAGGTGATCCAAAGAAAGTTGGTGACAAAATCTCTGATTTATTTTCTAGAGTATTAGATCTTAGAAAAATAAAAATTCAATTTTTATCTCATGCTAGGGGAATGTTATATGGAGGATATATAGCTTTTGTAGCAATCTTATACGTATCTTTAGAAATATTAAAAATGTTACAAAGCTTATTTGAGGGTATATCAACTTTAGTAGGTGCAGAAATATATGGTACTTTGGGACTACCATTTTTTACACTTGCAATAGATATGGAATTTCTTAGATTAATTATTGATATTATGGTAATATCTCAGGCTTTTGTTATAGCTTTAGTTATAAAAAATGTAGATGGTGGTTCAAAACTAGGTATTTTTTTAGATTTATCAATACTTTTATGGCTTGCAGCATTTTTATCTTTAGGAATTGGGGGTGCATTTGCAAGATTCTTTGCAATCCCTACATTTTAACTATATATTTTCCTATCTTTAGGTATATATGATTGAATTTTATTATTTTTTATTTTTGCAGAACCTAAAAAATCTTTTTTATCTTTTGCTATTAAGTATCCAGTTTTATTCTCTTTAATTTCTAATTCTTCATCTCTAAATAATTTTTCTTTATCAACTTCTATTATTTTATCTTTGTTTTTAACATAAGGTCCAAATATTTGGGAGCCTTCTATGCTAAATCTTATTCCATCTTTTTCTATTTTAAAAACATAAAGTCCAAACTTATTTACATTCTTTAAACTATTTATAATATTTTTTATATTTTTTTCAACTAAAAATACTTTTCCTTCTTTATTAATAAACCATGAAAATTCAGATAAAAAATATTTTGGTAAGTCTTTTATTCCATATTCTTTTTCCAATTTTTTTAATAATTCTTTTATTTCTTTTTTATTTAATTCTTTCATAATCTCTTTAAAGCTTCACTTAGATATGTAATTTCTGATTGTTTTAAACCTAATATTTCAGCATATTTCTTAGCTAATTCTGGTTTTTTTCTAAAGAGATATATTAATGTATTAAAATAAATCTCTCTAATTCTTTTAGTAGATGCATGCAATTTTGGTTTAAGATCCATAGCTATTTTTTCCATATGCTCTCTCAAATCTTTTGTCATTGATAACTTTCTAATATATTCTGGCATTTTATACCTTGTAAATTTCTTGTATCTTTCTTTTTTAGCCAAAGCAACACCAGCATACATTAAAGTTGTATAATATTTTAATAAACCCCAATATTGCCTTCTAAATATTCTAGAATAAAATACATCTGCTTTAGACATCCAATCATAAGCTTTAAATATTTCATCTATTTTTTCATATTCATTTGATATATTTTCTTCAATCCAAGGTTCTATTTCTTTTGGATCCATATCCACATTTGAAAATGGAATAGTAGCTGAAGTTATTGTTGAAGCTTTAAACATTTGTCCTAATGCTTGAAATATTGTTATTTCTCTTTCCCTATAACCTAATATATCTAAATCCTTTATAGTTATTTTTCTTCCAAGATTTGCTAATGTTTGCAAATCATTTATTGCACTTCTTAAGTCTCCTTGAGACCTTTCTGCTAAAATTCTTAATACATTATCATCAACATCTAACTTTTCTGATATAGCAATTCTCTTTAAGGCTTTATAAATATCCAAAGTTGATAATTTTTTGAATTCTACTAATTCACAAATATCTCTTAATCTTTTGAATTTAGGATCCCAGGGATCATTTGCTGTAAATATAATAGGCCATCTAGATTCCCCAACAATGTTTATAAGAGCACCTAAACCCCCTCTATCTTCTTTACCAGACATACCATCAACCTCGTCTATTAATATTATTCTTCCTTTATGAAAAAATGGTTTCCCTTTTATAGCTTCATCTAGTATTTGATGCACTTTTCTAGCAGATCTTACATCTGAGGCATTCATTTCTACAACTTCATAATTCATTTCTCTTGCAATTGCATAAACAGAAGAAGTTTTTCCAACACCGGGAGG